>Ga0315533_1000154_pt1 | contig 64048 bp, 58 predicted proteins | sample SalMarSW160130MG_FD_203081 | JGI IMG/M metagenome (GOLD analysis project Ga0315533, IMG submission 203081) | Salt marsh sediment microbial communities from the Plum Island Ecosystem LTER, Massachusetts, United States - Salt Marsh Sediment SW1601-30 ...
GCAAAAAAGGAGTTTTAGTAGAATTATTCGGTAGCACACATAAATAAATGAATTAAAGCTATTTCCAATTTTCTCAATAGTTTAACTAATACCTATAGCCAAAAATCTGCGGAAGCTGGGTTATAAGTAAGAACTTTAAGAAAAATATTACTTCGTCCGAAGTTATGAATCGCTTTGTTTCTACTATTCTTGTTATTTCTTGATTGAAATATTCATCTTGACCGATAAATTTTTGACACTCTTTCTCAAACTCTTCTAAATCTTTCTGCCTTCTCTCTATATTTTCAGCCCGCTTTTCAATCTGTTGAATCTTTTGCTCATAAGTAAGCTTTGTGTTGAATATCTCTTTTGTTAATTCCCTTATCTCGTCTCCTAGAATGGCATCTAAATCGCCGATATATTTTTCAAAAACATTTATTCGACTGTATAAACGTCTTAAAATTTCATCGTCAATCGTTCCGATCATTGAAAAGTTGTAAATAAGGATTTTCTCATGGCGTTGTCCATAACGATCAAGCCTGCCGATTCGTTGCTCTACTCTCATCGGATTCCATGGTAAATCGTAGTTAAAAATTACATTACAAAACTCAAAGTCTAATCCCTCGCCACCTACTTCAGAAGAAAGTAGAATTTTTATTTTATCTGATTGGCGAAATTTCTTAATAATTTTCTGTCTATCTTTTGTGGGAATATCCCCATGAATTAAACCTATCCTTTTACTGTATTCTGTAGTTTCTAATTTTCTTCTTAAATATTCCAAGGTCTTTTTAAAAAAAGCAAAGACCATTATCTTTGCACTGGGATCTTCTTTTTCGAGTTCACGTAAACCTTCCAAGAACCTATCAAACTTTGTGTCAACATTGCCTACTCTGTTGGCAGCTCCTTTAAGATTCTTAACAGAAGTGAATTCAGCATCATCTAACTTCCAGGACGAATCAATATCTAGGGAAGGATCTATTACATCCCCGTTGTCCGCAGATAGAGCTTTAATAACTCCCTTTTTAATTATATTATCAAGCTTTTCCTTCATAACCTGAATACAACTTGCCACTTGCCTTTGAGGCATTATGACTGCAAACGATATTCCTTGCGAAGAACCATATCTTGCTGTAAAACGTTCTGAGACAAAACCGGTTACAGCGTTATAGAATCCCATTTCCTCTGGTGTAAATTGAACCCGAAGCACCCTTGCTTCTCTGATGGGAAATTGAATCGCAACATCCCTTTTTTTTGTTCTGGTAAAAACATAGGATAAGCAGTTTAACTCTATGAGAATTTTCTGCAAGCGAATTGCTTGCTCTTTAGTAAGCTTATTATTATTGCTAAGTAAATCTATTGCTTCACGATAAAAAGAATTTTTAATAAATTTCTCTTTTTGAGATGTTTCTTCAACTTTTTTAAGCACTTCAAGCGCAGCACTTGGCTCATGTAATCTCCGCAGAGCATTATTGATATATTCATTACCCAAGTTTGACACCTGTAGTTATAACTTCTGAAATAGCAATATGTTAGAAAATGGGTTACACTACACCTTGTAGGATTAGAAAGAGCTAACTTCCTGTTTCTTAATAAGTTACTCTACAATACGGCTGAATTCATCAAGTCCAGCAACCTCTAATAGTTTTAATTGGGTCGGGGTTGGCTGGGTGGTCTTTTGCAGCTTTTTGCCAGCAAGATCAATCTGCACAACCTTCAAGCTGGCAAGTTGCTCCAGGGCCTTTCTGGCGGTAAGTTTCATGCCCGCCCAGTCGAAGGCCTTCTCCAACAGGCTCTCTATGAGATAGGCAAGGACACATATGGCCACATGGGCCTTTACCCTTGGGTCTGTGTGATGCCTGATAGGTCTCAATTCAATAAAGTTCTTGATTTCATCGAAAGCATCTTCTACTTGAGTAAGGGTGCGATAACCTCTGGCTATATCTTCGGGGGAGAGCTTCCCAGCATCACTATGCAGGATCATCATTCCATCTAAGCTGGTCTGACGGGCCAAGACCTCCTTGTTCAGCTGATACTCTAAGTTGTAAGGCCCCTTCCGCTTGAAGCTAAAATATTTCCTGGCCCCCTTTAACCTGAGCCACCTATCAATCTGCCTCTCCGTCTTCTCCCTGTTCCTCCGGGCACCCCTCTTGCTATGCTCATTGAAAGAAGCTAAATACTTTAGGGACTCTTGGATCTTCTCCTCCCTTCTCACCCTCTGGGCTTTCCTCCTCTGGGGATTATAGGCTACCACACCCCGCTGCCCTCTTATCCCTTCAGGCAACTCATAGATCCAAAGGTTCTTCTTTATCTCCTGCCAGTCTTCGCCCTCGGGCTCAGGCAAAGAGGAGATAACCTCCTGGGCATACTTCTCCTTGCGCATCCCAGTTGACCAGATGCCCCTTAACCCAGAACCCTTGAGCAAGGGCGCAGTCTTCCCGTTCAATATCCCATCATCGGCAACAAATATACATTCTCCGATGGGAAAACGCTCCCTTAAACTCTTCACTATCTCCGGTAATGTTCTCTGCTCACTTTGGGCCCCATCAAAGACAAAGTGGGAGATGGGAATGCCATCTCGGTTGACCAGAAGCCCAATCTGAATCTGCCGGCAGTCAGGCCGATGATCCTTGGAATAGCCCCAAGAGGCCAGAGGAGGACCTGAACCCTCAAAATAACTGGAGGTCAAATCATAGAATACCAGGGAGAGATCAAGATTGAACAGATCGGTTATCCGAGGGAATACCCATTGCTCCAGTCCCTCCTTCTCCTGCTCCAAGATGTCCATCGCCCGATAGTAGTGATGAACCTTGAGCTTCTGGGAAGAGACCCCAGGGATATATTGCCCCTTTAGCCACTCCTGGAGAGCTAACTTGCTGGACGGCCTGGTCAGCCTATTAAACACCATTACCTTGAGGGCCATCTCTACCTCAAACTCAAAGAGACGATCCTGTATAGCCCTCTGGAAGAAAGCGGATAGTTCAAGCCTCTTCCATATGCACTCAGCAAGAAGAAAGGGGCCATAGTCGTAACAGGACTGAGGATCAACATCATCCTCGGTTAAACCACCTTTCTCAGACAACCCAGATAACAGAGCCAGGTCATCGCTCAGCTTCTTCAGCTTCTCTGCAGGCCAGTAGTTGACATTGCCAAAGTTGACCAGGATCTTCTGGATAACCTTATCCTTTTTGCGCACACTCTCTACCAGTTTAAGGTAGTTATAAGTGCGGTTGCCTTTTTTGACTTTGACTGTTCTGAGGAACAAGCATTCTCCTTATTTTGACAACACAGCAAAGATAAAGGAATGGTCAAGTGATGTCAAGGGGAAAGTGATATACAAGTCAAAATAGTTACACTACAGATTTGGGTAAGATTTAAGGATGGTTAAATTGCTAACTCCTTGTAAAACAAGAAGATCATTTTTCAAAGAACAAATTCAGAGCCAATTATCCCCCTTTGACTGTCAAACTTGGGTCATTAGGTTCGATTAGGTTATGAAACAAAGTAAAATCTGAAAACTCTTCTGGAATTAGCAAACCAAGAAGATTAAAAAGGTCGGGGGTTCCTAACTGTAAAGGTGTAGCAGAGAGAAACAGCATTGCATCTGACAATTCTGATAAAACCTCTCCAAGTTCACTACTTAAGGTTTCAGGATTTCTCATATAATGAGCTTCATCAACAATGACAATGTCAAAGTGTGGGGCTACCTCTCTCAAACGTTCTATCATTTTATTCGACCTAAGAGTTTGGAGAGTCATAATACACTTGATTTTTTCTGCCTCTCCATATTCGATATATCGCTGCAAAAACTTCATAAATTCGTCTCTTTTCAGAATATTAAAATCTAAGCTAAATCGTTTTCGCATCTCTTCTTCCCATTTAGGGGTTAACATAGAAGGACATACAATCAAAACCCTAGACAATTCTCCTAGTCGTGCAGACATTTCTGTGATAATAATCCCTGCCTCAATGGTCTTCCCTAATCCAACCTCATCCGCTAACAAAAGTCTTTGTTTAAATGTATTCAGAAATTTAAGTACAGGTTTAAATTGGTGAACTTGAAACTCTGTTCGTGAGGCATAAAATGTATAGAGATTATCGGATAAAGGCTTCTCCAGTTTTTTATAGATTAGCGCCTGAATGAAATCTTCAATATGAGAAAATTCTTTTGCTTTTAACAGTTGCTCGACTGATTTTGGCGGTATAAATTTTTCGAGAGAGTCTTCTGGATAATAAGAACTCGGTTGACTCGGATCAATAGAAACAGGGTAAAATAATCTGCCTTTTGTTTCCTTATGGTTACCATCAATGATGCCTATTTTATTCCCTAAGGCTTTTATTATTACCTTATCTCCTTTAGAAAATTTGAAATCCATAACAAATTCCTCTTTACTTTAGTCTGTTCATTCTTCGCTGAAGTATGAATACAATGAACTACCAAGCAAAATGTCGCCCCTATATAGACTGGTACCCTAATATAAGCTCCTAAGTTTGGTTACACCTCGGCTTCGTGGCGTAGCCAGCGACATTTAGCCTATCTCATTTATATCCGCATTGCGGATACAACTCCATTTTGGTGGTATATACGCAGTACTGCAGATATACCTCTCTATGGATGCTTAGAGTGTTCCTGACAGCCCTAACTAACCCCTTAAGCCACTGCCGCTTTCGCCTCTTCCTTTCCCTCGGCTTCCCCTCCCTCCGCCTTAAACTTGGAGAAGTATTTCTCCATAAATTCAGGCCTGATCCTCTTTAGCTCCGCAGTGGGGAAACTGGAGAGGAGCTTCCATCCCAGGTCAAGGGTTTCCTCTATGGAGCGGTCCTCATCCTCGTCCTGGCTCACATACTCGGCCTCAAACCTGTCGGCGAAATCATAATACATCCGATCCATATCGGAGAGGGCTGCCTCTCCTAAGATGACGGCCAATTCCTGGGCCTGTTTTCCACTGGCATAGGCGGCAAAGAGCTGGTTGAAGACATCTGAATGATCTTCCCTTGTCTTGCCCTTGCCGATTCCCTTATCCTTCAGCCGGGAGAGGGAGGGAAGGACATCAATGGGCGGGGAGACCCCCTTTTTGTGTAGTTGCCGGGAGAGGATGATCTGCCCTTCGGTTATATAGCCGGTGAGGTCAGGAATGGGATGGGTCTTGTCGTCCTCCGGCATAGTGAGAATGGGAATCTGGGTAATGGAACCCTTCTTCCCCTTGATCCTGCCTGCCCTTTCATAGATGGTGGAAAGGTCCGTATAGAGATAGCCTGGATAGCCCCTGCGGCCGGGGACCTCCTTGCGCGCGGCAGAGACCTCCCTTAAAGCCTCGCAGTAGTTGGTCATATCGGTGAGGATAACTAAGACATGCATATCCTTTTCATAGGCCAGATACTCCGCCGCGGTAAGGGCCATCCGCGGGGTGGCAATCCTTTCAATGGCCGGATCATCGGCCAGGTTGATGAACATGACCGATCTGTCCAAGGCACCGGTTTTGTCTAGCTCCTTAATGAAATAGTCGGACTCCTCAAAGGTAATCCCCATAGCCGCAAAAACCACGGCAAACTCTTTCTTCTTCCCCAAAACCTTTGCCTGCCTGGCTATCTGAGCAGCCAATTGATTGTGGGGCAGGCCAGAGCCGGAGAAGATGGGCAGTTTCTGCCCCCGCACCAAGGTATTTAAACCGTCAATGGCCGATATACCCGTTTGGATGAACTCCGAAGGGTAAGCACGCGCGTAGGGATTGATGGGGTTCCCCTCTATATTCACCCTCTTCTCAGGCAGGATCGCCGGACCACCATCAATTGGCCTTCCCAAACCGTCAAAGACCCGACCCAAGATATCCAGAGAAAGGCCTAACTCTATCCCTTTGCCCAAAAACTTCACCCTGCTTTTAAATACATCTACCCCGGTTGATCCTTCGAAAAGCTGCACCAGGGCCTTGTCCCCATCTACCTCCAACACCCTCCCCTTTCTCTTCTCCCCTGTGGGAAGCTCCAACTCCACCAGCTCCTCATACTTCACCCCCTCCACTTCCTCCACTAAGACCAGTGGGCCAGAGATCTCCCTTATAGTCAGATACTCCTTTAGCATTCAGTCACCCCTTCCTAGGGAAGCTCCCCCTCCTTTAATCAACTCTCCCATCTGTTGATCTATCCTCTCACCTATCCCATCGAATTTTCCTGTCTCCTTCTCTGATATAAACTTGCTCCTGGCTACCTCCTCCTTTATCAGCAAAGTGGAGAGCTTGGCTATGGGGACATCCTTCTCCAAAGCCTTTTGGGCCAATTGGTGCATCTTTAGAATTAGCTTTAACATAGCATATTGTTTCTTCATTGAGGTATAGGTATCCACCTCATGGAAAGCATTCTGATGGAGGAAATCCTCCCTGATGGAGCGGGCCGTCTCCAAGATCAGCCTATCGGAAGGGGAAAGGGATTCCACCCCCACCAACCTAACTATCTCCTCTAACTCCGCCTCCTGCTGGAGGATCTTCATCGCCTCATCCCTAAGCCCGGTAAAATCCTCTCCCACCTCCTTCTTAAAATAGTCCTCCAAGTTATCATAATAAAGGGAGTAGCTGTTCAGCCAGGAGATGGCTGGAAAATGTCTCCGATAGGCCAATATGTCCTCTAAACTCCAGAAGACCTTGACCACCCTGAGGGTGGCCTGCACCACCGGATCAGAGAGGTCACCACCAGGAGGGGAGACGGCCCCTACCACGGTAAGCGCCCCCTGCCGCTCATCAGAGGAGCTACACTCCACCCTCCCCGCCCTTTCATAGAACTCGGCCACCCTTCTTCCCAAATAGGCGGGATAACCCTCCTCACCGGGCATCTCCTCTAACCTGCCGGATATCTCCCTCATTGCCTCAGCCCATCTGGAGGTGGAATCAGCCATCACGGCGACGCTATATCCCATATCCCGGAAGTATTCAGCAATGGTAATCCCGGTGTAGACCGAGGCCTCCCTGGCGGCCACCGGCATATTGGAGGTGTTGGCAATAAGCACCGTGCGACGCATCAGGGGCTCATTGGTGCGTGGATCCTTGAGCTCAGGGAATTCCAGAAGGACATCGGCCATCTCATTCCCCCTCTCCCCACAACCTATGTAGATGATGATCTCCGCATCCGACCATTTGGCCAATTGATGTTGGATCACGGTTTTCCCCGAGCCAAAGGGGCCGGGAACGCAAGCCGTGCCCCCCTTCCCCACGGGGAAGAAGGTATCGATCACCCTCTGCCCGGTGATCAGGGGAACTTGGGGGATAAGCTTCCTCTTGTAGGGTCTGGGCTGCCGCACTGGCCAATAGTGGGACATAGCCAACTCCTTCATCCCTCCTGTGGTCTCCACCTTGGCGATCTTCTCATCCACTGGGTAGTCACCCTCCGGGGCTACCTCCTTTAGCGTCCCCTCCACCCCCGGAGGAACCATAATCCTGTGCACTACAACCGGGGTCTCCTCCACTTCCCCCAATATGTCCCCTTCTACAACCTTAGTCCCAGGCTGGCACCGCGGGGAAAATTGCCATTTCTTCTTTAGGTCTAGGGGGGGGATATCCACTCCTCTGGTCACATAATCACCTACTTTATCCCTAATCACATCGAGGGGCCTCTGGATGCCATCGTAGATGGATTGGATGAGGCCAGGGCCCAGCTTTACGCTCAAGGGCATCCCAGTTGTGGTCACCGGCTCCCCAGGGCCCAACCCCCCGGTCTCCTCATAGACCTGAATAGAGGCGCGGTTGCCCTTCAACTCTATTATCTCCCCCACCAGGCCTTTCTCGCTCACCTTTACCACATCGAACATCCTGGCTCCCTCAATCCCCTCGGCCACCACCAGAGGTCCGGAGACCTTGACAATCTTTCCCTGATTCATCTACTCCTCCCTGAAGATATCGGCTCCTACTGCCTTCCTGATCATGTCCCTCATCCTGCCCGATGCTATCCCCAGGCTACCTCGGTTGTTGGGAATGAGCACTATGCTGGGCAAGGGGCGACTGGATGCCTCCTCTATCATATCCCCCAAATCACCAGCAAGGCTTTCGGTAACGAAAATAACCGCATAATCGCCTTTAAGGGCCCGGGCCATTAGTTCCCTCGCCTCCGCAGGCTCCATCACGGGGAAGGTCTTTAGGCCAACAGCCTGAAAACAGAGGATGGAATCTCTCTCCCCAATAACGGCAATATTAGAGGTAATCACTGGGTAGCCTCTCTTTAATCAACTGGGGGTCCAACCCATTCTCCTTTCCCAAGAGCACTGCCCTCACGCTACGCAGCTCCTCCTCTTTCACTAAGAAAAAAGCGTAGATGGGCTCAAGGCCAAAGGGGGTAAGCCTGGCCCTCTTTAGATAGGAGAGGCCATAATCTCGGCAGGACCTCTCCAAAAGGGCAAGGTCCTCACCCTTGGCCAATCCCTCCTCCACAACCTGACGGTAGAGGGTGTTCGCAAACCTGTTAGGGAGGGTTTCCCAGGGTTCAGCAAATATCTCCGCGTAAAACTCAGGCTCTAAACTACCTCCCGCTATCAAAGCCCCCATCAGTTCAGGGACCTCCGCCTCACTTAGTTTAAGCCTGGCAAATATCCTCAAGTTAAGAAGGTCGATCTCCCTTTGGGCCCAACCAAAGAGGAAGTCAAGCTTGGCCAATTTAAAAACCGTCAAGAGGTGAGAGAAGAGATGCCTATCCATAGTTAGATCAATCACTTCAGGCTCCTTACTCTCCTCCCATGAGGAGATTGCCTCCTGAACGGCCTCTCCCAAAATAGGGGGGAGTTTCCCATATTCCCCCTCAGCAACTGCATCCTTTAAGACATTCAAATCTTCCCTCCCCCAGGGGAGAAGCAAGTCGGCCAAATCCCTTCCCCCCAACCTCGCCTTGAGAAGAACCTTCAGATTGTGGAAGTCATACTTAGCTCTGAGGGTATCAGTCACCTCAGGGTCAAGGGAAAGCTCCTCGATAAGGGAGAGAAGCTCATCCAACTTTACCTTCAGCGCTAACTCATAGGAACTCTCCCCCCCCACCCCCAAAACTGCCTGGCTATAGTCCGTTTCCCCTAAGTGTCTGAGGGTCTCCTGGCCATCCTTAGCCTCTAACAGTTTGGCAAAGTCCCCTCTGGTGAGCAGCTTCCCCTCCAAGGCCCTTACCCTCCCCACCCCATAGGCATACTTCAGCTTCCCGCTGAATGAAGTCCGATAATCCGTAAGCTCCATGTTAAGAGAAGAGTACCTTTGCTACTTCTCCCTCCAGATTTTCCTTCTGAGACTCTAAGAGGGATTCAAAGCTACAGTTAATCTCCTTCTTCCCTTTACGCAGAATGAACCCACTGCTGAGCTGCCCCTTCTCCACAGTCAGGGAGAGCTTACCCTTCTTTCGCGCAGCCCGCAGCCTCTGATTGACCCTCTGCAGAAATTCATTCCCCAATTTTCCCCTCGCTTCCTCTGAGATGAGCACCTCCCCATCCCCATCCTCAACGGCCTTGACCAGAAGGTTCTCCATTAGCTTGAAGTAACCCTTCCCTTCCATCTTCTCTACCCTCTGCAGGGCTAGCTCAAAGACCTTACCTAGCAAGGCCTGTTTCTCCTGGAGAAGCCCCCTCCTCACCTCCATCTCCGCCCGGGAGAGCACCCTTTTCTTCTCCTCGGCAGCTAAGGCCTGCGCTTCCTTTTGGGCCTCTGCGGTTATCCTCGCCGCCTCCCTTTGGACCCGGGCCATAATCTCCTCTACTCTCTTTTTGGCCTCCTCCTTGATCTTTCGGGCCTCGGCCTGGGCATCAGCCAGGATCTTGGCGGTGATCTTCTCAGCCGGCATAGTAATCAGCCGATCTTTATCCCATTAAGGAGAAAGAAGGTAACCAAAAGCCCCAATACGGCATAGGTCTCCACCATAGCCGCATATACCACACCCTTCATCGCCTGTTCAGGCCTTTTGGCCACCAAATTCACCCCAGCAGCACACACCTTCCCCTGATGGATGGCGGAGAAGAAACCGGCCACTGCTATAGGAGTGCAGGCAAAGAATATCTGCCACCCCTGCAACTGGGTTATGGGGTTAAGGCTCCCCCCCAGAAGGCCCAACTTCATCATCACCAAGAATGCAGCCACAAAGCCATAAAAGCCCTGGGTCCCGGGTAGGACAACCAAGAGGAACAGGCTGCCAAACTTCTCCGGGTCCTCGCTCAGCACCCCGGCGGCTGCCTGGCCGGGAAGCCCTATTCCCATAGCCGAACCGGTCCCCGCCATAAAGGCGGCTAAAGCAGCTCCCGCTATAGCAATGGCCAGACCAAAGGGATCAACCATCAATACCTCCTTTTTTACAGCTCACCTTGAAATCTCTCAAACACGAATGACACAAATAGATAAATTTACCACGGAAATTCACGGAATCACACGGAAAAAAGGCAATTAAAAATTGAGAATTAAGAATGAGATTTATGCTGGCTATCCCTGACCCCCGGAAACTGACTCCTGATCCCTGTTTTTCTGTGCTATCCCGTGGTTCTCCGTAGTAAACATGCTGGCTTCATAAGGCAACTTCTTAAAATTTATGTTAAGTTTTACAGCCAGCAATTGTAAATTGTAAATAGCAAAATGAAAGCTGAGATGTGGACTTAACAGGATGGAAGCAACAATAATTTTTACTTTTACACTTTGCAATTTTCAATTTGAAATTCGGAGCTTCACCCAGTTTGGATTGCCATACCTCGTCAGTTTGCCCGTCCCGGGCCGGGAAGGCGAAGCTTCGCTATTGCCTTCTCCCTTTAATCCTCAGATCTCACCGTAATATACTTGGTTCGCTTCCTGAAGGGGTCAAAGGTTTTCCCCCCTCCCCGGAAAAACTTCTGGAAGAACTCCACATACTGTAACCTCAGGGTGTGCACAAAGCCACCCAGGGCATTTATGCCGATATTGAAGAGGTGGCCAAAGATCAGGATGATCACCGTAATTACTATCCCCAGGTAGGGGATACCGGAGAACATAAATGCTATGTTGTTTACGGCAATGGCAATCCCGGCGGTAACCAACCCCAGGGCCATCAGCCTGATGTAGGAGAGGATATCCCCCAGATAGGAGAAGATCCCCCCCAAGATAAAGAGGTGTAAAACACCCAAGAAAAGGCGGAAGACTATGTTCCTTTCCCCCCTCTCCGAGAAAAACACAATCAAACCAGCAACCAAAAGGATGGAAGCCTTCATGGGGAGACCCATAATCTGAGGCGAGACTAAGACCCGGGGGGCAAGGGCCAACTGGACCACCAACTGAGAGGAGAAGAGGGCCAAGAAAAGTTGGCTCAAAAAGACTATCCAGAGGGCCTGATCAAAAAAGGCATCAGCAATCCTTTTCTCCCGCAGGTTCTCATAGAGCCTGATAAAGAGGCCAAAGTAGACCTGCACTACACCTAAGAGAAGCGCTAAGCGGAAAAAGATCATCGGCTTGACCATAGGGTCAAAGGCCATCAGTGAGGCCCTAAAGTTCTCCAAAAAGGGAAGATGCAGCTTCTGGAAGAGGTCACCAAACCATCCGCCCATCAGCGCTCCCTCAACGACGGTGAAGATGCCCCCGGCGAACATCAGCCAGAGGAACTTTCTCCCCCCGGGCATAAACCTCATCATCACCAGGGCCAGGATGGAGAGAACTATCCCATACCCGGCATCGGTAAGGCAGAGGCCAAAGAAAACGGCAAAGAAAAAGGCCAGAAGAGGACTGGGGTCAAGCTCAAAATAGGCCGGACGACCATAAAGCTCTGTCACTATCTCAAACGGCTTAAAAATGCGACGGTTCTTCAGCTCCACCGGAGGGGACTCGCCAGGGAGAGGATCGATGGGGGCAAAGGAAAAAGCAGCGAACTCGGTTTCCAACTTCCCCTGCAGCTTTTTCAGATCCACCTTCTTTACCCATCCCTCCAACATATATGCCTGAGATGTCTGGGCTAAGGCCCCTTCCACCTGTCTCTTGGCTAAGAGGTTAGATCGCTCATCCAAAAGGGCCATAAGCTGTGGCCTAAACTTAGCCAACCCTCCAGCTTTCACCCCTATTTGCGCTAAGCCCCTGGAGAGATCGGCCATCTGACTATGCAAATTGGTGAGGATCTCCTGAGGCTTACCTTTAAGGCCCGGGAAGGTTACCCCACTCCATTCGTTTCCCTTGAGCATCTCTGCCACCTGGGATTCCTCCTCCTGGAGATAAACCAAAAGGAAGTAATCTAAGTTTCCATCGGTGCCCACAAGCTCTAAATAAAACCTTTCCGTAATTTCAGCAAGGGATGATTCCAGCTTGGGCAGCCCATCCTTGGGAAGGGTTCCCAACGAGACAATAGTCTGAGAGGTGGGCTGCACCTCCTCCAGGGGGATATCCAAGCCAACCCAGGGCAGAAGTTGCTCCCCCAGCCCCCTGGCCTTAGCGAGCTGGGAACCCAATTGTGACCGCTCCCTCTCCAGTTCTCTGCACCTTTTGACTATCCCCTTCCAGTCAAATTTTTGAACAGTCTTGGCAAACTCCTCAGGGGTAAAGGAGAACTTCCCCCCAAACCCAGAGAGGAACCCCTCCTTCTTCTCAAACCCCTTGAGAAAATCCGCGGCAAACCTCAGATCGGAAAACTCAGATTCCACTTCCGGGGAGGCAATCTCCTGGGGGAGAAACTGGGCATATTCTTCCCCTTCATAGCTCTCCTTAAAGGATACCACCTCCAAAAGCCCTAAATCCTGCAGGCTCTCTAAGAGGTCCTCTTTTAAGGAGCTGTGAAAGAGAACCCTTACCTTCTGCATCCTGGCAATGCCCATCAGCCAAAAACCCTTTCTAGGACCAGCTTCACTGCTTCATCCAGCCTTTTATTGGCCCGCGACCTCAACTCCTCCCTGGCTTTATCCCCTTTCTCCCGCAACCCCTTGGCCTCCCTCTCCCCATCCCCCCTCCCCTCTTGGGCCCCCTTCTCCTTTATCTCCTCTCCCTCCCTTTGGGCCCCCTCAACCAGGGCAATGGCCTTCTCCTCCGCCTCCTCACCCATCTGCAGGCCCCTGGCCTTAGCCCTCTTTACCTGCTCCTTTGCCTTCTCTTCTGCCTTCCTTATCTCTTGCAATACCTTCTGGGCCAACTTTCTCCTCCCTGGGGCGAAGGGAAACCCTTCCCCCCTTCATTAGGGACTGACCATCAAAGACAGCACCCTCCTCTATTATCAGGCTCTTGGTGATAACATCCCCCTCCACCACGGCCTTGGCACCCAGCTCCACCCTCTCAGAGGCCTTCAAGTTCCCCTTTACCCTCCCCCCAATTATGGCCCTTTTCACCTCCACATCGGCCTCCAACACCCCATTGGGCCCCAGGGTAAGGGTATCGGTTACATAGACCTTCCCCTTAATCTTCCCATCTACCCTGGCGCTGCTTTCCACCCGAAGGGTCCCCTCCACCACTGAGCCTTTCCCAATTAATGTGTTGATCTTCCCCCCCCCTGAGTCTGGCTTGTGATTAAACATCCTCCCTCCTCATCTAACAATAGCTCACCACAGATAACCAGGGACTGACATAGAAAAACAGAGGTCAGCAATAGCCCATATAAGCCTCATTCTTAATTCTCAATTCTTAATTGCTTCTTTCCGTGAGACTCCGTAGTGAGCTGTGACTTCATCTGATCAGCAACTCCCGCGGGTCAACCTCTACCCCATTCCTCCTCACCCCATAGTAAAGGTAAGGGGAAGGACCTCCTCCAGAGAGGGCAATTACGGCTCCCCTCTTTACCCTCTCCCCCACAGGGGCAAGAATGGCTGAGTTGTGACCATAAACCGTTAAATAACCATTATGATGATCAATGATCAGGGCCTTCCCCAAATCCTTCTTCCAGCCAGCAAAGCTTATTACCCCATCCCCTGTGGATCTCACTGGGCTTCCTTGCTGGGCAAATATCTTCAACCCCACCTGGCCAGGTTTAGTGGTGATCCATCCCTCCACTGGCCAGACCAGAGGAAGATTGGCCAAAGGGCGACTATCCCCAAGGGGAAGGAGATCTGGCACGGGCGGGACGGGATAGCCCAAGAGAAGGGAGAGCCTGTTGCGGTAGAGGGTAACATCCCTCAGGTTCTTCTCTATGAGGTTAACCCTCTCCAAGGTGGCTCTTAATCTCCTATTCTCTGCCAGCACCTCCTTGAGCCTCTCTGATCTGGCCCGCAGGCGGTCCCAACTAAGGCTAACCCCCACAAGGAGAACCAGGACGATCGCCCCCAAAACCAGCAGGGTCCAAATAATCCATCGCCCCATCTTAAACATAATGACCCGGGAGCCATCGGAGGGCAGAATCATAATGGAGTAACTTCCCCTCATAGCTCTCCGGGGCTAAGCCCCAAAACCTCTAATATCCTCTCCAAATCCTCCCGGGAGTAAAACTCGATCTCAATCCTCCCCTTGCCTTTGCCCTGGATGATCCTCACCCCCGTGCCAAAATACTCCCGCAACCTGCCCTCTATGGCCCGGATCTCCTCCGCTCCCCTTCCCCCCCTCACCCTCCTTTTGGGCTTAACCATTCTCTCCACCCGGCGGACCGTGACCTTTTCCTGCACAATCCTTCTGGCCAATTCCACCTGCTTCTCCTCACTAGCCAATCCCAAGAGAGGACGAGCCTGCCCAGAGGTCAATTTCCCTTGAACAAGCCAGTCGCGCACCGCAGGGGGAAGCTTCAACAGCCTAAGTGAGTTGGCCACAGAGGAACGATCCTTGCTTACCCTCTCCGATATCTGAGCCTGCGTCAGTCCCCTCTCATCCATAAGCCTCTGGTAGGCCTGGGCCTCTTCAATCGGGTTTAGGTCCTTCCTCTGCAGGTTTTCCACCAAGGCAAGCTCCAGCAGCTCCCCGGGCGAATCCAACTCCACCAAAAGGGCGGGGATATGGCTTAAACCGGCCAACTTGGCGGCCCGCAACCTCCTCTCCCCGACCACCAACTGATAGCCGCCACCCTCCCGGCACACCACTATGGGCTGCAGGATACCCTTCTCCCGGACGGAGGCCACCAACCCATCCATATCATCTCCGAAATCAACCCTGGGTTGATAGGGATTGGGAGTGATCTGGGAGGTATCCACCTCTATCAGCTCAGCCTCACCCTCCCTGAGTGGAGGATAACTGGAGATGAGGGCCTCCAACCCTCTTCCCAAAGCTTTCCTGGCCACCGTTGATTACCTCCTTGGCCAAAAGCATATAGTTTTTTGCCCCTGATGAGGATATATCGTAAAGGATAATAGGCTTGCCAAAGCTTGGGGCCTCGCTTAACCTCACATTTCGGCTAATAACGGTGCGATAAACCCTTGAACCAAAGTAGCTTCTTGCCTCTTGGGCCACCTGTTTGGAGAGGTTGAGCCTCACATCGAACATAGTTAAAAGGACCCCCTCCAACCGCAGACCTGGGTTGAGGTATCTCTGCACCAACCTAATGGTATTGAGGAGTTGCCCCAACCCCTCCAAGGCATAATATTCACACTGAATGGGGATGAGGAGAGAATCGGCCGCGGTGAGGGCATTCAGGGTAAGCAGACCCAAAGACGGCGGAGAGTCGATGATAATGAAATCATAGTCCCTCCTGATCCCCGCAATCGATCCCATCAGCTTCTTCTCCCGGGCAATGGCATTCACCAACTCCACCTCAGCCCCCACCAACCTTATATGGGAGGGAAGCAGCTCCAAGAACTCCAGATCTGTCCCCCGTACCGCCTCGTCCACGGACCTGGACTCCGTGAGCACCTCATAGACAGAGGAATCCTCCTTACCTATCTTCAAACCCAAACCGCTGGTGGCGTTGGACTGGGGATCCATATCAATCAGCAGGGTCCTCCTCTCTGCGGCCGCCAGGCAAGCGGAGAGGTTAACTGCCGTGGTGGTCTTCCCCACCCCTCCCTTCTGATTAGCTATGGCTATAACCCTTCCCACTCAGCCTCCCCATACTACTACCCTCTGTTAATGCTGTTAATAAATTTTTAAAACCCAGCAAACCAACCCCAAAAACTGCCCTATTCCTTAACAAACAAGGAGAACTGCAACCTCCTCTGGAAAACCCCAATATCCAACTCCTCCCCCCCCCACCCTTTACCCACCCTCCCAAAGCTAAGCAGCCTTCCCCCCTTACGGAGCAGGGAGAAGGAAAGGGGGAGAAGCTCATCGATCCTTAAAGCAGCCCGGGAGAGGATCAGGCCCCAATGACTCCCCCCAAGCTCCTCTCCCCTTTTCCAAAGCACCTCTATCTGCGATAAACGGAGAAGGTCAACGACCTTTTGGAGAAAGAGGGCCTTCTTCCTGGTGGACTCGGCCAAGGAGAGGAGAAGGTCAGGTCTCACGATCTTCAAGGGAAGGCCAGGAAAACCGGCCCCAGAACCCAGATCAAGCACTTTCTCCCCTTCCCTTATCGGAATCAATTTTAGGGGGGCCAGCGACTCCAAAAGATGCCTTTGGGCCAGTCTTCCCATATCCTTGGGGGAAACGAGATTTATCCTCTGATTCCAGAGGAGGAGATTATCTATATAGACGGAGAATTCCTCCCTCTGGACTGAGGAAAGTTCTATCCCCCAATCCCGACAGCCCCTGAGGAGGATCTCTAGCTGCTTTTGAAGGAATGTTTCACGTGAAACATTCACCTATTTCCCTATACAGAAACGGGAAAATATCCCTTCCAAAATGTCCGGGGAGACCTCCGCGCCAGTCAACTCCCCAATCCCTTGCAACGTACCTCTCAGGTTTACCACAGCCGCTTCCCCCAACCCACGCCCCAGGGCGTCTTGGGCCCTGACCAGATCCCTCCTTATCCCCTGCAGGGACCTCCAGTGCCTGAGATCGGAAAGGAGAAACTGCGAGCCATCCAGAGGCCTGGAGTCAAACAGCCTTCCCTTGATCTCCCGCCAAAGCTCCTCTATGCCCCTTCCCTCTTGGGCCGATACCTCCACCCCCTCCCCAACCAGGCCCTGGTGAGCAACCTTCGGGGGAAGATCGATCTTGTTCTTCACCAAGATCCTCTCCTTACCCTGGGTTAGTTCCCAGATGCGGTAATCATCCTCGGAGAGAGCCTGGGATGAATCCACCAAGAAGAGGAGAAGATCGGCCTCCTTAAGCTCACTTAGGCTCCTCTGGGTGGCTGCCCTCTCCACTGGGTTTGCTGCCTTCCCCCATCCGGCGGTATCCACCAAACAGAATGGCATCCCCTCCCTCTCTATCCGGGCCTCCAGGCTATCCCTAGTGGTCCCGGCATAAGGGGTTACTATAGCCCTATCCACACCCAAAATTCGATTAAAAAGGGTTGATTTGCCCACATTCCTCCGCCCCACAAACACCACCTTTATCCCCTTGCGCAGGGCTTTCCCCCCCCGGTAAGAGGAGATAAAGGCATCTACCTTGGCCAAAAGAGGGGGAAGGCGAGGGGTGAAATCACCTCCCCCTATACCCTCGTCAGGAAAATCCAGGTTGGCCTCAACCTCCACCAGGAGGGAGGAGATCCCCTCCCTTAGCTCCCGCAGGGAGGAGGAAAGTTCCCCCTTCAGCTGACGAGCGGCTATCCTTTGCCCCCCCAAAGTCTGCGCCTCAATAAGGTCCAGGATGGCCTCTGCTTGAGAGAGATCAATCCTCCCTCGTACAAAAGCCCGATAGGTAAACTCTCCCCTTTCAGCAGGCCTGGCTCCCAAATCCGTGACCAGGCCCAATATCCTCTTAATGAGAAATGGCCCCCCATGCGCGCTAACTTCCACCACATCCTCCTTTGTGTAAGTGGAGGGGCCCCTCATCAAAAAGAGGAGAACTTCATCGATCTCCTCACCGCTCTTCGGGTCAACTATCCAACCATAATGAATGGTATGGCTCTGGACTTGGGAGGGGAGAACCCTCCCCCGAAAGATCTTGTCGGCAATGGGGAAGGAAAGCTCCCCGCTGAGCCTAACTATACCTATCCCCCCCACCCCCCAGGGGGTGGCCACAGCGGCAATTGTATCCTCTAAAGGTCCCATTAAGCCACCTTCATAAAAAGTGAGCTCTTAATAACTAACCCCAATTATTCTTGCCACAAAGCCCCCGGGACTCAAAGTGTAGATAGTATAAGGCTTAAAACAGAAGGTTAGAGGCTAATGCAGAGCGACTTAGTTTAAAAGCTGAAGTGCGCTAATTCCTTAATTTCTTAGTAGCTTTGTGCCTTCGTGGCTGAAGTCGGGCTAAGCTATCCAATTTTTCGCTTTGCAATCCGCAGCTTCGCTATGAGCGGGGGGAAACAACTACCCTCTTAGAATCCTCTTTCCCTATGGTGAATGTCCTTACATCTTGGTCTTTCTCTAAAGTCTTATGGATAATCCGGCGGTCGGCCGGGGGAAGGGGTTCGGTAATTACCTCGGAGAAGGTAAGCTTTGCCTGACGCGCCAACGATATCGCCTTCTGGGATAGAGTCCGTTCCCTTCTCCTTTGATAGCCGTCAATATCCAAAAAGGCCTTCTTCTCCCGTCCTGCACGGCGCTCATAGATCCTATTTATCAAATATTGTAAGGCCTTAATTGTTCTTCCCCCTTTCCCGATAAGGAGTCCATCCTTCCCAGCGCTCTCCACATCTATATGGTAACCCTCCTCATCTTCAGATATCTCGGTCTGCACGGAGAACCCCATAAGCTTAAATATCCGATTGGTGATAGCTGAAAAACCCTCTATCCCATTGAAAAAAGAGACCTTAACCTCTGTCTTCTTCAATCCTAACTGCCCCCAAAATCCCCCTCCCCCCTCCGTTACATCAATTTTCACCTCATCCTTCGCCGCCCCCAAATCCGCCAGGGCCATATCTGTGGCCTCCTCCAAGGTTTTTGCCTTCTTTACTACAAACATAAACCTCCTTTTGAATTTAGCCCTCCACCTTCTCCAGGATGTATTGTTGGCCAATGGTGAGCAAGTTAAATACAGTCCAATAGAGAACCAACCCGGCAGGGAAGGACCTAAAGAGAAAGACAAAGAGAATGGGCATTAGGTAAACCATAGCCTTCTGCTTAGGATCCTTCATTGTTTGCTTTTGCTGAATGAACATAGTTATCCCCATAATTATGGCCAACACGGGAATCCCCTGCACCAGGTCGGGGCGGGAGAGGTCCTTTACCCAAAGGAACCTCTCCCCCCTCAATTCTATTGTGGACCTAAAGACCTGAAATAGAGCCCAAAAGACTGGGATCTGCAACAAGAGGGGAAGACAGCCACCCAATGGATTCACCCCTTGTTCCTTGTAAAGCTTCATTAGCTCCTGGTTTAACTTCTGGGGGTTCTTCTTATACTTCTCCTTGAGGGCGGCTAACTTGGGCTGAATTTTCTGCATCTTCCTCATAGAGGAGAGGCTTTTGTAGGTTAAGGGATAAAAGAGCAACTTCATCAAAAGGGAGAAGATGATAAGAACCAACCCATACTGGGGAATAACCCCATGTAGCTTAACGAAAAACCAGAGAACCACAACGCTGATCGGCCCAATTACCTTCCCTAAAAACCCCTCACCCATCCCCACCGCCCTCTCCAATCCCACCCCATATCCTTTCAAGGCAAAATAGTCTAAGGGGCCCAAGTAGATACGGAAGGATTGCTGAAAACCCCTTCCCTCAAACTCCCTCTGCAGGGAAACCCCCATCCTCCCTCCCCCTGAGAGGCCATAACCGGAACCATTGCCCCCCAAGGGAACTCCTGCAAAGAGAAAATACTTGCTCTTTGTAGCCACCCATTGGGTCTCCCCCTCCCTAAACGATGGCCGATTTTCCCTCTTCAGCTTCTCCTTCATCAACTCTCCTCCCCAGAGGGTATAGGAGGCAAAATCCCTTAGATCAGCCGAGCTATCCCTTTCCGTAACATTCATCCCATCCGGAAATTCCAAGAGGTAATGGTTAGCCAGGGAGTTAAGGCCAGCCGCGGTGACCTCCAAGTCGCAAGAATAGAAGTCACTGAAGAACCTAAAGGTCTTGGTCAGGCTTACCCCTTGAGAAACAAATGAAAAACTAACCTCACCTGAGGAATTGGCCTCACCAAGGATCAAGGAGTCCTGGGGAGAGGAGAATATCCAAGAGGCGGTGGGCAATTTGCCCCCGAAGGTGGAAAAGGTGATACTCAATCCCCCTTTGCTTTGCGGAGGGAGAAGCTCAACGGGGTGGCCCTGACTATCTAAATAGTCCCACAGCCGCCAGCTCTTCACCACCCCGCCCTTGGTGGAGAGAATAGCCCTATAGAGGGGGGTAACAACCTTTACCTCCTTCTCCACCCCATTGCCGGTGGGGATAACCGGGGTCGAGGGATTGTGAGGGATCCTGGGGGGGGTGGGCTGGTGCTGTGGAGTCTCTTTAACGGTTGGGGCAACCTCCCTCTGGGGAGGAGGGGTAATCTCCTTATGGGGTAAGAGGCGGATATAATAAGGATATAGGGCTAAGATAATAGCTATGATGATGAAACCAACTAGACTTTTTTTATCCATTATTTAGGGGGGACGGGATCATATCCACCTGGATTAAAGGGGTTACACCTGAGGACCCTGTGGAGGCCCATCAGACCCCCCCTCCAGAGACCATATCTCCCTAAAGTCTCAATAGAATACTGGGAACAGGTGGGATAAAAACGGCAGGAAGCAGGGAAGAGAGGGGAGATAAACCTCTGGTAGAAAGTGAGAACGGCTATAACAGTTTTAACTACGATCCTCCTCATATTCCCTCAACTCCTCAAAGATTTCCCCAATTTCTTCCTCTAACTCTCGGAATCTGCAAGAACCAGTAGATGGTGTTGCCCTAATACAGAGAGCAACCCCTGAGGGAAGGATATGCTCCCTCTGCCAAACAACCTCCCGCAACCTTCTCTTCACCTTGTTTCTCACGACCGCCTTACCAACCCTCTTCCCCACCAGAAAGGCAACCCCCACACCTTTCTCACCGCCTCTCAGATAGTTTATGGCAATGTGGCCGCGGCTAATCCTTCTACCCATCCTCAGGATGGATTGGATCTCCCTCTTACCCTTTATTCTCCTGTTTAAGCCGCTAATCTCCTCCGCCCCTTGGCCCTTCTTCTCTTCAGGATTAGCCTCCCTGATCTAGTGCTCATTCTCTTGCGGAAACCGTGCTTCTTGGCTCTCTTGCGCCTGCTTGGTTGATAAGTTCTCTTCATATTACCTCAACTTTCAGTTTCTTTTAAGATAAAGCCCCCCCCCTGGTTGTCAAGCCTTTTTTCATTGGGGTTATCTAAAAATTTTTTAAGGTGGATAAGTTGTGAATAAAATCTAAGCCAAAGGAAACCCCAAATTATAAACCATTTTACTCCACACTTCGTGACTCCTCCGCCTGTGGATAAATAAAAATCCTCCTCGGTTATGCCTTTTTTATTAACAATTTATAGTTATCCACATCTGTGAATAACGGTTTACTCATTTTTCCCCTTGACTTCTCAATTAGCCATTGATATTATGGGAAGGTCAAACCGGAGTGTGGATAACTATCCAGGGGGGAAATTATGGAAGGCTCTCAGATCTGGCCTCAATGCCTCGGGTTTATCAGCCAAAAAGTTACCGAAAGAAGCTTTCAGACCTGGTTTAAGCCCACTCAATGCTTGGCTTTTGGAGATGACGGTATAACCATTGGAGTTCCTAGCCATTTTTTCGCTGAGTGGTTGGAACAACATTACCTTCCCCTCATCCAAGAATCGATAGCCGCTGTGGCCAAGATAACCCCCTCCGTCTCCTTCTCCATTAACTCCCAAGGGCATACCCCGACCCTGAAATCATCAAAAAAAGCGGTAATCTTCCACCACCAACCAAGGGGGGAATCCGACCTTAACCCTCGTTATACATTCAATACCTTCGTTGTAGGGGAATCCAATCAATTTGCCCATGCGGCCTCTTTGGCCGTGGCTGAGGCGCCTGGAAAGACAAAATTCAATCCCCTTTATATATATGGGGGGGTGGGGTTAGGCAAAACCCACCTCATCCAGGCCATTGGTCATTTCATTGGAGTCAACAGGCCTAAGGCTAAGGTGGAATATGTAACCTCGGAAAGGTTCACTATGGACTTTATCTCCTCTATTGCCAATAAAGCCACTTCTCAGTTCAGCAAAAAATATAGGAATCTGGCTGTGCTTCTTGTCGATGATATCCAGTTTTTCGGAGGAAAAGAGAGAACCCAAAGCGAGTTTTTCCATACATTTAACACCCTCTATCAAAGGGAGAAACAGATCGTCCTCACCTCAGACCGCCCCCCCCATGAGATAAGCGGACTTGAGGATAGGTTACTCTCCCGTTTCTCGGGGGGGTTAGTTACGGACATTCAGCCCCCGGATCTGGAGACCAGAATTGCCATTTTAAAGAAAAGGGCAGAAGCGGATGGGATAGAGATCTCCGATGAGATAATCTACTTTATCGCCAATCACATAACCACTAATATTAGGGAATTACAGGGTTCCCTGATCAGGCTTTTGGCCTATTCCTCTATAACTGGAAAGGATATCTCCTTGGGATTAGTGCAAAATATCCTCCGGGATACCATTAATCACAGCCATAAAAGGGTCGTTAGTATTGACCATATTCAAGCTCAAGTGGCAGAGGAGTTTCATATCCCCGAGGAATCGCTTGTGGCCAAGAAGAGAACAAAGGAGATAGCCTTCCCTCGTCAGGTAGCTATGTATCTCTGTCGCCAACTCACCCCTCACTCCCTAAAGACAATTGGCCTTAAATTTGGGGGAAGGGATCACAGCACAGTAATTCATGCCTGCAAGCTCGTTGAGGAATTGATGAAAAAAGACGAGGAGTTTCGCGATAGGCTCAATGGGCTAATTAGCAGGATCGGTGTATAACCAGTGGAAAACCCTGTGACCTTGTTGTGGACAATTTAAAATCCATATCTATCCACCAACTCTTAAGAGTTTATTACCAAATTTATCCACTAGTTATGCTCTTAATTTTTAAGGGGGTTAAGAATAAAGCATCCATTTATCCACATTCCTACTTACTATTTTTATTAATAAGAATTTTAGTTATAGTTTATTTTCAATAGCCAAATAAAAGTTCAAAAATGGTATGATCACAATTTTTAGACTGGGCGAACAATTATTTTATGAAAACCTTAGATTAGGACCTATAATTACTAATTAAATTCCAATAAACCGAAAATTCCGACAGATAAATCCCGTTATCCTATCAGAAAATGTTGCTCTAGGCAGCTAAGTTTATTTGAGTCCAAAAACCCAAAGGAGGCATGGTGAAATACGACATTAAAAATCCTGCCCTTTCTGAAAAGGGAAAATTGAGAATTGAGTGGGCTGAAGCTAATATGCCAGTTCTTAGGCTGATAAGGGAAAGGTTTAAAGAGGAGAAACCGTTAAAGGGGGTAAAGATCTCCTGTTGTTTACATGTGACCACGGAGACCGCCAATCTAATGATCACCCTGAAATCGGGAGGGGCTGATGTTGCTCTTACTGCCTCTAACCCCCTTTCCACCCAGGATGATGTGGCTGCCTCCCTTGTTCATGATTACGGGATACCCGTCTTTGCCATCAATGGGGAGGATAGGGAGACATATTACCAGCATATCGATGCTGTCCTTGATCCCCCTCCCCAGATAACTATGGACGATGGAGCGGATCTTGTCTCCACCATCCACTCCCGGAGGAGCGATCTTGTCTCTCAAATTATCGGGGGAACGGAGGAGACGACCACTGGGGTTATCCGGCTGAGAAGCTTGGAGAAGGCCAACCTCCTTAAATTTCCTTTGATTGCCGTCAACGATTCCAAAACCAAACATTTCTTCGACAATCGCTATGGGACTGGGCAGAGTACCTTGGATGGGATTTTGCGGGCTACCAATCGGCTCTTGGCCGGTTCCACCTTTGTGGTCTGTGGGTATGGGTGGTGTGGCCGGGGCTTGGCCACAAGGGCTAAGGGGATGGGGGCCAAGGTCATTGTTACTGAGGTAGATCCTCTTAAGGCCATAGAGGCCACTATGGATGGTTTCTGGGTGATGCCCTTGGAGGAGGCAGCCACAATGGGAGATATCTTCGTTACCCTAACCGGAGATATAAATGTCATTCGGCGGGAACACTTTCTTTTGATGAAGGATGGGGCCATTGTAGCCAACTCTGGCCATTTTAATGTGGAGATTGACCTGAAGGGCTTAGAGGAAGTATCCCAAGGGAAGAGGATTGTCAGGGATTATGTAGAGGAATTTAGGTTAGAGGACGGAAGGAGAATCAACATCTTAGGGGAGGGAAGGTTGATAAATTTGGTCGCTGCCGAAGGGCATCCGGCGTCAGTAATGGATATGAGCTTTGCCAACCAAGCCCTGGCGGCCGAGTACCTGAAGAAGGGAGGGAAAGAGCTCGTCCCCCAAGTCTATAAAGTCCCGACTCAGATAGACAACCATATTGCTGAACTTAAACTTAGTTCAATGCGGATAAAGATAGATGAGCTCACCCCTGAACAGGTGGAATATCTCTCCTCCTGGCAGTTGGGCACATAGGCGATGAAAGTCGGTTTTGTTCAGCTAGAACCGAAGTTTGGGGATGTAGAAGGGAATATAGCCAGGGCATTAACCCTTATGGAGGGCAAGGAGGCCGCGTTATTTGTCCTGCCGGAGCTTTTTAACACCGGTTATCTCTTTACCTCGAGGAAGGAGCTGGAGGAACTGGCCGAAGAGGTCCCTGAGGGGAGGACATCCCAGGCTTTGATTAGGTTCTGTCAAACAAAGGGAACTTGGGTGGTTGCCGGTTTGGCGGAGAGATCTGAAGGGAAACTATTCAATTCCGCTATTTTAATTGGCCCCTCTGGCCTGGTGGGGACCTACAGGAAAGTTCACCTCTTTGACCAAGAGAAGAGCTGGTTTTCCCCTGGGGAAGCTGGTTTTTCCGTCTATGAGGTTAAGGGGATAAAGCTTGGGCTGATGATCTGCTTTGACTGGATATTCCCGGAAGCAGCCAGGGTTTTGGCCCTTAAGGGGGCGGAGATAATCTGCCATCCAGCCAACCTTGTTCTCCCCTGGTGTCAGAAGGCTATGGTTACCAGATCGATAGAAAACAGGGTTTTTATCGTTACCGCAAATCGCACTGGATGGGAGAGGAGGAAAGGGAAGGAGCTGAAATTCACCGGGGGAAGTCAAATAACTGGCCCTGGGGGTGAACTTCTCCTCCAAGCCCCTTTGGCAGGGGAAAAGGTGGGAATAGCCGATATTGATCCCTCAATGGCCAGGGATAAGGCCATAACCAAGGAAAACGATCTCTTCTCCGATAGGAGGCCAAAGCTATATCAGCAACTGGTAAGCGGATGAGAGGGATAAGGGTGAGCATATTCGTCTTTCTCCCTTTTCTTTTCCTATTCTTGCCATCCTTTGGGGAAAAGATCCCGCAATCCAAAGGCTATGTGAACGATTCTGCTGGGGTGATAAGTGGTGAGTATAGCTCCCGGATCGAATATTTGGCCCAGCAGTTAAAGGAGAAGACGGGAGCGGAGATAGCGGTGGTTACGGTAGGTTCATTGGGAGATTTGAGCCCTGAGGAGTTCACCAATGAGCTTTTTCAAAAGTGGGGAATTGGCCAGAAGGGAAAGGACAACGGAGTTCTCATCTTCCTTGCTGTTGGTAACAAGAAAGTAAGGATAGAACCAGGCTATGGGTTAGAGGGACCCCTTCCTGACGGATTCTGTGGGGAGATCATCAGGAAGGTTGTGCTTCCCCATTTTAGGAAAGGGGGTTATGGAAAGGGGCTTTACTTAGGGGCCGCCGCCGTGGCCCAAAGGGTGGCCTCGGAATATGGGGTGGAGTTAGCCGATCAAGGGGGGAACAAGTTACCCCCTTACTCTCCGACATCTGGGCCTCGCTGTGGGAGCCTCCTCTCAGCTCTTCTTTTCTTTTTCTTCTTTGTTTTCCTCTTGAGAGGGAGATTTCTCTTTCCTTTGCTTTTGGGGATGGGGATGGGAAGGGGGTTCTGGAGTGGGGGGAGCTTTGGAGGGGGGGGATTTGGAGGCGGATTTAGTGGATTTGGTGGTGGGTCTAGTGGCGGCGGAGGGGCCACCGGAGGTTGGTAGGCCCAGAAGCCTTCTCATCTTCAGCTTAAGCTCTAGCCAGGAGAGGAATTTGGTCTCCTTTACCCTTCTGGTCAAAAGGTAGAAACCGGTTCCCCCAATGATCAGGTTAGGGGCCCACATAGCCCAGAATGGAGGGATGAGGTTGCGGTCGGCCAGTTCCTCTCCACCAATAAGAAAGGCCCAATAGAGGAGGAAGAAACCTAGGCTGAGGCCGATGCCCACCCCAATTCCTCCCTTGTGGGCCATAACCCCCAAGGGGGCACCAATTAAGATGAAGACTAAACAGGCAAAAGGGATGGAGAATTTCTTGTAAGCCTCAACCATATAGCTATCCTTCCTCTTGCGGGCATAATTTATCAGCCTCTCCTTTCCCTGAATAAGGGAGAGGGTCTGGGGATCTTGCTTCAGGAGCTCCTCTTTTAATCCCTTGTGGGGGGAAAGTCCCTTCTTTTCTAATATGTTATGGATAGCTTCCCTTTCCCTGGCCATCTTTCCCTCCTCCACCTTGGCCCTGCGCAGGAGTTCTCCAATGCCGATCTCCCTGTCCCCTCTGTATTCTTGGTTAACCCTTCCCACTTCTCCTCCCGCCCCTTTTAGGGTTAGGGTATACTTCTTGAAGGTCAACCTTCTATATTTGCTGGGATCATCTTGATTAACCTCATGAATTTCCCCATTGTATAGGTCTATGGTCAGGGAATTTCCCTGGGGGAAGAAAGAGAGGTTTCCCTTCTGGGCCAAGATTGTGCGGGGTGAGCTCCTACCCTTCTCCTCATAGATGGTGATCCCCTCGATTTGAGAGCTTTTCCGATGCACCTTCCTCACCAAGATGCTATAGCCAGGGTAATCGTTAATGAAGATCCCCTCCTTTATCCCTAAGGTTGGTCTCCTCCTCCCCAACTCTGTCCCCAAGACCCTGGCCCGGTGGTTTGTCCAGGGGAGGGCATAATTGTTGAAGAGGGTAAGGAGAAATGCCAATCCCAGGGCGACTATAAGTGGGGCAAGAACAGCCCGATAAAGGCTTACCCCTGATGATTTGATGGCCGTAATCTCGTTGTCTCCGGAGAGTCGGCCAAAGGCCATTAGGGTCGCTACCAGCACGGACATGGGGATGGAAAGGGCGAAGATCCATCCTAAGTTGAAGAAGAAGATCTCTAATACAGTAAAGGCACTTACCCCTCTTCCTATGATCAGGTTGGCTATCTCTAAGGTGAAGTCTACCACTAGGATGAAGGTGATTACCGCTAAACCAAAGAGGAATGGGCCGATATGCTCTCGCAGGATATATTTGGAAAGAATTCTCATAACCCCCTATATTTCCATCTTTAGATGGGGTGAACAGGATAAACAACCTCCCTCATTAAACCCCGAAACGGTGAAACAATGAGAATTTTAGGGAAGAATGTGCATTCGGCAGTTCTGGTGTCGTGCGGGGTTTTCTCGAGGAAATGAGGATAGAGATCCTGTTCTACAATTTTGCAAGATCTTGTTTTTTGGACAAACCTTTTCAGATTGCATTGAAAGAATAGTTCTACCGCACTTTAGTGCGGGTTACGAGCCTTTAGGCCCTTATATGGAGTGCGTCAACCCTGTTGACGCACGCTGTGACACGGTCACAGCACTCCAAATGGGCTAAAGCCACATCAACCCAGGCTATCCGTCCCGAGCCGGAGATTGCTTCGTCGTCCCGAAAGCATTCGAGACTCCTCGCAACGACGCATCCATTTGCCCGTCATTGCGAGGCTTGCCTCAAGCGGCAGCGAAGTGGCTAGCCGAAGCAATCTTTAACCCCTGCCGCGCTTCTGTGTCGGCCTTAAGTCAATGCCAAATGACGAAAAGGCCTAAACCCTGACGACCCCTCGAGTAACGATACACGATGGTTTCTTGGTTGCGGCTCTACCGCGCGGTGAATCCTGTTATCTCCTCGAAACAGTTCCGCCCCTGACGGCTAAGTTCAAAATAGGGTTGAGAAGAAAGGTTGTCAAGGCCCAATGTTAAGATGAAAAAGGGTGGTGCGAGGGGTAACGGCCGTTCCCTTGGTCGGTTCCAGTTTGCCGGTTTATAATAGTAACCCGAATTGTTCACAAACTGATAACGAATTAGCATATCTTTTTCAAATTTAAGGCCTTATGTATCTACTTTGTAGGGACAGACATTTATGTCTGTCCGCTCTCCTCGGACTCCGCTAGATCGGAGTCCTTACAATGAAAAACTATGGCCCTGCAAAGAGGTTCATATGATTTTGTGAATAATCCGGGAGTAAAGGGATCCTCATTTTTAGACAGGATTGACGGGATGATCAGGGAAAATAAAGGCGGGAAATCTGAAGTAAGAAGAAATCCAAGGAGGGGCCTTTCACCTGAGGGATATCCCGATAGGCCGACCTTAGGTTTTTTTCGGTGTCATTCAGCGTTTTCCTGGAGGAATTGGGACAAAAATCCTGTATCCTGTCAGAAAGTCTCTGCTTGACTTAATCGGCGATATTTTCCGGGAAAAAGTAGTTTCGGGGGTTTACCGGTGAGCCGTTTACCCTCACCTCATAGTGAAGGTGGGGACCGGTGGACCTTCCTGTGTTGCCTATCCGGCCGATGAGCTGCCCTCTCTTCACCTCTTCCCCCAAGCTGGCCTCTACCTTAGAGAGATGGGCATAGTAGGTCTGAAATCCCTTGCGGTGGTCAACTTCGATGTAGGTGCCAAATCCATTCTTGTCCCAACCTATGTTTGCCACCCGGCCATCGGCTGTTGCCCAGACAGGGGTCCCCACCCTAGCAGCAAAGTCTATCCCATAGTGAGGTCTTAATTGGCCGGTGAAGGGGTCGATGTGCATACCGAATCCCCTAGTAACATAGCCAACGGTAGGTTTAGTTGATGGGGTATGGGAGAGCAGGTATCTTTTATTTTCTAAGCTTTTCCAGATATCCGCTAAACTCTCCTTCTCCAACTTGGCCTGGCGGAGGAGCTTTTCCAAGCTAAGGTTGATGTTCCCTGTTTGCTGGGCAGCTTCCTCATCATAGAAGAAGAGCGGATCTGGCGGTCCTCCTTCTTCTCCCCCTACTCCCACCTCCCTTACTTGGGGGCTAATATCTGGTAAATCGGCCACTATCCTTAGTGACTTCTCCCTCTGGATGAACTGGGCCATCTGGAGGTCCAGCTCCTGAAAACGCCCCTGGAATTGGGTGAGTCTTGTCCGCAGGATCTCATTCTCCTCAGAAAGCCTCTTTAGCTTCATATCCTGATAGGTGCGGGAGAGATAGGATTGGGCCAGGAATATCCACCCCCCGAGGAAAAGGAAGAGAAATGTTAAAAGGAGAAAGAGGGAGATTGGGGAAAAGGACTTCTCCCACACAGATCTTTCTTCCTTATGGGGGATAACCACTAATGTGATGGGGTTCAATTTCATCTATAGTCCTTTTATCTGAAAGTGGGGGCAAGACCCCCACCTATTTTGTATTATCGGTGGCTGGCCGCAAAACTTGAGCAAAATTTAAGGTCTGGGCTTATGAAGCCAGCCAATTGGGGGCTATTATAGCCTCTTGAATTAAGGCTGTCAAGAAAAATTTTCACAGGATTTGGCTGCCTTCCCAAAGTTGGTTTTTCAGCCCTCATCTTCAGAGAATTATATTGACAGAGGGTATTTTGTTTGTTAAATTTTTGGTTCAATTTAGGAAGCTAACCCGGATTAAGCATCAAGGAACCACGAGATCTCCCAATATCCTGGCCAGATGTGCAAGATAAAGAGGCCACAAGAATTGAGTTTAAGCCCCTCGTTCACCTGAAAGGCGAAAGCCCATTTTCTTAAAGGTTTTTGCATAAACTGCACTACAAACTTGCCGGGTCTTGTTCCTTTGACAAAGTTTATCAGGAAGGCTTGAGTAGAGGGCTTCTACCCGGATTATTTATAAGGGCCTGCTTGGTTGTATCGAATGACCAATGGTTGAGCGGTCAGATCCCCTGATCTGACCGGGGCAGAACAGGGCTTCTGCCACCTCACTAGAACTTTGCGAGCGTAGCGAGCCAAGTTCTAGTGAGGCATGCTGTGACAGGAGTCACAGCACTCCAAAAGGGGCTAATGTCCGGGAAAGATTACCCTAGCTAAAGCTGGGTAGAAGTGTATAATGCGGGGATAACGAGCCACAAGTTCCAATACCCAATGCTTTTTTGGGTGCAGCTGCGCCACGCGGCGGTGCAAATCTGGGTTTATAGGCGGTTTAAAAATATTTTGGGCTTAAACCATAAAGGAGGAGAGATGGCTAAGAGATTCCAAAACTTTATAGATGGAAAATGGTGTGAGGCCAAGGGCGGCCAGACCTTTGAGAACAGGAATCCGGCTAACTGGAGTGAGGTGGTCGGGACCTTTCCCAAGTCTGGTAAGAAGGATGTGGATGAGGCGGTGAAAGCGGCCCGTAAGGGGTTTAAGGAATGGAGGAAGGTTCCTGTTCCTCAGAGAGGTCAGATTATGAATAAGGTGGGAGACCTTATGGTCAAATACAAGGAGGATATTGCCCGCGGGATGACCAGGGAGATGGGGAAGGTCCTTATGGAGACCAGGGGAGATGTACAGGAGGGGATAGATACGGCCTATTATGCAGCCGGTGAGGGAAGGCGGCTCTTCGGGCAGACAGCTCCCTCTGAGCTCCCCGACAAGTTCTGTGTTTCCATCCGTCAGCCCATTGGGGTGGCCGGGGTGATCACCCCCTGGAATTTCCCTATGGCCATTCCCACCTGGAAGATATTCCCCGCCCTTTTATCTGGCAATGCGGTGGTCTTTAAACCCGCTTCCGATGTTCCCCTCACAGGCACCAGGTTGGTGGAGATACTCCTCGAGGCGGGGGTCCCCCCCCTAGCCATAAATTTGGTCCATGGGACCGGATCTACGGTGGGAGTTCCCTTGGTTGAACATCCTGGGGTTGATGTTGTCTCCTTTACTGGTTCTTCGGTGGTGGGGAGGCAGATTGGCTCCATCTGTGGTCAAGGGTTAAAGAGGATTTCCTTAGAGCTGGGGGGGAAGAATGCCCAGATCGTGATGGATGATGCCCACCTTGATCTGGCTTTGGGGGGGGCGCTCTGGGGTGCCTTTGGCACCACCGGTCAGAGGTGTACAGCTACCAGCAGGCTGATCCTCCAGGAGGGGATATATGATGAGTTTGTGGAGAGGTTGGTGGAAAAGGCCAAAAACCTTAAGTTGGGCGATGGTTTGGATGATTCCACGGATGTGGGGCCGGTGGTGAACGAAAAACAGCAGGAGAATATCCACAGCTATGTGGAGATTGGTCAGAAGGAGGGGGCAAAGCTCCTCTGTGGTGGGGAGCCAGCCAACGAGGGGAAGCTCTCCCGGGGTTTTTTCTATAAGCCGACCATATTTGTGGATGTTAACCCTCAGATGAGGATAGCTAAGGAAGAGATATTTGGGCCTGTCCTGGCTGTTTTGAAAGTGAAGACCCTGGAGGAGGCCATTGAGGTCCTTAATGCCACGGATTATGGCCTCTCCTCTTCTATCTATACCCAAGATGTAAACCGGGCCTTTCGGGCCATAGATGATATAGAAGCGGGGATAACCTATATAAATGGCCCCACAATTGGGGCTGAGGCCCATCTTCCCTTTGGTGGGGTTAAGGACACCGGCAACGGACATCGCGAGGGAGGGTGGACCGTCTACGATGTCTTCACCGAGTGGAAGACCGTCTATATTGATTATAGCGGTAGGTTGCAGAAGGCCCAGATAGACACCGAGAAGGAAAGGAGCTGATATGGAAAAGATTACGCCCCAAAATGTCCACTCTACTCTGAGAAAACATATGCTCGTTGATGGTTACGATTTGGTCTTTGACCTGAAGAAGAGCCAGGGTTCCTACATCTACGACTCTAAAAGCGGAAGGAGGCTGTTGGACTTTTTCACCTTCTTTGCCTCCTCCCCCATAGGCTATAACCATCCCCAACTCACCTCACCTGAGTTTCGGGAGAAACTGGCCGATGTAGCTGTGAACAAGGTTACCAACTCCGATTTCTACACGGCGGAGCTGGCCGAATTTGCGGATACATTCTCCCGGGTAGCTATACCCCCATATCTCTCTCACCTCTTTCTGATCAGCGGGGGGGCTTTGGCGGTGGAGAATGCCCTAAAAACCGCCTTTGACTGGAAGGTGAGGAAGAATTTCTCCAAGGGATATAAAGAAGAGAAGGGGCAGCAGGTTATCTACTTCCAGCAGGCCTTTCATGGCCGCACCGGATATACCCTCTCTTTGACTAATACCTTTGACCCGCGCAAGACGATGTATTTTCCTAAATTTGAATGGCCCAGGGTCCTTAATCCCAAGATCAAATTTCCCCTAAATCCGGAGAACCTGAGGGAGGTGGAGAAAGCCGAAAGGGAAAGCCTGGCCCAGATCAAGGAGGCCATAGCCCAGAACCCGGATGATATAGCGGCCATCATCATCGAACCCATCCAAGGAGAGGGGGGGGACAATCACTTCCGGGGGGAGTTTCTCCGGGCCCTGCAGGAGATTGCTGATGAAGAGAAGTTTTTCCTCATCTTAGATGAGGTGCAGACCGGCGTTGGCTTAACTGGTAAGATGTGGGCCCACCAGCACTTTGACTTTGAGCCAGATATAATCTGCTTTGGCAAGAAGAGCCAGGTCTGTGGCATTCTCTGCGGGCCGAAGGTTGATCAAGTAGAGGGAAATGTCTTTCAGGAGTCGAGCCGGATCAATTCTACCTTTGGGGGGAACATAGTGGATATGGTGAGGTTTCAGCGCTACTTGGAGGTCATCGAGGAGGAGAATTTGGTGGAGAACGCCCGGGTGATGGGGAATTACCTCCTCTCTCAGCTTGAGGAGATCCAGGGGTCATTCCCTCATTTGCTGAGCAACGCCCGGGGAAGGGGGCTGATGACCGCCTTTGACCTGCCCGATACGGAGACGAGGGACAGGTTTAAGGAGAGGATATACCAGAACGGTATGGTCGTCCTGAGCTGCGGGGAGAGGACGATCAGGTTCAGGCCCCCTCTGAACATCTCCTCAGAGGAGATTGATGAGGGGATGAGGATTTTGGAGAAGAGCTTAACCCAGGTTTAAACTCAAAAGCTTTTCTTAAAAGAAGCCAGCCTCAAGGCTGGCTTCTTTTATGCCCTCGTCAGACTCCTGTTTTTCCAACCCCAATGGATTCACCGTAATGTCGGGGCTGCTTGAATCCCCACTTAGGTCGGGATTCAAGGGTGACAGGGGGAAACAATGTGAGCGGAGGACTACGGAGCAACAGTTTTTGTAGGGGTCGGATTTATCTGACCCACTGAACAGAAATTCCAGTGGCGAGGAATTCTGGATCGAGTTTTTGCTCATCAGGGATCCCACCCTCTAAAGTTAAATTAAACATTGAAAATGCCATAGGGCTAATTATCTTACTATCTTTTAGACGTTTGGGGCAGTTTTGATAGGCTACAAAGCATGTTCAATATTTATTTTCATGTGTCAAATGTGGAATCCCTGCTCACACTCAAGACTGAAAGGTTTCTTCTCAAAGATAACCTCACTGACCAAAAAGTCAACCCCTCATTTGGGGGAGGGGGAGCTTTAAATTCTCCGCCTCCAGGTCTTCTCTTCTAACGGACCAGAGCCAAGCTGTAGGGGCAGCTCTTTAGACCTGTCCCCCAAAATGGCCTTGACATTCCGGGGGAATAGGGTTAATTTTGAATGGGGCTTTGATTTTTCGTCGTCCTTCAAACGATGGAATAGAAAAATAGCAACTGTTTCAAACTGCAGGCGGAGTCCGACTTTTTTAATTTCCTGCAGTTCCAGGCCGTAGCATCTCATATTTTTTCTTAAGTGACTAAGAAGAAACTATCAAAAAATGGGAGGAAATTTTGTTATGGAAAGGTTTCAACTTTCACCAGACCATGAATTAACTCTTCTGAAAGAGGAGATGAAAATATTGCAGAAAGCAGGGAAGTTGGGGGGGAAAAGGGATCTTAAATTGACCATTGAAGAATACCATAGATATTTGGAGACAACGAGAAAGGCAGTTAAAGAAGCGTTAGATCCAACGGAATTGGTTGTCTCTACAAGAAGAAGGTAAATAAGTGAATATCCTACTTGACTCTGATGTGTTAATATACAGTTTACACATCCCCAAAGATAAGAACCTTCTCTCAGAACATATTAAGGCAAGGGAACTTTTCGACTCTGTGATAGAGAGAGTCAACACCCTTTACCTGATCTCCACAATCCCTATTGAGGTGGCTGCTGGGTTAACCAAGATTGTTGGTAGGAAAATAGCGGAGAATGGTATAGAAAAGCTGTTGCTTGGGGCAACAGAAATTTATCCCGCCTCTATGGATTTGGCATCAAATGTAGTTCACACACTCTCATTAAGGGCCTACTTTCAGACCTGTATTGAAAACGCTCTAAATCTCGGTAAGATTCAAAAGGATGAAAAAGACTCTTTAGTTCCTGGTTTCAAAGGTCAATACACGGAAGTAAAGATTGGGGGAGTTGACATATCTATTCTTCGTTATGTCCAATTGAAAGATTTGGTTTTTATCACCAACGATTGGTCACTTTGGTATATCAGTTGGAAAGCAGGAGTAAGATCGTATTGGTTGAAAGGATTAGCCAGGAAACAGGTTCACACTCTTGCTAAGGGGAGAGGGACGGAATTTCCCTGATATTTTCTGTGGGAGTGGATAAAGACTGAGGGAAGTTGGGGAATTTTTGTGGGTTCAGCACTCAAGCGTAAGTAGGGTAATCTCAGGATAGCAAAAAGCAAGACCTGACCCCTTACTTTGCTTTTAGCAGATAGGGACATCAACGAAAATTGGTCCCTATACAAGCAACGCTTTATCGAGGAGTATGGCAAATGAGTCAAAGGGATTTCTTCTCCAGAAATTTGACTTTATCTACTGAGTTTGACCTCTATCTCTTAGATCACTCTGAAGTGGGGGAGCAAAAGGCTGGATACAAAACCGTCAGATGGGATGCGGGTTCTCTCTCCAGTGGGATATACTTTTACAAGTTAAAGGTGATAGGTGATAGGTTAAAGGTGGAGAAAACAAGGAAGATGGTTCTACTGAGATAGAGGGAAGACCAAGGGGGGAATGACGAAAACCGAATGACGAACGACGAAGAGTGGGACTTGGTGATTGGCCGATGGCTGATTTGAGATAGAGATACCCCAACTTGTAACCTGCTTTTAGATAGCGATTGGAATTCTCCTCCCCCTTGATGGGGGAGGACTAAGGAGAGGGTGAAAATTATCTTCGATTCCCCCCTTACTCTCACCCTCTCCCACCAGGGGAGAGGGAACTATAAGGATGTCACTCAGGGGGCTATCAGGGCAGGAGTACTGGCAGCACAAACATTCATAGCCCAAAAGGGAAGCCACCGGAGAATCCTGGTGGCTTCTCTTTTTGGGCTATCCTCATTGACTTTTGCCAAATTATTCATTATCTTATTTGAGAAATGACCTCAGGGAAAACAGCTAAATGTGGAGGTGAAGGATGGCAACGAATTTAAAGATGAAAATAAGAAAGATTAAATCTCGCAAGATATCTATTGAGATAGGCAGAGAAGATTTTGAAACCTTTTGCAACGCCTGTGGCCTCTTTAAAAAGGAGTTTCTTGATCTATTGGATGCCTCTGAAAAGGACCATCAGGAAGGACGAATCACCGAGAGGGACTCCCTCAAGGATACCGCAGAGCTTCGCTTCATCGGACATCACAATAAGATTTATGATTACCCGTTATTTTTTGAGTGAACGGAGTTCCTTAATGTGAGTCCTGTTATGCTCGTAGATCGGGGGTCTGTCAGGGCAGGAGTCCTGATAGCACAGAAAAATCAACCTCCCGCAGATTCCGAATCTGCGGGAGGTTTAAGTCTTCGCCAAACTGCCGCAGGCAATTCCTGCGGCAGTTTTTTATGGGTAGCATCCCCCTGAAAATGGCTTGACTTTTGGCCTCATTTTAATATATATTTCCCTATGCTCTCAAATTTACATTTCGGAATTCCCATTTCGGACGCAGATTTTAGAGGATAAATTTTATAAATCCTAATGATCTGCGTTAATCTGCGACCATAGGACCAGCCCGAAGAAAGCAAGTTCTGTGGAGATAGGGGATTTTAAAAAGGACACAAAGAAGGAGGCGAAAGGAGATGGCAAAGGAGGTAGATTTGAAGATCACAGATGACATATTAAAGGGTTTAGATATAGGAAGCAAAGGAGAACTCCTTGAGGTGTTATCCGAGGGGGTGCGACAGGTAAAGATCAAGAGATCTCTCAAGCTGTATCAAGAGGGGCATATCTCCTTTGGCAGGGCAGCGGAGTTAGCTGGAGTAAGAAAGGATGAACTCGCCGTTGAGGCCTATGCAAGGGGTATTGAACCTGCTACAAGCGAGGAAACCCTACAGGAAGAGATCTCTTGATTGCGGTAGTTGATAGTGGCCCTCTTATAACGTTGGGCAAACTAAATTCCCTCTATTTGCTAAAGGGGTTATTCAATAAGATTCTCATTTCAAAAGGGGTTTATGAGGAGGTCGTTGTTAAGGGTTTGAAAAGGGGATCAACAGATGCTTATGCGGTAAAGATATTCATAGAAAGAGAGAAAAGGGTTATTGAGATCAGAGAGACAGAGGGTAAGTTTGTCCCTAAGAAAGTAGATCTGGACAGGGGTGAGAAGGAATGCATAGAGCTTGCTTTAGAAGAAGAGTGTCTCATCCTGGTTGATGAAGAGGCTGCTCGCAAGGAGGCCAGAAGAGCCGGTTTAAAGGTAAAGGGGACATTAGGTATATTCATTATGGCTTACAGAAAAGGGATTATTTCTCGTGAGGAAACTGTATACCTTTTGGAGGAAATAAAGCATCATCCAGATATTTGGATAAGCTCAAGGCTGTGCGATAAGGTTTTGGAGGGATTAGAAAAGTAGCCCTTAAATTTTTCGTGATAGCTTACGGAGGTCAGAGATAGCAGTCAGGCATTCGTCAGTTGTCACGGATTTTTCCTGAACCCTGAAAACTGAGCTTTGTTCTACAATTTTGCAAGATCTTGTTTTTTTAACAAAATTTTTCGTAGCAACCGCAAAGCCACTAAGATTGCAGAGGAAATAAAAAGCAAAAGAGAGATGGAATAAAACGATTAGTTAATAATTTTTAAACTTTGCGTCCTTTGCGGCTTTGCCGCGCTACGGTTAATTCTTTGGCGATACCAAATCCTAAACTTAGGGGTGGAATATGAAGCTAACAACATTTATTGTCGGCTTTTTGGTTATCTTCACCATTGGCCTGAGCTGTAACCAGGGGAACCCCACCGTGCGCCAGCCGGCCGTGGCCGGAGGGTTCTATCCTGCCTCCCCAGCCGAACTAAGGAGGATGATCGATGGCTACCTCTCCAATGTCCCAGAGGAGAAGGTAAAGGGGAGGATCTACGCTATTCTTTGCCCCCATGCCGGCTATCAGTTCTCTGGCCAGGTTGCCGCTTACTCCTTCAAGGAGTTGGGGGGCCGCCACTACGATACGGCGATCATCATCGGCCCCAGTCACCATATCAGGCTGGATGGGGCCTCGGTAGGGGATTGGGATTACTACGAGACCCCTTTAGGAAGGGTGAAGGTAGATAAAAAGATGGCCAGGAAGATAAGGAATTACAGCCCTAAGCTAAGGTTCCTTCCCTCAGCCCATCAGAGGGAACATTCGGTGGAGGTGGAGGTTCCCTTTCTGCAGAGGGTGCTGCAGGATTTTCAGCTCGTCCCCATAGTGATGGGCAATCCCACCCTGGAGAACGCCCAGATCCTCTCCCAGGCCATCCTGCAGGCCATTGGCCACCAGAGGGTTCTCTTGGTGGCTAGTTCGGATATGTCCCATTACCCCTCCTACGAGGATGCCGTCCAGGTTGATCGACAGACTTTGTCAGTGATCGAGGGGTTTGATCCTGAGAGACTCTCCCGCTCCGATAAGGAGCTGTTAGGTCAGGGTAGGCCCAACCTGGTGACTACCCTCTGTGGCTTAGGGCCGGTGCTAGCGGTGATGATGGCCGCCAAAGGGCTGGGAGCGGAGGAGGTTAAGGTGCTTCATTATGCTAACTCCGGGGATGTGACGGTGCAAGGGACGAGGAACAGGGGGAGGGTAGTGGGGTATGGGGCGGTAGTCTTTTATACCCCGAAAATCAAAACCGAGGGAGAGGAAGCAATGGATTTCACGGATGAGGAAAAAGCAGAGCTTTTAAGGATAGTCCGCACCACCTTAGAGCATATCTTGGCAAAGGAGGAGCCGCCGGAGTTCGTGCCGAAAAGCGAGAGGTTGCGGGAGAAAAGGGGGGTCTTCGTTACCCTAACCAACCAAGGGAGGTTACGGGGCTGTATCGGCCACTTCCCCGCTGACACCCCTCTTTACAAGATTGTCTCCCAGATGGCGGTTGCTGCGGCCACCCAGGACTACCGGTTCTACTACAACCCAGTGACCTTAAAGGAGCTTGCTCAGATAAAGATTGAGATCTCCATCCTCTCCCCGATGAAAAGGGTTACGGATGTGAACCAGATAAGGATGGGGGTTGACGGAATCTACATCAAGCAAGGGGCTCAGGCGGGGACTTTCCTGCCTCAGGTGGCCACCGAGACCGGCTGGAGCAGGGATGAGTTCCTCAGCCACTGCTGCCAGGATAAGGCCGGCCTCCCCCCAGACTGCTGGAAGAAGGGGGCGGAGATCTACACCTATACGGCCACCGTCTTTCATGAGTAGCATCGGGGTCCTCTATGAGTCCCCGGAGTGGTCTAACCTCCACTTAGCGCAGCTCTTGGAAGCGAAAGGGGCAGAAGTGGAGCTGATAGACCTCAGGGAGGTCTCCCTCTTTTTAGGGGCTCAGCCCTCCTTGGGCCTCTACATCAATCGGGTCTTCCCCAGCGCGGTGATGAGGGGTTCAGCCCCCAGCATAAACCTGGCCCGAGAGTATGTCCTTTGGCTGGAGTCGAAGGGGAGGAGAGTGATAAACCCATCTCAGGCCTCCCACTATGACTATGACAAGGCGGCAACCTACCTCAAACTCTCCCAGTTAGGGGTTTTGGTCCCCCAGACCGTTGTTTGCACCAGTCTTCAGACCCTAAAGAGGGGGGCTGAGATTATCGGTTTCCCCCTGATCCTCAAACTCAGCCTGGGGGGAAGGGCCTACAAGACGAAGATCTTTCTTTCCCCCTCAGAGTGGGAGGAGGGCCTTAAGGGAGAGGTGGATTTTGGGTCCGATCACCTCCTGCTTCTCCAGCGATACATCTCCCCCTTGGGAGATTACACCCTCAGGTCAGAGGTGGTGGGAGGGGAGCTGGTCTGCCTTTTAAGAAGGTATGTAGGAGAGGGGGGGATAAGCAGTTGGTCGCGGGGATCAAGGTATGAGGTTGTCCCCCATCCAACCAAGGAGGTAGTTTCCCTCTCTTTAAGGATAGCTCGGGAGATGGCTATGGAGATGGGAGGCCTGGATTTCATACAGGATGAAAAGGGGCAACTCTATCTCATTGATCTTAATGCCACCTCCAACTTCACCCCTGAATACATCCCTCTCTTGGAGTTTGACCCGGTGGAGAGGATGGCAGACTATATCCTTGAACAGGTGAAGGGAGAGCAATAAAACCGCCGAGGGAAAGATGTGGCAGAATGGGGTTCTATAGTCGCAACCGCAGAGTTCGCAGAGTAGGCGCAGAGAACGCAAAGAAGGAAGCGCACTTTGTACTACAATTTTGCAAGAACTCGTTTTTTTGACAAACTTTTTTAACCGCAAAGCTCGCAAAATAGGCGTAAAGAAGGCAGTGGCTCCGTGGTGACTATTCAGCTATCCGCTTTGTGTCTTTCCCCATTTTCTTATTTTCCTAATTTCCATTTTCGCCTCTTGACTCTTGGCTTTTCAGTGAAATCTGTCTTAATTTTTAATTTTTAATTCTTAATTCATAATTGCTTTTTTCCGTGAGATTCCGTGGTGAAAAGTTTGAGGAGGAAAGATGAGGATAACCCAACATCCGATATTGACCTTTGAACGGGGGGGAAAGGTAAGCTTCACCTTCGATGGGAGAAGACTGGAGGGATACGAAGGAGAACCGATAGCGGCTGCCCTGCATGATGCTGGGGTGAAGGTGCTCCGCAGGAGTATGAAGCTGGGGAGGCCACGGGGGTTCTTCTGTGCCGTGGGGAAATGCTCCTCCTGTTTGATGATGGTTGATGGACGACCAAATGTGAGGGTTTGTATGGAGCCCCTCAGGGAGGGGGTAAGGGTAGAGACCCAGAGAGGGAAGGGGGCATTGGTTGAAAGGGGTTGAGATAGCTGTTGTCGGAGGTGGGCCGGCCGGCCTCTCTGCCGCGGGGAGTGCCCTACAGGCCGGGGCAGAAGTTTTGCTCATCGATGATGGCCAACACTTGGGTGGCCAGCTTGTCAAGCAAACCCATAAGTTCTTCGGCTCCAAGGAACAGTATGCCAGCACTAGGGGGATTGAAATAGGCCGCATTTTAGAGAAGGGATTGGAGGGATACTCTAACCTTGAGGTATGGCTCAATTCCTCGGTCGTAGGATACTACCCCGATGGGGTGCTGACTGTCCTTAAGGGGGAAAAGCTCCTCAAAGTGAAGTCAACTAAGTTGTTAGTGGCCACAGGGGCCGCGGAGAAGATGTTGGCCTTTGCCAACAACGACCTCCCTGGGGTCTATGGAGCCGGGGCAGTGCAGACCCTGATGAACCTCTATGGGGTGCTTCCAGGGAGGAGGGCCCTGATGATAGGAGCAGGGAATATCGGGCTCATCGTCAGCTACCAGCTTCTCCAGGCAGGGGTGGAGGTGGCGGCCGTGGTGGATGCTCTGCCTCGGGTGGGGGGTTACTGGGTGCATGCGGCCAAGCTGAGAAGGACGGGTGTCCCCATTCTTACCTCCCATACCATCCTGCGGGCAGAGGGTAAGGAGTGGGTTGAGGGAGCGATGATCTGTCCGGTGGATGGGCAATTTCGGCCCATCGAGGGCAAAGAGCAAAGGATCGAGGTGGACCTTATCTGTCTGGCCGTAGGCCTTTCCCCGCTGAGCGAACTCCTCTGGCAGGCAGGATGTGAGATGAAATACATTCCCCCGTTGGGTGGCTATGTGGCCCTAAGAGATAGGGATATGGAGACCATGGTGCAGGGCGTCTATGTGGCCGGGGACAGTGCCGGGGTGGAGGAGGCCTCCACTGCTATGGTAGAGGGGAGGATAGCCGGTCTGGCCGCTGCGGTTTCCCTTGGCCACAGGATAAAGGATGCCGTTGGGTTGAAGGAGGAGCTTTGGGAGGAACTGGAGATGCTCAGAAGGGGGCCGGTGGGGGAGAAGGTAAGGGAGGGGGTAAAGAGGGCGCTAATTTAACTTGAAAGCATAAGAAATTCCTTTTTTGGACGCAGATAAACGCAGATTGTCAAGATTTTAACTTTCTGCGGCTATCGGCGGGAATCTGCGTCCTAATTATACCTGAGGGAAAGTCTGCCTAATTTAACCCATTCATACGTTGCCCCCAAAGCTGCCATTCCTCAAAGGCGAGGTGGCAGAACCTTGTTCTGTCAGTCTTCTCCTTCGCTGGTAGATGAGGGCATCTGACTGCTCCGTGAGATTCAGATTACCTCAAATAGGGGTCTTCTACCGCACTTTAGTACGGGTTTAGGCCCTTCCGCTCAAGGGAAAGGGGGATCTCCCCCGATGGCCGTATATATCAGAAAGCTTGACCCCTCCCAGAAGCTGCGAGCCTTAGGGATGGGGGCCAAATTCGATGTCTCTGGTTACCCATCCCTGCTCTCGGCCAAGAGGAGGATGAGGTATAGCTTCATCTATCCGGCGGTGGGAAAGGGGGGGAGGCTCTTCCCCCTTTTTAAGGTCCTCCAATCCAATGCCTGTGTGGGGGACTGCTATTACTGTGCCAATCGCCAGGGCAGGGATTTCAGGAGGATAAAGTTCTCCCCTGAGGAGTTGGCCAGGCTCTTCATCCGCCACTATGAGGGGGGAGTTGCCCAAGGGCTCTTCCTCTCCTCGGCCATCTACGCCAAACCTGACCGGGTGGAGGAGGAGATGTTGGAGACGGTAAGGTTGGTGAGGGGTAAATATGGGTTTAAGGGCTATATCCATCTGAAGGTCATCCCGGGGGCCGATGCTCAGCTCATCGCCGAGGCGGCAAAGCTCGTCGATCGGCTCTCCCTCAACCTGGAGTCTCCAGGTCCAGCCCACCTCTCCCGCTTGAGCTCTTCCAAGGATTATTCCGGGCAGCTTATGGGTGGGTTGGAGAAGATAGTTAGCCTGCACCGAAAGTCTCCCCTTAAGGCTGGGGTGACTACCCAACTGGTGGTGGGTCCTTCTGGGGAGTCAGATAGGGAGCTGATGGAGCTTTCCCATCGGCTCTACAGGAGATGGGGGCTTTGGCGGGTCTATTACAGTGGCTTTACCCCGCTTAGGGATACCCCCTTCGAGGGCTTTCCCCCTTGCTCCAGGTGGAGGGAGGCCAGGCTCTATCAGGCTGATTTCCTTCTCCGCGGGTATGGGTTCTCCCCTGTGGAGCTTCCCTATGACAAGGAGGGAAACCTCCCGCGGGATGTGGACCCCAAGCTCGCTTGGGCTTTGGCCCACCCGGAGAGGTTCCCTGTGGAGGTGGGAACCGCCTCCCTTGAGGAACTCCTCAGGGTGCCAGGAATTGGGAGGATCTCCGCCCAAAGAATTGTGGAGTTGCGGAGAAAGGAAGGGATAGGTGGATTGGTGGGGTTGAGGAAGATGGGGTTGGTTGTCAAGAGGGCACGCAATTTCATTACCATAAAGGGGAAGTTTTCGCCCTCCCCTTCCCAGGAGGAGAGGGCAGTTAATGAACAGCTCTTCCTTTGGGAGGAGCTTTAGCGCGAATTTTTCATAAACTGGCAAACGAATTAGCTTAACTTTTTCAAGGTTAACGATTTATGTATTTGTTTGTAGGGGCAGACATTTATGTCTGTCCGCCCCTTCGGACTCCGATAAGTCGGAGTTCCTCCATCAAGAATGTCCTTCTACAAAGGGATAGATCGGGTTAGACGGGGTTGACAAAATATGCAAAAATCCTGTTAATCTTGTTATCCTGTCAGATAAGTTTGTATAGAGATTCTGGTATCCCCTCAAAATTGTGGAGGAGGTATGTTAGAGAAAAGCGGCATTCCCGCCGCAGAGGATTTGATTAGGGTTATCCCCTCTGAGGAGAGACTGGCCCAGGGAGCGGTGGCCATCATCGAATGCTTCCAGGCAATCCCCTGCGATCCTTGTTATGATTGGTGCAAGAGGGGGGCCATAAAGGAGTTTAAGAGCCCTACTGATCTGCCCCAGATAGACTACCAGAAGTGTAATGGCTGCGCACTCTGCGTGATCGGCTGTCCCGGTTTGGCCATATTTGTTGTGGACAGGACATATTCAAAGGAGAGAGCCCTGATAAAACTTCCCTATGAATTCCTTCCCCTGCCTGAAAAGGGGGAGGTGGTGCAGGCCTTGAACAGGGAAGGGGAGGTTGTGGGAGAGGCAGAGGTCTTAAAGGTCCAGCCAACGAAGCAGAAGACGACCCTCATTTCGCTTTTGGTCCCCCAGAAGCTGGCTATGGAGGTGAGATTCTTCAGGAGGAAGGGAAATGGATGAGGAGACGATCATCTGCCGCTGTGAGGACCTCACCCTCAAGGATATTAGGGAGGCGATAAGCCAGGGCTACACCACCTTGGAGGAGATCAAAAGGGCAACCCGCTGCGGGATGGGTCCCTGCCAGGGGCGCACCTGCCTCCCCCTGGTGGCCGCAGAGCTGGCCCGGGCCACGGGCAAGAGGATAGAGGAGATCCTGCCCTGCACCGTTCGCCCTCCCCTGATGCCCCTAAAGCTGGGGACTATCGCGGGAGCTACCGATGGTTGAGGGGGCAGAGGTAGTCATCATCGGAGGGGGAGTTATCGGCTCTTCTATAGCCTATTATTTGGCTAAGGAGGGCTGTGAGGATGTGATCATCTTGGAGAGGGAGTATCCCACCTGGGGGGCTTCAGGCAGGTGTGGGGCAGGGATCAGGCAGCAATGGGGAACGGAGATGAACTGTAGGCTGGCCAAGGGGAGCGTGGATCTCTTTGAAGGCCTTTCCGCTGAGCTGGACTATGATATAGAATTTGCCCCAGGGGGGTACCTCGTCTTGGCCACCAGCCAGGCCCAGCTTGAGCAATATAGGAGAAATGTGATTCTGCAGAACAGCCTGGGTATCCCCTCCAAGATTATCACCCCCCAGGAGGCCAGGGAGATTGTCCCCATCCTGAGGACCGATGGCCTTCCGGGGGCGGCCTACTGTCCCACCGATGGCCATGCCAATCCCTTTAAGACAAACCTGGCCTTCCTGCGGGCTGCCCAGAGGTTGGGTGTAAGGCTCTACAAGTTTACCGAGGCAAAGGGGATCGAGGTAAGGGGAGGGAAGGTGCGTGGGGTGCTTACCTCTCAGGGAAGGATAGAGACCTCTAAGGTCGTAGATGCCGCCGGGGGATATTCGGCCCGGGTGGGGAAGATGGCTGGATTGGAGATTCCCACCTTTTCGGAGCGCCATCAGATAATGGTTACCGAGCCTTTGGATTGGCTCTTCGATCCAATGGTCATCTCCTTTACCAGCGGGCTCTACTGTCAGCAGGTTCCGCCGGGAAGTATCCTGATGGGGATGGGGGATCCGGATGAGCCGCATAGCCATAATATCACCTCCTCCTGGCAATTTCTGCGGAAAATGGCTAAGGAGGTGCTCAAGGTCCTGCCGATGTTGAGGGAGGTGAGGGTGGTAAGACAATGGGCTGGTCTCTACAACAAGACCCCTGATGCCCAACCCATCTTAGGGGAAGCAGAGAGGGTTAAGGGGTTCTATATGGCTGTTGGTTTCAGCGGACATGGGTTTATGATCTCCCCGATGGTGGGGGTTACCCTGGCTCGGCTCTTGATGGGGCAGAGCTCCCCTGTCTCTGTGGAACGGTTGAGCTTGGAGAGGTTTGAAAGGGGAGAGCTAATCATTGAACCGTCGGTAGTTGGCTAATGATTGTGGCGGGGATCGACCTTGGGACGAATTCAGCCCTCCTCCTGGTGGCCCAGGCAGAAGGGGGTAGAATTACCCCTCTTCTGGAGGAGGAGAGGGAGATAAGGATTGGGGAGGGGTTGAGCCGCGGGGGGACACTGCGCAAGGATGCTATGGAGAGGGCCATAAGGGCCCTCTCCGAGTTTAGGGGGAGAGCTCAGAGGTTGGGGGCAGAGAAGGTGATCCTGGCCGGGACTAGTGCCCTGCGGGAAGCAAAGAACCGAGGGGAGTTTCTGGGTCTTCTGCAGGAGAGGCTCAATGGGGAGCTTTCCGTTCTCCGCCCTCGGGAGGAGGCCGAGTTGAGCTTTCATGGGGCCCTCTATGGGCTGGAAGGCCTTGACTCCCCGGTCCTAATGGCCGACATCGGTGGGGGAAGCACGGAGCTTGTCCAGGGGGATGAGGGAAAGATCGCCAAGTGGAGGAGTCTTTCCTTGGGTGGGGTGAGGCTCACCGAAGGGTATATCTATTCGGATCCCATCAGCCAGGGGAATCTGGAGAATTTGAATGGAGAGATTTTGAAAAGGTTTCAAGGTTCAAGCTCTGATTTTTCCTCTAAGGGGGTGTTGGTAGGAGTAGGGGGGACGATCACTACCTTGGCGGCAATGGATATGGGGATGGCCCACTACGATGCGCAATTGGTTCACGGCTACAAGCTCAGCCTCTCTGCGGTGAGCTCGATATTCGCTAAGCTAAAGAGGTCTACTCTGGCTCAGAGGAGACGAATGATTGGCTTATCCCCGAAAAGGGCGGAGATAATCCTGGCCGGGGCAGCAATCTGCCTCAAGCTGATGGAGTTTCTCTCCCGGGCTGAGATATTGGTGAGCAGCCGGGGACTGAGATGGGGGCTTGTTTTGCAGGAGTTGGTTAAGGGTTGACCAAGGTCGAGGGACAATTTCGTAGGGACAGACATTTATGTCTGTCCGATTGCTTCCGAATTTCGCAGGGGGGGGCAGAATCCCTGTTCTGCCCCGGTCGGATCAGGGGATCTGACCTATGATCCGAGTGAGCCATTTAAGAGAGGAGGAAGGAGATGGGGGTGAGAATTTTTCTGGTTGGGTTGTTTCTATTGCTTGGGTGGGGAGGTGTAGAGGCTAGAACCACTGAGGGTTATCTAAAAGAGGCAAAGAGCCTTGAGCAAAAGGGGAAGATAGAGCAGGCCATCAAATTGATGAGGGAGGCGGTAGCCTCCGACTCAGCTAATGCCACCGCCTGGGCCTACTTGGGCCTCTATTTAGGGGAGAGCGCTGGGAGTTCCCAGGATATGATGTTTCAAGCCGCCCGCACCTCTCAGTCCTTCCAGGCCCTTGATCGCTCCTTAGGCCTTGACTCCCTGAATGTGTATGGTCTTTTCCATCGGGGGCTTATGGGGGTGAAAGTCCCCATCTTCTTAGGAAAGTTGGATCAGGGGATAAAGGATCTGGAGAGGTTGGTGCACCTGCCAGGAGATATGGTATCTGAGGATCTGCTTCCCTCGGCCTATAACTTCTTAGGGGAGGGCTACCAGAAGAAGGGGAATAAGGAAAAGGCTAAAAAGGTCTGGGAGAAGCTGATCGAGCTTGCCCCGGACTCTAAGGAGGCTGAGGAGGCCAAAGAGAGTTTGAGTTCACTGGGGTCTCCTCCATCGAAGGGGAAACAGAAGAGGACCGAAGGAGAGGCCATAGAGAGGGCCGAACTTCTTATGGCCCAAGGGGAATATGAGGAGGCAAAGGAGATGCTCTTGGAGGCTGTTGAGGCCGACTCCGCCAATGCGCAGGCCGAGGCCCTCTTGGGTTTGGCCTATATCCAGATGGCGAGAAGGGGTTATGATGAGAGGATCGCCCAGGATACAAACTATCGTATTGGCCTCTGTGCCCAGGCCTTTGCCCACCTGGACAAAGCGGTGTGGTTAGCTCCAGAGAACTTGCAAATCAGGCTGCTCCGGGGGATAACAGAGGCCAATTCCCCGGCCTTTTTGGGCAGGGGTAAACAGGCAATTGAGGATCTGAGGATAGTGGCAGATGGAGCTGTCCCCGATTCTACCAAGGCCCAGGCCCTCTACTACCTGGGTTATGTCTACAAAGTAAAGGCCCTTTCCCTCTGGGGCGAGGTGACCGACAAATATCCCCAATCGGGGCCAGCCCAGCAAATCTATGACCAGATGTCCCCTCCCCAGGAGCCCGATTTCCCCTCCGGCCCAAAGGTGGTAATCAGCTTCTGGCTGGGCTATCAGGATCAGTTGCCCCCTCAGACCGCCGTCTGGGTAGAGGATTCAAAGGGAAGGTTTGTGCGCAATATCTATGTCTCTGGCTTCGCTGGGTGGGTTGGTAAGAAGCAGATCACCCTTCCCCAATGGGGAAAGGCCTCCAACTTTCGGGCCGATGCGGCCACTGGAGCAAGCATTGACTGGGGGAAGCATACCTTTGGCTGGGATTTGAAGGATGGCTCTGGGAAGATTATGAAGAAGGGGAGATATACAATCAAGGTGGAAGTGCAGCACTGGCCCAGCATCCATCACGGCCTGGCCTCAGCCCAGATAGAGGTGGGTAAGAAGAAGAAAAAGATAGTTGTTCATCAACCCCCCTTCATCCCCATTCTGGAAGTGACCTACTTGCCCAAGTAGGGGAGACCCCACCGGAATCCCTTGACTTTCCAGGCTAAAATCAGTATGTTCTCCTTAGCCCTGGGGAAATGGAGAAGAAGGTGATTCGAGAATCTAAACTGCTACGAGAATTTGAGAACGCGCAACTCCGCGGGAGGCCTGTGGACTACCGGGAAAATCTCAGGATTGTAGAGACCCTGTATCAGGAAGCCCGTGCCCTGAAGGCGTTTCCGCCGAGCAATCCTTTAGATGGAATTGAGGTGGATCTCCAGTTGGCGAGGGTCATAAATGTTTACACGAATTCTCAAACAGATCGCCAGAGCACTCGATAGGGCGCGAATTCCCTCCCGGTGACCTATATGCCGGAGGAGTATGTTCTCTTTGGCTTTGGATATGATTTTCAGAACCCAGAATACGGCAGAAGGATATTCTCGGTCATAAGGCGAAATTCACGATCTGGTTTGTGAATACAATAGACAGGCTAAATAGTAGCGTCATAAGGAAACAGAGGATTCCAGGATGAATAACGTTGAAAATCGGGTATATGAGTCGCTAACAAACCTCAAAAGCCCAGACAAGCTGACAGAACTGTTCTGCTCTAACTTTCTCCTCAATTATGAATATAGTGGACATGTAGTGTCTCACCGTGGTTGGAAAGAGCGAATAACAGACTCGATCCATAATTTTCAGCTTGTTGGCACACACGACGACTTTCATATCATCTTTTGTGAAGTAGATCGTCTTTTGCTTGGCACTGAGAGACCTATTATAAATCAATTGTTGAAAGAGCACCCCTATTGTCTTGTTGTCTTCTCCGATCCTTCCCACCTGAACTGGCACTTTGTGAATGTCAAGTATGATGAGGAAGTCAAAAACCGTCGCCTTTTCCGGCGAATAGTCATCGGTCCCGACGAGCGACTTCACACAGCGGCTCAAAGAATTAGCATGCTTGATGTGGCTGATGAGCGCATGACGGCGTTAGACTTACAAGAACTCCATGATGAAGCTTTCGATGTAGAGAAGGTCACAAAGGATTTTCACAGCGCTTACAAAAACTTGTTCAACGAAGCCATTAAGAGAATCCGGGGGAGGGAGAGTTATGATAATGCCCACAAGTTTACCCACCTCCTCTTCAATCGACTGATGTTCCTCTACTTCATCCAGCGTAAAGGTTGGCTGAGAGCTATAGCAGGCGAAAGTCCTGACCAGGAGTTTATTCACAACCTATGGAAGTATTACAAAACAAAGGGGGAAAAGCGATCTCATAATTTCTATCGGGACTGGTTGAAGCCTCTGTTTTTCGATGCGATGAAGAATCCCAGGAAACATGGTTTCAAATACAGCCGACATTTAGCTCCAGAGTTGCTGAAAGTGTTTCTCGATATGCCCTACTTGAATGGTGGCCTTTTTCAGGAGGACGATGAGGTAGATTATATAGATTTTCAGGTCGAAGATGGCATCTTCAAGGAATTAATTGGGAAGGACGGTTTACTACAGAGGTATAATTTTACTGTTCGTGAAGACCTTCCATTGGACATTGAGGTGGCTTTGGACCATGATATGCTGGGTGCGGTATATGAAAGCGTAGTGAATGAAGAGGAGCGAGGTGAGGGAGGGATGTTTTATACCCCCAGGACCGAAGTGGATTTTATGTGCCGTTCAAGCCTGATCCAGTATTTGGATGGTTTTGGGATACTCCCTCAGGAAGAACTCATTCGATTTGTGATGAATGCTGATTATCCTGACGAAGTACCTGATGTAGATCCCAGCGAATTGCTCAAAATACGGGACCGCATCCATGAAGTGAAGGTGGTTGACCCTGCTTGTGGGTCCGGTGCTTTTCTGGTGGGGATGCTGAAAGTCCTGTCTGGCGTACTTCGGACTATACACGAGAAATCGGGTGAGCCGTTGGATATGTTTAACGAAAGACGGCGGATGATCGGGGAGAACCTTTACGGAGTGGACATCAAGTCGTGGGCAGTAAAAATAGCTGAGCTCCGTTTGTGGTTGACTCTTATAATTGAGGCTGATGAAGAAAAACTCGCTCTGAGGAATAAACCATTACTTCCCAATCTGGACTACAATATCCTTCAGGGGGATTCCTTAGTTGAGGAGATTGTACCAGGAAAGAAGTTGGTGCTCCGCAGCCAGTATTCAGACCTTCATTTCTCGCCCCGCATCAAACGACAGATCACCGAAATTCAGAAGCTGAAAAGTGCGTATTATGAAGGCAAGCCAGAGGTAACAAAGCTGGAGATCGAGTCGAAGAAGCAAAATTTTCTGCGTGGTTTTTTTATCGAGGAGCAGCAGCGTTTACAGAAGGAGATGATTCGTCTGCGTCGAGGACCTGAGCCGAAAGCTGAACAGAGCGTGATGGATTTTGCCCGCAGACTTGAACAAGCTCGATTGGAACTACGGGAGAGCGAGGAAGAACAGACACAGCGGGAAAAGAAAATTGCTGAACTGGAGAGACAGTTTCATGACTATCAGCGTATGGCTGGGGAATTTTCGACGATGGGAACAAAGGGCTATTTTCTCTGGGACCTGGATTTTGCCGAGGTGTTCTACCAGCGGGGCGGGTTCGATGTGGTGATCGGCAATCCGCCTTATGTAAGGCAGGAGGGGATTGCGCCGCCTACCAAACACAAAGGAGATTACGATGCGGATACCTGGCGGGAGATGAAGCGGGAATACAAGGAGAAACTCATAGAGTCGGTGAGTCTGCACTGGAAGGGTTTGAAAAAAAATCGAAAGTGCGATCTCTACATCTATTTTTACCTACACGGTCTGGCGCTTCTGAGGCCTGGGGGAACCTTTTGCTTCATTACCTCCAATTCCTGGTTGGATGTGGGCTATGGCGCGGTACTGCAGCAGTTTCTGTTGGAGAATATCGAGGTGAATGCCATTGTTGACAACCGGGCCAAGCGGTCGTTTGCTTCAGCGGATGTAAACACGGTGATCAGCCTGTTCCGGAGGCCGAAAAGCCGCAAGGATTGGCTGCAAACGAGGGAGAATCATTTAGCCAGGTTCGTGACCTTCAACAAGCCGTTTGAAGCCTGTCTGACTGCAGATAATTTGGCGAAGATCTTCGCGGCGCCGGAGGTGGTGAAGGAGGAGGACTTTCGGGTGTATCCCATCTCGCAGGGGGACCTGTTTCAGGAAGGGGCGGCGAAGGAGGAGAAGCCGCAGGCCAAGATGATCACCGGCAGGATGGAGGGGAAATACGCCGGTGGGAAGTGGGGTGGGAAGTATTTGCGGGCGCCTGATATTCTTTATACTATTCTGGAAAAGGGGAAGAGCAGGTTCTCACTCCTTGGACAAGTAGCAAATGTTCGACCGGGCTGCTATGCTGGTATAAATGATTTCTTCTACCTAACAGCATCTCAAGCTAGAGAGCTTGGAATTGAAGAACAATTTCTGTTTCCAATTATTCGGTCACCACGGGAGGTAACGAAACTTGCTCTTTCCTCTACCGATATAGATTACGTGGTTTTCTATTGTCCTTTAACCAAACAAAACCTGCGAAAGCAAGGGTACATTGGTGCTTTAGAGTATATTAAATGGGGTGAAGGACAAGTCACCAGAAAGCGACAGAAGACTGCTGCTGGAGTACCTTGGCCTGAGACAGAAACAGTCAAGCGGAGATCACCTGGTTGGTGGGCAATTCCTAATCAAAGCGTAGAAACTACAAGAAACTTTCTGCTCTATGTAATTAGGAGACCGATTTATAGCACCCTGGTCAGACGCACCTGTAGTTTCAGACCGGTGCTTTCACAGAATTTTTCCAAAGAATAGGGAAACACTAGTTTTTGCAGCAGCTCTTAACTGCTCATTAACCTTCTTATTCATAGCTTTATTTGGTCGATCAAATCTTGGCATGGGAGCTGAAAAATATGAAACCACAGACGCTAAACGTTTGCTAATAATTGCCCCTGACATTCTGAAACAGGTATCCAACGATTTGTTTGTAGTTCTTGAAAAACTTGGTAGAAGGCCTGTTCTCTCAGTGACAGATGAGATACGACAACCCGACCGCCGTGCCCTCGACCACATCATCTTCGACATCCTTGGCCTCACGCAGGGCGAACGGGATGCAGTGTATGAGGCGGTGGTGGATTTGGTGCAGGCGAGGCTGGAGAAGGCGAGGAGTGTGAAAGGGTCGTAACCATGGCAAATCTAAGGAAGATTACTATTGACAAATTTCGTTCCATTGATCATGTGGAGTTGTTCTTTCCAGAGAAGACACCAGTTGTTATTGTTGGAGAAAACAATGCTGGGAAGTCCAACATCGTTGCCGCGATCGACATAGTTTTGGGAGAGCACTATCCTAAAACGCGCATACTGGAGGAAAGGGACTTTTATTTTCGTAATCCTGAACAAAGCATTTCTATCATGGCTGATTTTTATGAACCGTTAGCTGGTAAATTCCAACAACTCCATTGGAAATATGACCCCACTGATGATAGAGATCCATTAAAGTTTGTTGGCATTGATGTGTATGGAGAGCAGAAATGGCCTAGAAACGAAGACAGGGATGATTGCATGTGTATTTTTGTTCAAGCAGAGAGAAGCCTAAACTATCAGCTCAGCTATCAGACGAAGTATACAATGCTTAGTAAGCTGATGCATGCTTTTCACAAGGAGCTACAGCGTAATCAACAAGTTCGGGATGATCTACAGGAGGAATTTGAGAAAGTAAAAGGACTATTTGACCAGGTTGATGCATTCAAAACATTTAAGGATACGCTACAAACTGATTTTAGTAGCTTAGTATCATGTATGACCTACAAACTTGAGGTAGATTTAGAGGCATATAATCCCACCAACTTTTTCCACGCGTTGCGCGTGCAGGCAAAAGAGAAAGGTGAAGTTCGAGATTTTGACGAATTAGGGACAGGGGAACAGCAAGTTCTGGCTATATCTTTCGCACATGCTTATGCCAGAGCGTTACACAAAACCGTGTTGTTAGCAATCGAGGAACCAGAGGCACATCTTCATCCACAGGCCCAACGGTGGTTAGCAAAAAGAATGTTTGACTTCGCACAAGACGGTCTTCAAATTGTAATCACGACGCATAGTCCAGCATTTATTAATCTGGCTCAATTGGATGGACTTGTTTTGACAACCAAGACAGATAGGGTGGGTACTACTACGCGCCAGTTAACCAGAGAAGAATTGACAGAGTACTGTGTTAGCCATAATGCTAACAGACAGAAAACTCAGGCGCAGAATATTTTTGAGTTTTATGCAGCCAATACAACCGAAGCAGTATTAGAAGGATTCTTCTCCAAATTGATTGTATTAGTAGAGGGACCAACAGAAGCTATGGCTCTCCCAGTTTACCTTAGAGGCTTAAGGTGGGATCCTGTTAGACAAGGAATTTCATTTATCCCTGTAGGCGGGAAAGGTAACATTCCCCGTTTTTGGCGTCTTTTTACCGCCTTTCGCATTCCAGTGTTTGTGATATTCGACAACGACTCTCAAGACGATCAGCAGAGTCTCAAAAGGCAAGATATTTGCGAAACTCTTGGCCTTCATGATCCGAATGAAATTCAAGGTGTCCTTGATGAACAAAGGATTACAGTAAAAAACGGGTTTGCTGTTTTTGGAGGCGACTTTGAGAAAGCCTTACGTCGTAATTTTATTAATGTGGAATATGAAAAACACGAACGCGAAACAAGGGAGTTTTTAGGTATTGATCCAGGCAACTTAAAAGAATGCAAACCGCTGGTAGCTCGTAGGGTGGCGGAGAAACTTATTGAAGAGGTAGATGAACGGAATGAGATGTGGAGCCCGTTGATTCAATTGCGCAATGCTTTGCAAGCAATGTTAAAACAAGCACAAGCAATTCATGAACTTTCAGTTGAGACAATAGAGGAAGAAGGTTCGCCATTTTGAGGTTAATTAACTTATAGGAAATCATATACGACTGATTATTTATACTGTAGAAGAATCGTTTTCGATACAACTGGTCTTATGCAGGGCTAACGTGATACTGTTTACGGGCAGTGGAGTTGGTGCGGGCGAGGCTGGAGAAGGCAAGGAGTGTTTGGAATATGGTAAGAAATGGCTCCCCTGAAATAAAAAAACCCCGCCGAAACGGGGCGTTCCGCTCGGGCGGAACCACCTCCAAGCATGTTGGATTGTAACAAACATAATTCTTTGCATGGCAAAAGTCAAGTCTTTTTTGCGATGTTCGAAAATTAAAACAGGGGTGTTAGTAGAGTGGGTGCGGGCGAGGTTGAAGAAGGCGAGGAATGTGTGAAACTTGACTGCACGATTTCCTCCACACTTATAAAAAACTGTGAAGGCTTTTGGTCAATTCTCGTATAAAGGATCACAAATGTCAAACAAGACCTCAAATAGATTACCTGCCAAACCAAAATCAGATTACTCGTATTTGATCGAAGCCATAGGCGGTTTAATCCAGTCGGCTCGGTCTCGGGTGGTTCAGACTATTAACACGGAGATGGTTCGACTTTATTGGGAAATCGGCAGACATATTGTTGAGTATGAGCAAGGGGGGAGCGATCGAGCTCAATATGGTAAAAATCTCTTAAAGAAGCTTGGAAGAGATCTATCAAACCGTTTTGGAAAGGGATTTAGTTGGCGGAATCTTTTCAATATGCGTCAGTTATATCTTGCCTTTCCAAAATTGCAGGCAGTGCCTGCAAAATTTAATCAGGATGAAAATCTTCAGGTGCTGCCAGAGGAATTGTCCTGGACACATTTTCTGCTCATCATTCGTGTTGAAGAACCTCTTGCCAGACAGTTTTATATCAAACAGTGCCAGTTGGAACGCTGGTCAACGAGGGAACTTGAGCGTCAGATAAATTCAATGCTTTTTGAGAGAATTGCTTTGTCAAAGGACAAAAAGGGAGTGCTTGAGATAGCGCGAAAAGGTCAGCAAGTATCAAAGCCAGAAGATTTACTGAAAGATCCTTATGTCTTTGAGTTCCTCAACTTGCCCGAGGGCTACAGACTCTCTGAAACCGAACTGGAGCGGAGATTAATTGATCATCTCCAACACTTTCTCCTTGAATTGGGTAAAGGCTTCTGTTTCGTCGCCAGACAGAAGCGGGTTACCATAGGTACAGACCACTTTTACATTGACCTTGTGTTTTACCACCGTATTTTGAAATGTTTTGTTCTCATTGACCTTAAGATGGAGGCTTTCAAACCAGCCGATGCCGGGCAGATGAATTTCTATCTCAATTACATAAAGGAGAACGAAAGCCAACCGGAGGATAATCCACCCATTGGAATTCTCCTTTGCCTGGACCGTAACGAGTTATTTGTTAAGTATGCCACTGCTGGAATGGACAATCTCATTCTCACTGGCCGTTTTAAACTGACACTTCCATCAGCAGAATTACTCAAAGCAGAAGTGCAAAAGGTTTTGGAAGGATAAAATGACCTCTCACGATATTATTGACAACCGCAACGAGAAGCTTGTGGATCATATCAACAGGATCCTACAAGGGACTGAGAAAGCCAAGTTCGCCGTTGGCTACTTCTTTTTATCAGGATTTGAGGCGATTAAAGATAGACTAAAGGACCTTAAAGAGCTTCGCCTTCTCATTGGGAATACCACGAATCAAGCAACACTTGAACAACTTTCAGAGGGATTCAAGCGACTTGAACTGGTGGAACAAGCTGAAAAGGAAATGCGGTTTGTCAGACGTGGTGAAGCCAGGCGCCTCAAAGAATAGACCGCGGATAACCTTAGACAGGTTATAGAATTGACGGATCAGACGGACGACCAAGAGGAGATAATCATTACTCTTGCTCGTCTTATTGAAGAGAAGCGACTAAAGGTTAAGGTCTATACAAAGGGTCGTCTGCACGCCAAGGCTTACATATTCGACTATGGGAAAGTTTTTGGTAAAGATGGTAAGCCGATTGAAAGAGAAGAAAATGGAATAGCCATTGTAGGCTCAAGTAACCTTACCCTTTCAGGGGTGACGCACAATACAGAACTCAATGTTCTTGTCCAGGGCAATGCCAATCATTCAGAACTCACCAAGTGGTTTGAGGAACTGTGGAACGAATCCCAGGATTTCGATGATGCCCTGATGAACGAACTGAAGCAATCGTGGGCAATGGCTCCAGTTAGCCCTTACGATATCTATATAAAAACGCTATATCATCTCGTCAAAGATCGTCTGGAAGAGGCTGAAGGTAAAGAGGTTCTATGGGATGATGAGATTACCACCAAACTCGCCGATTTCCAGAAGGTAGCCGTCCGCCAGTCCATTCAGATGATAAAGGATTATGGTGGAGCTTTCATTGCCGATGTTGTCGGTGTGGGCAAAAGCTATATTGGAGCAGCAGTGCTCAAACACTTTGAGCGAACCCGTGGTGCAAGAGGATTGATTATCTGCCCTAAATCCCTGGAGAAGATGTGGGAAGGCTATAATGAGAAATACCAGCTCAATGCACGGGTGCTCTCCATGAGCATGCTCAAAGAGGCCGAGGAGGCTGGTCAAAATCTACTTCTGGAAGATGTCAGATTTCGTGACAGAGATTTCACTCTTGTGGATGAAAGTCACAACTTCCGTCACCATACTACTCAGAGATACAAGGTATTGCAGGCTTTCTTAGGCGCAGGTGCAAGGAGATCTTTATTCCTGACAGCAACTCCTCGCAACAAGACCGCCTGGGATATCTACCATCAGATAAAGCTCTTTCATCCAGATGATAAAACCGATCTCCCCATTGATCCACAAGATCTGAGGAGATATTTTCAGATGATTGACAGGAGAGAGCGTAAGCTTCAAGATCTTCTCCCGAGCATTCTCATCAGGCGGACTCGGCATCACATCTTGAGATGGTATGGGTATGATAGCGAAACCCATCAGCCGGTAGATCCTTCACGGTATAGAGACTACCTTACAGGACAACGCCGGGCTTATATAATAGTCGGAGGTAGACATCAGTTCTTCCCGAAAAGGGAACTCGAGACCATTGAATACAGCATTGAGGCCACTTACCAGGGGCTCTATCAGCAGATCCTTAAGTTTCTTGGACGTCCTCGCGGGCAATCGAATGAAGCAAGCAATGATTTGGAGCTTACCTATGCTCGATATGGGCTATGGAACTATGTCCATAAAGATAAGCAAAAGAAGGCCCCATACACTGATTTGCATCGGGCAGGCAGGAATCTTCGGGGGTTAATCCGCATAATGCTCTTTAAGCGCTTTGAATCAAGTGTACATGCGTTCCGGGAGACAATCAAGCGGCTGACCAGGATTCATAGGGGTTTTCTTGCATCGCTCGATCGAGGGATGGTGCCCGCTGGCGAGGATGCCCAGATATTGTTGTATGAATCCGATCAGATGGAAGAATCGGAGCTCTTCGATGCTCTCAATGAAGCCAGTGCCAAGTATGACATTAACGACTTCTATGTTGACAGACTAAAAGAAGACATTGAAAAAGACTTCGGTCTGTTCAATAAAATTCTCGGCTTGGTATCAGAAGATAGAATCCCTCCAGAAAAGGATGCCAAGCTCCAGACTCTATTCAGGGAGTTAGAGAAAGCCCCCCTAAATAATGGCAAAAGGCTTATATTTACCCAATATGCGGATACTGCTCAGTATCTCTTTGACAATCTGAATCCAAATGGGAAGGAAAAATACATAGAAGTTATCTACAGTGGAGATAAGAGTAAAGAACGTGTAATCGGACGTTTCGCACCAAAGGCCAACCCTGAGTACCGATTACGAAAGGGTGAGGTTGAAATACAGACCCTTGTGGCAACCGATGTTTTGGCTGAGGGGTTGAACCTTCAGGATTGTGATAAGGTGATCAACTATGATCTTCACTGGAACCCGGTGCGCTTGATTCAAAGATTCGGTCGAATTGACAGGGTTGGAACAGAATACGAGGTGATCTGGGGTTACAACTTCCTTCCAGAGGCAGAATTGGAGAAGACGCTTGGATTGAAGGAGAAACTCCGTAACCGTATTCAGGAAATCCATGACACTATCGGCGAGGATGCTGTAATACTTGATAACACTGAGCAACTTAACGAAGAGGCGATGTATGCCATATATGAGAAGCGTGGGGATCAACTTACCCTGTTTGAAGAAGAGGAAGATATCCTGGACATAAATGAGGCCGAGGAGATGCTTCGTCAACTGAGAAGTGAGAATCCAGGTGAGTTCGAACGAATTGCTAACCTGCGTGATGGAGTGCGAACTGGAAAAGCATCAGAACAAAAGGGCATATTTGTCTTCTGCCAGGCAGGAAGATACCAACAGTTAATTCTGTCAGACAAGGATGGCAAGATCATCACCAGGGATATTCCCAAGATTCTTGGAATATTGAAGTGTATCGAAACAGAGAAAGGCCTCCCACTGCCTAAGGATCATAACAAGAAAGTGATGAAGATCAAGAAACTTTTTGACGAAGAGGTAAAGCATCGCGCAGCGGAGAGAGAACAGACGATCTCTCTCACGCAAGGTCAAAAGTATGTGCTCCGGGAATTGCGTCTTGTTTTTGGCAAAACGGAAGACGATGATTTGAAAGCACAACTCAACATATTGGAGAAGGCTTTCAGGCTTCCTGTAACTGTAGCAGTCAATCGGGGACTCAATTTGTTAAGACGCAATGGCATCGTGGGTGAACAGTTGACAAAGAATCTTACTCGAATATACCACCAACACAATCTGCAAGATCAAATTGATCGCCGCAAGATTGGAATTAAAGAGCTCGTTATTCCCAAAATTATCTGCAGCGAAGCTTTGCTATGAGGAACTCGGTTGGCAGTCAAAATTGCTCTTGACGAGATTTCTGGCAGATCTGAACGAGTTGAGATTTTTAGGTGTTCCCCTTGGTTAACTCGGGAGCACTTTGGTTGCTCTTATCTCTCTCCTTTAAGGAAGTGTTCCATAGGTAAGAGGTGAAGGCCATGGGATGTGAAAATTATGCAAATCTTAAAGAGACTCATTTGACCAATTGGCCTACGGAACTTCAGGAGGAAGTAAAAGAATTTGCCGAGTTCTTGCTGGAGAAGAAAGTGAAAAAGCCAAAAGGCAAGCCCAAATTTGGCTGGGCTGGTGCGCTCAAGAACCTCCAAATCATTCCGGAAGTAAAAGGCTTTGAGACGGAGCAAGATCGGCAGAAAGAGGGGGCGGATCCTGATGACCCGGCGGAGGTTGGCTCATGAAGTCAGAGGAGCTCGCGGCCATGTTGAAGGATCTCCCGGCCTTGCCTTCCGAGACAGAATGGGTAGAATTCAAAGAGGCCAAGAGAAATTTTGATTTCGATGACCTGGGCACGTATTTTTCAGCGCTGAGCAACGAGGCCAACCTTACAGGCCAGTCGGCTGGCTGGCTGGTCTTTGGAGTAAGCGACAAGCCGCCCCGTCGGATTGTCGGGACTAACTACCGCCGTCAAGCTCCTGGTTTGGATAGGCTCAAACAGGAAATTACCAAGCATACAAACCATCATATCACCTTTCAGAATATCTATGAACTGCAACTACTTGAGAGGCGGGTCGTCCTGTTTCAGGTACCACCTTCACCTCGAGGCATTCCTACAACCTGGAAAGGAATCGCTTACGGCCGCATTCACGATGCCCTTGGACCGTTGAGCCTCGAAAAGATCGAACGCATCCGTAGGCAGGCCACATATGAGGACTGGTCGGCACAGATATGCCACGGAGCCAAGCTGAACGATCTTGATGAAGAGGCCGTTGCTTTTGCCCGCGGGGAATACAGAAAGAAGTTCCCGGATCTTGCCGGCGAGGTTGAGAAGTGGGACGATATCACTTTTCTAAACAAGGCCAAGATCTGCATTAGTGGACAGATCACCCGAACGGCGATTATCCTTCTTGGCCGAAGCGAAGCAGAGCATTTCCTTTCGCCTGCTATCGCCCGTATCACCTGGGTGCTCAGAAATAGTGATGGAATGGAAAAGGATTATCAACATTTCGGACCACCTTTGATCCTTGCCGTGGATCAGGTCTTCGCCAAAATCAGGAATCTGACCTACCGTTATCTTCCCGACATGAGTCTGTTTCCCACCGAAATTTCCCAATATGATCCATGGGTGATCCGTGAGACATTGCACAATGCCATCGCACATCAGGATTACACCTTGGGTGGGCGCGTCAACGTAGTTGAGGAGCCGGAGTCGTTACTGGTCACAAACGCAGGAGAATTTTTGCCAGGAAGTGTGGAAGCGGTGATCCAACGGAATGCACCACCAGAAATCTACCAGAACCGTTTTTTGGCTGAAGCAATGTTCAACCTGAATATGATCGATATCATAGGGAGCGGAATAAAGCGTATGTTTACGAAGCAAAGGGAGCGTAATTTCCCTATGCCTGATTATGACTTGGGTGAATCCGGCCGGGTTAAGGTTCGTATTATCGGAAGAGTGCTTGACGAGAATTATACACGGATGCTTATAGCCAAGGAGGATTTGACATTAATGGACGTAATCGCCCTTGACAAGGTCCAGAAGGGGAAATCCTTGTCCGAAGAAGAGTATAGAAGGCTAAAGGCGAAAAAGTTGATTGAAGGACGACGTCCGAGGCTTTATGTTTCGGCGAAGATCGCTGCCGCTACAGAAACAAAAGCTGATTATATCAAGAAGCGGGCATTTGAGAAGAAGCATTATAAGGATATGATCATAGCCTATCTTCAAGAGTTCGGTGATGCTAAAAGGACAGATATCGATAAGTTATTGCTTAACAAACTTTCCGATGCCCTAAGCGATGCGCAGAAGAGGAACTTTATCAGGAACTTGCTTCAGGAGATGCGGCGGGAGAGAACGATCGAGCCGCTTGGGTCCCGACGATGGGCGATATGGCATTTGTCTAAACAGTCTCCGGAATCAGAAGTTTAGACATAGCCTTATACATAGGCTATCAGTACAACCTATTAAAAATGAATGTGTTCCGTTAATCTAAAGTGGGTTTCGTTCGGCGGTATTTAAGCGATTTTTAGACATAGAAACTGCAGGGACTCCGTATCTTTGAAGAGGTGTTAAGTGTCTTGGAAACTGTGGATAGGCAAGCAAAAGGTGGAGTTATGAGACTTAGCTTGAGCAGTGAGCGGAGAACTGTTCAAAATCCCCTCCTTCGCTACGCTACGGAGATGGGTTGGGAGTATCTGCCCCCTGAGGAGGCCCTCCGGCTGCGAAGGGGTGAGGTCAGCCCCATCTTGTGGGATGTCTTCATGGGGAAGGTCCAGCAGCTCAACCCGGACACGGTAGATCATATCAAGGCCGAAGAGGTGGGCAAGAGGCTCATCCGCGTTCGGCCAAATGTTGAGGGGAACCTTGAGGCATGGGAATATCTTACAGGTCTGAAGACTGTCTTTGTAGAGACTGAGCGGCGGGAGCGCAACCTCCGGCTTCTGGATTTCCATAACCTCCATCGCAACGTTTTTCAAGTAACCGACGAATACTCCTTTACCAACGGGGTCTACACCATCCGTGCCGATGTGATCTTCCTCATCAATGGAGTCCCCATCATACTGATAGAGACCAAAGCGGCTACCAAACTGGAGGGCATAGCCGAAGCTCTGGCCCAGGTGCGCCGTTACCACCGGGAGACACCGGAGTTGCTGGCGCTGATGCAGGTGTTTGGGCTAACCCACCTTGTGCAGTATTACTACGGGGTCACCTGGAATCTCTCCGCCAAGAACCTCTTTAACTGGAAGGAAGAGGCGACAGGCCGTGATTTCGAAACCTTAGTGAAGACATTTGTAGCCCCTGAACGGGTGCTGCGCGCGCTCAGGGATTTCATCCTCTTTACTCACAAGGATGACGAACTGCAGAAGGTCATCCTACGGCCACACCAAATGAGGGCAGTGGAACGTTCGCTTAAGCGTTGTGCGCACCCGGTGAAGCGTCGCGGCCTCATCTGGCATACCCAGGGCTCAGGTAAGACCTACACAATGATCACCATTGCCAAGCGGCTGATTGAAGAGCCTGGCTTTGAAAATCCAACGGTGCTTATGTTGGTGGACCGCAACGAGTTGGAAACCCAACTTTTCGGCAATTTGGCTTCAATGTTGAGTATCGGCCAGGTGGAGGTGGCCCGGAGCAAAGCCCATCTGCGAAGGTTGTTGAGGAGCGACCGCCGAGGGCTCATCATATCTATGGTCCACAAGTTTGATGATATGCCTGCTGACCTTAACCTACGGGAAAACATCTTTGTCCTGGTTGACGAGGCCCACAGAAGCACGGGCGGCGAACTGGGTAATTACCTGATGGGCACCCTCCCCAACGCCACCTACTTGGGCTTTACAGGCACGCCCATTGACAAGACCGCCTACGGCAAGGGGACTTTCAAGGTCTTCGGTGTGGATGACCCAGCTCCGGGGTATTTAGACAAATATTCCATTGCCGAGTCGATCGAAGACGGCACTACCGTAGCGCTCTATTATTCGCTTGCCCCAAACGAGCTTAGGGTAGATCGGGATACCCTGGAGCGAGAATTTCTTGACTTAGTAGATGCCGAGGGGGTAAACGATATAGAAGACTTGAATCGAATACTGGATAGGGCCGTAACGCTGAAGAATATGCTCAAAAACCGCCAGCGGGTGCAGCGCATAGCCAAGTATGTGGCCCAGCACTTCACGCAAGCCGTTGAGCCAATGGGTTACAAGGCTTTTCTGGTTGGAGTAGACCGAGAGGCATGTTGTCTGCTGAAGCAAGCCTTAGATGAATATCTGCCACCTGAATATTCGCGAGTGGTGATCAGCGCCAGTCATAACGATCCACCAGAGATAGCTCAGTTCCGCCTCTCGAAGAGAGGAGAGAAGCGCATCCGAAAGGCATTCCGCAAGCCAAATGAGCTCCCGAAGATGCTCATCGTCACCGAGAAGTTGCTCACTGGGTATGACGCTCCCATTCTCTACTGTATGTATTTGGATAAGCCTATGCGCGACCATGTGCTTTTGCAGGCCATTGCCAGGGTCAACCGGCCTTACGAAGACGAGAACGGCAAACACAAACCCGGTGGCTTTGTATTGGACTTTGTGGGCATCTTCGAGAAGCTCGAAAAGGCATTGGCCTTCGACTCAAAGGATGTCCAGAGTGTCATAGAGGGGGTGGATAAACTTTGGGCGCGCTTCATCCAGATGATGAGCCAAGGGAGAGATCAATACCTTATTGTGATACGGGAGAAGAAAGCGGACAAGGCGGCAGAGGCTGCGCTTGATGAATTCCGCGACGAGGAGAAGCGACAGGCCTTTTATCGTTTCTTTAAAGAACTTGAGGACCTCTACGAGATCCTCTCCCCTAATCCGGCGTTGCGAGATTTCTTGGAGGACTATAATAGGTTAGCTGGTCTTTATGCGCTGCTCCGCTCGGCCTATGAGGGTGGGAAACCGACCGACCAAGAACTGGCCAAGAAGACCGCTTACCTGGTGCAGAAGTACACAAAGGGGAAGAAAATACTGGATGCTGTTACAATCTATGAGATCACCCCCAAGACCTTGGAGCAGATCTCGCAGAGCAATCAGCCGAAAACGATCAAAGTGTTCAACCTTCTAAAGAGCATTGCCAAGAAAGTTAAGGAGGACGCAGGTGGTGCACCGTACCTGTTTTCCATTGGTGAACGAGCAGAAGCTATCGTGGAAGCTTTCAAACAGCGCCAGATCTCTACTCAAGAGGCTTTGAGTAAATTGGAGGAGCTGATTCGCCAAATCAACGAGGCCGAACAAGAACAAGCAGAGCGAGGGATATCCGGGGGACCCTTCGCCATTTTCTGGTTACTTAAGCAAGGGGGAGTGTCTGTGCGTGAGGCAGAATCCGTGGCGGCAGATATGGCAAGGATTTTGGATAACTATCCCCATTGGCGCACCAGCGCTTAGCAGGAGAGAAGGGTTCGCCGTGAGCTTTACAGCCATCTGCAGGGGCTTGGTCTTCAAAATATCCCGGAGGTAGTCAAAAACATCTTGGCAATAGTGGGGAGAAAGTGAAAGAGATCCAAAGTGCCATTCGCCGGCCTCTGGAGGAAAGCGTGCCGCTGGGTGTGTTGAAAGCGGAAATTGAGGGGTGGGCCCAGCGGATAGGTGTGAAACCGCGGGAGATTCGGGTCCAACCGATGAGACGCAAGTGGGCCAGTTGTTCAGGCCGCGGCCGCCTGACTTTTAATACGGGACTGTTAAAGCAGCCGGCCCGTTTTCGGGCGAGAGTGATCGTGCACGAACTGCTCCATCTCAAAGTGCCCAATCACGGAAAGCTATTCAAGGCCTTATTTGGGGCGTTGCTTCCCCAAGAGGATCAAGGAAAGCCTATTCAAGCCCGGAGGGATTGAGGGGTCAGGTCTTGCTTTTTGCTCTTTAGATGGCAGAGTAGAACAACCTTTCTAGCGGATCTTCCAGAGGCGATTTCACCGTAACTCTCTGATGATTAAGAGGAAAACCCTCATTTTAGGTTGAAAAGTATAGTCACTAAAAATAGTTCTTTGAAATGTTAAAAAAGTCCTTGACAATGG
>Ga0315533_1000158_pt1 | contig 62703 bp, 51 predicted proteins | sample SalMarSW160130MG_FD_203081 | JGI IMG/M metagenome (GOLD analysis project Ga0315533, IMG submission 203081) | Salt marsh sediment microbial communities from the Plum Island Ecosystem LTER, Massachusetts, United States - Salt Marsh Sediment SW1601-30 ...
ATATGTCAGCTTTTCCCACCGGCAACCCGTTATACTCAACTCCAACGGGCTACCTGCGGTCGGCAACAACTACGGGCACCTATTCTTGTGATATATACGGAAATGTTACGCAAGCAACTACTGGTTACGAGTAGCCCCCCGAGCTGTTCGCATCGTGGCGCGGTGTAGCCTAAGTAATGGCTGATGGTTAAGCAACGGAGACTGGGTGCTCCTTGGCCCTATGTTGGCACCCCTACTTCAGGAGGTAGGCGATGGAGAGTAAATGAAGAGTATTAACCAAACAAAAGAGCAACTTATAGATGAATTACGGAGGGTATCATGAAAGGAAGACAAAGAATACTGGCGGTAGCCATTATTGGTGCCTTGCTGGCAACGTTTCTCCTGGGTAGTACTGGCACCGTAGCTGCCACTGGTTGTCCCACATGCCCTACCCCTGCTGGTGAGGGAAAAGTAATGGGCACTCTCAATCCGGCCGCAGTTTACTGCCAACAAATGGGGTATCAATATGACATAAGAGAGGATGAGGCAGGCAATCAATACGGTGTGTGCATCTTCCCTGATGGTTCCGAGTGTGATGCTTGGTGCTTTCTCAAGGGCAAATGTGGCAAGAATTATTCCTATTGCGCAAAGAAGGGTTATGATACTGAAACAGAGCGGATAGATAAAGGAGGTTATTATACAGAATGTGCCGTTTGCATTTCCAGGCATGGTGGAGAAGAAATAAGAATACCTATGCTTGAGTTAATGGAAGAGAATGGAGAGCCCTTAATAGAGGCACAACCATACGAAGTGAACGGAAGTTGTAAAAAAGAGTGCCCAGAGTGCGAAGCAAGTAATATCAAAAGTAGCCGGGATGATAGGCTTCCGACAACATTCGATTGGCGTAATGTAGATGGTCACACCTATATTGGACCTATTCGTAACCAGAGTACGTGTGGTAGTTGCTATGCATTCGCTGCGGCTGCTTCCGCAGAAGGTACATACAACTGGGCAACGGGAAATTACGACGACAATTGTGCGGATTTCTCGGAATCTTTTATCATATGGTGCCTGGGGCGGCTCCCCGAATATTACCCCCATTTCTACGGCTGTGATGGGGCTGATTATGACTATTATGAGCTTGAGGCGCTTACTGTGGAGGGGATATGCAACGAATCCGATTTCCCTTATACGGTGAACGACCCGGGAGAGTGCACGCACTGGGATGACCCGACAACGGTCTTTTCGTCATGGGACAGGATACTATGTAACGATATTGATGCCATAAAGACCGCTATAATGACTTATGGTGTAATAGATGCGGCAGTCCTGGCTACCAGTAGTTTTAGCTCCTACAGTGGTGGTATCTACAGTGACTCTAACACTTCCTGCTATTCAAGTCCTTGCTACTACACGCCAACAAACCATGCCATAGCCCTGGTCGGTTGGGGACACGATGATACATATGGCGATTATTGGCTCTTGCGCAATAGCTGGGGGGCAAGTTGGGGTGAAGACGGGTACATGCGAATTGCTATGACCTCGGCACTGGTAGCCTGCGAGGCTACTTATTTAACTTGGTCAACAACGTCACCGCCAACAATAGCCTCAGTCAATCCTAACTCCGGGGTGCAAGGGGAGACGCTCGAGGTCACCATTGGCGGTACTGGCTTTACCGGAGCCACTGCGGTAGGTTTTGGTGATGGGATAGCGGTCAACTCCTTTACCGTGGTGAGCGCAACGCAGATAACAGCCAACATCTCAATAAGTGCTACTGCCACACCAGGGCTAAGGGATGTTTCGGTTACCACGCCAAACGGAACAGGAACGCTCACTGACGGCTTTACCGTAGTCGCGACGTCGGGTCCCGTTAGTGAGGAATGGAACAAGACCTTTGGTGGGTCAGACCACGACTGGGGCAACTCCGTAGCCGAAACATCAGACGGCGGCTATATTATCACTGGGGCTACCTATTCTTACGGTGCTGGCAACAGTGACGTCTACCTGATAAAGACCGATGCCGACGGAAATGCACTATGGAGTTGGATCTACGGCGGCTCAAATAACGACTATGGTGAGTCAGTAGTTGAGACGACAGATGGCAGCTACATCATTGCCGGCTGCACAAGCTCCTTCGGCGCCGGCGGTTATGATGCCTGGCTGATAAAGACCGATGCTGATGGAAATGCACTAGGGTACAGTACCTACGGCGGCTCAGATAACGACTACGGCTACTCGGTAGCCGAGACATCAGATGGCGGCTATGTTATTGCCGGCAACACCTACTCCTACGGTGCTGGCTTTAGCGATGTCTGGCTGATAAAGACCGATGCCAACGGAACTACGGAATGGGATGAAACCTTCGGCGGTTCAGATTACGACTTTGGCTACTCGGTAGTCGAGACATCCGATGGCAGCTATGTTATCGCCGGCTCTACATACTCCTATGGTGTCGGCGCTACTGATGCCTACCTGATAAAGACCGACGCCACTGGCAATCAACTATGGGGTTGGGCCTACGGCGGTTCAGATTACGACTACGGCCGCTCGGTAGTTAAGACACCAGATGGCGGTTATGCTATTGCTGGTTCTACCTACTCCTACGGCGCTGGCTCTAGCGATGTCTGGCTGATAAAGACCGATGCCGATGGGAACATGCTATGGAACAAAACCTTCGGCGGCTCAAGCTACGACTCTAGCCGCTCATTAGCCGGGACATCAGATGGCGGTTATGCTATTGCCGGCTCTACCTACTCCTACGGCGCTGGCTCGGCTGATGTCTGGCTGATAAAGACCGACGCCAATGGAATTAAGGAATGGGATGAAACCTTCGGCGGCTCAGATGAGGACCATGGCTACTCAGTAGCCCAGACATCAGACGGCGGCTACATTATTACTGGCACCACATTCTCTTACGGTGCCGGCTCCGAGGATGTCTGGCTGATAAAGGTGGGCGTTTCAGATACCACCCTACCTACAGTATCCGGCACGTCACCGTCGGCTGATGCCACCGGTGTCGCCGTGGACACAGTAATAACGGCTACCTTTAGTGAGGCAATGGATAGCCCAACTATAACCACCGGCAGCTTTACTCTGGATGGTGTATCAGGCAGTGTCACCTATGATAACGGAACTTATACGGCTACCTTCACCCCCAGCGCTAACTTGAGCTACAGCACTGCCTATACCGCTACCCTGAGCACGGCTATTACCGATACCGCTGGTAATCCACTGGCTTCAGCCTACTCGTGGAGCTTTACTACTGCCTCAGCACCACCGGGAGAGGTTATAGTCAGCATTGATGCCCCGGATGATGCAGTAGCCCCCGACAGTGACTTTACGGCTAATGTCAATATCAGCGAGGTCGTGGGCTTTGACGCCTGCAACTATGATGTCTCGTTTGATGCCTCGGTACTTCAGCTGGATAACGTAACCTCAGGGCTGATAGGGGCAACAACCATACCGGTTGATATGTATAATGAGATTATCCCGGGGACATACCGGATTATTCAGAATGTTCCCGGCTTAGCCGGAGTAAGTGGCTCTGGCTACCTGGCGGTATTGCACTTCCATGTTATTGGCTCCGAAGGTGACAGCAGTACTATAAGCCTAGCCAACGGCATGCTGTCAGATAGCTCGGCTGAGGAAATAACGGCAACGTGGGTTGGGGATTCGGTAGATGTCACCTCAGTGGTGCCCGGAGATGCCAATGGCGATGGTAACGTCAATGCCCTGGATATTACCAAGGTGGAGAGGATTATATCCGGGCTGGATGCCGAAACCCCTGGCGCTGATGCCAATCAGGACGGCAATATCAATGCTCTGGATATCACCAAGATAGAGATAATAATTGCCGGTCTGGGTTAAAACGAGGAGGGTAAGAGCACGGGCAGGGCGAACGGATACTAAATTATAGAAGGAGCTCTTAAGGTTAACAATTGAACGTTATTGATTAAGATTTGATTAACATCTATTGCGTCAGCGCTCTCTTCTCATCAACTAGTAATCAGAATAGTAAACCCTGACCTCGTGCAACGTTGGAGTTTGGGATGGGTCAGAAGTAGTCAGGGTCGCCTGCCACTGCATATAGCGGCCAGAAGGCAGGCCTGAAGTTACCGGGGAGGTTTCCCCAACCGGAGTCCACGGCGGGCTAGCCGCATCTTTAGCAAATGGGATATCGTTGGCTCTCGCCTTAAAGGTGATGTCGGTATTGCTGGGCAGGGTCTCATCCCAGAATAGGGCGTCCCATCTTGCCCCGTCTGCCCCGGTATTCAAAACCTGAGAGGCAATGCTACCTGAGGAGATATACGCACTTGGAGGAGGATATTTGCGCACTCTGAACCAATCGACCTCTACCCAGTGTTCAGCACTAGATAGACCTGCCAGATGAATCCCGAGATAGACCGGGTCAGTTAGTCCGCCAGTAAAAGATATTTGAGAACCCAATTCTGTCCATGTAATACCATCGGTGGAATACCAGGCTCCCGAAGCCCCTCCAGTCCTGCTTACTCGGTTATACTTAGGACAGGTGGTTGTGATTTGTTCGGCTGTAATGCCTCCGGTCGTCAATCTATAGGAATTAGTTGCTCCAGTTGCCGAAAAAACTGGACTCATAATCCGATTCTTAGACCCAGCATCAATGCCTTGCCTAAGCTGGACTCCTCCCATCTTGGACCACGTCTGGTGGCTTCCACCCCAGGCAGTGGTGTAAGATTCAACAACCACATTGTCATAGTTTCCAGAAATGGATAGGAAGAGAAACTTATCAGAAGAACCCCATAGGTCACCGGTATTTGTCCCGGTAAGTCTTATAACTGTACCAGATTCAGCGTAAGAACCTATAGCTCCTCCTATTTGCGTAAATGTCCAGGCTGCTCCCAAAGAAGCATCATCAAAATCATCGAAGAAGATAAAGGTTGCGTCTCCGTCGCTGGCACTGCTGGCAGCGTCATTGCCATAATACAGGTAAATTGTTTTATTGCCGGAAGGGATGGAGGGAACTTTGACCCAGAAGGTAGCCGAAGCTAAGGCAGTATAGTCTTCTCGCCAGTGAGAAAGCGGAGTTGAGTCATCAGAATCCACGAACCTGATGTCATCAAAGTCGGACTGCATATCAGTGTCGTAGGTCACATCAACCTTGACCTGATAGTCAGTCAGACCGGAGCCCAGATTATTTATAGTTACCGGCGCCCGGCGACTCCAACCGTCTTCCGACCCTACGCTGATTGTCGGCTCTGGGTCGGCGTATTTGCGATATTCAATGCGGAGTGTAGGAGTACCAGGCAAACCATAGCCATCATAATTCCGCCACCAAGTTGCAGTACTTTCGACTCTCCAATAAAAAGCCATAGCCTGAGTTCCTGTGTAAGTATAACTATCAAGCAACTCCTGAATAATGGTCTTAATTTCCGGACTTTCGGTGTATTCGTGGGTGCCATCAGCTGTTTCTGGCGGTGGGTTCCAAGCCACACCGGATGTTGTCCAAGGACAGTCAGAAGGGAAGGAACTGCTTGAAAATGGAGCTGGGTCGGCTTCATCAATTCCATATAAGGTCGCGTTATCGCTGGTGCCGCTCTCACTGTGGCCGTCATTATGCCAAATTTCAATCTTACAGCCATCCAAGGCTTTCCCGGAGGCAATAATATTATCAAAACGCCATGCTATTTCAAAGGGGCTATCATAGGGTTCAGCGTAGCCCAGAAACGTAGCATTGTCACTATAGTAACCACTTGCTTTCCATGAATGAGTGCCAGCTAGTCTACCATCTTCCTCCCCGTCATCAGCATCTGCTGCCACCTCCACAACCACAATAGCCATTGTATTTTCTTTACTGGACTCAGAACTCGCAATAGCATTGCCGTAATACATGTAGATTGTTTTGTTGCCGGAAGGGATAGAGGGGACTTTGACCCAGAAGGTAGCCGAAGCTGAGGCGGTATAGCTTTCTCGCCAGTGGGAGAGCTCAGTTGAGTCATCAGAATCCACGAACCTGATGTCATCGAAGTCGGACTGCATATCATCAGCGTCGTAGGTTACATCAACCTTGACCTGATAGTCAGTCAGACCGGAGCCCAGATTATTTATAGTTACCGGCGCCCGGCGGCTCCAAGAGGTGAAGTACCAGCTTTCTTCTAAACCTGTGCTGGTCGTCGGCTCTTGCGAGACAGCAGCTAGCTTCACATTCCCGAGGCTTGAGGAGGTATCAACCTGATTTAGAACGCCAGCTTCAAAGTCTGCCTGGCTGGTCTGCACCCATGGCGTGGAAGCCCAAGCTTGGAAAGCGTTGCCAGCGGAACTCCCCGGGTCAATAAAGGAGCTTCTAGTTACCCCGGTGCCGCTGGCCAGGAGAACTACTCCCAGGCTTACCACCGAAATGAGCCGCAGCTTGTCATTCATTGGCTTACCTTCTCCTGTATTGCCTCTCGATCTTCCCCTCAGTAAGCACACGCCAGATATTTTTTACTTCGGTGATGATAACAACGAGCCCGGGTATACAAATGGTCAGCAGAAAGCCCAAGGGAGTTTTGACAAATTGGGTGATATAGCCGAAGTAAGGAATGTGAAGGCAAACCTTTCCCACCACGTTCTGAGCTGGCACGACGACAGGGTCAGCATCCCCATTGGCATCCCCTTTGGTTAGGAATTGAAAAGCTGAGGCCTGTTCTACAGCTATCACCCTATGGCTCGTCAGCCTCTCATTTAGTGGAGAGTAAAAGGTGATAATATCCCCTGCCCTTATCTCCTCTGGCTCCACAGGGCGAGTTACCACCACGCCGCCCACCTTAAGCTCAGGCTCCATACTGCCCGAGAAGACGGCATCCACGCTCCAGCTAAAGCGAGGTGCCAGAAAGGTAAGAGCGGTTGCCGCCATAAGCAGAATTATTAAGGCCAAGCCAAAATTCTTAGCCACCTTCTTCATAGCAGACTCCTTTATTTTTCAAGGTAAAGCTGGTGCTGTCAGCCTTCATCTGGTTTTTGGGGCAATCCGAGCGTTGAGGTGGTGGGGCTAGTCCCACCACCTCATATATCCCATTATGACTGAGTCAGGGTGAAGGTGATATCAAGGGTAGCCTTGTCGCTCTGAATGATGTTGTCGTCTTCGGCAACATCATCAATGGTACCGAATAGACCATCTAAACCAGCTCCCTCAACATCGCTGGCAATTTCCCACTCAAGGACATAGACCAGGGTGCCGCTTGCCGTCAGGGCTTCACTCTCGGCATCCAATACTGTCTCTAGCCCCGAAAATGGCACATAATTAGTGGCATCGCCCAGAATATAAGTAGCACCACGCTTTAGCCTGACCCCCATGTACTCGTCCAGGTCTCCATCGCCACCACCGTTGTTGCCAGCTACCGCGTCCTCAGGCTCATTGGAGCCGTTCTCCTCAAAGGTGACGCCTGAAGCCATGGTCAAGGTGCCATCCAAGCTTCCGTCATTCTGTAACGTCCAGGTGATGGAGCCTGAATCTCCAGGTGCCAGGTTGGTAAAAACCACATACCCATTCAGGCCATCACCACCGGGGGTTACGGTGTACTTTCCGCCGGGACCGGTGCCGCTAACAGTGGGAATCAGGTTCAGCGTTCCCGTAGTCCAGCTCGTTCCCGTGCTATCCTCAGATTCGCTGAAGACGGCGTAGATGCCACCGCCAATTAGGGCACAGGCTAGGGAAATAACCATTACGCTTACGAGTATCTTTTTCATTAGTTTTCATCTCCTTTCTGGTTTTTAGTTTGTGTTTTTTCTTGCCAAGTTACCATTGAGTCGTAGTCAGCTTGCACCTCCTTTATGCTATTTAATAAAATTAGACACACTCATCTCGCCCGATTTGCTTCGATCAACCTTATGCACCTCGTCTTCAATTCTTTCAATATCAGCCTTGGTAAAGAGCCTCCATCCTCGCCTGTCCCTAAGGGATGCATCTTCCAAGATGCCATCTCTAATCCATCGTAGTAGCGTAGACCTGCTTATGCCCACAATTTCACAAGCCTCTGTGGTTCGATAACAGGTTTTTTGCCTAACTGTTATTGATATTGACATAGTTCACAGTCCCCCCTGAATTACTGATATACGGTTGACATATGTCAATTATGCTTTGTAGTACTAAAATTGAGAATGACCCATATGGGTCAATTTAGGGGGCTAAATGGTAATAGTAGGATAGTCATAGTACTAGTAGGATAGTCGGACGGCTAACGTTAGACACGAGGTCGCATGTTAGATAGAAAGCTTGGTTATGCAGTGGTTATCGTTCTCGGCGAGAACAAAACTCAATCGCTGGAGAGGTGAAAATAGATGATAAAGCAAACAGTGGCAGCGGAGGGATTTGAACCCACGACCAAAGGCTTATGAGTCCTCTGCTCTACCACTGAGCTACGCTGCCACTGGGCAGAATATAACATAACTAAATTTTGGCTGTCAATTTCTGGATTATTTATTAACCTCACCCCCTTAATGCACCCTGAAAAATCAAAGATTTTTCAGGGAACCCGCTTAATCCCCCTCTCCTTCTCAAGGAGAGGGGGAAGAGCCTTTAGAGAGGGGCTTTGCCCCTCTCTTACTTACACTCCCCCTTCCCTTAATAAGGGAAGGGGGTTAGGGGGATAGGTTGCTAAACCACCTCAACCTCAATAACATATTCTCTTAACTGCTCAGGCAGTTTACTCTTATCGTTGGTTATGGCTGGCATCACTGGTGGCTGTCCATTAGCCTCCATAATAGCCCTACCCTCAGGACTCAACAGGAAATCAACCCAGGCTACCGCCAGTTCCTGGTTGGGAAAATTGGAGGGTATGGTTACTCCATAAGCTATGGGGGCACCCTTTATGGCAATCGTTGTCCCCGGCTCCGTGCCAGCAATCTCGACCTGTGCCGTAGCATAAAAGTCTTCAAACTCCAGACTGGATAGGTTAATCTCCGGGGGCAATACCACATAATTAAAACTATGCTGTGCCGCTACCGAGGAATACTCAAAGGCATAGTCCAGGTCGCCTGACTCCAAGAGAGCAATAAGGTCTACTGATTTCGGTCTCATCAAATCGCCCTCAGCCTCATAGAGTTTATCGTATAGTCCAGAAGCACCGTAATATGCCTCAGCCAATTGCCATACCATTAGTGTCCGATAACCGCAGGGGTCCTGGTCGGGGTCACTGCGACCGTATTTCACGCCATCTCGCTGCAGAATTTCATACCAGTTGTCCCCGTCTATCTCATCACCAAACTGTGATGTATCAGTATAAGCAATACACATCTGGTTGGTGGCAAATATTATGTACCAGTCAGCATACTCAGGAAACATAAGCTGCGGGATAAGGGTATAATCTGCCGAGCCAATAACTCCGCACTCCCTCTGGAGCTCGGTAACCTTACGAATGCTAGTAGCGCTGCCAGCCGACTCGGTCAATATCTCTACATCAGGATAGAGCTTATTAAACTCGCCATTGGTTTCATCAATAGGGATGGTCAAGCTACCGGCATGGAATACAGGCAGCCTGCCGGCTAATTCAGATGACGGTACTGACCCACCGCGGCAACCGACTATTAAGGTTAGGACTAGAACCAAAGACAAAAACAAGCTAATGGATAATCGTTTCACCTAAATCTCCTTATTTTGAGATTAGTTGCCAACCCCTCACCCTTTATCCCTCTCCCCTTGATAAGGGGAGAGGGAAGAGGACTCTTAAAGGGGCGAAGCCCCTTTTAATCCCTTTACTAAACAACCTCCTTATTTTTACGCTAAAAAATATGAACCGCTGAGGCTTTGAAGGTGATATAGACCTTCTGCCCTTCACCCAGCCCCATGGCGTCAAAGGAATTACGCGTCACCAGGCAGATAAAGTCGGGGGGCAGGGTAACTGTCAGATATAATGTTGACCCCTTATCGGTGATGCTGGTGATAGTGCCACAGAAGCAGTTACGGGCGCTGGAGGGAAAGGGGGCATGAGAAATAAGAATATCCTCAGGGCGAAGGGAGGCATGGCACTTACCCCTGAGGTCAGTAACTACGGCTAACTTGGTATCTTCGGTGGCAAAGACAGCGTTTTCACCATCGCCATCTGTTACCTCGCCGACGAAGATATTTCTTACCATGGCAAAGCGGGCAACAAACTCAGAATTAGGCTGGCGAAATATCTGCTCTGAGGTACCTATTTGCTGGATACATCCATCACCGAGAACAGCGATTCGGTCACCCAGGGCTATGGCTTCCTCAAAATCATGGGTAACATGGACGGTGGTTACCTTTACCTGGTTATGGAGCCGGCGTAGTTCCCGCTGCACACTCTCCCGATTCTCAGGGTCAAGGGCACTAAGCGGCTCGTCAAGCAGTAAGAGCTGTGGCTTGATGCTTAATGCCCTAGCCAGGGCTACCTTTTGTTTCTCACCCCCGCTTAAGGTATCAGGCTTTCGGTTAAGCAGGTGGGGTATGTCCAACAACTCAGCCAACCAAGCTAAAGTTTGGTCTATTTCCTCATCGCTTTTCTTGCGGAGCTTTAAACCAAAGGTAATATTATCTTTCACACTGAGATGAGGGAACAGTACCTGGTCTTGATAGACAATGCTGATGCCCCTCTTTTCCGGCTCAAGCCGCGTCACCTCTTTCCCAGCAAGCCATATCTGCCCGCTTTTAAGCTGATATAGACCGGCAATAGATTCAAGCAGCACCGTCTTGCCCGCCCCGGTTGGTCCCAGGATAATAAAATATTCACCTGGCTTGACATCCAGATTAATATCACGCAGCACAAAATCCTTCAGGTCAACACAAAGGTCCCTTACCTGTATCATGCCTTCTCACCCCGGTGGACAAGAGTTCTCAGCACAACAAAGACAAAGAGACAGAGCAGGATAAGTAATACCGCTACCGGTTGGGAGTAGGTTAGCCCGTAAGACTCAAATCGCTCATAAATGAGGGTGGGGGCAATCATGGGGTGATAGGCAAGAATGATGATGGCACCGAACTCGCTTATCCCTCGAGCCCACATCATTATGCCGCCGGCAACGATGCTCCTCCAAGCCAGGGGAAAGGAAACCCTGAAGAACATCTGCCACGGTGAAGCCCCCAGAGTGCGAGCTACCTTTTCCAGCCTGACATCTACCTTCTTAAACCCCTCCTTAGCCGAGTCTATCAGGAAGGGGATGCTAACAAAGAGCATAGCCACCACAATACCAGCCGCGGAGTCAACAAAATCAATTCCCATTACATGAAAGACCCTGCCGGCGAAAAAGTTACGACCGAAGACAAAGAGTAAGGCAATGCCAGCCGCAGTATGAGGTATGACAATCGGCACATCAATGAGCCCTTCAATTATTTTCTTACCCGGAAATTCATGGCGAGCTAATAGGTAGGCTAAGGGAACACCAAGGACAAAGCCGACGCCGGTAGCGATGAGAGCCGCATATAGACTAAGCCAAATAGCACTTCTAACCTCAGTGTCAAACATGGTAGTAAGCAGTATATCGGGGTCAGAGGCGACTACCATTCTAATCAGCGGCAGGACAATAAACAGAAATATCACCAGCCCCAGTAAGATAAAGGTAAAAGTCATTTTATTAGTGGTAATCCACTTCTTGACCAAGGCACACCTCCTAGCGCTATTTAGCCGTTTAAGTATAAAAAATAGACACCTCTAAATAGAGGTGTCCAGAACATAAATACTCACCAGATAGCTCTCCTTTCCAAACACGGGAGGCATCACCGTTTCCAGCGATACCCTATCGGCCAACCTCCATAGGCATACCTTCAGGAGGACAGGCTCGGAGAAGAATATTTAATTTAGTCAGGATAATATCACACCGGCTATAAACTGTCAAACCTCGCTGGTAAATAAGCCTTTTTATTTTACCTTAACGGAGTGGATACAAACGCACCCCGAGTTATTGGGATAGCTCCACTTCTCTCTCCTGTAACTACATTGTTTACCAACCCCTCACCCTTTAGGTTTTTATTAGGTAACCCACCCCCTTTATCCCCCTCCCTTATGAAGGGAGGGGGAAGTAGTTTTATAAGAGAGGCTTCGCCTCTCTTCAACTCTCCTTCAAACCCCATTTGTAAGGGGAGGGGGAAGAGATTTTCTTAAAGGGACTTCGTCCCTTTTAATCCCTTTATTATCTGTTTTCCCCTTTAATTCGGGTGTCTAAGAGGGCGCCAGCCCCTCTTATATAACCCATTTCCCCCTCTCCTTTGAAGGAGAGGGGGATAAAGGGGGTGAGGTAGATAAAAATCTCTACATTGACTTCCAGCTGATAACAAAATCATTTTCGCCACTTGACAAATGAATATTTTGTGTTATAGTAGTGGCGTATAGTATTTGCCTATTGACAAATAAATATTCTGTGCTATAGTAGGTACATACCTGTTGGCTCCTGTCAGAAAATCCAAGGGGGTTGACAGGTAGGGTATAGTATGTATAGTATAGGAAAGGAGGTGATGCCATGGTCAAAGCCCGCAAGGGGAAGTAAACGAAGCTAAACCGGAACCAAGAATTTCTTCTCCATACAGGGGGTATATCCTCATGTGGGAGTAACTAATTTAATAACAAAGGAGAAATAAGTTGAAAAATAAAATACATAAGATAATGGGAGTAGGCATTACCCTGGTCATAGCTATGGCTCTGGTTATGGGCTTTGCCGCCCCAGTTGCCGCCAGCCCGGCGGAGACAATCAACGAGTGGTACAAGTTTGAGTACCCGGTTCCGGGCGAGGATGGCGACTGGCTCTACGACCCCTATATAACGCGACTGGGCGAGATAACCGAGGCTATTGACGGCACCCTGTATGTCCATGTCCAGCGCACCCTTGATGCTGAACCCGTTGATAGTGGAGGCCTTCCCGACCCACACCCCGACGACTTCCACTTCGTGGTTGACACTACTGGCGGTCCTGGCACGCTGACCATCACCGAGTTTGAGGACACCGTTAGTTATGATACCGACACCGGGATAGTAACCGCTGAGATGGCCGGTAACTGGGATGATAAAGGCAGTCTGGAAAGGGACTTCACCGCCTGCCTTTATATGTACCAGGGTATGGAAGGTACTGTATATCTAGACGACGCGACGTTTATAGTCAACGGCACCATGAGCGCCACCGGGGTGACTTTCCAGGGCTCCATTGAGAACCTGACCGACGGCTGGCTCCCTGATGGCGAGTGGGATATAACCGATGGTGACTTCTGGGTCAGTGCCGATGGACTCTACATTTACTGGGGAGATTTAGTGCTCGACGATACCTATCAGTGGTCATTTGAGGGACCGACCAATGTCAGCTCCTTCATATTCACGTCCACCGACGGCGCTCGCACCTGGGAAGACACTGGTTTCCCCGGCGGCTTTGTAGTGGACATGGTTGCCTCCAGCATTGACGCCGACATCCTGTATGCCACCGACGGCAGCTACGTCTATAAGACCGAGGACGCCGGTGATAGCTGGGACTACGTCGGAAAGGACTCCCTGGAGACGGCGCTGATGGGATACTGCGGCGTTCCCCCTGTTTGTTGTTATGACTACGACTGTGGTTATCTCGGCTTTGAGGGCTCCTGTTATGCTGAACCCGCCTGCGACGACTGCCTCTGCGTCGCCTTCAGCTGTCCCATCACCAGCATTGACGTCACCTATAATGATAACGAGGACCCGTTTGTCTACATCGGCACTCGCGCCCACTGCAGCGGTCTTGACCTTGATGACAGTGGGTACCTTGACGAGTTCCCGGGCGATGTCCTCTACCTAGGTGAAGCCGGATACCCGGCTAACTGGACAAGCCTGAACCTGCCCTGCTACAGCAGCGGTGACTACGACGCCCTGGCTGTAGGCTGCGCCCCCGACTGGGCTGACAGCAAGGAGACCTACGTTGTCGTCAGCAACGATAGTGAAACCCATGTTGTCTACACCAAAGGCACCATCTGTGGCTGGTACGAGTTCGCCGAGCTGTTCTGGGACTGCGACTCGGTGTATCCCCGCGATTTCAGCAGCATCTTTGCCTCCAGGATTGCCTTCCCCGATGACTGGGAGGACACCGAGACCCTGTTTGTCGGCGTCGTTGACTGCGACTACTGTACTGTGTGCGGAACTGGTGGTTTTCCATGCACCGGTGGTCCAGGTGGCGATGTCTACATGGTGTATGAAGACGGTGCCCTTGACATGAATGTCCTGGGCATTACTTCTGGCTGTGCTGGACTTCAGCCGGTGGACATCATCAGCCTGGATATTGAGGGTGACACCGACGAGGGGTCACTGATTGCCGGCTCTTTCTGCTGTAACAAGGTTTACTGCAGCACTGACGGCGGCTGGAGCTGGGATGCCAGCGCCAAAGACCCGACTGGAGAATGGCTGACCTATGCCATCTGGTACGAGGACACGGCTCTGGCGGTAACCATGGGCTGCGAGTGTGCAGTATCCATGTGCTGCGGTGAGGACTACCCCTGCGAATTCTGGAGCCAGATTTCACTGATTAGCACCGCTATAGACGAGGTGCTAGATATTGACCACTCACCGGGATACGTCTGCGGTGACACCGAGACGATGTTCATGCTGACTGACCGGGACGTCCACGGCCCCTCCTGCTGTTTCGAATGTCAGGACGACGTCTGTTATGGCCATACCCAGAGTGTGTGGCGGTATGACGGCACCTACTGGGAGAGGGTCTACTCCAGCACTATCGCCGGTGCTGATAGCGTACCGTCTCCGTGGATTTTCACAAATCTTCAGGTGTCCCCCGATTTCAACGACACTGAGGTCGTATATCTCTGGGACGAGTGTTTTGAAATGTGGAGGACAACCGATGCCGGCTGTAGCTGGGACAAGCTGACCTTCCCCTGCTCGCCAAGACCGTGCATTCGCGCGGCGGTGGTAATAGACGAGGATACCGTCATTGCTGGCGGTATAAAGGGTTACCCTTGTTGCGTTGATGCTGAGGGGCTGGTCTACAAGACGACCAGGCATGGCGGTCGACCCTGGAGTGAATACGAATACGAGACCGTTGCCCCCGGGGATGTGGTATCCTTTGCCCTGGAGCCAGGCTACGATGACCCCGGTAGCGTCCTGCTCGGTGATACCGCGTCTCGGGTCTATATCTCCGAGGACGGCGGCGAAGAGTGGGAGCTGGTCGGCGCTGGTACTACCACCGGCTGTCAGGCTATTCTTGACTCTGGCGACCTCGGACCTGGCCTAGCTACCTATGTTATCTTTGACCCCGCCTATGCCACCAGCGGCATTATCTACGCTGCTGCCGGAGATATCATCGCCCGCTGCACCATTGACCCCGATGAGGACATGGCAGACCAGGAGTGGGAAGCGATTTGTGGCGATGCAGTAGGCGACGGCGATTTTGAAGCTGCAGGCATACAGGCTGCCGGCGACACCGTCCTCTATGTCACCGATGAGACGAGCACCGATGATACTCATAGCCCGGGCACCGGAGACTACCTAGGCACGTGTGTGGACACTGCAGACACAGACAAGATAGCCGATGAGGGTGGTGTGCTGCGCTCGGTCAACCCCGACGCAGAAGATGCCGATGATGTCATCTTTGAGCGAATAGCTAAAGGGCTTCCGGCAGGTCTCGTAGCGCAGGCCTATGACAAGGCACTACTAAGAGGTCTGTGGCTTACCTGCGACACCAGTGACGACGGCTGTGCTGAGAATGTCCTCTGGGCTCTTGAGCAGCCATACGCTTGGGACCCCGAAACTATATGGGTCTATGAGGACACCCTGGCTCAACCGGTCGTCCTTGATATGCCGCTTGACGCTCAAAAGCTGACCACCACCGACGAGGCTACCCTTAGCTGGAACGAGCTCTGCGGGGCTACCTGCTATGAGGTATCGCTGTGGAAGTACTGCGCTGAGTGCCCTGACGAAAAGATGGCGGTAGACCTTACACTTGACTGTGCGCCGGGACCATGTTGTGCGGTATGTGCCCCGGCGGCGGCTGAGGACTTGTGTGCTTGTCCGGCTGGAGCATGCTCGTGCACTACGGACATATGCATTCCCGTTGACGGTCTAGACTCAGGCAGCGAATACCACTGGCAGGTAAGGGTGTGTATGTGCAAGCCAGTACTGAGCAAGTGGTCAGAGGAAAGGACGTTCTCCACCGCCATGTCGGCAATAATTTTCGAAGATCTCTGCTCGCCAGCCTGCGGCAGTCAAGACATCATCCTTACCCCCAACTTCGCCTGGGGTCCGGTTACCGGGGCTACTGGCTACGACATTGAGCTGGCCACCACCGAGACCTTTACCGCCGGTGTGATTAGAGGCTCGTCAACAGTCAATGCCTGGGTACTTACTGAACCCCTGGAGTACTCCACGACCTACTACTGGAGGGTAAGAGCCGAGAAGAACGGTGTCTACTCTGCCTGGACAGTATGCATGTTCACCACCATGAAGAAACCGGTAGCGCCAACAGCACCGGTAACGGTTGAGCAAGTGCCACCACCACAGATAACGGTAGAAGTACCAGTACAACAGATAGCACCTAACTGGATATACGCTATCATTGGTATTGGCGCGGCACTGGTTGTGGTAGTGATTGTGCTGATAGCCAGAACTAGGAGACCAACAGCTTAACCCCTGGTTTAGGCTTGACTCAGAGAGCCCCCTGAGATTTCGGGGGGCTCTCTCTTTTTAAGATTAACAACCCCACACCCTTTAGGTTTTTATTAGGTAACCCACCCCCTTTATCCCCCTCTCCTTTGAAGGAGAGGGGGAATAAGGGGGTGAGGTAGATAAAGATTAACGATATTGACTTCTAGCTAATAGTCGGGGTAGAATTTCGCCAAATGGCGAAAATAAAACTCGCCTTAAAATTGATTTTACTATTAAGCCTGCTGGGCTCAATGACCGCTCCAGCTACGGCTGCCCCGGATGAGGTCAAATGGTCTGGGGTCAATCTCCCTACCGAGGGCAAACCAGGTGACTGGGTGCTGGCTAGTGGCTCAGATGTCCAACACCTGACTATGGCTATTGACGGCAGCCTCTACGGCTACGCCAACCCCTCAGGGACAAGCTACACACTGTTTAAGTCTATAGATGGTGGCTATAGCTGGTCATACACCGACTACGACCAAGCCATAGTGGCCCTGGTCAGCTCCAGCATTGATGAGGACACCATCTATGTAAGCGATGGCAGTAATGTTTATAAGTCCGATGACGGCGGTGACAGCTTTGATGAATTAGCCGCTGGCTCTCTGGAAGCCCTTGATTTTGCCACCACCGGTGAAGAAATCACCTGTCTGGCGGTTGGCTATGTTGACGATGAGCCTTATGTCTTCATCGGCACGGCTAATGAAGCCGCCGGTGGCGGCGTATACTTTATACAGGATATAGCTTTCGGGGGTGGGTGGACTGACCTAGATGTCGGCAACTATGATGTCTACTCTATAGCCGGCTCACCTGACTTCGCCACCGATTACCAGATTATGGCGGTAGTTACCGACCAGGCTCACACCTATGCTACCTATAATTATGGCGTTATTAGTGAATGGACCAGGGTTGAGCTACTTGATGCCAGTGATACCAGTTTTGCCATCACTGCTGCCTCTAATCTCTGCTTCCCATCTGACTTTAACCAAACCCATGAGTGGTTTGTTGGTGCTGTTGGTGGTGATGGTGGTATCTACCGGGTGGATGAGGACCATTCCTTCCGTTTTGATATTGACACCGATATCATCAGCCTGGACGTGGTCGGTGAGTTAGGCAATCTTCAGTTACTGGCTGGCGAAAATAACAAGGCTGAGGTGTGGTATAGCGTTGACGATGGCGATAGTTGGGATTCAACCACCAAAGCCCCGTCGGGGAGTGGCCCTACCTACGTGGTAATGACCGATGACTTCGCTGATAGCGGTAAGGCCTACGCCGCTACCAGTGGCAGTGAGAGTGCCTTCTCCTATACCACAGATGGCAGCATTAACTGGAACCAGGTTGGCTTAATTGATACTGAAATCAACTTTATTATGGATTTGGCAATATCCCCCAACTATAGCCAGGACAACACCCTGTTTATGCTCACCTGGGGTGGGGAGCATAGCCTATGGCGGAGCCTGAACGACGGAACAAGCTGGGAAAGGGTGTTTACCAGCGCCCTAGCTAATGTAGACAGCATCAGCCTGGTTGAGCTTTCTCCTCAATACGGCAATAGTCGCCAGGTAGTATTCTTAGCCGGGACAAGTAATGGCAATCCAGCGATATGGAAGTCAACCGATAATGGGCAAAGCTTTAACTGCCTCCGACCCATCCCACCCCCCATTGATACCTGGGCAGTGATTAGCGATACCAGTCTATTTATCGGTAGCCATGATGGCAGTAATGGGGTAGTCTACCGGATAACAAATAGCGGCTTAAGCTATTCTTCTACCGAGGTTGGCAGCCAACCTCTAAGCTCTATAGTCCTGTCACCTGATTACAACGAGGACGAGACTATCCTGGTCGGTAACAGCGCTGGCTGGGTCTATTGGTCGGATGATAATGGCGCTTCATTTGAGCCCCTGCCACCGGAGGCTACTTCTCCACCGCTTACCGGTTCCATAACTGTTGCCTTTGACCCCCAATTCAGCAGTAATAGCACGGTCTATGCCGCCAGCGACACCGAAGGTAAAGGCATCTACCGCTTCACCCTTGGTACCGACACCGAGTGGGAAAACATAGATAGTCCCACCGGGTGTAGGCTCAGGCAATTGAGAGTATCGGCTGATGGCACACTATATGCCACCAACTCCAAGCCTGATGGGGGCATAGAGCGCTGTCTCAATCCGACATATTCACTAGGACCAACATTTGAAACAGTAACCCGCGGGCTTGATGATGGGGCTACCCTGACTAAACTGTGGCTATACGATAACCGGTTGTGGTCAATTGACACCGCCAATACTAGACTGATGACGTTTACCGATAGCTTAACCCAGCCGGTTACCCTGACTTCACCACCTGACCAGGCACCAGGCATAGGCACTATTATTAATTACACGATTAGTGATGTTAGCCTTGACTGGGAGGCGTTAAGCGGTGCCACTGACTATGAGTGGCAGCTTAACGATGGTACTGACTTCTCCAGCCCGGTTGAGGGGGGTTATACCGAAGCCAGCACCGCCCGGTTGCCAGCACTCGAGCTAGCCACCACCTACTACTGGCGGGTGCGAGCCACCGAGCCAATATTAAGCCCATGGTCAGATAAATGGTCGTTTACTACCGCCCTGGGTTATGCCAGTATCGCCCCTGAGCTGTTGAATCCTGAAGCTGGCGCCAGCGGAATACCGCTAGAACCTGTATTTCAGTGGAGTGATGTAGCCGGGGCTGACAGCTATGAGCTCGTAGTGTCGACTGATGCTTCTTTAGAAAACCCTACCATCCTCAAGGTTGATGATTATGCCCTATCCAGCACTGCCTGGCAGTGTAACATAAGCCTGGACTACGATACCACCTACTACTGGAAGGTCAGAGCTATTAGCTCTGATACTTATAGTGCCTGGAGTGCCGTCAGTGCCTTTACCACCGAGTCACCCCCATCACCGCTGGAGGAACCACCGCCAGAAGAAGCTCAAGAACCACCAGCCCCACCACCACCATCATCAGCACCACCCCAGCCAACCACCCCCGACTGGGTAAAGTATCTATTTGGTGCTTTGCTGGCTACTGTAGTCTTGCTCTCAGTAATTATCCTAATGCTAGTGAGAGGCATGAGGCGACCCCAGCCTTAAGGGGAAATTGACTATTAGGTGCAACTTCACTTCTTGCCGAAAATGGTAAGTGAAAGCTCTTTTATTCAGGCTAGAGCTCAACAGCGCCTTGGTCAAGCAGAATTTCCATTGTCCAGCGTGCCGCAGTTCCGACAACGTGACAACATTTTGTAGGGTCGGAATGGCCTCCAGCCGCCTCAAATTTCTTCAACTCGTCGGGGTCTAGAAGCCACCAGGTACGTCCGAAAAGCTGCCGGTGTATGTGTGGGCAAATAATAGTCCCATACTCCTGCCAAAACTTGTCAGCCAGTGCCTGAGATGCCGGAAATGAAGCAAATAATGCGTCTATATTAGCTTGGATACGTTCCTGGTAGGACATCTTTTCGGCTGGACGGCCAAAGTAATAACCAAGAACCATTAATCCCCCGGCTAGTGCTGAGCATGTCCCCGAGAACTGCTCAGCCGTACCCCCCGATAATGGGGTTGACACTTTCACTACTACATCATCAAAGCCCAGAAGCTCGTGGAGCCCGGCTACCGTACATTGGGAGCAACAATAATTATTTTTTTCAAAATTAAAGGCCAGTTCGTATGCCTTATCTAGTAGTTCCTGGCGAGACAAACCACGATATTTTTCTCTGACTTTCGCCTTAGTCACTTAAATCGCCCCCTTTTAGTTATTTAGCTTTCTCCATAATATCTCAATAGTCAAGCAAAAAGACCTGTGTGGCGGCAGGCAGACTTGACCTGGTGAAAGACAGCTTGGGTTGAGAGGCAACCTGCTCTACCCCTATTTCCTTGAGGAACCTTTCTACTGGCTCAAGCTCCCGGCTTAATGCCTCGGTTTTGTAGTGCATCGGAACCACTACCTTCGGCTCAAGCTGTCGAACTACCTCGGCTGCCATAGAGGCATTAATAGTCGACACCCCACCTACTGGGAGTAGTAGCACGTCCACATCGCCTAGCTCCTCCACCTGCTCAGCAGTAAGCACGTGCCCCAGGTCACCAAGATGACATACTGATACCTCATCCACCTGCATAAGATAGACAGTATTTTTACCCCTTTTCCTGCCCTTCTCCCGGTCATGGAAGGTAGCTATCCCTATAATCAGGACGCCACTGATTTCATACTCGCCGGGTCCGGTGACCAGCCTCGGCTCACCACTAACGCCCTGAACATAGGAATGACCCAAGTGCTGGTGGCTTACCGTTACAATGCGGGCGGTAGGCTTGCCCAACGAGTAGCCCAGGCTCGGTGGATAAGGGTCAGTAATAATTGTGGCGTGGCTACCCCTAATCCTGAAGCAAGAGTGACCTAACCAGCTAATCTCCATATTTCTAATCCCTCTAACCTATCTGAATATAGCATAGGTGAATTGGCTGGTCAATTTGTGACTCCGCCGGCTGGTTTCACAATGTGAGATTTTAATGAAATTTAAACGCCATTTTTATGAGCAATTTAATACCGCAGTTTTATTATGAGTATAGCGTCAATAATAAAAGGAGGACGATAGTGATTAAAACTGCTATTAAGTGCCCAAATGGTGTGGTTATGGTATTCGACAAAAAGGGAGAGCAAATCCCTGAATATCAAGGTCAATACCAGAAGGTAAAGGAAAGCATCCTAAAAAATGCTCCACCAGATGCAACATTCGGTTATTTCCCTAATTATGAGTCTGAATTAAGGGCAGTTCCCAGAGAGGAATGGTAACCACCAAGAAATAGGACGCGATACAAAGCAAAAGTATTCGGCTGGGAAAGCTAGCCTTAAGATATTAACTATAGCACCACCTGATTGAGCCCCCATTCTGGTAACAAGATTGTCTTTAATCTATCTCGTTTAGGCTATTATTTAGTAACCTATTCCCCCCAACCCCCTCACTGAACCTGTTTTGCCTAAGGCAAAACAGGTTCTTTTTATAAATTCCTAAAATGCCTACTGGCATTTTTTTTGCTTTTGTGATACAATAGACAACAGCGATTAATTCCCTCTAAATACTTACTGGCGTTTTTTGTGCTTTTATGGTACAATTAGCATTATTAAGCTATCTACTTTAATACTCATTGGCAATATTTGTGCCTTTTGCGACCATTGCCACCAAAACTGACTGAGGAGGAAGATAGGGATGCCTAAAAAAGGGAGCATGGCGAAGAAAGAGGCAAAGAAAGAAAAGGGGGCTAGCAAGATGCCCCCTTTTAATATTACTGAGCACAAGCCGATGGAGGAAGAAATGAGAAAACTAAGTTCTGCTATTGAGCAGTCGATTGACGGTATAGCCATAGCTGACCTAGAACCAAAACTGACATATGTTAATGATGCTTTTGCCCGAATGCACGGTTATTCCCGTGAAGAAATGATGGGAATGAAAGTTGTGAACCTACATAATGAGGAACAGATGGATGAATACCAGAGGAGCATGAATCAGACAAAAACACAGGGTTCATGGGAAGGTGAAATAGGGCGTATTAGAAAAGACGGAACACCTTTTGCCACATACATGTCGGTTACTTTATTGAAAGGTGACGACGGAAAGCCCAAAGGAATTGCGGCCGTTACCACCGACATCACCGAGCACAAGCCGACGGAGGAGGCACTGGGACAATCGGAAGAATTATATAGAAATATGATTGAACTGTCCCCCGACAGCATAGTAGCTGTTGATACGAAAGGGGTGATTCTATTATGTAATAGTGCGGCAACCAGAATCTTAGGCTATTCTAAGGATGAAATGGTGGGCAAACGCTTCTCAAAAATAGGAATCATCCGAGCGAGGGACATGCCTAGATACCTAAAGTTATTCAGTTCTGTTCTAAGAGGGAAAATACACGAGCGACTTGAGTTTACTTTCCGCCACAAAGATGGAACTATCTTTTTAGCCGAGGTTCGTGCTGGTTTTTTGAAAGTGGGTGGCAAGACAATTATCCAAGCATCAGCGAGAGACATCACAGACCGCAAGCGGGCTGAGGAGGCACTGCGAGCTGCCAATAAAGAACTGAGAGAGGCTCAGGAGAAGCTAGTTCGCTCGGAGAGGCTAGCCGCCATAGGCCAACTGGCAGGAGGGGTGGGACACGAGCTGAGAAACCCCCTGGGGGCAATTAAGAACGCCGCTTACTATGTAAAAGGGAAAGTCGCCAAGAGCGAGTTAGCCCACAAAGAGCCACGGGTCATTGAATTTCTCAACATTATGGACGATGAGATAAATACCTCTAACCAAATCATCAACGACCTCCTGGGATTTTCTCGCGTCGGCAAGCCCTCGGTGTTACCAGCTCAGATTAAGGACGTTATTGAGGATGCTCTGTCACCCACCATCATCCCAGAGAGCATCAAGCTGATTAAAAAGCTGGATACCGAACTGCCTCAGATTGAGATAGACGCCAGCCAGATTCACCAGGTACTGGTAAACATAATAACCAACGCGGTGCAAGCCATGGCCGAGGGGGGTAAGCTGACCATAGCCGCCAGAGAGAAAGAAAGCTTCCTTGAGGTGGAAATCGCTGACACCGGTTGTGGGATACCTGAGGAAGCTGCTAATAAAATCTTTGACCCCCTGTTCACCACTAGGGCTAAGGGCATTGGCTTAGGTCTGGCAGTGTGCAAGACAATTATTGACCGGCATGAGGGGAACATAGAGGTAAAGAGTCAGGCAGGAAAAGGGACTACCTTTACCATCAAGTTGCCCCTGAAGAGAGAATAGGAAAGCTACATTGGAGGTGTAAATGATGGGGAAAATAAATATCTTGGTGGCGGATGACCTTCGGAGTATACGCCTGACCTTAGGAGGAATACTGGAGGACGAGGGCTACAATGTAGTTACTGTGGAGAACGGGTATCAAGCTATTGAGGCGGTAAGGAAGACTCACTTTGGTGTTATCTTTATGGATATAAAGATGCCGGGGATAAACGGGGTTCAAACCTTCAGGGAGGTCAAGAGGATAGACCCTAAGGCAACGGTAATTATGATGACCGCCTATTCGGTGGAGGACCTGGTGAAGGAAGCCCTGGAGGAGGGTGCCTATGCCGTTATCTACAAACCATTTGATATTGATAGAGTCGTAGCTACCATCGAAGAGCTGCTTCACCAGAAAATGCTCATACTGGTGGTTGATGCCAAGCTTAGCGATAGGGAAACTCTCAAGGCGATACTGGGGGATAAGGGATACCGAGTGGCTACCGCCAGGGATGGGGCTGAGGCGATACAAATGGTAAAGACCAAGCATTATGACATTATCTTCCTGGAAGCAAGGCTACCAGATAGGGATGGCATTGCCGTCTTTGAGCAGGTTAAGGAAATTGACCCCCAGGCAGCGGTGATTATGATGACCGGTGACACCGAAGATGAATTAGTAAAAAGGGCAGCGAACCACAATACTTACGCCTGCATACACAAGCCCTTTGATGTAGAGAAGGTGATAGCGCTGGTGGAGCAAATAGCCACGGAGGGGCAGGAATGATGCCAACGGCAGCTACTATTCTAGTAGTAGAAGATGAGACTGAGCCAAGGCTAACCCTGTGTCGTACCCTAGGCGATGCCGGACACAAGGTTATTGGGTTAGAAAGGGGGGCTGATGCCCTAGAGACAATACCGAGAAGCCCCTTTGACGCGGTCATTGCCGATATAAGATTGCCCGATGTTGACGCAATGGAGATACTGGAGCTAGCCAAGGAAATAAACCCTGATGCGGCGATGATTGTGATAACCAGCTATGCCGGTATAGCCAGAGCGGTAGATGCTGTAAACCAAGGTGCCTACGCCTATTTTGTCAAGCCGGTTAATCCCGGTGAGATAAAGACCGTTATCGCCAATGTCCTCAAGCAGCAGAGGCTGTCACAGGAAAACAAGCGGCTTGTCGAGAGTTTGCAACTCACCAATAAGCTATTGCTTGAAGCCAATGAAAAATTGCAGATTGAAATGACCGAGCGCAAGCAGGCGGAAGAGGCTCTAAAGGAGTCTGAAGAAAAGTATAGAAGCCTGGTAAACAACGTGAAGTTAGGCATACTTAGGTCGACACCAGGACCCCCGGGCAGGATACTGGAAGTGAATCCAGCCATGGAAGAGATTACCGGCTACTCCAGAAAAGAGTTGCTGAAGATGGATATTTCTGAGTTGTATGTGTATCTCGAGGAAAGGGAAGCCATTATCAAGGAATTAGTCTCGACTAAAGGGAAGGTAGTAAGGGAACTACGCTGGAAGAAAAAGGATGGGACGGAAATGGTGGTGTTGAATAGAGTGATTGCGGTAAGAGATGATACGGGCAAGGTTCTATATTTGGATGCCATTATGGAGGACATCACCGAACGCAAGCAGATGGAGCAGAGGATAGAGCACCTCAACGCGGTGCTTCAAGCTATTCGCAACGTTAACCAACTCATTGCCCGAGAAAAAGACCGCGATAAGCTACTTAAAGGTATCTGTGACACCCTCATCCAGACTCGTGGTTATGATTACGCCTGGCTGGCTATATTGGATGAGTCCGGAGGGCTGGTAACCACCGCCGAAGCCGGCTTGGGTAAAGACTTCTTGCCAATAGTTGAACAACTGAAGCGTGGTCAGTTGCCCGATTGCGCTCAGCGGGCACTGATGCAATCGGAAGTGGCAGTAACCGAAGACCCGCCCTCTACCTGCACTGACTGTCCTCTAGCCAACAAGTACCGTGGCTGGGGGGCAATGACTATCCGTTTGGAACATAGAGGCAAGGTCTACGGCGTGTTGTGTGTCTCCATTCCCCGAACTCTCATCGCCGACGAGGAAGAGCAATCCTTGGTCAAAGAGCTCGCCAGTGATATTGCTTTCGCCCTGCATAACATAGAACTGGAAGAAAAGCGCCAGCAAACGGAGGTGGCTTTGAAGCAGTCGGAGGAGAAGTACTCTAATCTCGTTGAACACGGTAATGACGGCATAATCATCACCCAAGACGGGGTATTGAATTACACGAACTCAAAGATGATAAAAATGACTGGTTACTCATTGGAAGAGGCGCTTGGGAAGCCGTTTTCTGATTTCATTTCTCCAGAACATAGAGAGATGGTGATAAACAAATACAAAAAGAGGATGGCGGGGAAGGAAGCGCCAGCGCCGTATGAGTTCGACATTATTGCCAAAGATGGCAGGAAGATAAATGTTGAAACCAGTGCCAGCCTCATTGAGTACAAAGGAAAGCCAGCTGACATGGCTATCATTCGAGACATCACCGAGCGCAAGCGGGCGGAGCAAGAACTTGAGGAAAAGAATAAGCAACTGATGGCACAACAGCAGGAACTTATGGAGAAAACCAAGGAGGTGGAAGCGGCTAGCCAGGCTAAGTCTGACTTCCTGGCTCATATGTCCCACGAGCTACGCACCCCGCTCAATGTTATTATCGGCTTCTCCGAATTGATGGCGGACGGAGTACCCGGGGAGATTAATAGTGAGCAGAAGCAGTGCCTGGACGACATCCTGAGCAGTAGCAAGCACCTGCTGGGCTTAATCAACGATGTCCTTGACCTGTCCAAGGTAGAATCGGGCAAGGTAAAACTCAGGCTGGCTGAGGTTATTCTGCCCGACATCCTGGAAGAGTTAAAAAGAACTATGACGCCTATAGTGGCGCCAAGAAAGCAAAGCCTTGATATCGAGGTAGAAAAGGGGCTTTCCCCGGTTTATGCCGATAAAGCCAAAATAAGACAGGTACTTTTGAACCTACTAGCCAATGCGGCCAGGTTTACACCAGATGGGGGTAAGCTAAAGATTGAGGCTATCAAGAAGGGCGGGTGGTGCCACGTCAGCGTGATTGATAATGGTGTTGGTATCAACAAGGAAGACCAGAAAAAGATATTTGAACCTTTCCGCCAGCTAGACAATCCCCTAACCGGGGAAAAGGGTGGGGCTGGGCTAGGACTGGCGGTTGCCAAGCAAATTATAGAAAAGCACGGTGGTAAGATTTGGGTCGAGAGTGAATATGGCAAGGGAAGCCGGTTTACCTTTACTCTGCTACTAGCCCCAGTCGTTTAGCCCTATTCAAAGGGAAGAAACCGCAATGAAAGAGAAAATACTAATTGTAGAAGACAATCCCCTAAATATGAGACTGATTGAGATGACCCTTAGGCCGAAGGGCTACAGGCTACTCGGGGCGACTTACGGGGAAGAGGCACTAGATATGGCTATCAGGGAAAAACCAGACCTCATTATAATGGATATATCCCTGCCCAAAGTGAGCGGTCTTGAGGTAACCAAAAGACTGAGGCAGATGCCAGCCTTCAACCATATCCCCATCATTGCCGTTACGGCTCATGCTATGAAGGGAGACGAGGCGAAGATTATTGACGCCGGGTGTGATGCCTACTTACCCAAGCCAATCAATACTCGTCAGTTACCCGAAGTGATTACTGAACTGCTTCTACAACGGACAAAGGATGGTACTTAGCACCCAGGGGAAACGGTAATGAACAATAAAATCCTTATAATTGATGATGACCCCGCCTTTCTTAATCTGGTTGAGCAGGTTCTTACCCAGAAAGGATACGAGGTGCTCAAGGCTAGGAGTGGGCGGGAAGGGCTACGGCTTATCTTTGACCAGAGACCAGATTTAGTGCTTCTGGATGTGGCGATACCCGGCGTAGATGGCTGGCAGGTTTGCAGACGCATCCGTGAAATTTCTGATATACCTGTCATTATGATTACTGGTCGGCACAAGTCTGAGGAGGACGTAGTGCGTGGGCTTGACCACGGAGCCGATGACTACATCACCAAGCCAGTGGGGAGTAGGGAACTGGTAGCCAGGGTGCGGGCAGTATTACGCCGCGCCGAGTTGCCCTCCTCGCAGGATATAAGGCAGGGGGTTATCTATAGCGATGGCTTCCTTACCGTTGATATTACTGAGCGGAAGATTATAGCGGATGGCAAGCGGATTAAGCTCACCCCGAGAGAATTCCGCTTGTTTACCCTCCTGGTAGAGAATGCCGGCCGTATTCTTACCCACAAGCAGCTCCTGGAAAAGGTGTGGGGCTGGGAATATACTGATGACCTGGATTATGTGCGCATCTACATCTCACATCTGCGCCAGAAGATAGAACCAGACCCCAGCCTGCCCCGATACATCATAACTGAACCCGGAGTAGGCTACTGCTTCCAGAAATTCGGCTAATACCAAGCCACACCTAGAGCCAGCGGTCGGATTCGAACCGACGACCGGCGGTTTACAAAACCGCTGCTCTACCCCTGAGCTACGCTGGCGGCTGTCTTGCCTGAAGCTACAGCTTCGACCACTGAGGCAGGACCAGTTACGGCATCGCCGCTGAGACGAAGACACCTTTCAGAATGTTGGCGATTATCCCTTGAGAGCAAGTATGATATAATGGAATACGGCGTCTACAAGTAGCTACTTGTCGGGCTGAGATTATAATATAATAGTTGAAGAGAGGCTGGGCACCGGGTCTATCCTGATGGTATGCCCCAGTACCGGCAGGACCCTGAGGAAGAGAGATATGCCTGTAATCCTTGACATCCCCCTGAGTTTGAAGACCGGGGAAGTGCTGCGCCGGGAGGGATTGGGGGGAAATTTTAAAATCAGGCCTAGGATAAAAAGCCTCATTCTGGAACTGCTGGCCAGTGTGAAGCAGGTACATCTTCTGGAGCCAGCGGTGGCCTATGAAATCCAGTCGATAACTGAGATGAGCCGCGAGCAGGTATCGCTGGAGGGTAATTCAGTGGTGCACGGCTCATTATTACCTTCAACCTTCCCCGAGGCTAAAGAGCTGGCTATTGCCGTCGGCACTATCGGCCCCAGGCTGGAAAAACAGGTAACAGAGTACTTTGACCGGGACGAGCCTTTGCGAGGTGTGCTTCTGGATGGCATCGGCAGCGCCGCCGTGGACTCGCTAACGCAGGAAGTCTGCAGGTTGATAACAGCGGAGGCATCATCCCGCGGCTATCAGGCGAGCAGTCCCGTCAATCCGGGTATGCCTGGCTTACCCATTACCGAGCAGTGGCGGTTGCTAGAAATGGTACCGGCACGGGAAATTGGAGTGAGCCTGACCTCTTCAGGAGAAATGGTCCCCCGTAAATCAACCTCCATAATCATTGGCATAGGGCCAAAAATGAAAACGTGGACACGAGCTGAAGTCTGCGCCCACTGCAGCCTTAAGAATAACTGCCCCTATAGAGTAAAGAGTAAAGCGTAGCGGCAACACCAGAAGCAACAGAAATAGTTAGTAAATGGGACGGAGGGAAGGAATGCCAACCAAGAATATATTAAGAGAACGCTGACTCAGATAGAGCCAGCGGTCGGATTCGAACCGACGACCGGCGGTTTACGAAACCGCTGCTCTACCCCTGAGCTACACTGGCTGTACCTAAGTATAGCACAAAGTTATGTCACCAATGAATAGCATCCAAAGCTATATCTTGTTTTATTGTTCGTTAGCAACCTACCCCCTTTATCCCCCTCCCTTACAAGGGAGGGGGAATTGGTCATATAAGGGAGGCTCTGCCTCCCTTTGATCCTCCGTAATACGGATATATATTCCTATCACGGGAAGAGATTTTAGAGAGGGGCGAAGCCCCTCTCTTACCTACACTCCCCCCTTCCCTTAATAAGGGAAGGGGGTCAGGGGGATAGGTTGCTAAACGCTCTCGTAATTGACGCTTAGATTGGCTTATGATAGTATTTTTAAAACGCTCTAGCTATGATAGCCTACCGGGTTGTTACTAAGCTTTTTTATCCCTTGGCTATTTAAGGCTGTGCTTTTCACCGATAATCCTACTCAGAGGAAAGCATTATGCAAGTAGAGAAAGAGTTAGCCAAGTTACAACCTAAGCAAGATACACTGCTAACCATCGGTGTTTTTGATGGAGTTCATCTGGGACATAAATACCTGCTGTCACAGCTAACGGAGCAGGCCAGAGAGCAGAATTTGCTTAGCGGAGTGGTAACCTTTAACCAGCACCCCCACGAAGTACTGCCACCTCAGACCAGGCTACCATTCTTAACTGACCTTACCCAGAGGAGTAACCTTCTCCAAAATGAGGGCGTTGAAGCCATCTTCACCTTGTCCTTCACCACTGAGTTAGCTCAACTCAGTGCCCGTCAATTCGTCAGTCTACTAAAGAAATACCTCAGAATGCGCGGACTGGTAATTGGACCTGACTTTGCCTTAGGTCAAAACCGAGAAGGTAACACCAATACCCTGGGCACATTGGGACAAGCTATGAATTTCAGTGTAACCGTAATACCCCCGGTAATGATAAATGGTGAACTGGTAAGTAGCACCGCCATCAGAAATGCCCTAGCCAACGGAGATATGAAAAGGGCGCTCACCCTGGTAGGTCGCCCCTTTAGCCTAAACGGGCGTGTAACCAGCGGGGCGGGTCGAGGGGTAGAGTTAGGTTTCCCCACCGCCAATCTGGATATAGACCCGGGGCAGGCTCTTCCCGCTGAGGGAGTTTATGCTACCTGGGCCCATATTGATGGTCAAGCCTATCAATCAATGACCAATATTGGCCCACAACCTACCTTCGGTGGTAGCCAGCGTGTGGTAGAGGTCTATGTCCTTGACTATCATAGTAACCTGTATGGGCGCGAGCTAAAAATTGATATTATGGAGCGACTCCGCGGTGAGAAACAATTTGACACCGCCGAGGAACTAAAGAAACAAATAACTGAGGACGTAAAACGAGGCAGAGCTATACTAAACTCCCAAGGTAGAGGCTAAGTATGGACACCGCTAGAAAAGTTATGAGCAGCCAGGATATTAGTTATTTGCTACAGCGAGGGGTAGCTGAAATTATAATTGAGGCAGAGATGGTGAAGCTGCTAGGCTCGGGTAAACAACTACGGCTAAAAGAGGGTTTTGACCCCAGTTTTCCCGACATCCACCTCGGTCATGTGGTAACCCTGAGAAAGCTACGTCAATTTCAGGATTTGGGGCATCAGGTTATTCTTATCGTTGGTGATTGGACGGCTCAAATTGGTGACCCAAGTGGTGCCTCGGCTACCCGACCGATGCTGTCTAAAGAACAGGTCCAGGCTAATGCCGAAACCTATATGAAGCAGTTCTTCAAGGTAGTTGATAAGAAACGAACCGAGGTCAGGTGGCAGAGTGAGTGGTTTGGTAAATTTACCCTCAGTGATATCATTCAGCTCACCAGTAAGTTTACCGTAGCCCAGCTACTGGCTCGGGAGGACTTTAGCACTAGATACAGCGCCGGACGACCCATCGCCGTGACCGAACTGCTCTACCCCTTACTTCAAGCCTATGACTCGGTAGCTATCCAGGCCGATGTTGAATTCGGCGGCACCGACCAGAAGTTCAACCTGCTGGTAGGCAGGGAGCTTCAATCCATTGCCGGACAGCCTCCCCAGCAGGTCTTTTTAGCCCCCCTCCTCATTGGCACCGACGGTAGTCAAAAGATGAGCAAGAGCCTGGGTAACTATATCGGTATCACTGAACCACCTGATGAGATATATGGCAAGGTGATGTCTATCCCTGACAGCCTTATCCTGCACTACTTTGAATTAGTAACCGATGTTCCCGACCCGGAACTGGAAGAGTTCAGGCAGGGGCTTAGCCGCCAGACCGTTAATCCTATGGCGTTAAAGAAGCGACTGGCCGGGGAGATTGTCAGCCAGCTCTACAGTCAAAAGGCAGCCACCGAAGCTGAGGAGCACTTCGCTAAAGTGTTTCAAAAAAGGGGATTGCCTGAGGAAATAAAGGAATATCATATCAGCCTGCAAGCCGCTACTGGTCTTCGGGATATTCTTGTAGCAACGAAGCTGGCTAAAAGCCGCAGTGAAGCTAGCAGGTTGATTCAGCAAGGGGCAGTTAGTATAGATGGTGAGAAGGTGGATAATCCTATAGCCCCAGTTAAGAGTGGCAGCATTATTAAAGTGGGCAAGCACCGCTTTGCTAAAGTGATAAATACTGATACACTAACAGAATAAAGGAGACAGATGGAACATTTACGCATTCCAGGACCCACCCCCTGCCCTAGTGAGGTGCTTCAGACAATGACCAGGCAGATGATAAATCATCGGGGGGAAGAATTTGGGCAGATACTGAATAAGGTAACGGCTAATCTAAAGCGGTTGTTTCAGACTAAAGGCGATGTTTTTCTGCTTACCGGTTCAGGGACCGGCGGTCTAGAGGCGGCTATCGTTAATACCCTGTCCCCGGGTGATAAAGTATTATCGGTATCTATTGGCGCCTTCGGCGAACGCTTTGCCACTATCGCTCAACAATTTGGGGCTGAGGTAATCCCGCTTCAATTTGAGTGGGGTAAAGCCGCTGATGTTGACGCCGTGCGCCAGGCTCTAGGCACCGAACCCCAAATCAAAGCGGTGCTGGTTACCCACAATGAAACCTCTACCGGCGTTACCAATGACCTGGCTTCAATTAACTCGGTAGTCAAGGAATTTGATAAACTACTGCTGGTTGATGCCATCAGCAGTCTGGGGTCAATTGATTTGCCAGTAGATGACTGGCACTGCGATGTTACCGTTACCGGTTCCCAGAAGGGATGGATGGCTCCCCCCGGTCTGGCTATGGTCAGTGTCAGCCCAGAGGCCTGGCAGGCTCACGCCAAAGCTAAGATGCCCCGCTTCTACTGGGACCTTGCCCACGCCAAGAGCTACTTAGAAAAGGGGCAAACGCCGTGGACACCAGCCCTGTCCACCGTATTTGCCCTGGAGGTATCACTAGAAATGATGCTCAAGGAAGGCTTGCCTAACATCATAGCCCGGCATGCTCAGGTGGGTAACGCCGCCCGAGCTGGGGTAAAATCACTAGGGCTGTCCCTTTTTGCCGACGAAAACTACGCCTCCAATACCGTTACTGCCGTAGCTACTTCGGATGGGCTTGACTCCAAAAAGATGCTCAAGCTCTTAAGAGAGGAACACCAGATTGTGCTCGGTGGCGGACAGCAGAGATTAGACGGCAAAATATTCCGTATCGGTCACCTGGGCTGGGTGACGGAAAGCGATATTGAAACCGTAATATCGGCACTGAAGGTAGTACTACCACAGGCTGGATTCAGGAGTTAGTTAAAATGAAGGTTTTAATTGCTGAGCCTATCTCTGATGAGGGAATAGATATTCTGCGTAGCTATGCCCAGGTGGATATTAAGCTAAAGCTAGAGCCAGAGGAAATCATATCCATAATTGGCGATTATGAGGCACTGGTGGTGCGCAGTCAGACCCGGGTCTCAGCTAAGATGATACAAGCCGGGGAAAAATTACAGGTCATCGCCCGAGCCGGGGTTAGCGTAGACAATATTGATGTAGAAGAAGCCACCCGACGCGGCATTGTGGTAGTTCACGCTCCTACCGGCAATACTATCTCGGCTGCCGAGCATACCATTGCCCTTATGCTCGCCTTAGCCCGTCACATCCCTCAGGCTAGCGCCATGCTCAAATCTGGGGTATGGCGACGAACTGACTTCATGGGTATCGAGGTCAGAAATAAAACATTAGGTATTATCGGCTTGGGCAACGTGGGGTCAGAGGTAGCCAGACGGGCTCGAGGTCTGGAAATGAAGCTTATCGCCCACGACCCCTTCATCTCTGTCGACCACGCCCATAACCTGCAGGTAGAGCTGGTTTCTTTAGAGCAGTTACTCCAAGAATCGGACTTTATCACCCTCCACCTGCCATTAACTAAATCAACCAAGAGACTAATTGGAGCCAAAGAACTATCTTTAGTCAAACCAACAGCTCGTATTATTAACACCGCCCGGGGTGACATAATTGACGAACAGGCTCTAGACAGGGCAATAAAGGAGAAGAGAGTGGCTGGGGCTGCCATTGATGTCTTCCCTACCGAACCAACTACCCAGAGCGTCCTTTTTGAAAATGATAACGTCATTGTTACCCCCCATTTAGGCGCTTCCACCGCTGAAGCCCAAGCTATGGTAGCCAAGGATGTCGCCAACCAGATTATTGCCGTATTTAAAGGACAGCCAGCCAGATATTCAGTTAATGCTCCCTTTGTCGCCGCTGAAACTCTGCCGATACTGGCACCCTTCATCAAGGTGGCAGCCATAGCTGGTAAACTGGTCAGCCAACTAGCTGAGGGGCAAATGAATGCCATTCAGATTAGATATGAGGGTGAGATTTCTAATTATGACACTAATGCTCTCAAGGCATCGGTCCTGGGCGGATTACTTGAGGAGATAAGTGAAGAACGAATTAACCTGGTCAATGCCAATATCGTGGCGGCTCGGCGTGGTCTAACCGTGGTGGAACAGAAGGAAGCAACCTGTGACAACTATGCCAGCCTTATTACTATCCAGGCCACCACCAGCGCCGGGGTTACTATTGTGGCCGGAACAGTAATACGTGGGGAATCACACATTGTCCGGGTTAATAACTACTGGCTTGATATTGTGCCCACCGGGGGTTACTTCCTGTTTAGTGACCACCGAGACCGTCCTGGTCTCATCAGCGCTGTAAGCAAGGTAACCGGTGATGCCGATGTCAATATCAGTTCCATGCATGTTGGCCGCCTTAAGCCCAGGGGTCAAGCCCTAATGGTATTAGCCCTGGATGAACCCCTGTTGGAAGAGCACCTCCAGCAAGTACTATCTATCCCCGATGTCTATACCGCCAAACTGATAAAGTTATAAAAGTTATATTATAATGGAAAGCGCACATAAGGTAACAATATATGAAAAAGGAGGGATATACTATGTTTGCACGTCTAACCATAGTTCAAGTCAAGATTGACAAGCTAGATGAAACCGTGAAGATTTTTGAGGAGGGTGTTATCCCCGCGGCCAAATCACAGAAGGGCTATCGTGGGGGCTATCTTCTCACCGACCGCAAAACAGGCAAAGGCATTTCCATCACCCTTTGGGATAGTGAAAAGGATGCCATTGCTAATGAACAGAGCGGCTACTACCAAAAACAGGTGGGCAAGTTCAAAGACTTCTTCACAGCACCGCCTGTTCGCGAAGGATATGAGGTTAGTCTCCAAGACTAAGTGAACGCACCTACACTAACCGGTGGAAAACTAAACCAGCCGGTACTTTGGGGTAAAAGTAGGTTGATTTCCTGGGCATCCTGTCACCAGCATCAGCAATGGCTTTAACCATTTCTGCCTTAACCGGACTTAATAGAAAGGCTAGCTGGTATTCCCGGTTTAATACCCTGTTTACCGCATCCAGCTTATCATAACTATAGTCAAGGGATGCTTCCTCTCTGCCGCCGCTCAGCCCCAGCAGCTTCTCCAGTATAATATGGTCAAGAATACTAACATCTAATCTCTTATATAGCTCACAGTGAAAGTAAGGCATCATCTGGCTAGTAGCGGCAAAGTCGCGCAACCGTAGCCAATAAAGGTGCTCCGGGGCTAAACCAAAAAGGATTAATCTAACCTGGTCTGTATCTTTCCCAGCCAGTAAATCATCGACCCGCTGCCAGATACCGGGCATACTCAGGGGCAACTCTTCCACCTTAAAGAACGACCTCAACTTAGCCGGCAGCTCATTCAAGCTTTCTTTGGACATACCACGAACCAGCCGGTGGGGCGGTAGAATAATAAGCCCCGGGTCGGTAAAGCTTACCAGCGTCATCATCACAAAATTAAACCCCTCATCCCCTGATACTAATGAGGAGCAGACCTGTCTTTCCCGCTGATGGGTAAGAGCACTCTCATAGCGGTGATGCCCATCAGCAATATAAAACGGCTGGTGAGCCAGGCTGGCGCCTATCTGGTTTATAACCTCAGGCTCAGTGATAGACCAAATACGGTGACTCTCTCCGTTAGCCGTGCTCAGACTGACTATCGGCTGGCTTGGCTCCTCCCGAGCCAACAACGAGGAGATGCGCTTTCCCTGGTCTTCATACAGAGCTAGAATTGGGCTGGTATTGGCCTGGAGCGCCCATAATAGGCTTAGTCGGTCATTCCCGGGCTCAACTAACGTGCCTTCATGGGGGCGAATCACCATCTCATCCCATTCCTCCAGCCTAACGCAGACGATTATGCCCCGGCGTCTATATTGCTTTTCCTGGTGCCTAAAATAGTGGTCGTGGAGATAAATGGCCGGCGCCTCATCAATCTTAAGCACACCCAGCTTCAGCCACTCTTCCAGAGTAGCTGCTGAACGAGTGTACCTATTGTCTACAATTGTGTCCTGAGGTAACTGCCGACCGTGCTCCAATCGGACAAAGTTATACTCACTTTGATGATAAAGCTCCTGCTCTACCTGTGGGGTAATAATGTCATAAGGGGGACAGATAACCGATGACAGGTCGTTAACTAATTGTTGATTATAACGTACGCCGCGAAAGGGGCGAACCTCAGCCATGCTTACCTAATCCTCTCCTAATTAAATCCAGGGCAAGGTGATTCTTAATCACCCTAGTTTACTGTATGCCGCAGAAAAGACGCAAGTGAGCAACAATAGGATTATGTGTTATAATTTTATAAAAATAGCCACACCCAAGACAATTGATGAAAGACTTAGCCAAGATTAAAAAAAGGATAGACCAGCTAAGGACGACGATTAACCACCATAACTATCGCTATTATGTGCTGGATAGCCCTGAGATTAGCGACGCCGAGTACGATTTGTTAATACGGGAACTGAAGCAACTGGAAGAAGAGTACCCCCAGTTCCTGACCCCCGACTCACCTACCCAGCGGGTTGGCGCTGCCCCGGTGGAAGCCTTTGGAGTGGTCGAACACCCCCAGCCCCTGCTATCCCTGGGCAATGCCTTCTCCCAAGAGGAGCTACTAGCCTGGTATACACGAGCCTCAAAGCTGGCAGCGGAACAGCAGTTTAAGTTTGTCTGTGAGCATAAGATTGACGGCCTGGCGGTAGCCCTGACCTATGTTAACGGTCGGTTAACTACCGGGGCTACCCGCGGTGATGGCTTCCGTGGTGAAAATATCACCCAGAACCTGCGAACCATCAGGAGCATCCCGCTTTCCGTGCCCAAAGAGGCGCCACCCCGATTTGAGGTGCGGGGCGAGGTCTTCTTGCCCAAAGCCGGCTTTGAGAAGTTAAACCGGGAGCGGGCTGAGGAAGGGCTGCCCCTGTTTGCTAACCCCAGAAACGCTGCTGCTGGCTCAGTGCGTCAGCTTGACCCCCGCATTACGGCTAAACGCCCGCTGGATATCTATATCTATATGCTGGGTTATGCCGAAGGCAAAGCCACCCCCCCAACTCACTGGGAAACTATGGAGTATCTCAAGTCCCTGGGCTTTAAGGTAAACCCTAATAATAGCCTATTTACCACCATTGACCAGGTGGAACAGTATCACCATACCTGGGTAGAGGGAAGGGAAAGCTTAGCCTATGAAGCCGATGGCGTCGTGGTCAAAGTAGACTCGCTTAAGCTACAAAGGCAATTGGGAAGCATTGGTCACGAACCACGATGGGCGATAGCCTATAAGTTCCCGGCGGTTCAAGGTACCGGCTACCTGAAGGAAATAAAAATCAGTATTGGTAGAACCGGTACCCTTAACCCCTACGCCGTCCTGGAGCCACCGGTTTCTGTAGGTGGTGTCACCATTCGAACCGCTGCCCTTCACAATGAGGATGACATCAGGCGCAAGGACATCCGTATTGGTGATACGGTTATTGTCCAGCGGGCAGGCGAGGTGATACCTGAGGTGGTGGGACCGGTGACCGGTAAGCGCACCGGACGAGAAAAGGAATTCAATCTCCTAGAAAAGATTTTTGATAAGGAAAAACAGCGTCCAGCCTGCCCGGTATGCGGGGCTGAGGTGATTAAACCCGAAGGCGAGGTAATGTACTACTGCTCCAACGCTGCCTGTCCGGCCCAAGTCCACGAACGACTACAGCACTTTGTCTCCCGGGGAGGTATGGATATCAGAGGGATAGGCGAATCACAAAGCGCAGTGCTGCTCAAAGAGGGACTGGTCAAGAATGTAGCTGACCTGTATTATCTGAAAAGGGAAGACCTTCTCAAGCTGGAAAGAATGGCTGAGAAGAGCGCTGATAATATCATAAAGGAGATTGATAAAAGCAAAAAAAGGCCGCTAGCAAGGCTTATCTTTGCCCTGGGCATACGCCATGTCGGGGCAGAGATGGCCGGAGTCCTGGCTCAAAAATTTAACGACCTCGACGCTTTGGCTAAAGCTACAAGAGAGAAGCTTATGTCCATTGACACTGTTGGTCCCAAGATTGCCGAGAGTATTGTCGCCTTCTTCGGACAGGCAGAAAATAAAGATATTATTAAGAGATTAAAAGATGCTGGGGTTCGGTTGAAGGAGGAAGTGGCTAAGCCAGAGGAGTTACCCCTAGCTGGGCAGGAGTTTGTTATCACCGGCAGGCTGGAAACATTTAGCCGGCAGGAGGCAGAGGCACGGATAAAAGCCCTCGGTGGCACCGCCAAAAGCGATGTCACCAGGAAGACTACATACCTTGTCGTCGGTGCCGACCCCGGCTCAAAACTAGCCCATGCCCAGGCTCTAGGCACCAAACAGCTCACCGAAAAAGAGCTTCTTAAATTATTAGAGGAGAAAGCCTAATATGAAAAGGCAGGCGATCTTTTATGAAGTTAATTGTAGGACTAGGTAACCCGGGGCGGGGTTACGCCCACAACCGTCATAATGTAGGATTTGTCTGCCTTAACCATTTTGCCAGGACACAGGGCATCCGATTTGATAGAAAGCAGGGAAAAGCCCGAATTGGCACCGGCGAGGTAGCTGGCAGCCAAGTGCTCTTAGCCAGACCCCAGACTTACATAAACCTAAGCGGTCAGTCAGTTAGCCGGCTGATGAAGAAATTTAATATCAACCTCAATGACCTTCTAGTTATCCATGATGACCTTGACCTCCCCCTGGGCAAAATTCGCCTCCGCCACGGCAGTAGCTCTGGCGGACACAAAGGGATTGACTCTATCATCTCTTGCCTGGGAAGCCAGGACTTCACTCGACTTCGGGTAGGTATTGGACGACCAACTACCGAAGGCTTGGCTCCAATCAGCGAGGCTGATATTATTGCTTATGTACTTAGTAATTTCACCCCTGAGGAAAAACAGATTGTAGTCCAAGTCATACCCAGGGCGAGTGAAGCTATTTATTGCCTCCTCAGCCAAGGTCTAGTGGCAGCTATGAACAAATATAATTAGAATTTATTAACCCTATCCCCTTTATCCCCTTCCCCTTAAAAGGGGAAGGGGAAGATAGTTTTTGAAGGGGTTTCGCCCCTTCAAACTACCCCAAATAAGTGCCCTTTATTTTGGGATGAAGAATAATTCTGGATGTGTAAGCGAGAGTTTTAGAGGGGCATAGCCCCTCCAACCCCCCCTAATACTACTTCAAAGAAAGGAGAGTTAAAGAGAGGCGAAGCCTCTCTTACACAACTAATTCTCCCTTCCCTTTAATAAATTAATAAGGGAAGGGGTCGGGGGATAGGTTTCTAAACAATCTCTAACCAGTTAATTGCTAGAATTTAAGCTTAGGTGCTATAATCTATATTCCATATACCATCTAAAAGAGAGGTTGGTGGAGTGATAAGTAACCAGAAATTTATTGCCGTTATTGGTGGTAGTCAACCTTCGTCAGAGGAAGCCCGGTTGGCTGAAACCGTAGGTCGTGAGCTAGCCAAACGGGGGGCTATCTTGGTCTGCGGAGGCTTAGGCGGGGTTATGGAGGCAGCCTGTAAAGGCGCCAGTGCTGAGGGCGGGGTAACCATTGGCATTCTCCCCGGGGATAACCGTCAGGCGGCTAACCCCTATGTTCAAATTCCCATCGTTACCGGGATAGGCTACGCTAGAAATGTGGCTGTGGTTAAATCAGCCCAAGCCGTTATCGCCATTGGCGGCAACTATGGTACCCTTTCTGAAATAAGCCATGCTTTACAAGGCGGCATCCCGGTTATCGGTTTAAATACCTGGGCACTATCCAGAAATAGTCAGCAGGATAATTCAATTACTATAGCTCAAAGCCCTGCTGAGGCAGTAAGTAAAGCCCTTAACTTAGCTATAAACTAATAACCTCAAGGTCAGAAGAAAGTGTCAATTATTGAGAGGGTTAAAGCCAGGGAAATTCTAGATTCCAGGGGCAATCCTACCCTGGAGGTCGAGGTAGGGCTAGTTGGCGGCATAACAGGTTGGGCGGCGGTGCCCTCTGGGGCCAGTACTGGTAAGTATGAGGCAGTAGAGCTCCGGGACGGAGATAAGTCCAGGTTTAACGGACTGGGCGTCCTGCAAGCAGTAGCCAATGTTAATCAACAGATTGCCCCGGCTATAATCGGGATGTCAGCTACCGACCAAGCAGCGATTGACCACAAGCTAATAGAGCTTGATGGCACCGCCAATAAATCACGCCTCGGGGCTAACGCCATTCTGGGAACATCATTAGCTGTGGCTCATGCTGCCGCTAACCGGCTTGATATACCGCTATATCGCTACCTGGGTAAAGTAGCCACCTATACCCTACCGGTACCGATGCTCAACATCTTAAATGGCGGCAAGCATGCCGCCGGTTCAACAGATTTCCAGGAATTTATGGTAGTGCCGGCTGGAGCCAGGAACTTCGGTCACGCCCTTCAAATAAGTGTTGAGGTCTACCACAGCCTGAAACGGGTGCTCAAGGATAAAGGGCTGGCTACCAATGTCGGCGACGAAGGGGGATTTGCCCCCCCATTACCCTCAAATAAACAGGCAATAGAGGCAGTCCTAGCCGCTATTGAAAAAGCAGGCTACGAGCCAGGTAAGGACTGTTTTATTGCCCTAGACCCGGCCGCCAGCGAATTCTATAAAGATGGTAAATATATTCTGACCAAGGAAGGCTCTTCATTCAGCAGCCAGGAAATGGTTGATTATTACGTCAGATGGGCATCAAGCTATCCCCTTATTAGCATTGAGGACGGAATGGCTGAGGATGATTGGGATGGCTGGCAGCTCCTGACTCAAAAATTGGGCAATAAAGTCCAGGTTGTTGGTGATGACCTCTATGCTACCAATGTCAACCGCCTCAATCAGGGCATCAAATTAAAGGCGTCTAATTCCATTCTTATCAAACCCAATCAAATTGGCACCCTGACGGAAACCATAGCGGCTATTCAGCGGGCACAACAGGTAGGCTGGACGGCAATAGTAAGTCACCGCTCAGGTGAGACCGAAGATACTACTATAGCTGACCTAGCGGTGGGGTTAAATACCGGGCTGATTAAAGCTGGTGCCCCTTGCCGTTCCGAGCGCGTGGCCAAGTATAACCGTCTGCTTAAAATAGAAGACGAGCTAGGGGAAAAGGCTCAATTTGCCGGCATACGAGCATTCCACAACTTAAAAAGGAGGTAAAAATGACAACCAGAATTGGCATTAACGGTTTTGGTCGGATAGGCAGATTAACCTTCAGGTCAATTAAACAATACCATAATGGTAAACTTGAGGTAACAGCGATTAATGACCTCACCGACCCTAAGACCAATGCCCACCTATTAAAATGGGACAGCACCTACGGTCGGTACCCGGGCAAGGTTGAGGCTACTGAGGATTCAATTACTGTTGATGGTAAGAAGATAGCGGTGTTAGCCGAACGTGACCCGGGAAAAATCCCGTGGCGAGACTATGGTGTAGATATAGTCATAGAATCAACCGGGCTATTTACCGATGGCACCAAGGCGGCGGCTCACCTCCAGGGTGATGCCAAGAAGGTAATCATTTCCGCCCCGGCACGCAACGAAGACGTAACCATTGTCCTTGGCGTCAATGAAGACCACTATGACCCAGTCAGGCATAAAATTATATCTAACGCTTCGTGCACTACCAATTGTATTGCCCCTGTGGTCAAGGTATTGCATAAAAGCTTTGGCGTGGATAAGGGGTTAATGACCACTATTCATGCCTATACCAATGACCAGAGGCTCCTGGATATGTTCCACCGTGACCTGCGTCGGGCTCGAGCGGCAGCGATAAACATTGTGCCCACCACCACCGGGGCGGCTAAAGCAGTAACTCGGGTTATTCCTGAACTTGAAGGCAGACTCCACGGACTAGCCTTCAGGATTCCAGTAGCCATAGTCTCGGTGGTTGACTTTGTCGCCGACCTGGCCCGAGAGGTTGATGTTGAACAGGTGAATCAGGCTTTCCAGGCGGCTGCCGAGGGACCTTTAACTGGAATCCTAGAATACTGTCAGGAACCTTTGGTCAGCATGGATTTTAAGGGTAATCCGGCTAGCTCTATCGTTGATGCGCCGAGCACTATGGTTATTGGTGGTAACATGGTAAAGGTGCTTGCCTGGTATGATAATGAATGGGGCTATAGCTGCCGCTTAGCCGACCTGGCGACCTATATTGCCGATAAAGGGTTATAGCCAATACCATACTCCGAGCACCAGTATCAGTTTGACATCCTCACACGGATTTGATTAAAATAACAAAACTGAGTTAATACCGAAGGGTAAAATGAAATTACTGGTTATAGGTTTTGGGCAATGTGGCGGCAGGGTTGCCGATGAGTTCATCCGGCTAGGTATAAGGGCACGCGTTGAGCGTGGGATTAATATAATTACCGGCGTCTTCGCCGTTAACACCGATGTTGCCGATTTAAGCGGGCTACTGACAATAAGACCTGATTACCAGCATAGAATACTCATCGGGGGTCAAAAGACTGGTGGTCGTGGTGTCGGCAAAATTAACGAGCTGGGTGCCGAGATAGCCAGAGAAGATAGTGACAAGATTATAGATGCCATCAAGACAACAGAACGACTCGCTGAGACAGACGCTTTCTTATTGGTCGCTGGGGCTGCTGGTGGCACTGGCTCGGGGGCAATAGCCGCCGTAACCCAAAAATTAAAAGAGCGCTATATAGAAAAACCGATATATAACCTTATTATCCTTCCCTTTCAGCACGAGGAGGAAGTGGAGGGAAGGACTATCTATAATTCGGCTACCTGCCTTAAATCTGCTTACTTAGTGGCCGATGCCGTAATTCTTATTGATAATCAAAGGTATATTAGTAAGAACTTCTCAATTAGGAGTAACCTGGCTAAAATTAACGCCTTAATAGCTAAGCCATTTTATAATCTACTCTGTGCCGGTGAAGAGAAAAAACCCCAATACATTGGGTCAAGGATACTTGATGGTGGGGATATAATACAGACTCTAGCCGGTTGGACAGTGATAGGCTATAGCAAATCACAAAAAGCACGAATCAAAAACCCCTTTGATTTCAGGGACAAGATGACTGAAAGCCAAAGGGGAGCTCAAGTAATGGACAATGCCCTAAGCGAGTTATCACTCCAGTGCAACCCCAAGGATGCCGGCAGAGGACTATATCTCCTGTCGGCATCACCTAAGGAAATGGACATGAACCTGGTTAGGGACCTTGGAGCCCACCTGAAGCGTATAGCTCCCGAGGCTATAATAAGGACTGGTGATTACCCCAGGGGGGATAGCGCAATCCATGTTACTGTAATCCTCTCTGAGCTTAGCGGTGTGAATAAAATTGTAAACTACTTCACCCAAACGATTGAACTCGTCACCGCTCTTAAAAAGAAAAGGCAAGGAATAGAGGTCGAACATAGAGACCTTGGGGAAGCCTTTAAAGATATACCCTCGCTACTATAATTAATCAAATAAGCTAGTCAGAAACAACGTTTCAGTCTCTTAGACTCGGTTTCTTATCCCGTCTCCTCAGCTACCTATCCGTCTTCCGTCTTTCCCTTTATCTTGGCTTGTTTATTTTGGGGGGTCTCTTCTCCGGTCTCCTCGGCTTGTTTGGCTTTATTAGCCGCATACATTCTGGCTAGAAACTCCAAACGGGACTTAGCTTCCCTCCCCACCTCTCCACCTGTTTCCTTAGCCCGGCTTATCGCTTCCTCAGCAACCTCCTCAGCCAACTCACCTGTTTCCTCAGCATGGCTTATGGCTTCCTCAACCGCCTCCTCAACCACTTTACGTGTTCCTTCAGTCTGGCTTATCGCCAACTCAAATGCTCTTATTGATGACTCAGCTGCCGTCTTGGCTGCTTTTCTCGCCGCCTCAGCTGCCGCCGTGGCCTCCCTTTTAGCCGCTTCAGCCGCCTCCTTAGACTCTTTACCTACTGCCTCAGCCCTGGCTATCGCTTCCTGAGATACTCTGGTGGCTTCCTCAACCGCTTTCTGAGATTCCTTTATCGCCGTCTCAGTAACCTCCTTAGTTGACTTACCTGTTTCCTCCACCCGGCTTACCGCTTCCTGATATACCCTTTTGGCTTCCTCAACCGCCTCCTGAATCTCCTGGCTTATTTCCTCAGCCCTGGCTATCGCTGCCTGCGAAGCCTGCCTTATCGACTCAGCAGCCTTCTTTGACTCCTCGCGCACTCCCTCAGCACCGACTACCGCCTTCTCAAAGGTCCCAGCTGCCGTCTCAACAGTCTCTTGAGACCATTTAGTTGTTTCTTCCGCCCGGATTATCGCCCTATCAAGGGTCTTGGCTAATGCCGCCGTGGACTCTTCAAGTGCCTCACTTATCTTCTCAGCCCTCTCCACCGCTTGCCGAGAGGCTTTAGCTGCCTCCTCAGCGGCTTTCTTAGCTGATTTGCTTATCTCTTGCACCCTGGATGCCGCTTCCTGAGATACTATTCTGGCTTCCTCAGCCATCTCCCTAGATTCTTTAGCTACTGCCTCAGCTCTAGCCATCGCTTCCTGAGACACTCTGGTGGCTTCCTCAACCGCTTCCTCAACCACCTTACGGGTTCCTCCAGCCTGGCTTATCGCCGACTCAAATGCTCCTATCGCCGCCTCGGCTGCCGCCCTGGCCTCCCTTTTAACCGCTTCAGCCGCCTCCTTAGACTCTTTAGCTACTGCCTCAGCCTTGGCTATCGCTTCCTGAGAAACTGTGGTGGCTTCCTCAACCACCTTCTGAGATTCATTTATCGCCGCCTCAGTAACCTCCTTAGTCGACTTACCTGTCTCCTCCACCGTCCTTACCGCTTCCTGAGACATCTTAGTCGCCGCCTTAACTGCCTCCCGAATCTCCTGGCTTATTTCCTCAGCCCTGGCTGCCGCTGCCTGCGAAGCCTGCCTCACCGACTCAACAGCCTTCTTTGACTCCTCACGCACTCCCTCAGCACCGACTATAGCCTCCTCAAAGGTTCCAACCGCCGTCTCAACGGTCTCTCTAGACCATTTAGCTGTTTCTTCCGCCTGGGTTATCGCCTTATCAAAGGTCTTAGCTGATGCCGCAATGGACTCCTCAAGTACCTTGCTTATCTTGTTAGCCCTTTCCACTGCTTTCCGAGAGGCTTTGGTTGCCTCCTCAGCGGCTTTCTTAGCTGATTTGCTTATCTCTTGTACCCTGGATGCCGCTTCCTGAGATACCCCTCTGGCTTCCTCAGCCATCTCCTCAGCCAATGTGCCTGTTTTCTCAGCCCGTCTTACCGCGGCCGCAGACTCCTTTATTGACGCCGCCCCAGCTTCCTTAACCGCCTTGACCGTCTTCTCAGTTTTAGCCGCCGATTCTTCAAAGGTTCGGGTTAAAACCTCAATCGCTTCCTTAGCCCGCCTGACTGCTTCCTCAGCCCTGGCTATCGCCTCCCCAGATGCCCTTGATGAGGCTTCAGCAATCTCCTGAGCCTCCTTGCTTACTTTCTCAGCCTTGCCCACCGCCTTCTGAGAGGCTTTTCGGGCTTGCTCCGCCACTTTCCTGGCTGACTTACCTATTCCCTCAGCCCTGGCTATTGCTTCTTGAGCTGCGCTTTTTGATGCCTCAGCTGCTCCCTTGGCTGACTTACTTAGTATCTCAGCCCTAGCTGCTGCTTCCTCAACCGCCTCAGTATCGTTTTCCATAGCTCTTAATAACCCTCCCATACTTTAAAAATCTTATTTAGCCTTCCCAACTAAAAGTTTAACATTCTGGCCGTATCTTCTATTTTATGATAGGCTATTTAGTTTTGCAATACAAACCCGGTTAAAGATAAAAATTTGTATGGTAATTGACATTATTCTATAAATATGCCTAAAATAATGAAATTCTTAATAACGGGGTGAGAAATGAAATTAGTAGTCATAGGTTTCGGACAATGTGGTGGCAGAATTGCCGATGAGTTTGCCCGACTAAATAGAAGGGCGCGTAGTTATCGTGGGATTGAGATAGTTACTGGCGCTTTCGCCGTAAACACAGATGCTGCCGATTTAAGCGGGCTAACCACAATAAGGTCTGATTACCAGCACCGAATCCTTATTGGGGGTCGAAAGACTGGCGGTCACGGCGTAGGCAAGATAAATGAACTGGGGGCTGAGATAGCCAACGAGGATGGCGACAAGGTCGTCGATGCTATAAGAAGCGCCCGGCATTTCTTTGAGTCAGATGCCTTCTTACTAATAGCCTCTTCTGCCGGTGGCACCGGCTCGGGGGGAATACCAATACTAACGCAACTCATAAAAGAACGCTACATGGATAAACCAGTATACAATCTTATTGTCCTTCCCTTTGAACACGAAGAGACTACCGAGGAAAGAACTATCTATAACTCAGCGGTATGCCTTAAATCAGTTAACTCAGTGGCTGATGCCATAATTCTGGTTGACAATCAAAGGTATGTTAGAAAGGACTTCTCACTTAGAAACAACCTAGCCAAAATTAATGCCCTAATGGTGGAACCATTCTACAACTTACTCTGCGCCGGTGAGGAGAAAAAGCCAAAACACATCGGGGCCAGGATGCTTGATGCCGGAGACATAATACAGACTTTGGTAGGATGGACAGTAATAGGTTATGGTAAATCACCGCTACCGCTAATCACCCTTCCCTTTGAGCGAAAGCGCAACTTCAGGCAAAAAAGCACCGAAACCCACAAGGGAATTCAAGCCATGGATGAAGCCATAAGTGAGCTGTCACTCAGGTGTAACCCCAAGGATGCCGGCAGAGCCCTGTATCTCCTTTCGGCACCAGCTAAGGAAATGAATATGGACCTAATCAAGGAGCTGGGAGACTATCTAAGAGACATAGCCCCAGAGGCTACAATAAGAAATGGCGATTACCCCAGAGAAAGAGGGGTGCTGGATGTAGCTTTAATCCTGTCTGAACTTAACACTGTGGACAAGGTCAAGGACTACTATAATAAATCGGCTGGCTTTATCTCCGAGATTAAACAGAGGCAGGAAGAAGTAAAGGGCAAACTTAAAGAAATAGAAGATGCCTCACAAGATATACCCTCGTTATTATAACTAGCCAGTCCGAGCCATTTCAAACCACGCTTACTGGCTCAGTTTCCTATACCCCTCTTCCGGTGAAGAGGGGTATTTATTTTAAGAGGGTCATCCCAAAATTCAATACTTATTTAGTCCCAAAACCTTGGGAAACCAGATAATATAGAGTATAATAGAAGCAACTAAAGATGGCTTCTCAAGTTTTTTATCGTAAGTGGCGTCCTCAAAGCTTAGCCGAGGTAGTTGGTCAGGAACAGGTAACCCAGACACTACGTAATGCCCTCAATAGTGGTCGTGTATCTCACGCCTACCTTTTTTGTGGTCCACGAGGAACAGGCAAGACCACCACTGGCCGCATCCTGGCTAAGGCAGTAAATTGCCTGACCAATGGCAAGGGTGAACCGTGTAATACTTGCCCTATGTGCCAGGCAGTAAGCGAGGGCAGGGCTCTGGATGTCATAGAAATTGATGCTGCCAGCAACCGTGGCATTGACGAAATCCGAGACCTTCGTGACCGGGTCAACTATGCGCCTAACCAAGCCCGTTATAAAGTCTATATTATAGATGAAGTTCATATGCTGACTAAAGAAGCCTCCAACGCCCTGTTGAAGACGCTAGAAGAACCACCACCATACGTTATTTTTATTCTGGCTACTACCGAAGCCCATAAAGTCCTACCCACCATTTCGTCACGGTGCCAGCGTTTCGATTTCCGGCGCATCTCCCAAGCCGACATAGTTTCGAAACTCACCCGTATTTGTAGCCAGGAAGGCATTGATATGGAGCCAGAGGCATTACGGCTTATCGCTAAGAGTGCCACCGGTAGCCTGCGAGACGCTGAAAACCTGCTGGAACAGCTAACTACCTATTATGGCTCAGAGGTCGGACTGCAGCAGGTTCAGGCTATCCTGGGCGCCACCGGAGACTGGCGAGTCAAAGAGGTGGTAAAGCACATTATAAATAATGATATCTCGGCCGGGATAACAACGATAAACAGTGTTAATAACGATGGCCTGGATTTACGCCAATTCAATCGGGAACTGGTGGAATACCTCAGAGGCTTACTGCTAATAAAGACCGGCTCCGACCAAACTATAGACTTCACTGCCGAGGATATAGCTGAACTGAAGGCTCTAGCCGCTAAAGCCTCGCTAGCTCAAATATTGAAGGCAGTCAAGCTCTTCGGTCAGCTTGAGCTTGGTCTTGATAACTACTCCACCCTGCCCCTAGAGCTAGCCCTGGTTGACTGCACCCTAACCCCGGAGGAGGAAAAGGGAAGCCCGGCTGTAGAAGCTGAGCCTGAATTTCGTCAGCCGGTAACAACGGCTCCACCGCCAGTGGCTCCACCCCAGCCAACAGTCAAACCTGAGCCAACTAACATTCCCACACCACCAACACCAAAGGCTACTATTCCCCCGCCGGAACCGGGTAGTGAAATTGAACAAATGAGAGTAAATTGGAAGCAGGTTATTGAGCAAGCTCCAGAAAATACCAAAAGAACCCCGGCTATTGCTATTCTTAGAAGTGCCGGGGTTAAGCCAGTGGCAATTGAAGACGATACCATAGTCTTAGCCTTTAGATATCCATATCATAAGGAGCAAATAGAGAAGCCGGAAAATCAACAGATAGCCGAAAAAATCATCGGTAACTTCCTCGGGCATCCCTGCCATGTGCGTTGTATTTATGAGCCGGAAGCTAATCACCTGCTGCAGGCAGCACTAAAGATGGGTGCCCAAATTATTGACGTGGAGGAGAAATGAATCCATCCTTCCTAAATCAGGCCCGGGAACTTAAATCAAAGCTAGACAAAGCCCAAAAAGAGTTAAGCGACACTATCGTAGAAGCCAGCTCAGGTAAAGGCGCAGTTAAGGTTACTATTAACGGTCAGCAAAAATTACAGTCAATAAAAATTTCACCCCCGGTGATAAACCCCGACAAGGCAGAAGTCCTGGAAGAATTAGTGTTAAAGGCGGTAAGCGACGCCATTGCCAAATCTCAAAAGGTTGCCGCCAAGTGTCTGGGGGGCATTAAATTCCCCGGGCTAACCTAAGATAGAGACTATTTAGCAGAAGTTTGACGGAACTAATATAAAAAGAGTGTCAAAGAGAGGCGGAGCCTCTCTTATATAATTACTTCCCCCTCTCCTTTGAAGGAGAGGGGGATAAAGCGGGTTCCCTGAAAAATCAAAGATTTTTTAGGGTGCATAAAGGGGGTGAGGTTGGACCAGAATCTCATACCGACCACTGAATCGGTGTATAAGCTCATTCAGGAGCTTAACAAACTGCCTGGTATTGGACCCAAGAGCGCCCAGCGACTTGCCTACTACCTATTGCGTGCCCCTGAAGAGCAAGCCAAACTTTTAGCTGATGCCATTCTGTCAATAAAACGGAAGACCAGGTTATGCTCGGTTTGTTTTAATGTTACCGACGCCGACCCCTGCTCCATCTGCCGCAATAACCAGCGCGACCGCACTAAGATTTGCATTGTTGAACAGCCACAGGACATTCTAGCCCTGGAGCACACCCGGATTTATAACGGACTGTACCACGTGCTCCACGGCGCTATCTCACCCACCGAAGGGGTAGGCGCTGGCGATATCAGAATCAAGGAGCTTATGAACCGGTTACAGGCTGGCTCAATAGATGAAGTCATCCTGGCAACTAACCCCAACCTTGAGGGAGAACAGACCGCCCTGTATCTAAGCCAACTGATTTCACCCCTGAGCATCAGGGTTACCCGCCTGGCTAGAGGACTCCCCTTCGGCACCGAGCTGGAATACGCCGACGATGTTACCCTGACCCGAGCCATTGAAGGCAGGCAGGAATTTTAATAAAAAGGAGGGTACTATGAAAGTAATGCAGCGAGGAATTATGAGAGTTCTCCCGGGCAAGATGGCGGAGGCGATGGAGCTTAATAAAAAGTACATGGCTATCGTGAGTCGGTTGGGGATGCCTGCTACTGGTATGAGGATGTATCGTCCCTTCACTGGTGGAGGCGATGCCATGCACACCGTCATTTTTGAGGTTGAGTGGGATAGCCTCACCACACTAGCAGCCTTTTTTGAGAAGGTAATGGCAGACCCGGAGGTGCAGGCGATGATGCCGCAGTGGGAGACACTCACCGAAAGTCATCAAGTCGAATTGTATGCGGCAATGTAATAGCGCCTGACTTGGGCAGGGTAACCCTGATGTCAACTGGTCACCGTGATAAGGCGGGGGGCGGACTGTTTGGTCGTTTCGCCCCCTTACCCTTCAGGTAGGCTAACACTGGCTCTGCGACTGGACTTCAGGTATTATTCATAAGAGAGTAGACAAAATGCACATATATATAATCTTAGGTGCTATGTGGGGTGGTATTGCCGCTGGATGGCTAGTCCCTATGATACGAAAACGTATCGTTTGTGAAATTTACGAAGCCTGTGGCTTAGGCAGCTTCTTTACAATACTGATTCTTGGCTACGGCGGAGTAGGAACACAGCTTAATGTTCTGGCACTCCGAATTATTGGCCTTATTATCTTAGTTACCGGAGCTTCCTTCGTTGTATCTGCCTTTGTTGCACTTAAGCGCAAAGGTAAACCCGAGACTGGTTGGGAAAACACCACCGTTATGATTGACAGTAATATATTTAGAACTGTGCGACATCCCCTGTATCTAGGAACTGCCATTTCAGCAACTGGATTGATGTTACTCTATCAATCAATCCCATCAACCGTACTGGGAGTAGTAAGCGTCTTCTGCTGCTGGATGGCATCTAGAAAAGAGGACGCATTTAATATTGAGAAATTTGGAGATAGCTACCAGGAATACATGGAAAAAGTTCCAATGTGGAACGCTTTTAAGGGATTGAGAAAATAGAGAGCAAAAATAAAGGAAGAAAATCATGCCGCTAATACCAGTCTTTGAAATAGGTGTTTGGAATGTCTGGATTATCATGCTCTACTGTGTATTGGCTACTTTTATTCCGAATCTAATTTTCAACAGAGATAATTTGAAAGTTGAAGGGCCAAAGAGCCAGACCGAGAAGAAGTTCCGTACTCCGTGGGCGGTACTTTTTTCCCTCTTCGCTATATACAGTATTTTCCTGCCATTAAAACTCGGGACGGCCTGGTTTTATGTCGGTCTGCCTATTTGCTTGTCAGGGTTAATTATGTACACGATAACCGCGGTGAATATGGCTACTACCCCCCTTCGTTATAAGTGTGTAACCAAAGGACTATACCGCCATTCCAGACATCCGGGGTACCTCACTATGTTCTTGCTGCTTATTGGGGCGGGTATAGCCTCGGCTTCATGGGTTCCTATACTATTTGCCATTGTATCGATGATATTGTGGGTTCCTCTTTCCACTTCAGAAGAAGACTATTGCCTCGAGAAATATGGCGACGCCTATCGTGAATATATGAATAAAACCCCGAGATGGATAGGAATGCCGAAACCAGCGGAAAAGTAAGAAACTATGGATGAGATAAAGTACCAGCCGATTGGAGTCATTCATTCCCCGTTCCAAGAGCCCAGGGGGACACCGATACAGCCGGCAGGGGCTAAGGGAATCCGCGGTACGGTTGAGGTCTTCCCCGAATATGCCAACGGCTTGAAGGATGTTGACGGCTTTTCTCACCTTATTTTGCTCTATCACTTTCATCTATCCCAGGGGTCATCCCTAGAAGCCAAGCCGTACATGGATAACCAAGCCCACGGCGTCTTTGCCATGCGAGGTCCAAACCGACCGAACCCAATCGGCATCTCGGTAGTCCGTCTGAATAGGATTGAAAAAAATATCCTCCATATCCAGGATGTGGACATTGTAGATGGGACTCCCCTTCTGGATATCAAACCCTATGTTCCCGAATTTGACATCCGAGAAGTAGACAAAATAGGCTGGCTGGAGAAAAAGGTACACCAACTCCCAACATCAAAAGACGACGGGCGGTTTACAAAATGATTTGTACAACCTCCGATAATGATGATGTTACCCTAACCCAAGCCATTGAGGGCAGGCAGGAATTTTAGACTATAGATTATTTGGTAACCTATCCCCCTTACCCCCTTCCCTTGGTAATTGGTTAAGGGAAGGGGGAGTGAAAGTAAGAGAGGGGGCTTCGCCCCCTCTCTCAAATCTCTTCCCCCTCTCCTTAAAAGGAGAGGGGGATACAGGGGGTGAGGTTCAATTAAATAAGAGGAAGATAATATTGATAATAGAGCATGAAGAAGATATAAGCTCAAATTTTGAGGGAACAGTCATCGATATCGAGACTGTTGGTGAATTTAACAATCAATATGCTGATTCAAGGCGATATAAGTATATCCAGCTAGTCATTTTTGGCTTTATCAATAGACATGGGCTTCACATATTCTGTGCGAAGGGGATAAAGGCAATTAGTGAGCTAAAAGAAAAAGCAAAGGAGATTTTTGATGGCTTAGAAAGGCCTTTTTATGCATTCAATAGTGAGTTTGAGAGAGGTGTTTTATTTTATGAGCTTGGTAGGGAGATTGATTTTGACGGAGAACTCCAAGAAGGCCGTGAATCTAAGGCAAATGCCCGTAGCTATCTAGGTATCCCCAACTATGACGACCCGTTTTATGATAAGGGATTACTGTGTATGAAAGCGTGGCAGAATGGAGAATTTGATAAAGCTATAGCACATAACAGGGCCTGCCTTCTGAAAGAAAGGGATATTTTGATAAAAAGAGGATTCAGAAAACCAGATGAACTAAAGTTTGTTAAATAAAGTAGTAGAATGTCTAAGCCACGGACCTATCAGACGGAAGCAATTATTATTAAGAAGATTAAGCTGGGGGAGGCGGATAGAATCCTGAGCCTCTACACCCCCCACCTGGGTAAGATTCGGGCGGTGGCCAAGGGGGTCAGGCGCCCCAGGAGCAAGATGGCGGGGCACCTTGAGCTTCTCACCCACAGCCTGGTATCACTGGCCCGGGGGCGAAATCTGGATACGGTAATCGGCAGCCAGACCATTAACAGCTTCCTCCCCTTAAAGAGTGACCTCCGGCTTACTTCCCAAGCCCTCTATGCCGTGGAGTTAGTTGACCTGTTCACCGCCGATAATGACGAAAACTACCCTCTGTTTCAACTGCTACTGGAGACAATGCACAAGCTATGCCAGGGCAACAATAATGAACTAACTCTGCGTTACTTTGAATTACACCTCCTTAACCTGGTTGGCTACCGACCTCAGCTTGGGCAGTGTGTCTCCTGCCGCTCGCCGCTAAAAGCTATTACCAACTCATTCTCGCCCAGTGCCGGTGGTGTGCTGTGCCCCAGATGTAGCCAGAACCAGTTTTACTCCTACCCTCTATCGGTTAATGCCCTAAAAGTGCTAAGATTTTTACAGAGTAACGATTACGATACTATTAGCCAGCTAAAAATAGGTCCGGAATTATGTCAAGAGCTAGAGGAGGTAATGAGAAACTACCTCCAATACCTTCTGGAACGAGAGGTAAAATCAGCCGCCTGGCTGGATACTTTACGGGAACAAACCAGACAAACGGCTTTACTACAGGACAAAGACGACATATAATAACCAATAAGCGACTAATAACTAGCTGGGAGCCCAAAACTCTCAGTCTTTTTTACCGAATTACACAGGAACAGGAGAGAGATGACATCAAGATTAGACCGTATCGCCCGAAAACGCCGGGAAAAGCTGGACAAGATTCGCGCCCGTGGCATTAATCCCTACCCTTACCGCTATCACCGCAGCCACACCACAGAACAAGCCATAGCTCTACTTGAGCAGCAAGAGGCAAAACCTAAAGCAGATGTAGTGAGTATCATGGTCGCTGGTCGTATCATGGCCCACCGAAATATGGGTCCAATGTCGTTTCTAGATTTACGCGATGGCTCTGGCAAAATCCAACTAATGATAGATAAACAATTTAGCGATAAGGACAATATAGAACTGCTAAAAAACCTGGACATAGGTGATATAGTCGGTGCAGGTGGCATGCTTTTCCGAACCAAGAGCGGAGAACCCACCGTAAAGGTCGCATATCTGACCCTGCTGGCTAAGTCGCTTCAGCCCCTGCCGGAAAAGTGGCACGGGCTTAGTGATATAGATAAGCGATATCGGCAACGCTACCTTGACCTCATCGCCAATACTGAGGCTAAAGAAATCTTCCACATGCGCAGTCAAGTTATTACTGCCATACGGCAATTCCTTAATGGGCGAGGCTTTATCGAGGTAGAAACACCAGTACTGCAGCCGTCAGCCGGGGGCGCTTTAGCCCGCCCCTTCACCACCCACCACCACGCCCTTGACCAGGACTTTTACCTGCGCATTGCCCCCGAGCTTCACCTCAAGCGACTGATTATAGGTGGCTTTGATAAGGTTTATGAGCTGGGTCGTATTTTCCGCAATGAAGGCATCTCGACCAAGCACAACCCTGAGTTCACTATGCTGGAAAGCTATGAGACCTACGCTGACTACAATGATGTCATGGCGATGGTGGAGAAGATGGTGGCTGAAATCAGTCAGCAGGTCTTAGGCAAAGATAAGGTTGAGTTTGGCGGCAATACCATAAACCTTAAACCGCCGTGGCCACGCCTGGAATTACGCCAGGCAATCAAAGAATACGCTGGCATTGACTTTGACAAGTACCCTGATGCTGATTCGCTCAGGGCGGAGATGGAAAAGAAAAAAATGGAGGTTGACCCGCAAAAGGACCGGGGGCGGCTGATAGATGAGCTTATTTCTACCTTTGTTGAGCCAAATATTATCCAGCCCACCTTCCTTCTGGACTACCCGGTGGAGATGTCGCCCCTGGCTAAAGCCAAGCCCGATAATGAGCATCTGGTGGAGCGTTTTGAAGCCTTTGCCGGGGGGATGGAGATTGCCAATGCCTTTACCGAACTTAACGACCCTATAGAGCAACGCCAGCGCTTCCTCCGACAGCAAAAGGGGCGCCAGACAGAAGGCGAGACGGTTGAGACCGTTGATGAAGACTTTCTGCTGGCTCTGGAGTATGGTATGCCCCCTACCGGTGGGCTGGGGGTGGGCATCGACCGCTTAGTAATGCTACTAACCGGTCAGCCATCAATCCGCGAGGTAATCCTCTTCCCCCAGCTCAAGGAGAAACCATGAAAATATGTGTAGGAGGTAATGATGGGAGTATCCGATAAGCTGCCTGGTAAGAAGAAAAGGGGTAAATATTGTGCCGTATGCGGAAGGGAACTATTAGAATCAGAAACCAGTCCACTATTTGGTATAGCAAATATGGACTTTGCTCAGGCAGCCAAACGTGCGATGCTTTGGACGCAAGTGCCTGCTTATGTTTGTGAGAAGTGTGGTGTTACTGTTTGCAATGGGTGTAGGCCCCTTACAGAATCTCCGTCGCATTGGAAGAACTTCCCACAGTGTCCAAAGTGTGGTTCAGATATGGAGAGCTTGTAGTCAGTACCATCAGCCTATAACATTGTCTAAGAGACTACGCTTGGCAGAAACTTCTTTTATCCTGGGAGAGTTAAAGAGAGGCGAAGCCTCTAAATATACATGCAGGGAGTTCTAGAGGGACGAAGTCCCTCTACCATAACCATTCCCCCTCCCTTATCAAGGGAGGGGGATAAAGGGGGAGGGTTACCAAATTAAAAAGCTATGCTTGACCTGAAATTTATCCGTGAGAATATAGACCTGGTGCGGGAGGCAGTAGCCAGTCGCCAGGACACGGCTCCGCTGGCTGAAATCCTGGAGCTTGACGCCGAGCGCCGCCAGAAGGTGATGGAGCTGGAAGGCTTAAGGCACGCCCGAAAACAGGCAGCCAGGGAGAAGCAGGTTTCTCCAGATAAGGGGCGTGACCTGCGTGCCAGGATAAGGGAGCTGGAGGAAGAGGTCAGAAACCTAGATAGTCAACTGGAAGGGCTGCTGATGCAGGTGCCCAATATTCCCCAGCCCACGGTCCCGGTGGGGAAGGGTGAAGAGAATGATGTGGTGGTGCGCTCCTGGGGGGAGCCTAAAAGCTTTGATTTTGAGCCTAAGCCCCACTGGAAACTGGGGGAATCTCTGGGCATCATTGACTTTGAACGGGGGGTTAAGCTATCGGGCACCCGCTTTTACGTGCTCAAAGGGACAGGCGCCCGACTTCAGCGAGCCCTCATCACCTTTATGCTTGACCTCCATACCACCGAGCACGGCTACCAGGAGATATATCCCCCGTTTATGGTCAAGAGGGAATGCATGGCTGGCAGCGGTAACCTGCCTAAATTCGCTGACAACCTGTACCACGATGAAGAGGACGACCTCTGGTTTGTGCCTACGGCTGAGGTGCCACTTACCGGCTTCCACGGTGATGAAATTATACCGCCGGGAATCCTACCCCTTTACTATGTCGCCTATACCGCCTGTTTTCGCCGGGAGAAGATGTCGGCGGGAAAGGATACCCGGGGCATAAAACGAGGCCACCAGTTTGATAAGGTAGAGCTATACAAATTAACCGAGCCCGCCGCCTCTAACCAGGAGCTGGAGAAACTGGTCAACGATGCTGAAGAGGTCTGCCACAAGCTGGGACTGCCCTACCGGGTCAAGGAGCTGTGCACGGCTGAGCTGGGCTTTGCCGCCACCAAAGCCTATGATATTGAAATGTGGGCTCCTGGCTGCGATGAGTGGCTAGAGGTATCTTCCTGCTCAAACTGCGGTGATTTTCAAGCCCGGCGGGCTAACATCCGCTACCGCCCCTCCCCCGAGGAGAAGCCCCAGTTTGTCCACACCCTTAACGGCTCAGGGCTAGCCCTGCCCCGGGTCCTTATCGCCGTAATGGAAAACTACCAGCAACCCAACGGCAGCATCTTAATCCCCCAAGCCCTCCAGCCATATGTAGGGAAGAAGGTGATTGGGTAAAGACAGATTAGCAGAGTTCCCATGTTCAAAGGAGTAAATGAAAAACTGGAAAGGGCAGGTTATTTTCTTAATAACCTTAAAACTTTAGCAGAAGACGCAGGTGGCTTTCCCTATATCAAGGGAGATAAACAGCAAGAAGTGAGAGCTAATCTAGACGGATTCTTCTTCGAAATTATCTCAGCGAAAGACTTTTTCTTACAAGGGATAAACGACAAGTATGCGAATTTACCGAAAGATGAAGCTACCCGAATAGATAACCTAAAACGCTGTCTTGGCTGCCTAAGAAGTGCGGACGCATTGAATGTAGTGGAGTCAATCGAGAAAGAACTATCTAACAAGGGTTCATGGCTTTGGGAACTTAATAACTATCGTAATTCCGCAACACATCGTGAGCTAATACCCTTGGCACATGAAGCGGAAGCACACCTGATAACAGAGGACAAACAGTTATTCGATAAGATACGGCAAGGAAAAGTAGTTATAAAGCCCATCTTCGCGGGGCAAGAGAAGGAAATTCCACCTGAGGTACCAAGGGTTGACATTCCACGGGAGAACATCAAATCTTATCTATTTAAAGACCCGGAAGACCCCTCAAAAGGAAGGGCAGACATAGAAGTCATACCCTATTGCGAGCAATCGTTAGAAAGAATGAGAAAATTCTTAGAAAAATTATATTCTGAATTGAGCATTTGATTCACACAGAATTCCTCTCATCTTAGAGTGAAATTAAACTCCTAACTTCTAATCATTTTCAGATAGAAATTTGCCCAGCTTCTGGGTATAATAACTGGGTGGAGGGGTGTCCGAGTGGTTTAAGGAGGCGGTCTTGAAAACCGTTCTCGTCTTATGGCGAGCGTGGGTTCGAATCCCACCCCCTCCGCCAACTATATTATCAGTAACCCTATCCCCTTTAAGCACCCAGAAAAATCTTCGATTTTCCTGGGAACCCGCTTTATCCCCTTCCCCTTAATAAGGGGAAGGGGAATTAAATAATTAAGAGGGCTATCGCCCTCTTAAACACCTTTAATTAATAGAGGAAGGAAATAATTAAGGGGCTGTTGCCCCTCTTAAACACCCTTATTAATAAGGAGAATTTACCCTTGGTTAACTGAGAGGGGCGAAGCCTCTCTCAAACTCTCTTCACCTAGTGGGGTTCAATAGAGACGGTATTCAGCATGGCAATGCCCATAGGATTTGCCTCATAGCCGCTAACATAGGGCTTGACCAGGATATAATTTTTGCCGAACCACAAGGGCAGGCAGGCCGCATCCTCAACCAGCTTTTGCTCAGCTTGCTGATATAAGCCTAGACTTACTTCACTATCTGGCTCCACATTCGCCATCCCCAGTAAAGCATCTACCTCAGGGTTGCTATACTGGCCGTAGTTGTTCTCGGTACCACTATGAAACAGAATATCCAGAAAGTCCTGGGGGTGGGGATAGTCAGCAATCCAACCCATATGAAACATCTCGTCCTTTTCCTCCATGAGGTGATAAAGGAACCTTTGTGGTTCCAGCTGCCTTACCTCGACTTCTACTCCCAGGTTCTGTCGCCACTCATAGACAATAGCCTCCAGGTCGCTTGATATTAACCCGCCCCAGCCCAGAGTGGTAATGGTAATCGGCGGCAGATTGGATACATCACCATACCTTGAGTTAGCAATCAACTCCCTGGCCTCAGTTACATCAAAGTCCAAGCCGGCTAAATCTTCATTATAGCCCGGCATACCCGGGGGTAAGATGCCATCTGCCGTCTGCATCATATCCCGGTACACCAGAGAAACCAGCTTATCCTTATCAATAGCCTGAGAGAAGGCACGGCGAAGGTTAACATCGTCAAACGGCGGTTTAGTAGTGTCAAAGCCAATATAATAGAAGCTTAGCTCAGGGACGGTGGTTAAATCCTGATAAAATGGGCCTCGCTCATCGATAACCTTGTCAATATAAGTGATAGAGACAGCGGTGGCATCAATTTCGCCGGTCTCATACATATTCATAGGCACCCCGCCCCACAATTGAAAATTAACGAAATCAACCTTAGCCAGCTCTCCGTAGTAAAGCTCATTCCTCTCCAGAACCAGTAAACTATTTTCCTCCCACTGGTTGAGCTTAAATGGGCCGGTGCCATTTGGGCGGCGCCACCACTCCCCCCCCAAGGCCACATTAGTGCCATCAACGACGAAGGAGGTGGGATAGGTCAGCTTGGACAAGAAATAGGATTTGGGCGCATCTATAGTTACCTCCAGGGTATAATCACCGGTAACGCTGACCCCACTAATTTCTTTGGTTTCACCAGCCAATACTTCACTAACGCCGACAATATCTCCCAGATAGCTGGCTGCCGTCTGAGAGCCAGTAGCCGGGTCGCAAGCCCGCTCCCAGGAATACTTGAAATCCTCAGCCTTAACCTCCGTGCCATCGTGGAACATCACATCGTCCCGTAGATAAAAGGTATAGGTTGTGCCATCGCTGCTAATCTGCCAATCCTGGGCGATATCCGGTGTCGGCTCAAGGTTATCATCAAGGCAAACCAAGCCACTAAATAGCTGCATTATATATTCGTGGGAAGTCATTTCACTGGAAACAGCCGGGTCAAGAGTCCACGGGTCAATGCCGTATAAATTAAGGACCCCGCCTTCACCGGGAACAATGGGTGGCGGTTCCACCGGGGGTGGCTCCACCGGGGGCGAGGGCCAGCAGCCAGCAAAAAGCAGGCTGCCTAGCAATACTACCGAAAGAAGGATATATAAGGTTTTTTTCATAATTAAGCCCTATACCTATAAATGAAACATAGGATCATTCCAATTCCACCCACGTACGTCTGAAAACAAAAGTCATTTATCAGGGAGGTTTGAAGGGGGTTTACCCCTTCAACAACTATTCTTCTCTCCCTCCTTCGTAACTTACTTATTAACCTCACCCCCCTTAATCCCCCCTCTCCTTGTTAAGGAGAGGGGGGAAGTGATTGTGTAAGAGAGGCTTCGCCTCTCTTACTCTCCTTACACTAGAGTAGTAATCAGTGAGTTTTAGAGGGGCTATCGCCCCTCTATTTATCTTCCCCTTCCCCTTCAAAGGGGAAGGGGATATAGGGGATAGGGTAGATAACCAATCTAAAACAAACCCTCTCTTTTCAGGCTGAGGAAGTTTTTATCGCCGATAATGATATGGTCCAGGACATCTATGCCCACAATCTCTCCGGCCTCGGCTAGCCTCTTGGTCAACCTTATGTCATCTTCCGAGGCGGTGGGGTCGCCGGAGGGGTGGTTATGGGCAAAGATAACCGAAGCCGCAGTAGCCGATATTGCCTCTTTGAATACCTCCCTGGGGTGAACCAGGCTACCATCCAGGCTACCAACCGAAATTTCGGCTACCTTTATTAGCTGGTTTCTGGTATCCAGCAAGAGCGCCAGAAAGTGCTCTTTCTTCTTCCCTTTTAGTCTGCCTCTGACCAAGCTGACGACATCGTCAGGCGTCTTGACTACTGGCTTACTACCAGCTTCCACATAGCCCTCTACCCGGTTAGCCAACTCAAAAGCCGCCTTAATCTGAGACGCCTTGGCAACACCTATGCCCTTGACCTGGGATAGTTCCTCCACTGAGGCACCAGCAATGCCTTTAAGACTGCCAAACTGAGATAACAGCCTCTGGGCGGTTACCATCACTGACTCGCCGGCGACACCACGACCCAGAATCAGAGCTAAAATCTCCTGAGCCGATAGGGCTTCTATGCCAAATTTTTGCAACCTTTCTCTCGGTCGCTCAGAGATGGGTAAATCATGAATAGTAAAAGACTTCTTCACCAGCCTCGCCTCCATGCCCAATTTTCAATAAACAGAGCTAACCACAGGGCAAGGCCTGTAGCTAGAGCAGCTAGTAGACCAATTAGCGCTGGATGAACCCCCTTCTCCTCAGGTGGCTGGACTGGTGCAGTAACACGCTCCCGCCATAAGGCATCCAGACCATCCATATCAAAGCCATAAACCTTTTCCAGAGCCCCGTCATAGCTACTGCCCTGCCTGAAGGTATTCAGCAGCTCAAGCATCTTGCCCTGTCCATAATTAGTGATAAGGAAATCGACCAAACTATAGCTTTGAGCATAGGCAAGGACAGACTCTTCGGCATAAGCGGAAAAGGGGCTTGACAGGCTCTGCACTGAGATAAGACTATTTTCAGCTATTGCCCGGTTAAGATAGTCGCTAAATACCGCCTCCAGCGGACCCTCGGTATGCATGGCTAACCCCTCGTCAAGCCAGGTAGGCAGGTCATTATAGGGGTTGAGGGCCATCTGATGTATAACCAGGTGGGTTAGCTCATGGGCAGTTGCCCGCTTACCCCAGTCAAGATTAGCTGGAGCGATACCAATAGCCATAATTCCGTATCGGGTAAAGGCTACTCCTCCCGTCCACTCCTGAGGATAAATCATTGCCCCCTGTAAATCCTGAGAGTTAGCGTAGATATAGAGCTTAGCCGGCTTCTCCAGCTCGGCACCGGTGTCCTCAGCCAGCCGAGCCAATGCCTGCTGAGCCGTGGCCATTAGCTCCTGAGCAAAGGGCTGGTCTCCCTGATACCAGTACATAGTTACTTTACCCTCAGTTAGACTTTGCCACGAATAGCGGGTATCATCAAAATTAACCCGAGCCGCAGCCGTTTCAACCCTGTCACCTCGGGCATCCTCCACTGTCCACCAATAGTCCAGGCTAGACCCCGTGGGGAGTCCGCCTATTTTTACCATGTCTAGAGGCCAGTCAATATTGACAGTATTAGTCGGCGCAAATCCAATATAGACTTCGCTGGTTACCCGGGCAAAGCCTATTCGGTCAACCCGGTAGCGGAGGCGGATATCGGTAATATTAACATCACTCTCGGCTGATAAACTAAAGTTAAGCCGATGCGGGAACTCGGGTTGAGCCGAGCTACCTAATATTGTCAGCTCGCCCTGGGCTTGAACCAAGCTGGGAACTAACAAAACCAGGAGTAAACAAACAGCTAAAGCTAATAGGCGAGCCTTGTTAATCATCCTTCTCCACCTACATTAAACCGAAGATAGGCAGTTATCAAGTCATCCAGTTCGCCATCCAATACAGCATCGGTATCGCTGGTTTGATAATTAGTCCTGTGGTCCTTTACCATCTTATAGGGATGAAGGACATAACTTCTAATCTGGTTACCCCAGCCAGCGGTTATACGCTTTCCTTTAAGCCTGGCCCTTTCTTCAGCCCTTTTCGCCAGCTCTAACTCCAACAGGCGAGATTGAAGAATTTTGAGGGCAATCTCCTTGTTCTGGTGCTGAGAACGCTCACTCTGACAGGTAACCACCAACCCCGTTGGCAGATGGGTCAACCTGACAGCACTGCTTGTCTTCTGCATATGCTGTCCCCCTGGTCCACTTGACCTAAACGCATCAACCTTCAAGTCATCAGGCTCTATCTTGACGTCAACATCGGCTTCGGCTTCAGGCATAACCTCAACCAGGACAAAGGAGGTATGCCGAGCGTGGTCAGCATCAAAGGGAGAAAGACGAACCAGGCGATGGACACCGTGTTCCGATTTCAGGTAGCCACAGGCATAACTGCCGCTAACCTCAATGACGGCACTCTTTATCCCTGCCTCCTCCCCGGAGGAAATGTCTAATATCTCAGCCTTATAACCGCGCCGCTCAGCCCAGCGAAGGTACATTCTCAGTAACATCTCAGCCCAATCCTGGGATTCTATGCCTCCAGCCCCGGCGTGAAGAGCCAGAATAGCACTTCTGGCATCATACTCACTGGTAAAAGCTGTCTCCAGTTCCAGCTCGTCAAGGCGGGAAGCCACCCCAGCTATTTCAGACTGAATTTCTGTCCACAGTGAGGTATCCTCCTGCGCCAGGGAGATTAATTCAGCAATGTCAGCCACCTTTTTCTCCAGCTCACGCCACGGCTGCACCAGCCTCTTCTGCTCAGCCAACCGGCGCATTACACTCTGCGCTTTAGCCTGGTCTAACCAGAAGTCAGGCTGGGCCGACTCTTTTTCCAAGTGGGTAATCTCCTTCTCTTTGGCAGTAATGTCAAAGATGCACCAGCGCCATTGATACTCTAGCCTGTAAATCCTTTAGTTTATCCCCTAACTCCTGCATCTGCCCTCACCGTTTTTCAAAATGTTGA
>Ga0315533_1000159_pt1 | contig 62416 bp, 59 predicted proteins | sample SalMarSW160130MG_FD_203081 | JGI IMG/M metagenome (GOLD analysis project Ga0315533, IMG submission 203081) | Salt marsh sediment microbial communities from the Plum Island Ecosystem LTER, Massachusetts, United States - Salt Marsh Sediment SW1601-30 ...
CCTATGAGTGCCTTGGTGTAAGGGTGCTTCGGCTCCGAGAACACAGTGTCTATGTCCGCGTACTCCACGATCCTCCCCGCGTACATTATGGCGCAGGTTGTGCACGTCTGCGCCACCACCGAGAGGTCGTGGGTGATGAGCATCATGGTGAGCCCCAGCTTGGCCCGCAGGTCGTTGATAACCTGTAGCGTCTGGGCCTGAACGATGACATCCAGCGCGGTGGTGGGCTCGTCCGCGATTATGAACTCCGGGTTGCAGGCGAGGGCCATGGCTATCATCGCCCTCTGCTTCATGCCGCCGCTGAACTCGTGGGGGTAGTTGGTGATGCGGTCCGGGTCGATGCCCACTAGGTTGAAGAGCCCCCTTACCCTGTCCATCGCTTCCTCCTTCCCCACGTCCTCGTGGATAAGTATGGCCTCAGCTATCTGGTCGCCTACCCTGAAGACGGGGTTCATGGCGTTCATGGCCCCCTGGAACACGTACGACAGCCTCTTCCACCTGTACTCCTTGTTGAACGTCTTGTCGTCGACCGTCAGCATATCGTCGCCGTTGAACAGTATCTTGCCGCTGACGAAACGTCCGTTGTATGGGAGAAGCCTGAGGATGGAGAGGGCGAACGTGGTCTTCCCGCACCCCGACTCTCCCACCAGGCCGATGGCCTCTCCCTTCTCCACCTCTAGGTCGACGCCGTCGACTGCCTTGACGTCCCCCTTGAGGGTCGAGTAGTACATGCGGAGGTCTTGCACATTTAGGATAGGCATCTGAGTTCCTCGGATCAAGTAATCGCTTACGTTTATCAAACTTAGGATCGGTGATTATGGTTAGACTGATGCCGTGTCTCCTCCTGGAGCCTAGGGAGTAGTATGCGCCGGTCCCAGATACCTATATTAACAATTCCGCTCTTCATAGTGCCGGGTGTTCAATGTGCCGATGAGACAGCCGATAGTCTGCATGTTGGGGCACGTAGACACGGGGAAGACCAGCCTCCTCGACAAGATCAGGGGCACAGCCGTACAGGCAAGGGAGGCAGGCGGATTGACCCAGCAGATCGGCGCCAGCTACTTCCCGTTCGACACGCTCGTAGCCATAACCCGGCAGCTGATGCAGAACGTCAACTTAGACGTCAAGGTGCCTGGGCTCCTGGTTGTGGACACTCCGGGGCATGAGGCCTTCGCCAACCTGAGAAGCAGGGGGGGCAGCGTAGCTGACATCGCCATCCTGGTGGTCGACGCGATGCACGGCTTCGAGAACCAGACCTTTGAATCCTTGACCATCCTCAAGTCAAGGAAGGTGCCCTTCATAGTCGCAGCCAACAAGATAGACCGGATCGATGGCTGGGTCTCAGAGGAAAACAGGCCGTTCATGAAGTCATACAACGCCCAGTCAAAATGGGTGAAGGAAGACCTCGACAACAGGCTCTACAACATGATGGGAACCCTCAGCAGGGAGGGCTTCAGCAGCGAGCGCTTCGACAGGGTCAGGGACTTCACCAAGAACGTCGCCATAGTCCCGGTCAGCGCCAAGACGGGGGAGGGGATCGGGGAACTCCTCGCCGTCCTCATCGGCCTCACCCAGCAGTATCTCGAGCAGAAGCTCCAAGTCATAGAGGGCCCCGCCATGGGCACCGTCTTAGAGGTGCGGGACGAGGTGGGCCTGGGTACCACGCTCAACGCCATAATCTACGACGGCACCCTGAACGCCGACGACACGATAGTCATCGGCGGCAAAGAGGGACCGATAACGACCAAGATCAGGGCCATACTTGTGCCACAGCCCCTTGACGAGATCAGGGACCCCCGCAAGAAGTTCATCAGCATCAGTAAGGCCCACGCGGCCTCGGGAATCAAGATAGCGGCGCCCGACATAGGCGACGCGATCCCTGGGTCGGCCCTCATCGCCGTCGGCGGCGAAATGACCCTGAATAGGGCCGTCGAGGAGGTGGCTTCCGAGATGGAGCGCCTCAGGATCCAGACCGACAACGTGGGCATCATATTGAAGACGGACACCCTGGGCAGCCTGGAGGCTATTGTTGAGAGCCTCAGGAAGAAGGAGGTCCCCATAAGGATAGCCGACATAGGCGACGTGAGCCGCAGGGACGTGATAGAGGCGATGAGCGTCAAACACGAGGAGCCCCTCTACGGCGCCATCCTCGCCTTCAACGTCAAGATCCTCCCAGACGCCGAGAGGGAGGCCCACGACAACAAGATCCAGGTCTTCTGGAACGACATAATCTACAACCTCATGGACGACTACATCCGGTGGATGGAGGAGGAGCGTGAGGCCAAGGCCCGCAAGGAGTTCGATGTCCTCGTCAAGCCTGGGAAGATCGAGATCATGGACGGCTATGTATTCAGGAGGGCCAAACCCGCGATCTTCGGCGCCAAAGTCCTGGGCGGCCAGATAACGCCCAGCGTCAACATGATCAACGTCGAGGGCACCAGGATCGGCAGGATAAGCCAGATCCAGGACAGGGGTGAGGCTATTTCTCGGGCTGACGAGGGCCAGGAGGTCGCCGTGGCCATGCCTCAGCCCATCGTAGGTAGACATATTAAAGAGCGTGATGTCCTGTATGTCGACATCCCGGAGCGGCACGCCAAGCAGCTTCGCACCAAGTTCGCGGGCAGGCTCACCGAGAAACAGGTGGAAGCCTTAAAAGAGCTCGTCGAGTTGAAGCGGAAGACAGACGTGCTCTGGGCAGCATAGGAGAAGAAACAATGCCGGTACTCATCGTCTCAAACCCCGCCGACGGGACAAGCCAGAGGGTCGAGCTCGACGACCAGCAGCTACGGGCCCTCTACGGCACAAGGATAGGGCAGGTAGTCGAAGGAGCCGTGGCGGGGATGCAGGGATACAAGATAAAGCTCACCGGGGGCACAGACAAGGACGGCATCCCCATGCGCCCCGACGTCCACGGAAGCGCCAAGGCGAGGGTGATCCTCAGCGGAGGCGTGGGCTACAAACCCAAGAACAAGGGGGATAAGAAACGCAAGGTTGTACGCGGCAACACCGTGAGCACGGAGACCACCTTCCTCAACTTCGTAGTCGTCGAGGCTCCTAAAGGCAAGAAAAGAGCCAAGAAGGAGCCAGTGGAAGCCGAGGCCCCGGCCGAGGAAAAAACCGAGTAGCTCTGTTATTTACTCTTTTCTGTTTTTCCCGAGAGCAGTTGTTTCAGATCTTCCTCGCCCTCGCTATAGCCCGAGGCTATGACGACATCGCCAGGTAAGAGCACGGTACTTGGTCTGGGCTTCATCCATCTCTCTCCGCGTCTGATGTAGAGTATCCACATCCCTGTCTCGTCTGCGATCCTCGCCTCCTTCAACGACTTACCCGCCACGGGTGAGTCCTCCGACACCGTCAACCTCTCCACCGTCTCCTCGGCGTCCTGGATGACCATCTGGAGGATGGGGTGAGGCTCGATGCCCCTGAGCACCACCTCCGCGATCTCGGACGCGGCGTCGGCGATGCGCTCAGTCACGTTGCCCATCCGGATGATGCCTAGGAGGTCCAGCGGGTCTACCTCCTCGTCTGTCCTGGACAGGACTTTACACTGGAACTCGATGTGGAGGCTGTCCATGTCTTCCTCGAGGGACTGGACCTCTTGGGCGAGGTACCTGTTGTTGAGCAGCACCGCGGAGTAGGCGAGGTCCATCATCATCTCGCTGGTGTTCTTCAGCTTCACGAGGTCGCTGGTGATCCGCTCCCAGTGACGCATGTCGGCCTCACTCAAGGGTGTCCACCTCCCCCTGCGCGGCCTTGACCAGAGTCTTGAGCCCCTCGTCAGTGCCCCTGGCCACGAGCACGTCCTCCGGCATCAGTATCTCCTTGTCGGGGTTTATGTGCCAGTGCATGCCCCGCCTGATGGCCATTATGTCGACGCCCACCTCGGCGGCGAGATCGAGATCATCCACTGTCTTGCCTACGAGGATGGAGTCCTCGGAGAGAACAACTCTCGCCAAGTGCTCCTCGGCTCTCTGGAACACCTCGCGCACCACGGGGTGAACCCCTATGTCGTGGAGAACGAGGCTCGCTATGTCCGCGGCGGCGTCGCTGATGGCGTTGGTGAGGCTCCCCACCTTCGCAACGCCCGCCAGTGTCTCTGCGTCGTACCTGTCCCTGGCTGCGAGCATGAGGTTCATGTTCAGCAGGTAGACCAAGTCGTCGACCTTAGCCTCCAACTCCATGACCTCCTCGGCCAGCTCCCTGTTGTTGAAAAGGGCCGCCGAGTAGGCGAGGTCGATCATGAGCTCGGAGATGTCCTTCATCTGTATGAGGGTCTCGCGGACCGGGGCGGGCCTATACTCTGTCTTCTTTACCTTGATCATAAAAGCGGCTCAACCTGATCACTGGCGGCATCTAGCGACGGCACCCAACGAATCAAAATATGCATCACGGGTACGTTCTTAACCTTTCTGGTTTAAGAACGGGGGGCCTCCCTGAGAGTGGTACTGGAATATATGGTCAGGAATCATTATCTGGGTAGTGGATCTTGTAGACCAGGACGTACCCGTTTGGCGAAGCGTGAACCCTCTCGAAGTACTGCCTGTCAGCTATCCTGTACATCAGGTTCGCGATGGTTGAATAGAGGTACTTTTCTGTGGGCTGACCCGTGGTCGTGTTAAGATACTCATCCAGGTCGAGCTTACCGATCTGGACCATCCAGGACCACTTTACGTCGTCGCCGACCCTGAGAGACTGGTAGAAGTTGTTCGGGTTGAACGCGTAGAAGACCACGATGTAGTCGGCGCCGTACCTCTCAAGCAGCTTTATGGACTCGTTCTGGGGCAGCATCATTATGTTGCCTATCATCGCGAGCTGTCTCTCCGTCTGAGTGGCTCCGTCAGCCATGGTGGTCTTGCCGGCCATGGCCTCGATCCAGTACCCGTAGTCCCACCAGCTGCAGATCACCTCGTCGTCACCCACGTTATCCTTCATCCACTCAAGGGCCTCAGGCCAGTCCTTGGAGTACTCGCCGTTGATCAGGTACGGTATCCCGCTGTCCGCGAGGCTCGTAGGAGAGTCGGCCGCACCCACTGCGCTCCATATGCTGGGCATGAACCCGACGACCATGAACAGGATGAAGAATACGCCTAGGTACTTGTTGACCCCGAAGACGGCTATGCGCTTCCTTCTCCTCCTGCTGCTGCCCTCCGGCTCAGCGGTCACGGCGAAGAACGGCCTCGACACCTCAACCAGGCCGTAAGCGCCCATGACGCAGGCGGGGGCCGCGAGGATCTGGGTTAGACGCACCATTACCCCCGCGAAGTAGAGGGACGTCAGGAAGAAGAGGGAGCAGTATATGTTCTTCTCGTTCTGGTTCTTCATGGAGAAGAAGGTTCCGGCGGCGGCGAGGACGAGTACTGGGCCGAAGCTGTTGAAGAGGCTGGCCCACGCCACCACCTTGTTCTCTGCGACCGAGTTGTAGAGGGCGTTCTCTATGGAGGTGAAGGGGTTCAGCACCCTGAGGAACTTGTAGCCCATGGGTATCCTGATGCCGATGGCCGGCAGGAGGTAGATGGCTAGGATGCCGACTATGATGGAGGCCCCCACAAGGTTCGCAAGGAGCTTGACGTCTATCCTGTCCTTGACGAGCTCGTACCCTATCATCACAGGCACGAGGCCGAAGGCGGCTAGGTTATCTATGGTGAGAAGCGAGTTGACTCCGAGCCTCGGGACCATGATAACAACGAGGAACCCGAACCCGATGGTGAGGCAGTAGCTGAGCAGGTGTCTGGTCTCGAACCTCTCCGTGTAGAGCAGGATGAGCATGTATAGTATTAGGAGGCCGTTCATGTACCGGGCGGCGCCCCAGGACGCGAAGATGTATCCGAGGGTCAGACCAGAGAGCACGCCGAAGGCTACGCGGTGCTCCAGCCTCCTCTTCTCGTCGATGGACCTCAGGAAGAATAGGCCGATGGTGACCATCGAGAATGTGCCGATGGTCTCCGTGTCGAAGAAGCCCAGCGTGGACCGGCCGAGGAAAGCCGGGTTCACGGCCATGAATATGGCGGCGAAGAGTCCGGCCGCTTTGCCCTTCAGCTCCTTACCGAAGAAGTAGCTGGAGATGCATGTCAGGGAGGCCATGAAGAGGGGGAAGTACAGGCACACGCTGTAGACGGTGGCTGACGGTATGAGTGGGTTGATCACCATGTATAGGAGTGCCGCAGTGAAAGGGACGCCCGGGTACGCGCTGTTTGCCACGTTCCTGCCCATGGGGTACCAGCTGAGGGTGTCATGCCACGTACTCCACGACCCGAAGCCGTTCTCCACGACGTACTCCGTGGCTCTGTACTGGAACAACGGGTCGTAGCCGGTGAAGTAGGCCCCGTACTGGAGGGGCAGCACCCTGATGAGCGCCGCGATTATCACGACGAGCGTCAGCGCCCCTAGCTCCATCGCCGTCGTCCGCGTCAACCTTAGTGGTATCTTGGATAGGCTGGACAAGGCGTTGGAGGGGCTCTCCGGTGTGTCCTCTGTCAATTTTTCTCGGACTCCGCTATTTAGGATACGATGGGCTCTTATTTAAATTGAGAATACTCGGCCCCACGTGCTCCAACGGTTTAGGGCTCTCAATTAGTTCAGGGATAGGCTTAACAGTCGATGCACGTCTGAAAGTGTAATGAGCCTCCATTTCTCCACCGGCTCGATAGACCACGACGGTGTCGAGGTCCACGGCGCGTTAGCCGAGCTGGACAACGCCGTCATCGCACTGATCTGGTCGGGTGACAAGCCCCGTCTCGGCTCCATGACTGCGACGCTGCCCAACAGGGTCAGCAGCCAGCTCCTTGGGGACAGGGACGAGGTGCTGTCACGGATGGTGGGTGAGAGGCTTGCTTCACGTTACGGGAAACTCGTGCTTGTTTCCAGTAACCTTCCCATCGGCTTCCAGGCGGGGAGACCCCTGCTTGGGTTGATAGACGAGTTGGCTGGTGAAAGAGATGAGTGACCTAAGGTCTTTCCTGGAGGAGATAGACGAAGAGGTAATCAGGATCAAAGAGCCCCTCAGCGTAAAGTACGAGATACCGGCGGCACTACACAGATTCGACGGGGGCAAGGTTCTCCTCTTCGAGAACCCCAAGGAGACAGACACCAGGATCGTGGGAGGCGTATGCGGGTCAAGGCACCGGATACTGAAAGGGATGGGGCTTACCACCGAGAACCTCTACGAAGGCATAATCCACGCGACTAAGAACCCGGTCAAGTGCAAGGTCGGGGACGGCCCCGTCAAGGAGGTCGTCGAGGAGGGCAGCCTCAAAGACATTCCAGTCCTGACACACTTCGAGGGCGACCCGGGGCCCTACATCACCTCCGGTATAGTGTACACCAGCGTCCCCGGCGGCGAGTACGAGAACGTGAGCTTCCACAGACTCCTCGTGCTGGACGAGAGGAGGCTGGCCATACGCATCGTGCCGCGTCACCTCTACAGGCTCACGCAGCTGGCCAAGGAGGCCGGGCTGAGCAGTCTGGACGTGAGCGTCAGCATAGGGCTCCACCCCGCGACAATGATCGCCGGCAGCCTCACGGCGCCGTTTGGTGTGAGCGAGTTCGACGTGGTGAACAACTTCCACGGAGGCAGCCTGAAGCTTACGAGGTGCGAGCACGTGGACGCCTTGGCGCCGGCGGACGCGGAGCTGGTGCTGGAGGGCAAGCTATGGATAGACGAGAAGGCGACGGAGGGGCCCTTCGTGGACCTCTCGGGCACCTTCGACGTCCAGAGGCAGCAGCCCATCATAGAGGTGGTGGGGGTGATGCACCGCGAGGACTATATTTACCAGGGGCTGCTCCCCGCGGGCTCCGAGCACAGGCTCATGATGGGGATGCCTCAGGAGCCCAGGATATGGGAGTACGTGAGGGGTGTCGTCCCCAACGTGAGGGGCGTTAACCTGACGGTGGGCGGCATGGGGTGGCTCCACTGCGTGGTCAGCTTCGATAAGTTCAGGGAGGGCGACCCCAAGAACGTCTTGATGGCGATATTCGCGGCGCACCCAAGCCTGAAGCACGCCGTGGTCGTGGACAGCGACATCGATCCCTTCGACATGCAGCAGGTGGAGTGGGCCATAGCGACCCGGTTCAAGGGAGACGAGGACCTATTGCTGGTGCCCAACGTCAGGGTGTCGAGCCTGGACCCGGCGGCCGACCAGGAGAAGGAGCTTGGGTGCAAGGTGGGGATCGACGCGACGCGGCCCATGTTCAAGGACCCCGAGGGTTTCAGGAGGGCCGAGATACCGGTGAGCGAGGAACTCAGGAAGGTCCTCAGCAAATACTCTTAATTTTATTATTTATTAACAGTATATATTTGGTATTGGTTTAAGGTATGCAGACAGGGGGATATGCGTCAGATCGGAGTAGCCGTCGTCGGCTGCGGGGTGAACCACGCCAAGGTCTACTCCGGGCTCGACAAAGCCAAGCTGACAAAAATCGCTGACACAGACCCCGAGAGGCGGAGCCTCGCTGAGAAGAGGTTCGACGCCGAGTGCTACGCCGACCTCAGAGACATATACAGGGACGAGGAGGTGGATGCCGTCTCCATCTGCACGCCGACGGTTACCCCCGCCTGGCTGGCACGCGACGCGCTGCAGGCCGGGAAACACATGCTCGTCGAGGCGCTGAGGGCGGAGAACATCGAGTGCGGCGTCTACTATCCCTCGCCGCTGACGCGGCACCCCATACTGGGGGATGGCTCAGCGTGTACCAACGCCGAGGAGCTTTCTCGGAGCGTCCTGAGCCTGCCCATACACCCGTTTCTAGGTGAGCGCGAGATAGAGGCGATGGCCAAGGCTCTGGGAAAGGTGGTCAGCCACTTTCTTCGGTGACCTCCCACATCCGTCTGCGCTCGAGGTACTCGCTGTAGCCGTATCGATATGATGCTGGGCTGCCGTAGTGGACCTCGCCGGGGGGCACGTCCCGGGTGACGACGGAGCCCATCCCAACGACGGCCCGCTTCCCCACGGTGACGCCGGAGAGGAGCGTTGCCCCTGCGCATACTATGGCGCCGTCCTCCACCGTGACTCCCTTGAGCCTCTTGGAGGCCGGGTAGGGATCGTTGGTGAACACGACGCCCGGCCCAACGAACACGTCGTCGCCTATGACAGTCCCCGGCGGCAGGTAGACCATGCCCTGGATGCGGCAGTTGCGGCCGATCCTTACGCCCGAGTCTATGTGGCAGAGGGAGCCTATGGTTGTCTCGTCCCCTATGATGGTGTTGTCGCCTATGTAGGTGAGGTGCCATATCTTGACGTCTCTCCCGAGGCTGACGTTGTGGCCTATGCTGCTTGTTGACGACATTATCTTCACATCCAGTTGAATTATCGCCTTGGGGGTGTTTATATTCTCCCGGTTTCCTGTTCAAGTGATTCGATGTTTCTCACGCGCGACCAGGAGCGTATGCTGGAGGGAGAGAAGGGAGACGCCGTCAGGAAGAGCATGGAGCTACTCGTCGCGCTCGGCGAGGTCTTCGGCGCCGAGAAGCTGGTGCCCGTGGAGTCAGCTCACATCAGCGGCGTCAGCTACAAGAACCTGGGCGACGCCGGCACCGAGTGGCTTGAGGAGCAGGCAAGCCTAGGCTCACGATGCCGTATCAGGGCGACGCTGAACCCGGCGGGCATGGACATGGAGAAGTGGGAGGAGATGAACGTGCCCCCCGAGTTCGCCGAGGGCCAGGTACGCGTCATCGAGGCGTTCAAGCGGATGGGCGTCGAGCCCACGTGCACCTGCACGCCCTACCTGATAGGCCACGTGCCCCGCATGGGGGCTCAGGTGGCGTGGGCAGAGAGCAACGCCGTATGCTTCAGCAACAGCGTCATCGGGGCCCGGACCAACAGGGAGTCCGGCCCGACGACGCTGGCGTCCGCGGTTACAGGCCTCACGCCCCTGTACGGGTACAGGCTGGACGAGAACCGTGAGCCCGGTAAAATTGTCGAGATAGGGACAGAGCTGAAGACGAGGCTGGACTACAGCGCTCTAGGATACGTGACCGGGAAGATACTGGGCAACGCGGTCCCATACTTCAGAGGGCTGGGGAGCCCCGACGTGGAGTCCATGAAGACCCTCGGCGCCGCGTGCGCCACCAGCGGCGGCGTCGCCCTGTGGCACGGAGAAGGCGTAACACCGGAGGCCATGTGGGCGGCGGAGCATCTGGACGGCGTCGAGAAGGTGACAGTCGAGCGTAGTGATCTAGAGGAGGCGCGTGAGCGGCTCGTCTGCGACCCTTCGAACCCTACATATTGCGTTGGGTGTCCCCACTGCAGCCTAAGGGAGATGGCGGAGACGGCTGAGCTTGCGAAGGGCAAGGACCTCGGGGGCAGGCTCTGGGTGTTCACCAGCCGAGGCGTCTACCAGGAGGCGTCGAGGGCCGGCCACGTGAAGACCATAGAGAAGGCGGGCGGAAGGGTCTACAGGGACACCTGCATGGTTGTGGCGCCCCTCCACGAGATGGGCTGGGAGGGCGTAGCCACGAACAGCTTCAAGGCCGGCCACTACAGCGTAGCCCACGGCTTCGAGACCATGATCACCACCTTGGACAAGCTGGTGGAGGGGGCGTCGAGGTGATCCTCAGGGGACGCAGGGTGATGGGCGGCGTCGCGGAGGGCGAGGCCCTGGTGAGCGTCGACCCTGTGAGCTTCTACGGCGGCGTGGACCCCGAGACGGGGTGCGTCACGGAGCCTGGGCACTGCTGCCGCGGAGAGAACATAAGCGGCAAGGTCTTCGTGTTCCCGACGGGCAAAGGCAGCACCGTGGGGAGTTACGTCATCTACAGGATGAAGAAGCTGGGCACGGCGCCGGCGGCGATAGTCAACGTGGAGACGGAGGCCATCCTCGCCACTGGCTGCGTCATAAGCGAGATACCCCTTGTTGACATGCTTGACAGCGATCCTTTGGAGGCCATAAGGACCGGCATGAGGGTTAGGGTCAACGGCGATGATGGGATAGTCGAGACCCTGTAGAGCTCTACCGTTAACGACTTAATGGCGTATCGCCTAACATCCCATGGTGCCCTGTGTTGCTTGAGAAGCTTCAGCGAGAGCTAGAGCGGGTCGAGGTCTTCAGGAAGAAGGCCATCGAGTTCAAAGACAAGAGGTTCCCTGACCTTGATGGAATCAACCTCATCGAAGGTATGCCGTACCACGTCGTGGACGGCGTCCCACACTACTACTACATCGTCGAGGAGGTGAGTGAACGCCTGTTTCTCCACCACGCCCGGACGCTGGACGAGTGCGCCCTCTCGGTGATGGCGGTGACCGACATGAGCAAGGTAGACATCATAGGAGCCCTAGAGACCATGGCCATACCCATCTGCACGAGCCTCTGCCTCAAGACACGGAAGCCCATGGCCGTCATCGGTAAGCGGAAGTACGTGGACGACGTCTCCGGCTACACGCCCTCCGGCCAGATAGAGATAGTGAAGACGACGGGGTACAGCAAGACCTACCTCTATGCCAACGACATACCCAGGGGCAGCAACGTGCTGCTCGTGGAGCCCATCTCCAGCACCGGCGGCAGCCTCCGCAGGGTCACAGAGGAGTTCACGAAGAGGGGCATCAACGTCGTCGACATGGTCACCGTCATAGGTAAGCCCGACTACGGGTACGAGGAGGAGATAGCCAAGGCAGGCCGGGAAGCCAAGACCCTCCTCAGGGTCCGCATAAAGAACTACGTGGAGCTCGGGGACGGCCACGGCTACTCGGAGACCGAGGTAGAGAAGACAGAGTGGTTCAGGAAGGCGGAACCCATAGTGGACAAGCTAAGGGACCGGTACGAGGAAGCCATGACGAGGCTACAGGAGACCTGAAAACATAGCCCTGATACAGAGCCAGAGTATGGGTTCCATGTTTCCAGTTGAACCAACATGCGCCGAGTACAGACTATAATGTCATAAAGGCTTTAACGACAATATAGACTGGGTATCGGTATGGGCAACTACAGCCGCAGACTCACTGGAATCCAGGCGAAGATGGAGGAAAAGGGGCTGGACCTAGTCGTCCTCGGCGCCAGCCCAGACTATCAATACCTCACAGGCGCCCCAGTCGAGTGGAGAAGGGGAAGGGACTTGACTTACCCAGCTGACGCCGCGTTTGTGCCGATGGAGGGGGAGCCCATCATCCTAGCCGGGATGGTCTCGGCCAAGAAGGCGAGACAGGGCTGGGTCGACGACGTGAGGGGCCTCGGCATGTTCGAGAACCCCGCGCCTGCGGTCAAGGAGATCATAAAGGAGCTGGTGGATGAGCCGAAGAAGGTTGGCATCGGCGAGTACACGTGGGGGAGCCTTGTGCTAACCGTGGCGTCGAGCTGTAAAGGCGCCTCTTTCAGGAGCGCCGAAGGGCTCCTCGACGAGGTGCGCATGATCAAGGAGCCAGGGGAGATAGACCGGCTCCGCAGGGCGGCGAAGCTCACGGAGGACGTGATGAGCCGCATCATAGACCAGATCGACGCCGGGGAGACCATGAGGGGCGCCGGCCTGAAGATCGAGACCATGGGCAGGATGATCGGCGCCAGCGACGTCAGTTTCCCGCCCACCGCCGGCTTCTGCAAGTCGGGCAGTGATCCGACAGACGAGGTTTTCAACTACGAGAGGGGTCAGGGCCTTGAGCCGGGCACCAGCATAGCTTTCGACGTCGGCTTCGTGCTTGACGGCTACTGCAGCGACTGGGGCCGCAGCGTCTACTACGGCGAGCCCGAGGAGCACATCGAGAAAGCCTACGCGGCGCTCCAGACGGCCGTGGTGGAGACCGTGGACGACATAGGCAACCAGGTGCACACGGTGAACGAGATATTCCCCAGCATAGAGTTGATCTGCGACAGGGATGGCTACGGCGACTACCTACGCGCCAGGCTGCCCGACGGCATGGTGGGGCACCAGATCGGCGTGGAGGTCCACGAGGACCCTTGGCTTAAACCGGAGAACAGCCACGAACTGGTGGACAACATGATATTCTGCATGGAGCCCAAGCTCTGGCACAGGGGCGAGTACTACATCCGCGTCGAGGACATGGTGCTGATAAAGAACGGCAAGGCTGAGTTCCTCACCAACTACGACCGTGAGCGTTTCAAGCTCTAATCTCTAATACTCCTCGCTGTATCCTTATATCGGTAGACAACTTACTTGGGGAACGTGAGCCTGAGATGAGTAGAGGCTGCTTCATAGTAATAGAGGGGATCGACGGGTCAGGCAAGTCCGAGCAGTTCCAGAGGCTCACGAAGAGGCTGAAGAAGAGAGGCTACAAGCTGGTGGCTACGCGGGAGCCGACGAAGGTGTACCCCGTAGGCCGCCTCATCGAGAAGGTGCTCAGAGAAGAGGAGCAGGTGTCGGAGGAGGCGCTCGCGCTGCTCTTCGCCGCCGACCGAGCAGACCACACGGAGAGGAAGATCAAGCCAGCCCTGGAGGAGGGCGCCGTGGTGGTATCGGACAGGTATGTGCACAGCTCGCTGGCCTACCAGAGCCGCGGGATGGGCAAGGAGCTGGACCTGGACTGGATCCGGATGATCAACAGATGTGCGCTGGAGCCCGACGCCGTCATCTTCCTCGACATATCACCCGAGATGGGGCAGGCTAGGCTGATCAACGGCCAGGTACGTATCAAGGATCACTCCTACTTCGAGAACATAAGCCAGCAGGAGAGGATCAGGATGGTCTACCTAGAGGTGCTTAACCTCAACGACTCGCCCTTGGGCTCCGAGAAGGTTGTCGTCAGCCAAGCCGGCGGTACGAAGGTCTACAGGGTCAACGGGACTCTTCCTGTCGACGAGGTCGAGAAGATCATATGGAGACAGGTGTCGGGTCTATTGAAGGAGCTGAACGTGGAGTCTGAGGGGAGAGACTCGAAGGTGGAGTCCCTGACCAAGTTCATCGAGGATTAGTCAGTCTCACCTATCCGGATCTTTATATCTTTCCCGATGTTTGCTTGATGGATCTGGTTTGCAGGTGGAAGCCTACGCCCTCGTGACTGCGTTCAGCTTCGGGCTCACGGCGGTGCTCGTACGCAAGGGGCTGAGCGAGTCCACGGCTGTCACCGCCACCCTCGTCATCAGCGGGGTGCAGGTCATCGTTCTGAGCCTTCTTCTTACCTTGTCGCCGCCGAGCCTCAGCTGGACCGCGGTCGGCTACTTCGTGGTCGCCGGGCTGTTGGCCGCGACGATGGGCAGGACCCTCAACTACATGAGCATCGACAGGCTGGGGGTGCCCATCAGCACGTCGCTTAGCGGCACCAACCCGCTGTTCACCATCATCTTCGCGTCCATACTCATCGGCGAAGCCGTGGAGGTGAGCACCGTGGTGGGCACCCTGCTCGTGGTCGCCGGCATCGCGTTGATCAGCGGCTGGGGCGGAGAGAACGGTGTGAAGAAAGGCGACCTCGTTATCCCGCTGGCCGCCGCGAGCCTCTACGCCCTCTCAAGCATCGTGAGGAAGACGGCCCTGACCATGCTGCCAGAGCCTGTGCTAGGCGCAGTCGTAGGGGCGCTCGCGAGCCTCCTCACCTACCCGATTGTGCTGAGGCTGATGAACAGGCAGGGAGACATAAAGCTCACGAAGGGCTCCCTGCCCTACTTCGCGGCGGCGGGTGTCTCCAACAGCGTCGCGTGGATAAGCATGTTCATAGCCACCCAGAGAGGCTCCGTCTCAGTCGTCTCCGCAATAATCGGGGCCAACCCCCTGTTCGGGCTGCTTCTCAGCGCGCTCTTCCTCAGGGACGTCGAGAGGATCACGCCCAGGATCATAGCCGGTTGCCTCGTCATCGTCGCCGGGGTCATGGTTATAACGCTGCTCTAGGCGCCCAGCTTATTCGCCCTGTCGAGGGCCTCCATGAGCTTCATCAGGGTGTCCGTGAGTTCGCCGATGAGCGCAGGGTCGTCGGCTTCCTCGAGCCTCGTCTGGACCTCGTCGATCTTCTTCCTAAAAGACTCTTCAAGCCTCTCCTTGTGGGCCTCGGCCTGCGAGTCGGCGTCGCCTTTAACGTACTTGACCGGCCTGTTACACATGGGGCATATGGTGTCGCCGTTCCTCAGCTGAAACAGCGGTGTCCCGCACTCCGGGCAGGTGTCGCTCAGCATGCGCGCCCCTTGCCGCAGGAGCTCACCCATCTTCTTCACGCTGCCCTCAGACAAGCCGGCACCAACAACGCATAGACGCGCCCGCTTAAGAATCATTCATGTCGGGGTGGGCGAAGAGGCCGTCCTCTCCGGGCTCGAGGCGCTCCACCTTCACGACGGCGCCCACGTTGATGGGTCCATAGACGTGGGGGTACAGCTCACCGCTGCCGCCGTCCTCCTCGACCACCCGTGAGTCCAGCCTATCTGGGTCGACGTGGAGGAGAACCAGGCCCCGCTGCCCCCTGTAAATCGAGTTCGCCACCTCGATGACCTGATGCGGGTAGGAGCAGTGGATGTAGCCCTGATCGTGCAGGGAACCCGTCCAGTACAACCCGTCCTCTTGGGCTCTCACCCACTCATCGCCGTGGGCTATGTGTAGCAGCATGGGAGAACCTCCGTGGGGCGCGTTAAATAAAATACCTTTCCACGGATGAGACCCGATGGAGGGCTGAATTGACAAGTCTGGAGTATATCCAAGGTGGCATCATCGGGGAGTTCAAGAAGCACTGCTCACGAGTTGTCGAAAGGGCTACCTTAAAACTGTTCAGAGAACGTAACTGTATGCCTCTGGTGGATAGGTTCAACAAGGTGACCGGCTTAATTGTCGGGGCTACTCTGGGAGGCATCGTAGGTAACTACCTCGGCAACCTCGGCCTGGGCTTGGTGGTGGGAGCGTCCCTCGGGTTGCTGCTGGGGCAGTTGTGCTGCATCAAGGCAGAGCGTAAAGCAACGTAAGCAGAGCGTCTAGTAGGAGCCTTGTTTTTAAGGGAAGCACCCCAAGATGAGGGTGCATTGATCCAGCTGGAGGGAAGAAACCCGGTGCAGGAGGCGCTCAGGGCGGGAACCGTGACCCTGATCCGGGTGGAGAAGGGTAAGGAGCGGGACTCCAAGATACAGGGCATCCTCGCCGCCGCCGCGGGAAAGAAAGTCCCCGTCGAGTTCGTCACGAGGCAGAGGATGGACAAGATCAGCGAGACAGGGCGCCACCAGGGAATCATGGCGGTGGTCGAGCCCAACCCAGATTGGGGCCTGGAGAAGGTGCTGAAGGAGACGGGGAGAGAGACTTGCATACTCCTGCTGGACCAGGTTCAGGACCCCCATAACCTGGGAGCCATACTGAGGACCTCTGACGCCGCCGGTGTAGACGGCGTGGTTATACCCAAGAAGGGGAGCGCGGACCTGGGGGCGACGGTCCACAGGGTCTCCATGGGGGGCAGCCTCCACGTGCCCGTCTGGAGGCGGAGCCTCTACACGGCTATAAAGACCTTGAAGGACGACGGGTTCAGGGTCGTGGGGGTGGACGCCTCCGGAGATTCGCCGTACTGGGCCGTCGACCTGACGGGGGCCATCGCTTTCGTCATAGGCGGCGAGGACAGAGGCATAAACCCCACCCTCTTGGAGAAGTGCGACACCCTCATCAGGATACCCATGATGGGCAAGATACCCTCACTCAACGTGAGCGTAGCCACGGCGATAGTGCTCTATGAAAAGATGAGGCAACAGGAAACTGTATAAGAAAAAGTGGGTCAGCGTCTCCTCATCGCGTTACTTACGACGAGGACGCCGATGGCGATGATGAAGAGAGGCCAAAGAACGTCCCAATCGGGAAATATGTCCCCCAGCAGCCTCGAGAGGCCCATGAGGATGAGGAACGCGCCTATGAGCAGGGGCCAGGTCATCCTGTTTCTGCCGCCGAAGCAGTCGTCGTCGAAGTCCCAGTCCCGCCTCCTCGACCTGTACGCCGGTGGATGGAGACTGGCTCCGCAGTTCTTGCATACTTCTGCGTCCTCTTCGTTCTCGGTTCCGCACTTCGTGCAGTACACCAAAACCGTCACCTAGGACGCTGATCGTCATCCTCTTATAGAAACGTTACTCACGGAAAGCTATCTGAAGCCGTCTGGGCAGGGCTCAGGGCAGCGGCTGCACACCCTGAGGTGCTCCTCCTGGGACACCCTGATGCGCGCCGCCACCCAGAAAAGCACCGACGCCAGCAGGTAAGCCTCAACGTAGAAGCTCGCCCCCAACGTTCTAAGGGATGCGGTCAACATGAACGCGCCGAAAACGAACACGACGTTCAGTGACAGGTGGAACAGGGGGCTGCCCATGTCGATGAAATGCTGGATGACCCCTAGGGCGACCAGCAGGGCGCCGGTATAGAAGACGATCGATGGATCCCCGACCCATAACCCGCCGAAGAAGCACAGGAATCCTCCGAGGATGGACAAGACGGCGCCCAGGGCGAGGCCCGTGCACCCGGCGCACAGCGCCTTACCGTACACCCTCAACACGTGTCCGCTGAACTCCGGGCAGTCCGGGTGGTGGCCGACGACGCCCGGTTTCTGCCTCGCCCCATGTCCGACGCCCCCCAGCCTCCTTGGGGCGACTGCTGCGACGAGCCCCGCTGCGCAGATGAGGATGAATAGGCCGCCGGTCACCATCGTCTGGGCTCCGAAGATGATCCTTGGGACGCTTGGGCTGAACGCCAGCAACCCGAGGACTACGAGGAGAAGCAGTCCGAGAGAGACGTACAGTAGCTGCGTCCTCCGCCCGGATAGGCCGTGTTTGACGAAGCCACGGCACAGTCTTCCCGGGTCCGGGAATAGGAAGGGCGTCTTCTCCCTGTATCGACGGTATTCGTCGCCGAACCTCCTCTCCAGGTCCGGCTCCTCCCTCAGCTTGACTATCGCCACGTTCAGCAGCAGGACCAGGGGGGTGATGGACAGCGCCATGCCCGGCGACTGGAGGAGCACCCCCATCGCCAACGGGAGCAGAGAGTAGCCCAGCACCATCGGGTTCCTCGTGTAGGCGTAGACGCCGGAGGTGACGAGCCTGCTGGTCCTGGCGTCCTCGACGGCCTCGCCCCAGGGCAGCCCGCCACCCCTGCTGTAGAGGAGACGCGTTGACCTCAAACCGACTCCGAGGCCGAACATGAAAACCGCAACACCGATGTAGAGGTTCCACGGAAAAGGAGGGTAACGTCGTAGACCGAGGACGGAGTCCACGCGTCTACCCACAAGATAGGTGATGACGGGCATGACGACGAATATCATGATGTACGACGTCAGCTGCCTGCCCTTCACGGGGGCCGTCCGGGTCTGGTCGTCGTCAACCATAGCCGGCGCCTCAGAAAAGGCTCTTCAGCTGCATGAGCAGCGTCTGCTTGGCGAGGTAGGCGTAGGTGCGCCGGGTGACGGGGTTTCTGCTGCCTACCCCGCGGAACCTGCGGTCCCAGGAGCCGAAGAAGCTCTCGTAGCACAGGTAGAGCTCCTCCTGGACCTCCTCGCGTGTCAGGTGCATGGTGGGCATCACCGCGTGGACCATGTCGTAGTGAGCCCAGTTGTCGTCCATGATCCAGCCGCTGCGCCTCGCCTCCTCGTATATCTCGGTGCCGGGGAACGGCGTCAACACGAAGAAGGAAGCTATGTCGGGGTCGAGCCTGTCCGCGTACCGGCGCAGAGCCTCGATGGAGTCGTGGCTGTCTCTCCTCTCACCGATGATGAAGGTTCCCTGGCTGAACATCTCGTTCGACCGCAGCAGCTCCACGGCCTTCATGCTCCTTTCCTCGTCTATGCCTCCCCTCCTGAAAGAGCTGAGGGTCTCCTGGCTTGGGCTGTCGAAGCCCACGAGGGCCCAGACGGCTCCCGCCTCCCGCATCAGACCGAGGGTCTCGGGGTTGTCCACCACGTCGTCGACCCTGACCTGGCAGAACCACTCGATCTCGTCCCCGAGGCCCCGATCTATGAGACCCCTGCATATCTCCCGGGTATTCTCCCCCATGCCGAAGTTGTCGTCGGAGAACCAGAAGAACCGGCTGCCGTACATGCTGTGCAGGCGTTCGAACTCGTCGACGACTCTCGTGGGGGACTTGTGGCGATGGCACCTGGACCAGAACCTCCACTGGCTGCAGTAGCGGCAGTCGTGGCGGCAGCCCCTGGAGCCCTCGACTATGGCGAAGGGTTTCTCTTTGTCGGCCATGAGGGAGAAGTAGTATCCAGCCATGTGCTCAGCCACCTTGTGGTAAGCCGGGTACGGAAGCGTGTCAAGGTCGGCTATGAGGAGCCTATCAGGCTGATGGTGGATCTCTTCACCGTCTCTCAGGGAGACTCCTGGAACGGCGGCTGCCCTCCCCTCCCTGACGGCGCGGAGCAGATCGGTGAAAGTCTCCTCCCCCTCCCCTCGTACGACGTAGTCTATGAACGGGTAGGCTCTTAGTGTCTCGTCGGCGAGAGCCGTGAAATGCTGGCCTCCCAGAACCGTGACGGTCTCAGGATATAGCGTCTTGGCCGCCTCGGCGACCCTGACGGCGTAGAAAGCGTTGGCCGTGGCCATCCCTGAGGGGGCGACGATGTCTGGCTCAGCCTCTTGCATCCTGGCCTCCAGGCCGGCCCAATCGAGTCCCTCGCTCTGGGAGTCCACCACCTCCACCTCGGCCCAGGGTAGACGCTCCTCGACGTAGGCGGCGAGGCACAGCAGGCCGAAGGGCGGCGGGATGTACTGACCCATGATGAACCAGAAGTCCTTGGGAGGCTCGACGAGAAGTACCTTCATGGCGGCTCACGTTCGCAGAGATGGGTTCAAGTTGATGGGTAAACTACTTCACCGGACCTTAAAAACAGTGGATACTGTGAGGAGCGTGGAGAGGATGTCAGACCTAGTAGCCGTCGGCGTTTCCCAGGCGGCGTGGATCGGCCGTTCCACTGAGCAGCCCCGTCTCATGGTCGAGCCACACTGTCTGCATGCTCCCCATGGGCCAGTGGTACTCGCCCAGGGGCCTGGTCATTATCCCCATCTTCTTAAGGCCTTGGACGACCTCCAGGGGCAGCCGGCTCTCCACCTCTATGGTCCAGTCATCCCTTATGGGCCAGAACCTCGGCGCGTCTATCGCAGGATAGTGTTCCCAGCCGTGCACGAGGACGCTGACGAGGACCTGGGGGACGGTGAATATGCAGTCGCCCGGGGAGCCGAGGGCCATCCACGGCTCGCCGCCCCTCAGCACAAGCGTGTTGGCTATGGCGTGCTGGGTCCTGCCGCCGGGCTCGGCGAGGGCGTACCGTTCCCACCCTATGCCGCTGCCCGGGACCCCGTCCACCACTACGCCTGGGATGCCCCCGCCTCCTGTCTCCATCATCTGCACCCAGTTGCCTATGGAGTCCACGATGCTGAGCTCGCAGCTGTCGTGGGGCACGTGACCTGTCCCCGGCAGGCTTCCGCGGTGAGCCGTCTTGCCATGGGTGAACTCCAGGTATCGGGTCAGGTCACCGGTGGATCTGCTCCTCTTCCAGATCTCTGCGGTCACCGCGTGGTACTCCTCTGAGAGCAGTACCTCTGTGGGGTTCTCGTAGTAATCGGGGTCGTGGATGAGGTTCCTGTCGTGGTGGGCACGCCTCAGCGTCCAAGCCATGAGGGCCAGCGTCTCCGCCGACTCGGTGTAGTGACCCATCTCGGTCAAGTCGAAGTTACTGAGGACGCCGAGAAGGAACCCCGTGTAGAAGCCCCCCCTCTGGGGAGGCGGTATCCCGACCACCTCGTCCTCGCCGCAGGGCGTCTTGACGGGCTCCACCCAGATGGGCTCGTAGCCTGCGACGTGCTCAAGGGTCATCCCCCAGCCCAGGCTGTTGGCTTCCTCGACCAGCCTCTCGGCCCAACGCCCCTCCGTGAAGTAGCTTGGGCCCATCTCAGCCGACGCCTCGAGGGTCTTCGCCAGGTCAGGCCGCCTCCAGAACTCGCCTGCGGGCACTTGGAACCCGTCGGGGGCGTAGTGGGCTCTACCCGAGGGGAAGAAGGTCCTGCCCGCAAGCGTGCTTGAACCGCCGCCGGCCCCGCCGTAGAGGAGGGCGTACTCCCAGCTCGTCACGGTGTGGCCTTCCCGGGCCGCCTTCACAGCGGGCTGCATCAGCTCCCTCCACTCCATGGAGCCGAACCGCTCAAGCATCGCCCCCAGCCCCGCCGGGGAGCCAGGGATGGCCGCCGCAGTGGTCGGGGCGTACGGGTGCGGGCAGAAGGGCGGCAACCCCTCAGGCAGGGTAGGGGACGCATCCATGAAGTAGGGGCGCCTGGTCTCGGCGTCCCAGTAGAGGAACGACACGGTGCCGGAGTGGGTTGTCATGTGAGGCTCGTAGACGGGGCCGGCTAGGCTCCCCGCCACGGCGGCGTCCACCGCGTTCCCCCCTGCCTTGAGTACGCCCACCATTATCCTGCTGACCTCCGGATGGCTGCTGCTCACCACCCCGTTTCTGCCCGTTACCACCTCCTTCAGTCCCTGCCTGGGCTGCATCATGATCGTTGATGAAGGGGAAGCAGACATATTTGAAACCAAGGAGAGAAGATAGGAAACCTTCATTACGGGATGAACCGAAGTCGATACCATGCCGGAAAACGAGACCATGCCTGGATGGGTCTACAAAGGTGAAAGGCCCGCGACGGATAGGGAGTACTTTGAGAACATGACTAGGTGCATCTTCCAGGGCGGGCTCAACTGGCAGATGATCGCCAACAAGTGGCCCAACTTCAGGGAGGCGTTCGCCGAGTTCGACATCGACACGGTGGCCTCGTATGGGCCGGACGACGTGGCTAGGCTGCGCGGGGACGAGGGCCTCATAAGGAACAGGCAGAAGATAGAGGCGACGATACGCAACGCCGAGGAGTTCAAGCGGATAGCGGCCGAGCACGGCAGCTTCCAGAAGTGGCTGGACAGCTTGGACAAGGGCAGCAACTACGACTACGTGGCGAAGAGGCTGAAGAGCAGGTTCAAACGGGTGGGAACCAGCACCGCCCACATTTTCCTGTGGAGCGTCGGCGAGCATATAGAGTACGACGAGAGCGTCCACAGCAGGCGGCCCACGAAGATCGTCTGACCCCATCTTTTTAGCATCAGTCTATTACAATAATACAGCCCCTTCAACCTGATCAGGGACATCTATCAAACCTATAGTGTATATCTAGCTAGAGCGCATCCGCAAATCACATTTATACATTGGCTGTAAGGGATCAAATGCCCGGAGGCGGTAATACCTTTTAGAAGGGGAAGGAGAAAAACCGCCTCCGTGCTCATCCGGGACCATCTAAGGTTTCTTATAGGATAGGATCCTCTGCCCCAGATATTCTTAAGCATAACGTACCCTAACTCGGAAAAGATAAAAAAAAATAAAAGTGAGTTACTGCGGCTTGGTGAAGATGCGCCTGGCTTCGCCCATGAACTTCCTGATGGGCAGCTCCTGCGGGCACTGCTCCTCGCAGACGCCGCAGGATATGCACTGGTCTGCGTGGGCCTCTGGTCCTATCTTCTCCCAGTACTTCTCCTTGACATCGTCGCTCTGGCCGCTCATGTAGTACTCGTTGTACATTCCGAGGATCTCCGGAATATCGACGCCTTGGGGGCAGGGCATGCAGTACCTGCACGCGGTGCATCCGACGAAGCCCAGCCTGTTGTAGGCGTCCTTCGCCTCGTCTATGAGCTTCAGCTCATCTGCTGTTAGGGACCCTGCCTCGCTGCGGCCGGCGTACTCCACGTTCTCCTCGACGTGCTTCATCTCGCTCATGCCGCTGAGGACGACACTCACCTCGGGATGGTTCCAGACCCACTGTAGGGCCCACTCCGCAGCCGTCCTCTTGGTCTCGGCCTTGTCCCACACAGCCTGCACGTCCTTGGGCGGCGTTACGGCGAGCTTCCCGCCTTTGATTGGCTCCATGACGACGACCGCGAGCCCCTTCTCTGCAGCGTACCGTAGCCCCTCGAGGCCTGCTTGGTACTCGGTGTCCATGTAGTTGAGCTGGATCTGGCAGAACGTCCACTCATAGCTGTCCACGATCTCCTTGAAGAGGGCCACGTCGTCGTGGAAGCTGAAGCCCAGGTGCCCTATCTTGCCTTCCCGGATCTTCTCCTCAGCCCAGCTGAACACGTCCAGATCCCTCACTGTGGGCCACCTAGTGTGCCTCAGCCCATGGAGCAGGTAGAAGTCGATCTTATCCGTCTCAAGCTTCCCGAGCTGCTCGTCGAGGTACTTGTCGAAGTCGCCCCGCTCGTTTATGAGCCACGTGGGCATCTTGGTGGCGAGCCGGACCCTCTCACGGTAACCGTCCTTGAGGGCCTTGCCGACCAGCCTCTCGCTCTCGCCCTGGTGGTAGGGGTACGCCGTGTCCACGTAGTTGACGCCTTGGTCGATGGCGTACCTGATCATCTTGACGGCGTGGGGCTTATCGATGTTGCTTGTGTCGCCCCCGACGACGGGGAGCCTCATGGCACCGAACCCCAGGGCTGAGACCTCCCAGTCTAGTTTACCAAATTTACGGTACTTCACGATATCACCTAAAATGATGTGATGAGATCGAATCCATCGCATATAGGAGTTTGCGTCCACCTGGAAGACGCGGACTCAAACGAAGCGACCACTTACAGGAGTTACGAGAACAGGCGGCGCACCGTGAGGTTTTCCTTTATACCACGTTGAAGGTCTGGTTAAACATGGCTAAACGGATAGCTGCGTTCACCCTACTCACGATCATCATCGCGCTGTCACACGCCCCTGCTCAAACCCACGCCGACGCTCTAGGCACCCCCCTCGTCGAGAGAGACCTGGTCCTGACGGGCTCCATGAACAGAACCATAGTGAACACGTTCCTAACCGTCGAGGGAAGCCTCGTACTGGAGGACGACGCGTCGCTCACGCTGGTGAACTCCACACTGGTCCTCGCCGAGGTGCCCGACACCAGTCAAACCTACGTGCTCCGCGGGAGAAGCAGCCTCACAGCCATCGACTCCAACATCACCTGGAGCACACAGGGCGGGATAAGGCTCACAGAAAACTCCACCGCCCACCTCGAAGGCACCCACATCTTCCAAGAGTACCAGAGACTCAACAGAACCCTCTACAGCCACGGGTTCGGGCTTAGCGAAGGCTCCACGCTCACCGCGCTTAACTCCAAGGTAGGCTACCTGAGGCTCATCGACAACGCCTCCGCCACAGTCACCGACTCCACCATAGGCGACTTCACCACCCGGTCCACCGAAGCCACAAATGTAACAGGCTCCACCATACTCAAGACCACACTCCTCTACACCGGGAACAGCCTCCACGTCAACGGCAGCCTCACGGGGCTCCACCTGGAGTTCAAGCCGGACCACCTGTTAACCGAGGGAGCCGCCCCACACCCGTTCACCCTGACTCAGACCAGGATAGGGGCGCCGCCGAGCCTAGACCTCACAGGCTGTACCCTAAAAGCCGAGAACACGACCCTCAACATCGTCATGACGTGGGGCCAGTCCCACGTCTCGGTCACCGGCTCCCAGGTCTCAGCTCTATACCTGCTCCAGGGCGCGTGGGTCTACGTCAACGACACCCGGCTGGACTCGTTGACCCTAAGGGAAGGCGACTTCAACGTCCAGCTGAGAGACGCCGACGCCGGCACCATACACTCCTTCATGACCACCGGCCTCAACCTCAAGACCCATGACAGCCACATCGGCACCCTCAACCTAGAGTTCGCGTACCCGGGCAGCGCCAGCAACATAGAGCTGATAAACACCAAGGTGGATCGCCTCCCTCTGAACCCTTGGGGCCCGAGCCCCTACCAGTTCCAGGGCTCCACGGTCCAGGAAAGCGTCACCCTCAACGCCGACCTCTTCGGGGCTCCCCCTACGGTCCTCACAGGGGGCCTCAGCTTCGGCGAGAACTGCACCCTCGCCCAGGGGACCGAGCAGGGGGTCACAGAGGTCACACGGGTCTACAAGGTATCGGTCACGAGGGGCGCCTCACCCGCGGAGAGCCAGCCATGGGAGCTTACGAGGGGCGGACGCGTCATCCGGGAGGGGGAGACGGACGCCGCCGGGGAGATGGTGCTCACCCTCAGGTACCGGAGGCTCTACGAGGTCATCGAGGACCCCCAGCCCGGCGGACCCTACCTGAGTGACGTCAACAACCTCACGGACACAGTCACCCTCCGGGTAGGGGACGCCGCTTACGAGCTGGGCCTCCTCACCGAGACCCCCATCCGGGTCGAGCTGGAGCCACAGCAGCCCAGCGGCGCGTGGCAGATAGCGTTGGCGGCGGTCGCCGTGGCGGCGGCAGCCGTGACCGCGTTCATGTACAGGCGGGGCAGGTAAGCGGCCGCCACCTGAAGGGGGCGCCGCGACATGGTTGGGCGCTGCGGTGACCCCGCCCCTCGAGGTAACCGCTATATTCGCGGCGCGGGAATATGGTGTGATCACGTTGGAATCGGAACGCTACGAGAGAGTCATGGCCGTCATGCGCCGCGAGGTGCCCGACAGGGTGCCCTGGAGCATCTGGGGCCACTTCCCCGCCGTGAACTGGCTGGACCACTACAGCTGGGAGCTGGCCACCCGTAGCGGCGAGGAGTCCGCCAAGGCCCACATGGCGCTGCTACGCGAGCTTGACTACAAGATGGACATGCTCAAGGTGACGCCCTACTACAGGTTCATGGCCATGAAGTGGGGCAGCAGGTTCGACTTCAAGGACAACGAGGAAGAGGCGCACACCCTCAGCACCACCGTCAAAGAACCCGGTGACTGGAAGAAGCTATGGGTCCTCGACCCAAGGAAGGAGCTCCGCGAGTACGTGCGCTGCAACGAGGTGCTGGCACGAGACCTCCGGCGGATGCCTTTCATCTACACCATCCCGAGCCCCATCATCCAGGCCATGAACGGCGTCGGCACTCCTGAGAGGGTGATGGAGGACATGAAGAGCAGCCCCGGCGCACTGAAGGAGGGCATGGAGACCATCACGGAGACCACCATCGAGTTCGCCAAGGCATGCGTGGACGCCGGAGCCACCGGCATATTCTACGGCATCGGCGGAGGAGGAAGGGTCTGGCGGGAGCTGTCCAAGGAGCAGCTGGAGAAGTACGCCCTAGGCTACGACAAGCAGGTGCTGGACGCCGTGGACTGCCCCATAAAGCTCATGCACATCTGCAGCACCCCCCAGGGCAACCCCCAGGACAAGAACCTCATGGAGGACGGCTGGTTCAAGAAGTACCCCGTTGACTGCATCAACTGGGACGCCCACGAGTACACGTGGCTCAACAAAGCCAAAGAGATCTACAAGGACAAGTTCGCCATCTGCGGCGGCCTCAACAGGGTCACCACGCTGCGAACCGGATCACCCAGGCAGGTGGAGGCCGAGGCAAAGAAGGCCATAGAGGACGCCGGCGAAGGAGGCGGCTTCATGCTAGGCCCAGGCTGCACCGTCTACCAGGACATGCCCAGGGAGAACTACAACGCCGTAGGCAGAGCCGTCATCAAGTACGGCTACTACAAGAAATAGGGGATGCCCCACTTTTCTACCAGTTTCTGAGTACGTCCAGTAATAGACGCACCCCGGGGCCCTTGCTGCCCTTGGGGTTGTAGCCCTTGTCGCTCTTCTGCTCCATGAGGCCAGCGATGTCGAAGTGGGCCCACGGCGTGTCGTCCACGAACTTGCTCAGGAATCGGGCCGCCGTGATGGCGCCGCCGGGCCTGCCTCCCGTGTGCTTCCAGTCCGCGACGTCGCTCTTCAGCTGCTCGTCGTAGACGTCCCACAGGGGCATCCTCCAAACCCTTTCTCCGCTGGTCTGGGACGCCTTCTCGATACGCTCCGCCACGCCGTCGTCGTTCGCGAAGTAACCGATGGCGTGCTCCCCGAGGGCCACCTGCATGGCGCCCGTGAGGGTTGCGAAGTCGAACATGGCGGCAGGCTTGTAGTTTCTGGCGGCGTAGCTGAGGGCGTCGTTCAGCACCATCCTGCCCTCGGCGTCGGTGCTGATGACCTCCACGGTGAGGCCGCTGTAGGTGTCCACGACGTCGCCGGGGTGGTAAGCCCTGCCGGAGGGCATGTTATCCGTGGCCGCCACGATGCCCAGAACGTTGAGGGGCGGCTTAAGCTGCGCCAAGGCCTTCATGGCCGAGATGGTTATGGCTGCGCCGGTCATGTCGGTCTTCATGAGGGGCATCCCGTCACGGCTCTTCAGGCTGATGCCGCCCGTGTCGAAGGTGATCCCCTTGCCGATGACGGCAACCGTCTCTGCCCCTTTCTTGCCTCTGTACTCCATCACGATGAACTTGGGCGGCTCCTCTGTGCCCCGCGCCACCGCGAGGAAGCTGTGGAGCCCAGCCTTCTCGGCGTCCTCCCTGTCCAGCACCTTGACCTCTACGCCCAGCTCCCTGAGCTTCAACGCCTCCTCGGCCAGCACAGTGGGGGTGACCCGGTTCCCGGGGCCCCACGCGAGCCTCCTGCACATGTTGACTGCCTCGGCTATCACAGTGCCCTCCGCGGCCTTCCTCTCAACCTCTTTGCTTGCCTCAGGGGAGACTATCTGGAGTTCCTTGACGGCCTTGAACTCGTCAAGCTCCCTGGTCTTGTGATACGGGTTCTTGAAGCTACCCAGTATGAAGGCCTGGACGAGGGCCTCGACTGCATCGCCGGGGTCCAAACTACCCGCGACGTGTTCGAGGCTCACAGCGACGATCTCCACGCCCAGGTCACGGATCCATCTGGACGCCTCGCCCAGAACGTTTCTCAGGTTCTCTGCGTCGTGGCTCTCTGCGTCGCCGAGGCCGACGAGCATGAGCCGCTTAGCCGGCAGCCTTCCTTGGGTGTAGATGAGGGCGTGCTCACTCTTCTTGCCTCGGAAGTCGCCGAGGTCCATGACGTCTTTTACGAGCCCCTGGATCACAGGGGGCAGTTTAGCTGAACCCTCAGTTACCCCTATTACGAGGAGAGGACCATCCACTTCCTCCGGCTTCTTCTTGACTATGGCTGTCTTCATGGATGAAGAATGGGGGGCGTGTTTATTTAAACGGAGAAGCTTGTCTCACCGTCAGACGCACCTCCTTTTCTTGTGTCCAGCGGCCTCCCACCCTCGACGCCGTAGCTGTTTGACGCAAATACGTTCATCGCTCGACCAAGAATTTAATAATAGAGGACAATTCCGCTACGATGATGAAAAGGCTTGAAATCTCGGATGATTCAGAAAAAGAGATATGATTTTATAATGATGTGCCCCATTTCTGTGTGAAAAACCTCTATTGGTGAAAAGATGGCGCAAGAAGAAGCGAAATTCCATGGCGTAGTAAACCAGGTGGGACTGGAGCGGGACGAGGCGGAGTTCCGTAACTTCAACCTCACGCTGGGGATCAAGGTGAAGACAGGGAAGAAACTGAGTCTGAAGGAGGGAGAGCGCCTCATAAAGCAGATGAGGAAGGAGTTCCTAGGCAAGAACATCGCGTTTGAGGCCATCTCCATCCCGTGCCCGGTCTGCGGCAAGACGTTCAACACGGAGGCGGGCATGAAGCAGCACGTAAGACGGCAGCACAACAACGGCGTAGACACAGTTGAGCCGAATAAGAAGCCCAAGAAAGCTTCGTCCAAGAAGAAGGCGTCGAAAAAAACCAGTAAGAAGGGGTCTAAGAAGAAGACCTAGTCACTTTTATCGAGGCTTTTCTTGAAGTCGATGAGGGCCTCAACCTGTGGGTTGCCTATGTTGAGCTGGTAGACTACGGAGACCTTGCCTACCTTGCAGCCCATTACCAGGTCCCTTCTGAGTAGCTCGGGCATCACAGGGCTGACGGACCCGGGGTTCTTGTCTATTCTCCTAGCGATCTCCCTTAGGTTCATCCACTGGTTGGGGTCGTCTATGAGCATGTCTAGCACCAGCAGCATTATGGATGGCCCCAGGAGGTCGTTGATGGTGGGTTTCACAGGATTTAACATGTGTTTGGAAATATAAAAGATAGCCCTTCTATCAAACATATAATACCATAATCAAATGATTGTATGGTTATCCAAACATTTATATGGTGTTTCACTGAAACGAAGATAGAGTCTGTTCAACTCCAGGAGAAACCAGTTTGAAGAAGATTCAGCGAGGCAAGACAGGGCTCATGGTCTCCCGGGTCGATATGGGGAGCATCCTGATCAAGCGTCCCGGACCCTGAGAATATAGTCTACGAGAGACAGCCCACGTTCTACTGCGGAAATGGTGTGGAGCCTCGGGCGGGAATTGAACCCGCGACCAACAGCTTACAAGGCTGCCGCTCTGCCACTGAGCTACCAAGGCACGCACCATGTAAACCCGGAGACGCCAAATAAATTTTTGTCTATCGGAGCCCTTAGATGGTGCGTATCGGATCAGTATGCTTCGCCTGCCCACCATATATATCGGGGCGGCGTAAAGCAGATTGGTGGCGAAGCTTTCGATGATCCGGTTCACTGAACGGATATACCTAGTTCTGTTACTCTTGTTCGCCCTGTGCCCACCCGTAGTGACTGGAAATCCAGCCCGGGAAGACGCCGTGAACGTCGTCGAGATCGGGGGCGTCGATGCGGTGCTCGTCAACAGCAGCCTCTACAGCCCAGACGCCGCCGAAGAGATAAGGGAGTGGATTGACAGGGGCGCCCCCGTTGTCTTCTACGGGGACCAGCCTGAACGACTCCTCGATGTTTACAGGCCCCGGATATACGTGGAGGGTTCATCTAGGGGGGATTCGAGGCTCGTCGTACTCGGCGTCATCGCCGCCAAGGGGAACATATCCATCGAGTGTGTTCTGAGGGTGCTGGACAGGTCGTTCACGGAGGACGCACTTGAATATGCTTATGGCTGGGTGGAAGACAGCCGAGGAGAACCGGTCGACGGCAGTCTATCCGAGAGATACGAGTCGGTGGGGACGCTCAGGGAGGTGGAGAGGCATGAGCCCTACGGCGTCCTCGAGTCCACCGTAGAGTTGGTGCGTGTGCTAGGCGACGGCTCAACGGTTCACGACTGGTACGACGCCACGGTGACCCAGACCGTATCGCCGGGAAGGCATCTGGGGGACTCGGGCTGGGGCTGGAGCTGGCTGGAGTACAGGATGAACGGCACCGCGCCCGGAGCCAATGTCTACCTGACGGACTACGATCAGCCCTCAGCGGGGGAGAAGCCCGTCGGGCTGTTCAGCTTCCTCTGGAGGATAATGACGTTCAGGTGGGACGAGGCGTTCCCGTGGCTCAGAGAGGACCCGGTCGTCCAGGGAATGGACATGAGCGACTTCAGCGTGGAGCTGTTCATGGCGAGGTACGAAAACAGAGGCGACGCGGGGGTACCGTTCACGGTTCGGCACCACTATGTCCTACGGGTGGGGGAGGGCCAATCACCCGTTTTCTGGCACCAGACCCAGATCAAGTATGTCAAGGGCATGGCGTTCAACATCGAGAGGCACATAACGCCCCCGATCCTGGACGACCTCGTAGCCGTGAGCCCATAACGTACTTATCCTGCTGACTCGCTTCACGGGGAATAGACCTGAGGCTGGAGCTGGACTAGAACCTCTTACCCATCTCCCTGGCTTCCGCCAGCAGACTCGTGTTGTCCTTCACAGGCCTCCTGTGGCTGCCGTAGCCCTTGAGGTTGCCCATTATCTGCATCTTCCAGTAGTTGGCCATCCTGCCGTTCATCCACTCCAGCACCTCGTCGTACGCGTTCGGGTGGTCCCAGCCGCAGGTGATGGCGTTGACGCACTTGACGCCGTCCGGGAAAAGCTTCCTGTACTCGGCGCCGTGGCTCATGCTGTAGTAGTAGAGGCGGTCGATGAACAGCTTGGCTCGGCTGCTAACGTGGTCGTAGTAGATGGGTGTGCCGATGACTATGCCGCCCATGGTCTCAAGGTGACGCATCAGCGACGCGAAGTCGTCTTCAGGGTAGACGTAGCCGCCTTCACCGTATTCCAGGGGCTTGATGTCCATGTCGCAGAGGTAGAAGACGTGGGTCTCGTTGCCCGCCTCCCTCGCGCCGGCGAGTACCTCCTCAACAAGCCTCGCTGTGTGCCCATCGCGGCGGGGGCCGCCGACTACGCCGATGACCTTCATACGGATTATGGAAACAGGGAGGGTTAAGAAGCTTATTCAAGCCAGGACACGGCGCCCGGAACCCCGTCCAGCAGCTCCTCGTGGCCGTGCCACCTCTGGTTGCTCTTAAGGGTCTTCAACAGGCATCCTGTGAGCCAAACCTTCAGAGGGGTCTTCTCCCCCAGGGTCTCCGCCGTCTCTTCGTCGATGGCCTGGGCCTCCTCCTCGTCGACGTACAAGGCGTCGATGTCTGCCCACGGGTTAACGGGGGGCAGGTCCGCCAGCCAAGAGTTCAGCGCGTCGCAGTACGCCAGAACGTACTCCTCGCTGAATCTGCGGAACAGCTTCCTCGCTTCCCCGGTCTCCATCCCCGAGGTGCAGAGGAGGGTCGCCTCCGTCTGTTGAGAGAAGCAGCACTGGCCGGACCCCTGCTCACAGCGGAAACAGTGGAAAGGCCGTCCCGTGGGCGGCGCATCTTCATACGCTAAGTCGCCATGGGCGCTGCATAGCTCTCTGAAGGACTTGGTCTCGGGCTCTCCCCGGGCGAGAACGTCGGCAAGCCACGACACGGTTCCCCTGCTGTCTGAACCTATCTGCTTCACCAACAACGAGTACTTCTTCTCCAGGGGGCTCACGGGCTCGTCTCCCCTCAACGCCTTCCTCAGGACTCTTGAAAAGTTGAGAGCCACGCGTCGACCCTGCTCCGCTAGTAGCTTCTCAGAGTGTACGCCTAGCTTCGTCAGTAGTCCCCTTCCCTCACAGCCCATGTTACTGGCGTCTAGAAGTTTCTCCGCACCAATGTTACTGATAATGATCTCTACACTACCGGGGAAGAGGGGGTGGTACCTGCAGAGCTCCGCCATCTGTGCCCTCACGAGCCGCTGATCATCGCTGAGGGCTGGGAGGGTTACCTGAAGCTGGTTAAGTCTCTGCACCTCGTCGTCCCAACTGGCTGGGTCGTCGCTGAGCGAGACGTTGAACCACAACCCCCAGCATCCTCCGCCGCTCCCGGGAGAGAGCAAGGTGACTCCGTCTTCCTCGGATAGAACCATCTCGAAGCCCCGTGGGACATACGGGTAGGCCATGAGTCGGGGCAACTAGGATCACAGAAATATTGTGTGTCGTGTTTAAGATGTTTCTCAACGCCCAGTATAGCTTATATTAGGAACCACGATGTTTGCCTTGAATCAAGTTGAAGAGGTACAACGTCGAAGGCAGCTGGCCGGCCCTGGTGACTCCGTTCACGGAGAAAGACGAGGTCAACCACGATGTGCTCAGACGGCTCGTGAACTTCCACGCCGAGAACCGTAGCAACGGCATACTCCTCATGGGCTCTACGGGTGAGGCTATACTACTGTCGAGAGATGAGCGGGAGAAGATCATAGACGCTGTCATCGAGGAGGCGGGCGGCAAGGTCCCGGTGATGGTGGGCGTCGCCGCCGTAAGCACCAGAGACACCCTGAAGAACGCAAGGTACGCCAGGGAGGCGGGCGCCGACTGCGGCCTCGTGGTCCAGCCTCCCTACATCAAGCCCACGCAGGACGCCCTCTACCACTACTTCAAGGACGTCGCCGACGCGGTGGACCTGCCCTTCGTAATCTACAACAACCCGGAGCGGTGCGGCGTGAACGTGGAGCCCGAGACCATAGCCCGTCTGGCGCCGCACCCGAACATCGTCGCCATCAAGGAGGCGGGCCCCAACCCCTACGGCGTCATGCGAACCGTGGAGCTCACCAGGGGCGAGTTCAACGTCCTCTGCTGCGACTGCGCGTTCTATGCGTTGATCCTTGTCGTCATGGCGTCCGGCGGCAAGGGCACCAGCAACGTGACGGGCAGCATGTGCCCGAGGGAGTTCGCCGAGCTGAGCAAGCCGTGGGAGAACTACGAAGACGTTCTGAAGACCCGTGAACACCTCTACAGGCTGCTGCCTCTCACCAGGATGATGTACAGCGAGAGCAACCCCGTGCCGCTGAAGGCGGCGTTGAACATGGTGGGGGCCGATGTCGGCAAGCCGCGGAAGCCCCTTCAGGAGCTGAGCGAGGCCAACATGAAGGCCATGAGGCAGACCATGCAGCGGCTCGGGATACTGGACGAGGACAGCTACCAGAGACGGTTCTTCTCCAATAAGTAACGCCTTTTATCTAACAACCGACACCATGCAGCGAGGGGCCAGACGTGTATTCACGTGAATGCAGGGACGACCGCGACTTCGAGGAGATAAGGCGGCTCCTCATCGAGAGCTACGCCCTGAACCAGAGGTTCCACAGCTGGTGGCTGGAACGCATCGAGGGAAATAGGTACCACAGGCCCGTGAAGGGCGGTTCCGCCGATTGGAGAACCAACATACGGCTCTGGTTCACCGACGAGGACAAGCTCGTGGGCGTGGTGAACCCGGAGGGCGACGGCGTCGCTTTCATACAGATACATCCACATCACAGGCATCTTGAATCCGAGATGGTGGAGTGGGCCGAGCGTAACATCGCCCACACCGGCGAAGACGGCGTCGACAGTCTCAGCTTCTGGGTGTACGACTACGACGAGACACGTCAGCGGCTACTAGAGTCAAGGGGATACAAGAGGACAGGCGCGTATGGATGCACGCGTAGGAGAAGCCTAAAGGTCCCCTTCCCTGAGGCTACTCTGCCAGAGGGATACAGCCTGAGGCCGCTCACGGAGGAGGACTCGCGGCTCGTCGCCGACTCCATTAACCTGATCTTCGGGAGGGACTTCCACACGGAGGAGGCGATCCGCAACATGTACAACGCCCCAACATTCCCCAGAGACCTGAACCTCGCGCTGTTCACCGGCGGCGGCACGCTGGCGTCGTTCGCCACGGTCTGGTACCACCCCGCAAACAACATAGGCGTCTTCGAGCCAGTGGGGACCCACCCGGACCACAGGAGGAGGAGGCTCTCTACGGTGTTAATGTACCATGGCATGAGAAAGTTGGTGGAGCTGGGCGCCGACTACGTGTACGTGGGCACGGGTTCCCGGGAGGCGCCGAACAGGCTCTATGAGTCTCTGGGCTTCAACGAAGTGGACACCAGCTACGAGTGGCGTAGAAACCTATAGTAAAAAAGATGGGAGGGTTACTTGAGCTTCTTTATCAGGTGGTCGATGGGTACGGCGGGCATGCTCAGTATCTTGATGGTGCCCCGGCTGCCGAGCTCGACGCTCATCTTGAAGACGGCGTCGTTGTCGGGGGCCTCCACGATGTTCACGAAGTCATAGGGGCCGAGGACGGCGTACTGCTCCAGAACCTTGACTCCGAAGGCCTCGATCTCCTTGTTAACCTCCTTGATGCGCTCAGGTTTGCTCTTCAGAGTCTTCTGTCCATCGGGTGTCAGCGTTGATAAAAGGATGTACTTGGCCACGGTCTACACCAAGATGACGGTTGAGAGAGGCACTGATATGGGTATCGATTACATGGCTGACAGGAACACTCCATGCCCCGGCGCTGCCACGGCCTCGCCGTCCACGTAGGCCTCAACTCCCCTCACGTACGTGGCCACAGGGACCCCCTTCACCCTCCAGCCCTCGAAGGGCGTCCACTTGGTCTTGCCGTGCAGCCCCTCGCCCCTGATGACCCTCTCCGCCTTCATGTCCACCAGAACAAGGTCCGCGTCCGAACCCACCCTTATGCAACCCTTACGGGGGTACTGGCCAATCACCTTGGCGGGGTTAGCCGAAGCCGCGTCTATGAGCGTGCTAAGCTCAAGCACACCCTCGTTAACCTTTGTGAGGAGCAGGGGGAGCATCGTCTCGACGGCAGGCAGCCCCGGAGGCGAATCCCAGATGTTGTCCCGGCCACGCTCCTTCTCGTCCTCTGTGTGGGTGGCGTGGTCGGAGGCGATCACCTTGATGACGCTGTCCCTGAGGGCGCCCAGCAGAGCCTCGTTGTCGGTCTTCCTGCGCACGGGGGTCCACTGCTGGGCGTAGGGGCCCAAGCCCCTCGTGTTCTCGTGGTTGAGGAGAAGGTGGTCCGGCCTGGCCTCGGCGGTGACGCCACCCATGTAGCGCCTCAGCCTTCTCAGGGCCTTCACGGTCTCCAGCGTCGAGACCTCCCTCATGTGAGCCTTTACGCCGACGGCGTGGGAGAGAAGCACCCGTTTAGCCGCCCCGACGGACTCGGCTACGTGGGGGAAATGCGCGTTGTAGTCGTCCAGCGTCCCGCTCCCGGAGCCCCTGATCCGATCCGTGACGTGAACCACTAGGTCCGACTCCCTGCAGTTGAGGAGCGCGAGCCCCTCAGCCTCCTTGACCCGGCTGAGGGCGTCGAGGAGCACGCCCGTGTCGTCCATCCCTGTCGGCGCGTCGCCGAGCATGTCGAACACCGCGAAGCAGTTGACACCCATCTCCCTGAAAACGGGGATTTGCTCCAGCGTGTCCGCGTAGAGGGCGACGCTGAACGTGTAGTCCACGAGCGCCTTCCGCTGCGCGAGCCTCATCTTATCGCGGAGGGCGTCTGGCGTGCTGGTGACGGGGCTGTTGTTCGGCTCATCCACGACGGTGGTGACCCCGCCTGCAACGGCGGCGCATGACCCCGTGTAGAAGTCCTCCTTGTGGGTGAAGCCCGGCTCCCTGAAGTGTACGTGGAGGTCAACTAGGCCCGGTAGGACCAGTTTACCCTCAGCGTCCACGACCCTCTCGGCCCTAGGCAGTGAGGGCTCCTTCCCGATCTTAGCTATCTTTCCCTCACATATGGATAGGCATCCCTCGTAGATGCCTGTCTCCAGCATGATTCGCGCGTCGACTATGTTGATGTCCGGGTTCAAGGTACCGTACCGCTTTTGCTGAATGGAGGCTCACGGAAATAAAAAACCGTGGGGCGGACATGATCGAGCAGTACGAAGTAGGCGCATTGTTGGGCCTCCATCATCGATGCTTGGGAGGCTATAAATCGATTTTCTGGCTTCATGCACCTGATCTTATGACAGGGAGAGGTCTCAGAGGGCTTTCACTCATAGTAATCGCGCTGTTCTCCGTGGGCTCCGCGGCCTACGCGAACCAGGAGTATGCGTTGAACAGGGTGGCCTCGACCAGGCACGGGGTCGCGTACTCCGTTGTGGTCCTTGACGGCTTGGCATACGTTACGGGTAACGACGGCGTATCCGTGTTCGACGTCAGTGACCCCTCCCAGCCCCGGAGAGTGACGACGCTGGAGCTGGCGGACGGCGCCTTCGACCTCCAGTTCGTGGGCTCGACGGCCTACGTCGCAGGGGACGAGGAGGGACTGTTCATAGTCGACTTTTCGGACCCGGGAAGCCCCATCATCTTAGGCGTCTTGAACGACGGGGGCACGGCGTTTGACGTGGATGTTGAGGGCGACGTCGTCTACCTCGCCGACATCACGAAGGGGCTGGAGGTCGTTGACGTGAGCGACCCGGGGGAGCCTGTGAAGCTCAGCGAGTACATGCTGAGCGACGCCAGGGCGGTGCGGGCCAGGGGGGACGTCGTGTACCTGGGCAACCCCAGCCAGGGCGTCGTCATGCTGGACGCGTCAGACCCCGGCAACCCCACGAGAATAGGGGTTGTTGCAGGCTCCGCGCCTGTCATCGACATAAACTTGGATGGAGACTACATGCTGCTGTCCTGCCACGGCTCGGGGCTGAAGGTATACGACATCTCGGACTCCAGGAACCCGAGCCACGTGGGGAGCTACGTTGAGCCGGGTGGGGAGGCGTACTGCGTCGAGATGCACCAGGACAGGCTGTACGTCGCCGACCTGCAGAGGGGAGGGCTCCTACTGGATTTCAGCGACCCGTCGAGCATCAAGAAGCTCTCGGGCTACGGTAACGCTGCCCCCCATGACTTGGTCTACTCAGATGGCTACATCTTCATGGCCTGCGAGGATGGGCTCGTCATTCTAGAGTACGGTCCAAGCCGGGAGGCCTCAGGAACCGGGTACGCCGACTACGTTCTCCCGGCAGCTGCGGTGCTGGCGCTAATCATCGGTGCACTAGTCTATAGGAAAACGTCGAGCGCGTAATCCTCTACATACGCTTGACCACGTTGTCTGCACGTTTTTCATCATGAATCATTCTATGCTAGGAGGGCACGCACTATCTTGATCATCATGTCGATGAACTCTGGCTCGGAGCCGAACGTCGACTCAGCGTAGACAAACCTGTGCATGAGGACGTCGATGACCTTGTTGACTCTCGCCTCCCTGCCGATGAGGCTGAGGCTCCCCTCTGGATGCCTCTCCAGCAGGGTCTCTAGCACTCTGGTGACGGGTCCTGCATCGGACTTCATCATATCCTCCACCTGGATGGACTCGGCGACCCGGTCGTATGCGGCCAGGTTTGAGAGCACCTCACTCTCCATGGCGGCCAGGACCAGCCTTTCCTCGCGGTGGATCTCGATCAGGGTCTCGAAGAGCAGTTCGAGTCCCTCGTCGAGGGACGCCGTCCCCCGTAGACGCTCCGTGTCGAGCCGCTCCGCGAATCTCTTCACGTAGTGATCGGCTATCTTGCCGCGTACCTCCATGAGGAGGGATATCTTCCCCTTCGGGAAGTGGTAGTAGAGGGTCCCGATGCTGACCCCGGCGTCGTGGGCTATCTCGTTGACGTTGAGGCTGGCGTAGCCCACCCTCCTGAACGTCTCGTCGGCGACCTCCAGTATCTTCTTCTTGGCCTTGGACTCCCTCATCGCTACGTCTGTGTGGCTCCCGTGATTTAGATATTTCGAATTCGAGTCGAAATCGACATCCTTATATCCGTCACCACCATACTCGAATTCGAGTCAGACTCGAATACGGTGAACATCATGGCCCGGAAGAACGATCAGACGGAGAGCGAGCAGCATTTCTTCGATTTCGCAGCCGAGGCGGGCCTTACGAAGCACTTCGGAGGCCTCGACGCGACGGAGGAGCTCGTCGAGCTGTGCAAAATAGGAGAGGGCAGCTACGTCCTGGACGTCGGCTGCGGCGTCGGGCATACGCCGTGCTACATCGCGAAGAGGCATGGCTGCAGGGTGGTCGGCGTGGACATCAACGAGAGGATGATCGAGAGGTCCCGGGAGAGGGCGGAGAGGAAGGGCGTAGCGGACAGGACAGAGTTCAGGGTGGCGGACGCTCAGGGCCTCCCCTTCGAGGACGACACCTTCGACGCGGTCATCACGGAGTCCGTGACAGTCTTCCCGGAGGACAAGCAGAGGGCCGTCAGGGAGTACGCCCGGGTGACGAAGCCCGGGGGGTACGTCGGGCTCAACGAGGCGACGTGGCTCAAGGTGCCGCCTCCACCTGAGATAGTTGCGTGGGCGTCCCAGGATCTGGGTGCATGCGTGAAGCCTCTCACCTCAGATGACTGGGCGGGTTTGCTGGAGGACGCGGGGCTGACGGAGATAGTCGTGAACGTCCGCGAAGTCAGGGCACGGAGAGAGGCCAAAGAGCTGGCCCGCAGATACGGCTATGGGGGAATGCTGCGAAGCATCTACAGGGCGCTGTCTCTGTATGCAAGGAATCCGGCGTACAGGAGATTCGTGAAGGAAGTGCAGAAGGAAGGGATCACCCCCGATAACCTTGAAGAGTATTTAGGGTACGGAGTATTCGTAGGTAGAAAGTAGTTAAGTGGAGCCCCGAGCGGGATTTGAACCCGCGGCCTACAGCTTACGAGGCTGCCGCTCCGACCACTGAGCTACCGGGGCGCCCTTGAAGTTATAAAAGAAATAGAATTTAAGAGATGTGGTAAAGAGTCGGCCGCTTATTTAGAGTAGGATATGACGCCCTTCTGCATCAGGTCCTTTATCTTGTCGTCGTCGAAGCCCATGAGTTCCTTAAGCAGCTCCTTGTTGTGCTGGCCCAGCAAGGGCGCGGGGGTCCTCAGCACGGGCTGGGTCTCCGAGAACTTTAGCGGGAAGTTGATGAGCTTTATCTTGCCCGCCAGCGGGTGCTCCAGCTCCACGAACATGTCCCGGGCCAGCACGTGGGGGTCCTTCACCGTCTCGTCCACGTGGTAGACGGGGGCGCAGGGCAGGCCGATGCCCGTGAACAGCTCCACGGCCTCGTCGCGTGTCATCTCCGCGACCTTCTCCTCCATCATCTCCTTGCTTATGTCGTCGAGCTCCACGCCCATGTGCTGGACGATCCGGTCCAGGGCCCTGGGCCCGAACGCGGCGAGCCTGATCCAGCCGCCGTCCTTGGTCTTGAAGATGCCTCCGGCTCCCCGGCCCCGGGGGAACTTCTCCCTGAGCTCAAGGGGCTTCATCCCGGATAACAGGTAGCCCGTTATAGCGGTGTTGTAGGCCACCATGCAGTCCAGCTGGGCGACGTCGATCATCTGACCCTTCCCCGTCTTGTCACGGTATCTCAGCGCGGCGAGTATCGCCATGGCGGCCATGGTCCCGGGCCCAAGGTCTCCGTAGGCCTGAGCCATCTCGACCGGCGGTCCCTCCGGGTCCGCGTTCTCGCCGGTGAGCATCGTGTGGCCGCTCATGGCCTCCGCGATCATGGCGTAGCTCCTCCACTTGGTGTAGGGGCCGTACTGGCCGAAGCCACTGAGAGCCGCGTAGATTATGCTTGGGTTAAGCTCCTTGAGAACCTCGTAGCCGAGGCCCATCCTCTCTATGGTGCCTGGGCTGAAGTTCTGGACGACCACGTCGCTCTTCTTCACCAGCTCCTTGAATATCTCCAGGCCCTCGGGGTCCTTTAGGTTGAGGGTGAGATCCTTCTTGTTGAGGTTCAGGTGGTGGAACGTGTAGCTTGCCCCGCCGAAGAGAGCCCCCTCGGCGAGTCTGTCGATGGCACCCCAGGGGGGCTCGATCCTTATCACCTCGGCGCCCATGTCGGCCATCATCATGGTGCACCATGGGCCGAACCATACGTGGGAGAGGTCGAGCACCCTTATGTCTTCAAGAGGCATCTTCATTCTTTGTCGACTCCAATCACTATACGACCGCTGATAATAGTATATTATGTTTACCCAAACACTGAAAATTTAAACACCTAAAATGCAATAAAATTCTAGACAGACATTGGCCAAAGTTTCGGACATCGGGGAGAGGAAGCTCATAGAGCGGATGATGCGTCACCTGACGAAGATGCCGGGGATGCCTATACCGTTCTGGGACGACGCAAGCGCCCTCAGCCTCGGAGACGGCCGGGCGCTGGTCATAAACACTGACATGCTGGTCTGGGAGACCGACATCCCGCGGGGGATGACGCCCTACCAGGCGGCTCGTAAGGCCGTGGTCATGAGCGTCAGCGACCTCGGCGCCAAGGGCGTTCAGCCCATCGCCTTCATGCCCAGCATAGGGCTCCCCAGCGACCACCCCGTCGCCAGCGTGGAGGAGATGGCTAAGGGATTCGAGGCTGGAGCCCGGGAGTACGGAGCCTACGTGGTAGGCGGCGACACCAACGAGGCGTGCGACGTGGTTATCTCGGGGGTCGCGCTGGGCGTCGCCCAGGAGTCCAAGATCATGAAGAGGGCAGGCGAGGCCGGCCCCGGCGACCTTCTCGCCACCACGGGGGCCTTCGGCGTCACCTCGGCGGGCTTCAAGCACCTCCTGGAGGGGCTTGAGATACCTGGGGGCATAGAGAAACCCATACTTGACAGCATATTCATGCCCCGGGCCAGGGTGAAGGAGGGAATAGCCCTGGCCGAGACCGGGGCCGTGACCGGGTGCATGGACTCCAGCGACGGCTTAGCGGCGAGCCTCTACGACCTAGCCAGAAGCACGGGCGCAGGCTTCAGGGTCACGGAGCTGCCTGTGGACCCCGCCGCGGCGAGGTTCGCTGAGCGTCATGGTCTCGACGATGCCGATCTGGTGCTCTACGGCGGAGAGGAGTACGAGCTCGTCTTCACGTTTAGGCCCGAGAGCGAGGGAAAGATCAGGGAAGCACTGGGCGGAGTAGGCTGCAGCCTCCACGTCATCGGTGAAGTCACCGAGGAGAAGGACATAGTGTTGGTCGTCGACGGCGTGGTGAAGCCTATTGGGCGTGGCGGGTGGGACCACTTCAAAGGCTAGCGGTCAAAACTTTATCTAACCTACAGGCAACAATACACTTATGGAGACCGACCGCCTAGTCTCAAAGCCCCTCGCCTTCGTCATCATCGGCCTGATTCTTGGAGCCAGCCTCGGGCTAGGGTCAGGATACGCCGTCTTCTACCCCGAGATGGTTGAGCAGAGCAACAGAGACATTGAGGATCGGATGACGGACCTCGAGGACAACATAGACGGTATCATGGTCCAGATGGGGGAGATGGACGACAGTTTGGGCTCGATACAGGAAAGCCTTCAGTCCATCGTCACGCTCAACCAGGCCGTCAACAGCCTCAACGCCAGGCTCGGGCAGGCGGAGCAGGACCTGGACGATGTGAACGGCACCATCGACAGCATAAGGATCAGCCTAGAGGGAAGAATCGACGATCTGGAAGACGGCGTCGAGGAGGTGAACCAGAGGTACGACGAGCTCCGAGAAGATTGGGAGGACACCACCCTGGAGCTCGACGACATGCAGTCCACAATGGACTCGCTGAGCGGCAAGCTGCTGGAACTCGAGGAGAAACTGGAGAAAGAGGAGGCCTTGGAGATGTTGAAGAGCCACCTAGCGAACCCAGACACCGCCATCGCCACCGACATGACTAACAAACTGTTCGAGGCTCTTCTCGGCGACTCCGAGTTCAAAGACTGGGTCACCTCGTTCGGCGAGGCCCCCGCAAAGAGCCTGCTTAAACAGGAGATCGTGAGGATGGCGGGAAGCTTGGTGTGGTATAAGGTTTCAACACAGAATCTAGGCTCCATCGAGTACCTCGTGAAGGTGGAGACTTTCTTCGAGTTCGAGTTCAGCCCGGCGTCTGTGTCCATCCCCCGGATGAGGATGCAGATGAGGGGCACCGTGAACGGGGACGTCGAAGAGTTCAGTCAGGTGCAGGTCGACGCCGTGGAGATACTCTAGAGGTTGGCGCCGCCATTCGGATTTGAACCGAAGACCAACTGCTTAACAGGCAGACGCTCTGACCGGGCTGAGCTATGGCGGCCCGCGACTCTCCAAATATGGGCTGGCTAATATTAATCTTTGTTGCATGGGCTTCACGAGTCGGTGGACGGATGGCCTCGACATGGCGTGTAGCCTCCAAGTTTTTTAACCGGATGAAGGAAAATAGTTGCCATGAGCCAGGGGTACACTGACAGGTCAGGCAAGGAGTTCGGCAAGATAGCGAAGGAGTACGACAAGGGAAGGAGCAGCGAGAACGTGGAGCTCTGGGCCGCCGAGACCAGGCGTCTCGCCGGGCTCAGCGAAGGCTCGTACATCATGGACCTCGGCTGCGGCACCGGCCTGTACACGGTGGGCCTCATGGAGGAGACCGGGGCAACGACCTGCGGCTTCGACCCGGTGCCCGGGATGGTGGGGCAGGCGAGGAATAAGTCACGGGACGTGCACTGGTTCAACGCGATGGGGGAGTGGCTGCCCCTGCGCCCCGGGGTGCTCGACTGCGTCTTCAGCAGTCAGGTGTGGCACCACATCGAGGACAAGCAGGGCACGGCTGACGAGTGCGGGAGGGTGCTCAGGGCAGGCGGCCACGTAGTGATACGCACCATCAGCCGCGAGCAGCTCCACGAGAAGGTGGTCTTCAAGTATTTCCCCGAGATCAAGGCGAACCAGCTCAGGGTCTACCCGAGCAACGACGACTTCAGCCGCTATTTCGGCACCGCAGGGTTCAGGGAGACGGTTTTCCACGCCTACAGCCTCGAACGGTTCCAGCCTGTGGAGGAGTTCGTGGAGATAGCGGAGAAGAGGCTGTGGAGCATGTTCAGACCCATCTCGGAGGAGGGGCTCAGGAGGGGTGTGGAGGCGCTGCGGAGGTACCACGAGGAGTCGGGCGGCGAGCCCCTGCGGAACGACGAGCTCATCACTCTTGTGGTGGCCTCCAAGTAGGTTTTTCGCTGGTCATCTTCGAGTAACTATTGAGAATTCAGTTTTATTCACAAGTTTGTAACGGTTAAAAAGCCGCGGTTTCATGGTTTTCTCTGATAGATTATGATGGACCCCAAGATGCTGGCGGAGCTGAACCAGCAGATAGAGTTAGCTGGAGGCAACAGCCACGCCCTCCTGATGCTGGACAGAGAGATGGGGACCAGGGTCTTCGCGGTCCCCGCGTCGGCGCCATACTACCCCAAGCCGGGACAGGCGACCGGCCCCTAACCCTTTTTTTAATCAGTGAGCGCCTTTACACCTGAACACACTTGTCCGGCATCTACGACGCAGAGAAGCTGATACAGAGCATAGCCATGGATAAGTACCACGGCGCCGAGTGGCTCAGCAACGCCGCCCTAGGCACCATGATAGCCATCGCCCTAAACGCCAGCGCGGACGACGCCGATGAGCTCCAAGCGGCCTTGAAGAGCTACGCGAGGAGGATAACCGAGTCCAGGCCCAGCATGACGCCGATAACGAACAAGCTCGGCATGTTCTACAGCAGCCTGCCTGAGGGAGCGGCCCTCAACGAGCTCAGGGCCGCAGCCACTAAGTCGGCTTCGATGATAATCAAGGAGTCGAGGAAGGACAGGAGTAGGCTGGTGGAGAACGCGAAGAGCGTGCTGGGGGAGCCCGCCACCGTGTTCACCATCAGCGACAGCAGCACCGTAGCGGACGTGGTCCTCGGGGTAGGCGCAAAGAACGTCGTGGTAACCGAGTCGAGGCCCCAGATGGAGGGCAGGAACCTCGCGGAGAGGCTGGCCGGGGAGGGGGTCAACGTGCTGCTCGTCGTCGACGCAGCCGCAGCCATGTTCATGGAGTCGGCCGACGTCGCCGTCGTGGGCGCCGACAGCGTCCTATATGACGGCAGCTTCGTCAACAAGGTGGGCACCCGGACAGTGGCGTTGGCGGCGCGAGACCAGGGTGTACCCTTCTACGTCGTATGCTCCACCTCCAAGTTCAACGTCATGAACTACCTGGGCCGAGGCGTCGAGCTTGAGGAGAAGGACCCGGCTGAGGTGGCGGAGATCGAGGGCGTCAACGTGAGGAACCCATACTTCGAGGTGATCCCAGGCAGGCTCGTGACGGGGATAATCACAGAGTTGGGGGTCATGGAGCCTCTGGACATCCGCCGAAGGATGGAGGAGATGCGGAAACAGGTGGAGCCCCTCTACAGGCAGCCCTAAAAACACCGCGTCACATCATGCGTCGTATTTCTGTAGCTACTGGCCCGTGTTGACGAAGCTGAATGAGGTGCCCGCCCACTTCCTCTCTAGGCCGCGGAGGATCGGCAGGGAGACCAGAAGCAGGAGCATGGACACCGCTACCACGGCGTAGGTCGCGGCTGGCATTATAGGCATGAGCAGGGCAGCTATTTCGGCCACGATCATGGGAGGGACTACCGCCGCGCAGAACTTGAGGATGATCCTCGCGTCGAAGAACATGATGTTGGTCCAGAGCCCCGTGAGGTAGCTGGTGACGCCGACCACGTACACGCTTGTAGCCGCCGCGAGGAGCAGCCCCAGAGGGACCATACCCATCTGGTGCTTCATTACGCCCAACCCCACCACGTAGAGCGCCGTGACGCCGGCCGTGAGTGTGAAGTAGACGACTAGCTTGCCTTTGACCACCTGGTCCACAGAGACGGGCTGGACGTTGAGGTACTCGTTGTGCTCGATGTTGGTGATGAAGCTGTAGGTCATCACCCCCATGAAGCCCACGAAGCCGCTGTAGAACACGACGTTGAACCCGAGGTCCACGCCTACGCCCCTCTCGAACACCCAGCTCATCAGGTAGAGGGCGAGGAGGTGGCCGCTGAAGCTGAAGATCACGGGGCCGAGGGCTCCGCTACGCCGCACCTCGATCCACTCCTTCGCCACCAGGGGGCTCAGCTCACCCATGAAGCCGAGGAGGCGATCGACGTCGAGCAGACTGTCCCCGTAGCGAGACTGCTTGGTCTCGTACTTCTCCTTCATCAGAACCACCCCTAGGGACGCGAACAAGAGCGACGCAGCTACTGAGACCACTATGCCCTGCAGATCTCTGGACACCCAGTAACCGAGGGAGGGCATCAAGCACTCGGGTCCAACCATATCCAGCGGATAGATCATGGCGATGATACCCGCCAGCAACGCGTATAGGGCGAGGCCAGCCAGCCTGGATCTCACGGAGACCGCTGACAGGGTGAAGCTGAGGCCCATCCCGACCATGAACGTAAGGAAGGTCGTGAGGCCCAGCATGGCGACGCCTGTGAAGCTTACCCCCGCCATGGGCGCCGCCACGCCGATCCCCAGGGTCAACGGGATGTAGCTGTAGAGGAGGTAGAAGACGGCGTCCTTGGCGTAGAACACCGCCATCATCCGCCTGAAGCTCACAGGGTAGGTCTGGGGCATCTGCATTATCATGCTCACCTGTCCGAGGCGACGGGTCATGACGTGCTCCCCGATGCTACCGAAGTTGCCTACGAAGAGGCCGTAGGCGACGCTTGCGGCGTGGAGCATGAGCAGAATCGTCGCTGTCGGCATCTGGCTTAGGAGCAGGGGCGCAACCACGGCCAGGAACGCCGTGAACACGAATATCATGGCGGGGAAGAGCCCGGAGCCCAATGGCCCTACCAGGCTCTGGTGTAGCCTCCACTCCTCCTTCATCATGGCCTTGAAGATGCGGACGCTAAGCGACTGCCCCACTCTCCACCGCCCTCAGGAACACTTCCTCGAGGTCGCCGCCTTGGCTTATCTCCTCGAGCCTCCCTTGCTCCACTATGCGGCCCTCGTGGATGATGGCGACGGTGTCGCACAGCCGTTCGGCTATCTCCAGTATGTGGGTGCACATGAACACCGTGCACCCCTTCGAGGACGCCTCTTGGAGGTACTCCCGTACGCGCCGCTGGTAGATGGGGTCCAGGTTGATGAAGGGCTCGTCGAGGAGCAGCAGCATAGGCTCGTGGATGAACGCCGCCGCCAGCATCACCTTCTGCCGCTCCCCCTTGGAAAGGTCCCTGCAGAGGATGTCCCTCTTGTCCTCCAGGTCGAAGAAGCGTATCCATCTCTCAATGCGGCCCTGGACATCGTCCAGTCCCCTGATCCTGCAGGTCAGCTCTAAGGTCTCTTGGGCTGTGAGGAAGGTGGGCGGCGTCTCGGCCTCGGGGACGATGCCCACACGGTGCTTGAGCCTGATGGGATCAGTGTTTGGCACGCCTGCGGTGACGACCGTGCCTGTGTCCGGCTCCAGCTGCCCGGTGAGTACCCTGAGCAGCGTCGTCTTGCCCGCCCCGTTGGGGCCGAATAGCCCGAAGAACTCGCCCTCGTTCACCGTCAGAGAGATGCCCTGCAACACCCTCGTGCAGCCGAAGCTCTTGGATACGTCGCTCGTCTCTATGGCTGGCATGACCTTCACCGGCGAAACCGTTTCTGGTTTCTGGCTGTGGCAGCGTCTAAAATGATTATGAAATACTAAGATGAGAGCTCCAATCCACATGTTCCCCTGCCTGATAATCAAAGTCTCAACCGGTGCTCCATCAAAGATAAATTACTGGGGGTGGAACCTGTGAGACAGTGTGGCGTCCCGCAACCACTCGAGGGTCCAGAGTTGAAGGAGTTCACTGCAGACGGCGTATTCGCCTTCGCGTGCTTACTCGCCTCCATAGTCTACTCCGCCGCCGGAGACAGCAAGCAGGCCCTCTTCTTTATCGGCTGCGCCCTTGTATTCGTCGCCAAGGACATAACCAGCAACAACACAGCGCATAGTACACAGCCAGAACCCATCAGATAAAAAGGAGGATGGTCCTTAACCGATGAACTCCTTGACCGGGTTCGCTCCCGAAGGACCGAGATGCTTGGCGTGGAACTCGTATACTCGCTAAGCTCGGCTCAGTACGGAAGGCCCAATAGTAGCGCTCCCCGTCAGACGGGAACTCCTCCAGCCTCACGCCTTCTAAGCCGATGGCCTCGGCCTGTTCCCGCATGTAATTCGCGATCTCCCTGAACTGGGGGAAGGGGCGTAACCGCCCATCAGGCTGAGGCGCCTGAAGTGGTTGCGGGCGAGCTCCCCGGAGGCCTCTTCGATGATGGCTTGGAGGGTCTCGGCGGACAGCCAGAGGGGCGGCCCTATCAGGGTCTTCTCATAGCCATCATTAAACCTCCGTTCTCTCAGCGTGTGTCTTAACCCGGGGAACATAGTGTATCAACTGCTACGGAGGATATGTAATTTTACTCAGGTACCTCTCTCTCTTCGACAGGATCGGCTTACAGCCCGCACGTGATGGAGAAGCGGGTCAGGCTTGGCGGAGACCACACGAGGTTCAAAATAGAGTAACCCCCGCGTTTTCCTGACGCGAGATCGCCGTCATTCTAGGCCCTCCATAAACTTAAGCCCAGATCTTACGATGAGGATACTTGGAGACTGAAACCCGTGAGAGGCCTTAGGGCATACCTGGAGCTGCTGAAGGAGGCGGTGCCGGATCAATTTGTCACAGTATGCGAGCCGATTGACTGGAAGTACGAAGTCACCTCTTACGTCACGGAGATGGAGAAGAGACAGACGAACCCCGCCGTGATGTTCGAGGACGTGAAGGGGGGCTCGACGCCCCTACTGGTGAACCTGTTCGGACACGTGGACAGGATAAGCCTGGGGATCGGGGAAACACCCAAGGTAAGGACCAGGCTCGGCTTCTACGATGAATGGAACAGGCTCTTCGTGAGGGACATCCCGCCGGTCCTGGTGAAGAATGGGCCCGTCAAAGAGAGGAAGGCACTCGGAGGGGACGTCGATTTACGCTCGCTGCCTATCCCCAGGTTCTACGAGCAGGACGGCGGAAGGTACGTTACCGCTGGGCTGTTCCTCGCCAGAAACCCGGAGAAATTGGAGGAGATAAACCTGTCCTACGTCAGGATGCACCTCCAGGGAAAGAACCGCTTCGGTGTGAGCTTCCACTCAAGGGGCCACATGTGGCAGTACTTCGAAAACGCCAAGGCAGTCGGTGAGCCCATGGAGGCAGCAGTGATAATCGGGGCTCACCCATCCCTGTATCTGGCGGCTGCAGCGAAGATCACCGGCGAGTACCACAAGGCAGGCGCGTTGACCGGCGAGCCGGTGGAGCTGGTGACGTGTGAGACAGTCGATCTCCCGGTGCCCGCAGACGCTGAGATAGTGTTGGAGGGGAAGGTGCTCCTCGAGGAGGAGGACGAGGGGCCCTTCACAGAGTACACGGGTTACATCAGCGGCAGATCGACGAGGAACCTGTTCAAAGTCACCGGGATGACCCGGCGGAGGGACGCCGTGTTCCTGGCTGTTGCTCCAAGCAACTCCGCTGAACATCTTCTCCTCAGCGGGTTACCCAAGCAGGCGAGGATATCCCGTGCGATGACGGATTTCATCCACACGCCGGCGCTGGAGGACATCATATGGCCTGTGTGGGCCACACATTTCGCGTGTTTCATCTCCATGAAGGAGTCAGTCAGCGGGATACCTGGTCTCGCGAAGCAGATGGGGCTGCTTCTACTGGGGCTGGACCATTACGTCAAGATGGTCGCCGTTCTCCCCCACGGCATGGACGTGTCTGACTCAGCCCGCGTCCTCGGAGCCATCGCGGAAAGATGCGACTTTAAGCTGGGAGCGGGCGTCGACGTCGTCGGCACGGTCTACAGTCAACTGCTCGATCCCTCCTCGGTTAAAGCCGGGATTTCATCCAAGATGATCATTGACGCAACCGGACCGAGGGTGTCTTCAGGGAAGGAGATCGAGTTGACTGACGTCATCGGCATCAAGGAGATCAAGGACGCGTCGTTCCTTCATGGGAGAAGCCCCGCCCTATGCCTTATCCGCCCCGAACAGGGGGTGAAGGACCTTAGCTGGGTTTTCGAGGAGAAGGCTTTGTCGGGGTGCAGAATGGTTGTCTGTGTTGACGATGACATCGATATCCATGATGGACGGCAGATACTGTGGGCGATGGCGACCAGATTCCAACCCGCGGAAGACTCAGTCATCAAGGACAACAGGCTATTGATTGATGCAAGGAGAGGCGACGCGTGGACGGCTTTGAGGGCCACGCTTCCATTCGAACGAGTAACCTAAGTTCATACACATCAATACCTGTGACATGATCTTGTAGAAGTCCTCTTTTTTTAATCTAAAATGTGTACGCGTCCTCACTTCGTTTTCTCATGTATCCTACCATACTGTAGGCGAGCTGAACCAAGTTTTTTCACTGTTTCCGGGAAGAGGTTAAGGTCTCTATGCGGTAGCAGTAAAGCATCCATGAAAGCTTGATTGTACTCTGTGATGGTTGCCAGCTCGATGTACTCGACCCTTCTGCTGATGGTTCGAGCTTCCTCACGAACTCCTCTCGATAGAAGAGCCATCCGTGCACCGGTCCCTGCGGCGTTTCCCACCTGCTGGATGTCCAGGGTGTTGAACTCTGGGATCATCCCTACATTGACGGCGCTCTCACGGTTGATGTAGGTCCCGAACGCCCCGGCCATGTAGATGTTGACGATTTCGCTTGGCTGCACTCCGAGACGGCTCAAAGCCATCTGGGCCCCGGAGAACATGGCGGCTTTGCCTTTCTGCAGCTCCCGGATGTCGAGCTGGGTTACGACTATGTCGCTCCCGAAGCCTGAGTCCCTCTTCCAGGCCAGCACGTACTCGGAGACGTTGCCGCTCCTCCTGACGCGTGGGTTCTCTATCTCTGCTCTGATCCTTCCCGAGGTGTCTACGATGCCCGCCTTGAGCATCTCTGATAGGGCGTCGATGAGCCCTGACCCACAGATGCCGACGGGTTCGGCGTCGTCTATGGTAGTGAGGGAGGGTTCGAGGGTGTCCGGATCGATCCACACTCCCTCTATGGCGCCTGAGGCCGCCCTCATCCCGTGCTTGATGTGTGCGCCTTCGAAGGCTGGCCCCGAGGCGCAGGAGCAGGCGACCATGCGGTCCTTGTCGCCGACGACTATCTCGGTGTTGGTGCCTATGTCGATCAAGAAGCAGAGCTCGTCTGACCTGTGGACCCCCGTGGCTAGGATGGATGCGACGCAGTCCGCCCCGACAAACCCGGCTATGAGTGGGAGAACATGTATCTTCCCCTTGGGGTTCCCCAGGTTGAAAGGCCCTGAATCCAGGTCTCTGTGCCCCACGTCTTTCGGCATGAAGGGGCTCCGAGCCAGTGGACGAGGATCCAGGTCTAGGAGGAAGTGCTGCATAGCCGTGTTCCCCACGAACACCAGCTCATATACGTCACGCGGATCCGCGTCAACCTTCCTACATGCGTCTGAGAGCAACTGTTGGATGCCTTCAACCAACGACCTATGCAGGGTTTCCCGCTGGTCGCCGCCGCCCAACGCGTAGGTGAGTCGAGTCATGATGTCCTCGCCGTACGGTATCTGGGGGTTCATGGCGGTTTCAACGCTCAGCACCTCGCCGGTTGCGAGATCCATCAAGTATCCTGCCAGCTTCGTGGTTCCGACGTCGACGGCGAACCCATGGATCGGCGCGTCACGGGATGGAAGCGTCTCAATGACTGTGTCTCCGTACAGTATCTGCGTGGTTTCACCCGTTGTCTGTTTTCTTATTTGAGGATCGAGTGTTACGGGGGTGTCCAAGCCCTCGCTCTGGAGCCTCTGAGCGCCTCTCCGGCTCTCCCTGGGTACGAGGATAACCACGTCACCCATTATCTCTGAGCGGCATGCGAGCCTATAGCCCTCGCCTAGTCTGTCTCCACCGAGTAAATCTGCCTCCTCGAGAGTCGGGTCGCTCACGTTTTCCGTGCCCTGCACGATTTTTACGATGCACTTGCCGCAGGAGCCAGCCCCCCCGCAGATTGAGTTAATGTCGACTCCGAGGTCTCTCGCAGCCTGAAGCATAGTTATTTTATGATCGAATCTAGCTTTCCTTCCATGGGGCTGGAACACGACCTCGAAGCTTGGGGACAAGGAATCAATGAAAGGGTTGACGCCCATCGTTTAGTTATTTGCATTTTAAAAACATCGAATACCACATATGATGGGAGGAGGCATCAAACTGTTTGACTTTTCCGTGAAGCAGAAGACCTACGAGATCAACGGCACCGTGATCGGTGGAGAACCTGGCCTTACTCCGACCGTGATGGTAGGCTCCATGTTCTATAAGGGGGATAAAACGGTGGAGGACAGGGCTAAGGGGCTGTTCAATAAGGATGAAGCCGAGAGCCGTCTGCGGAAAGCGGAGGAGATGTCAGACTTGACGGGGCTGCCCACGATGGTGGACCTCATCGCGGAGAACGCCGTGGCGGCGGCGAGGTACCTGGACTTCATGGTCGAAGCCACGGACATGCCCATCTTCCTCGACGTCGTGTCTGAAGACGGTCTCACAGAGTCACTGCAGTACACCTCCGATCACGGGATGATGGAGAGGATAATACTCAACTCGTTGAACCCCCACTCAGGTGAACATGTGTACACGAAGATCAAGGAGACGAGATGTACCAGCTCTGTCCTGTTGCTCCACAGCGCCGAGCACATGTTAACCTCCAACAAAGACGCGCTCATAGAGGAGATGGTCCCCAAGGCAGAGGCGGCGGGGATAAGGAACATACTCATGGACACGGCGGTCATCGACATCCCGACCCTGGGGTTAGCGACAAAGGCGATTCACCGGATCAAGGACAAATACGGTTACCCGTGTGGCTGCGGCGCCCACAACGCCATAGCATCATGGAAGAGGCTGAAGAAGAAGTACTCGAAGGACGCCGTCACCGTTGCGATAGGCGTGGTAAACGCGTTGCCTACGGCTGTAGGTGCCGACTTCGTCATCTATGGGCCGTTGAAGAACGCGGAGACTATTTACCCGGCGGTGGCGATGATTGACACCGCTTACAGCCAGCAGATGATAGAGAGAAGGATCAGGCCAAGCAGGGATCACCCTCGGTTCAGAATAGGCTAATCCATTAGTCATTATCCATAAATTTAGGATAAATAATCGTAGAACTTGTTCTCATCGTAAAGCTCTAAGATATTTATTTACACGGTTAGAGATGGGTATGCTTCCTTTTTCGAACGTCTCCTCAGCCTTCCCCGGTGGCCGTGTGGCATCAAAACCTGCCTTACAGCCGAGCCTGTTTTCTGTATCCGAGGATGGGTCGAGTCTTGAGGCATACGAGTCGGGGATGATGATCAGATCTTTATCTCCTTGGAAGCGGGTCGCTAACGCCCACTCCACATCACATGTGACGTTTCTCGGGTCCTCCTCCTCGGTCTTCTCGAATGACGCCACGCAGTGTAGCCAGCTGGACCCGCTGGGAGTCATGTTCACCCCCTTGACGGCGGCGCCCAAGTCCCTGATGCGCTCCCAGACCTTCACCTCGTTAGGGATCCCCTCCAGCAGACGGTGCTCACGGCTTGCCGCAAGCAGCCCCTGATAGAGGTAATCCTCACGGTGCATCGATCCAACGATCTCCACCACCGGCTGAGGCTTACTCTCTTTCCGTGTACCGGTGACGCACACGTAGGGCCCCTCCAACGCCTCCTCGTTCACCATTATCCTGCCTTCCAGAACCAGCTCCGCGTCGGATGGGGCGAAAGCATCGACGTGCGGGCACTCACATAACTTGAGGCCGCCGTCAAGCAGCGTGTTGGCGACGTCAAACTCAGACACGTTAAAGGGTGGATGCAGCGCCCCCGCCAGCATCACCGCGGGGTGCACGCCTATACTTATGCTGATGTCGAGTGTTTCCCCGCCTGATTCTCTAGTCTGCTCGACGTATCGAGCTAGGTGCCCCGGCTGGATGCAGATGGATAACCTGTTGTTATCAAGCACATCCATCCTGTGGTACGAGACGTTCCCCCCGGCTCCGTCCGGGTTCTTGGCGTATACCACCGCCGAAGTGATGTAGGGTCCCTGCTCTCCATCGTAGTGGGTGAGAACCGGCACCTCATGTAGGCTGAGGTTTCCCACGACCTCCATGACCGGCCCCTTCTCCGTCCTGCATGGACTCGGGTTGTTCAAGGCGTGATGAAGATGCTCGTGAAGCCTGTCCCGTGTAACGCCAAGGCTGGCGGATATGCTCTCACGGGAATAGCAGACGTTGGCCACGACTTTCCCGTCGAACCCTTCAACGTCGTCGAAGAGGATGGGTCCTTCCCCATCGTGTTTCTTTATGACGTAAGGTATCTCGTACCGGGGGGAAAGCGGCTCATCTACGTGGATGAGGCGTCCCTCTGCCTCCATTTCTCTTAGATAGTCTCTCAGCGTCAACCTTCATCAGCCGCGAACTCGATTACTGTGCCGCATTGAAGCAGCGTGAACCGTTCTCCCATTCGATCCGATATCCTCTTCATGGCCTCGAACCCGGTGCAGTGGCCCGCGCAAACCGTCTCAGCCGCGTCCAGCTCGTCAACCGTCTTGCTTAGCTGCTCCTCGTTGGCTACCCTGAGGTGGAACCCACCGATGACGCCGATGATCTCTTCGACGCCGGTTATTCTCCTCGCCTGTTTCATTATGTTGACTATACCTGCGTGGCTGCACCCGGATATTATCACTAACCCTCGTCCAGCGACGTTGACTATTAGGCTCACGTCGTCGAGCTCCGGGTCCTGAACCATCTCTCCATCCACCTCTATGTGGACGTTCTCCAACGGCTCATAGCTGGTGACCCGCTCAACCTCCCCTGTGGTCATTACCCCCGGCATAAACGCGAAGGGCTCACGGGACAGAAGCCAGCTTCCTCCGTTCGCCTCAACAGTTGATCTGCTACTTCTCTCAGGGACGCCGATGTACCTCATGTTTTGCCTGACGACGTAGCATCTGCGGAAAATTTCTGGGTGCGCTACTATTTCCACCCCTTTTCGGGTCTTCTCCGTGACTCCGCCCAAGCCGCCGGTGTGGTCGTAGTGGCAGTGCGTTAGGAAGATATAATCGATTTTGGAGGGGTCTACGTCTAGCAGCTTCATGTTATGCAGGAGAGGCTCTGAGGTGAGCCCCGTGTCCACGAGCAACCTCAACTCGGCGCCATGTCTCTCCGCCTCGACGAGTAACGACAACCCGAACTCTCCCCAGAGCTCCGTGTCGTACCCTGCGTCGTCCACCACCAGCGCCGTTATTTTCACCCGGTCAACTTCCCCTATCTGAACCAATTCAGGTCTCCTTCCTCAACCATCCAATCTTGCTGCATAGGATCAGGGAAGCCGTAGGTCCTCCCAGTCTTCCTCCAGAAGCCGCTTATAGTCCTCCGTCGTGGCTCGGTTGTTCCTGTTCAGCACCGTGGGCTCCGTCTCGTGTTTCCCGTCCGCATAGATCAGTATCGTGTTGCCGTATGTCCCCGCCAGTTTATCCAGCTCCTCCACGCATTCCTCGGGGGAGAACGAGCCGCTGTACTCCCCTCCAACGATGGGGGAGCAGAACTTGCCGTCATGGTGGAACCTCGCCAGCACCTTGTTCCCCCTGGGCCAGTCCAGTATGACGTTTTTCATCGAGATCTTCAGGCGGGCGTTGTCGAACGTGGCCTCATACTCTGGGACCCAGACATAGTGGTGGCTCCCGGGCACCTCTCCTTCCATCAGGTAGTTATCGATGCCCAGCATCTCAAGAACCGCGCTCATTATCATCCCCTGAACCATGCAGTGACCCGCGCTGGTCCTGAACGACTCGTCGATGGAGTACTCGACCAAGCACTCGTCCCAGAGATGGCCCCATACATACCCGTAGTTGGGTAGGGAGACCCTCCCCACCCACTCCTTGTTGAGGACGACGAGCTTATCGTATCCACTCGCCTCAAGGGAGAGGGCGACGAGGTACGCAGCGATGGGGCTCAGTTTGTTAGCCCTAATGAGTATCTGCTCAAGGTAACCATAGTATTGCCATGCTCTGGCTTTCTTCGCCGGGAGGGCTACATCCCATATGCTGTGCAGGGGGAACCACTCAGACAGTGGGGTGGTGCAGGTCTGGCGGCCGGTGCTGCGGCAGCTACAGATCTCCGCCATAGCCCTTTGAGCCCTGTTTTCTAGTCTCGACACGTCTCTCAGTTTCTCAACGATTTCCTTCTCGAACGGGGTTAAATCGGGAACATTGTTTTTTTCCGCGTATCCTTCCACGGCTTTATGGAGCTCTGGGTCCCTGTCGGTATCGTCCCTGCTCATCAACGGATACCAGACATGTTCCTCGTTGAAGATTAGCACGGGGTCACCGTCAACCTCCGGGGCCTGTCTCTGGGTTACGGCGTCAACCAGACAATCATCCCGATACAGATAGGTTCTCTCGTTTCCGCAGTGAACTATGTACAGTCCCTCGTGGCTTCCCCTGCTGACCCTCTCCCTCTGGTATAGGAGGGCGGCTTTCTCCAGCTCGGTTACTGTGTTCTCCCTCGTCTTCAGAGTGCTTGCTACGGGCAGCATTCTCCTGTCGAGAAAAGGAAGAACGGGGTAACCTTCCGGGTAAAGGTCCTTGAAAGACGCTAGTTTGAATGCGTCGAAGTCGACGGCTGCGAACTTAAAGGGAGGGTACTTCCGGAACTGCATGTCCGTGAGGAACTCGCGGCTATGCACGTCCTTCACTGCGTAGGAGTTGCTGTACCCACGGTTTGTTGTTATGTGTGTTATGAACCTCGAGTCTCCCTTCAGATGGACCTCGGGGTGAATGAGAGACAAGACCCGTGATGCGTAGAGACCGTATCTCGTGTACCTGTCGTCTTTAGCCTCAGATACGGCTTTTCTCCAGGCCCCCTCATGGACCTTCGTTGATAAATTCATTTTGATACCACTGTTATGCTCTAAAAAAGAAATCAACTGAGTATGGGTTTATTACACTTGGGAGCCCCAAAGCGAACGAACTCTTTTTCACATTCAGATCGTACCAAAGAATTCTAAACCAATTTTTAAAGAGAGAAAAGGACCGGAAGGCGGGAAAAGAATACAGATTTACTATTAGATAGCCTCTTTTTGTGGAAGTCAAAACCCATTGAAGAACCATGCTCTCCGCTCGAGTCTTGTAAACAGATTTATCAACGTCTACTAATCAATAGTGGAAAGCATGGTTTCCCACTATGATCCTTCCGACTGGGAGCTAACCAAACGACTATTAGAGTATATGAAACCGTTCACGGGCATCTTCGTAGGAATAGTTCTCACCGCGTTCGGAAGACACGGCGTCTTCGCGTTAATTGCTCCACTCATAGTGGCCCTAATAATCGACTTTATCCTCGTGCCTATGCCTGGACGTACACACTGGTTCATTGATCTCGTGAAAAACTGGACAGGGGTAACCGACCAAACAGGCCTTTTACTAATACTATGCAGCGTAATAGTGCTCCTCGCGATAATCCGTGGCTTTTTCCACGTAATCCACATCACGCTACGGGCGGCTCTTAGTCAAAACATCTTACGTGTCATGAGGCGTGACTTCTACTACGCCCTCATCAACAAGTCGTTCACATACCTCGACCAGGTGATGTCAGGGCAGATCATCAGTCGTATAACCAGCGACATGGGGGCCATAGATCTCTTCTACAGCGAGACCGTGCGGGAGATCTTTAGGCACGGCATGCAGTTCTTCTTCACGCTGTACATTCTCTACCTCATAAACCCCGAGCTTACCCTCATATGCTGCATACCGCTGCCGTTCATCTTCCTCAGCACCCACATGTACTCAAGCAGGATAAGCAGCTACCTGACCAGAGCGAAGAACCAGTTCGGGGACCTAAACAACGTGCTAGTGGAAGGCATAGTAGGCCACAAACTCATCAAGACCCATGGCATGGAGAACCACTTCTTTGAGAGATTTCAGGAACAGAACGAGGCATACGTAGACACGAGCCTCCAGGCATCTCGTATCCAGAGCCTGTACAGGCCGAGCTCAGCGGCTATGGTCGCCGTCGGCGTGGCCTTGGTAATATTCTATGGTGGTCAGGAGGCTGCTGCAGGTCATCTGAGCATTGGAGAGATCGTGCTATTTGGAACATACTTCATCCAGATTGTTGGCCCCATGAGAATGTTCGCCCGCCTCATCATGTTCTACAACGATGCCATAGCTAGTGCCAGAAGGGTCTTCGAGGTCATCGACCTAGGCGAGGACGTGCCAGAAGTGCGGGAGCCAGTTGGGTTGGAGATAAGGGGAGAGATAGTTTACAGCGACGTATCGTTCAGCTACGGAGAGGGTAAAGAGACATTACGGAACATAAACCTGAGGATAGAGCCGTCACAGCAAGTAGCTCTCATGGGATACGTTGGCTCCGGAAAGACGACGCTGGCTGAGCTCGTGCCACGTTTCTATGATGTTACCTCAGGCAGGGTCATGGTTGATGGTGTGGATATCCGTGACATAGAGCTCAAGGTGCTCCGTAGACAGGTGGGCATAGTGCTCCAGGATATCTTCATCTTCTCCGATACTATCAGGAACAACATCGCGTACGGAAAGCCAGATGCAACTGATGAAGAGATACACGCAGCAGCAAAGGCAGCCCAGATCCACGAGTTCATAGAGACCATGCCCAGAGGCTATGACACTGTGGTTGGGGAGCGAGGAATAACGCTGTCAGGTGGACAGAGGCAGCGAGTATCGATTGCTAGAACACTGCTAACGAACCCGAGGGTACTCATATTGGATGACTCGACGAGCAACGTTGACGCGCAGACAGAGGTTCTCATCAGGAAGGCAATAGACACCCTTCTCGAAGGACGCACAGCGTTGATCATTACTCAGCGCGCCTCAACCTGTGAAGCCGCGGACAAAGTCGTCGTCATGGAGAGGGGCAGGATCATCTCCGAGGGAAAACATCGAGAACTGCTTGAGTCAAGTGGTAGCTACCGACAGCTGATAGAATCGCAGGCCTTGGATATCGGAGGAGGTGAGTCCTAGAGTGGCTGAGTATGTGGATAGGTACGATATTGGCTCCCTGGAGTCCACCTCGAGAAGGATGAGCGACCTTGAGATCGTAAAAAGGATTATCATGGAATACATGTTGAAACACAAGGCTCTCTTCACTCTGGAGATAGTTCTCATCTTATTCAAGATGATGACGGTCTTGGCTGGCCCCTATCTTTACAAGACGGTGCTGGACTTTTATATCGCACGTACGCCGACGGATGACTCGGTGTGGCTGGCGAACATCATAGATTCAATTGCGGTAGTCATGACACATCAAACAGAGCCCACACTGAGCGGCGTCCTTCTCGTGGCAGCCCTCTTCTACGTAGCTATAGCTTTAATAGAATGGGCTGTGACAAGCGCTCAGCTCTACTACATCGAGAAGCTTGGGCTCTTTGTCATCGCGGATATCAGGGCAGACTTCTTCAGCCACATCAACAGCCTGTCCCAACGGTTCTTCGAGTACGGCAACACCGGTAGGCTCGTCTCGAGGGTCACAAACGACGCCGAGGCGTTGAAGAAGATACTCTCAACCGGGGTCATCGGGCTCGTGGCTGACCTAGTCATGACCCTATCGATCATCCTTGTGATGGCGTTAATAGACTTCCAGCTCACTCTTGTGGCGCTTCTGATCGCACCTTTCCTCGCAGTCGTAAGCAGAGTCTTCCAGAAATTGATTAAAGACGCATGGAGAATAGCCCGTCGAAACGTCGCGTCACTCACAGGGAAGGTCCAGGATCTGATGTATGGGGCCAAGCTCACGAAGTCGCTGGTCCAGGAGGAGCGTAGTCTCCGTGAGTTCGACGAAGTCAATGAACAGAACATGCAGACCCAGATAAAGGCCGAGACAGTATCAGTGGCCTACAGCAGTGTGGCCACGGTGCTCGGTAGCGTCATGACGGCTGCGATATGGTATCTCGGGGGGATGAAGGTTCTCGGCTCCACCCGCACCGTCGGCCAGTTGGTGGCTTTCAGTACTTACTCTGAGATCTTCTTCACTCCCATACGGAACCTTGCGATGATGTATGGGGAGATCCAGAGCGCCCTTGCGGGGGCGGAGAGGATATTCGTCATCTTGGATCAGCGACCAGAGGTGATGGAGAGCGAGGAACCCATCCAGCTAGATGAGGTGAGAGGGGAGATCGCGTTCAGGGACGTTAGTTTCAGCTATGTCCCGGATCAACCTGTGCTCAAACACATAAACCTGAATATCAAGCCCGGTGAGAAGGTGGCGATATTCGGACCCACTGGCTCAGGTAAGTCGACGATGATTAACCTGCTCGGCAGGTTCTACGACCCAATTGAAGGAGTCGTCGAAATCGATGAACACAACTTACGGGATCTTTCTTTCTCGACGTTGAGAAAAGTCGTCTCGATCGTGCTTCAGGAGCCTTACCTGTTCAACGGCACCGTCGAGTATAACCTCAAGTTCGGTAACCCGGAGGTCTCCGACGAGGAGATGGTCCGCGTGGCCAAGTACGTGGGCATGCATGAGGCTGTGATGGAGCTCGAGGAAGGCTACGAGACGGTTCTACATGAGAGAGGGACAAACCTCAGCTACGGTCAGAGACAGCTGATATGCCTCGCGAGGGCCATCATAGTGGACCCCCGTATCCTTGTGTTTGATGAGGCCACCAGCAGCGTCGATCCATACACCGAGGCAATGATACAGGATACTCTACGAAGAGAGATGATGAACAGGACCGTGATACTCGTAACCCACAGAGTGTCAACCGTGAGGGACATGGACAGGATAATCGTGCTCAAGGACGGGGTCATCGAGGACGAGGGGCACCATGACTGGCTGATACAAAACAGTAGCTTGTATAGAGAACTCTGTGAGATGCAGCTAGTAGAAATAGGCTAACAACTCAGACTAGGCTTAATCAGGTGCGGGAGGAGGGACTAGACCACAAATTTACTAGTAAAAACTAGGTTTCAAGCGCGCGCCCTAGTGGATCGGGGGCGCCGAGTCGAATAACTTTTCATCTGGACCAGGTTTAGAAGAAAACTAACCACTTGGGAATGAAACGAAATACCTTTTCGTAAAGCTGTGGAAACAACTATAGCGTACAATCATTAGGTAATATAATCGACAGTGAATTCTTTGTCTTTTAGCTCAGGTATTTTATTTGGTTGAAACATCCAATGCGGTTAACATATAATGTGTTCCTCGTAGTCATTGTATTTGAAAATCAGTAATTTTGGTTGACAGACGGACTTGCCCGTCGGCGCACAGCTGGTCCCGCTGGACATCGACGGATACGGTGTTCCGAGTGACTGGTATCTTCAACTTGGTGGGAAAACGGGTATGATGCTACGAGGAGAGATACCGCTTTCAAGGACCTACCATACTGTCGTTGAAAGAACGTCAACGGCGCAGAGCCATGCCCCCTAGGCGAGTTAACCTTTTTCGAATCCTTCAATAACCCAGGCGGGATACATCACAGAATGGTGAAGCCGCCGCCCTTCGACCTGTCGCTCCCATACCTCACCGAGGGGCTGGAGGGTATAGGGGGCAGGATCAGGGCGCGCCCCGAGGACTTCGTGGTCGAGGAGGTTGCCCTCTACGAGCCCTCGGGCTCCGGGAGCCACCTCTACGTCAACATAACAAAGAGGAATCAGACCACCCGGGACGTGCAGCTCCAGTTGGCAGAGCTCTTCAACCTCAGACCCGAGAACATAGGCACCGCGGGGCTCAAGGACAAGTACGCCGTGACCACGCAGACGTTTAGCGTACTCTTCGAGAGGAACGACGTGAGGCCCGGCGACGCCGTGGAGCTCATCGAGGGCAGCTTGGGCGTCAAGGTGAACTGGGCCAAGTTCCACGGCAACAAGTTCAGGGCGGGCCACCTCATAGGTAACAGGTTCAAAGTAACGATCACCGACATACGTATGCCCACGAGCCGGGCCGCCGAGAACACGAGGAGCATAGCCGAAACGATCCACCTGAAGGGGCTGCCCAACTACTACGGCGAACAGAGAACCGGGAGAGGCGGCAAGAACGTGCAGGAGGGTTGGGAGATACTTCACGGGCGGAAGACGTTCGCCGACAGGTGGCTCAGGAAGCTCCTGGTCTCGGCGTACCAGAGCCACCTGTGCAACAGGTACCTGGCCGAGAGGGTGAGGCGCGGCCTCTTCGGCAGGCTGCTGCTGGGCGACATAGCGAAGAAACACGAGACGGGCGGTATATTCTGGGTGAATGACCCTGGGGCCGAGCAGCCCCGGTACGATGCCCAGGAGATCAGTTTCACGGCCCCCATGTACGGGTACAAGATGTCCCAGCCGCTGGGCGAGGCAGCCGCCCTCGAAGCCGAGATACTTGAGGAGTCTGAGATGTCCTTGGAGACGTTTAGGCGCATGAGGGTCACCGGTACCCGTCGTCTGGGCAGGCTGACGCCCAGGATCGAGGTGGCTGAGGCGCCCCGGGGGGTCCAGCTTTCGTTCATGCTTCACAAGGGCGGTTTCGCCACAACCCTGCTCAGGGAGTTCATGAAGACAGAGCCAGAGGACTAGACTGGAGGATACGGAGCAGTTCCTCCTCATGAAGACTCCATTCAGAAGATCGTGGCGGCGATCCCTGCCACCAGTTGAGACGGCTCTAAAGCGATACGATGATTTTTTCCGCCTTTTTTCCCGTCATCTCGACGATGTCGATTCGGCCGACGTGCACCTTTGAGACGCTGCCCGGCTTCACCTGTCTCTCAATGATGTCCCCGGGGTTGTCGTCGAGCTGCCTTACCATGATCTCCAGCGCCTGCCTCTTCTCCTCGTAGTCCTCGACGAAGGATACGACGCCCTTGAACTGGGTGGTGTGGTACAGGTGGTCGCAGCTGCCCTGCTGGTACCCGCCGTCGATCAGCGCCTGCCCCCAGACGACGGGGTTGTCCCGGAGGATGTCCACCTTCTTTCCCTCTCTGGCGCAGTGGAAGTAGATGCGGTTGTTGGCCTCGTCGTAGCCGTGGCTCAGGGTCGCTATGTATGGGACGTTGTCTCTGCACAGGGCCAGCGTGACGTAGTCCGCCTCCTTCAGGGGCTTGACGAGCTCAGCGTGGTCCGTGACCTCCTTGTCCTTTCTCCTCATGTGGATGCCGGGCATGGTTTCACCCGCTCCCGGGCAGATATTAGGTTATCCGGACCCTCCAGTCCGCCCATGAACTTTATGTGTGAGAGGTTTAGCCGTGGTGCGGGGGCGGGATCGGACACATGTTTGCTTGCTAAACGGTTCTCAAACTTCAATTTGATTGCTTTCTGTGCCTCTCTTCTCGCTGAAGAACATATGTGGCCCGTCTTCGTGAACCCGATCCAGTATGGCCTGAACCTCAACGAGGGAGGTGACTCGCTGCGCTTCAAGCTTCAACGAGTTAACGCGGCGGCACCCGGAGAAGTACTCGTGGAGCACCCGCCTCATCGCTATTACGCCCTTCTGTTCACCGTAGAAACCACGCAGATGGTGCAGGTGCCCGAGGCACACCTCCTTCCTCTCCGCCAGCGACGGCGGGGCGTAGGGCTCCCCCGTGAACGTTGAAAGTATCTCCGTCACCAGCCAGGGGTTTCCGATGAGGCCGCGGCCTGGCATGACCGCCGCGGCCCCCGTCCGCTCCACCATCGCCAGCGCGTCCATCCCTGTGAAGATGCCGCCATTAGCAACCACAGGGACCTCGACACCCTCCACGACCATCCTCAGCCCCTCGTAGTCCACGGGCAGTCCGAACTTCTTCTCGCCACTCCTCCCGTGCACCGTTATGGCCGAGACGCCCGCCTCCACGAGCCCCCTAGACAACTG
>Ga0315533_1000160_pt1 | contig 62288 bp, 65 predicted proteins | sample SalMarSW160130MG_FD_203081 | JGI IMG/M metagenome (GOLD analysis project Ga0315533, IMG submission 203081) | Salt marsh sediment microbial communities from the Plum Island Ecosystem LTER, Massachusetts, United States - Salt Marsh Sediment SW1601-30 ...
TTTGTGACCTAACAGTCAGCCAGAAGGCGTAGCAAGTTGCGTTACAATGCTACACTTGTAATCTCGTGCCTAAGCCGACAGTCCTTCTCCTCGAATGTGGTATCATTTGCTTCATAAGCAATGGCGCGCGCTTTCAGGAGGGTTATATGGGTAGTGATGCTGCACCGGAGCTTCATACTATATGGAGTGAGGTAAAGAGTCACATCGAACAGGGCGATTACGATAAAGCTATCGAAATATACAAGTACGTACTGATCAGATACAGTGACAACGATATTGCCGTTGAGTACGCAAATGCGTATCTTGGTGACATCTACCTCACGTTAAGGCAGCTTGATTTGGCAGAGAGTCACATCAAGAAAGCCATCGATGGCAGGTCAGATAACCCTGGTTACCATTACCTTCTCGGCTTCACTTATTCCCTGCGAAGGCAATGGGGCAAAGCCATTGGCGAATTTGAAGCAGCGGTCGATAAGGAGCCAAACAATGGCGAATATCTACGAGGGTTAGGATGGGCTCTTCATTGCACTGGTGATAAAGCAAAAGGCTTAGATTATCTTCATAGGGCAATCGATCTCGAGCCAACGAGCGTGAACATCTTGAATGACTTGGCAGCCGCTTATCTGTCAGGCCTTCAATTCAATAGGGCGCGCGAATACGCTGAGCAGGCGATGCGGATTGCCCCCGGCAGCAGTGTAGCAAGAGATATTCTAGACGATATTGGCCGTTTTCAAGGAGACCGTGGCCAGTCCGGTGAAGCATAGTGAGGTATCTTGTACCTAGCTGACATTGCTGGATGGCGTCAATGCTGTTCGTGCAGTTACAATGGCACCCTTCAGCATTATCCTACTTGCTTGTCAACGACTTAACATTGCATCGTTTTGTGACCTAATAGTCAGCCAGATTATGCCTTCAAGATTTGCGCCCTTGTTCCCGTTCCAATTCCAGGTTTGAACTGCTAATTTCTGAGTTGTAGCTTCGTTGTAGCTTCCCACTTACACTTGGAACTTGGAACTTAAAACTCGTAGCTGATAAGTTGTAATCTGTGACTTGGCACTTCCAGTTCCATGTTCCAATACGTGGTTCCAGAAACTGGGTAAGTAAGCCGCTATCCAGTTTTAGTGTTCACAGTTAGCATTACCAATAGAATTGCGTCACAATCCGGAATTGGTTGCACATAACCATTTTGTTTAGTTCATCGTTCTGCATTGACCGGGACAAGCGAGTACACAAAATAGCGTTTTGGGACTTCTTGCTTTTCATCGTCATTATTTAGCGATGATCAAATACATTAGTCCTTTGATTTGTTAGTCTCTAAATATAGATTGAGCTGAGCCTGGATATAACCTTCCAATATGGTATCTTCATCGGTGCCGGCAGGAAACCTTAACGGTCCTCCAATTCTGATACAAATTGGACGCCATATTCGCGGAAGATAGCGTTCGAACCTTAAGAAGGGAGGCAGCTTCTCATTCGGTCTATTGGGTAAGACTTTGTCAGTACCATCTATGCGGATCGGTACTATGGTAGCTCCGGTCTGCTTGACAATCCAACCAATACCAGCCCTTGGTCTTCGGATAATTAGATTGCCAGTCCCTACGTCATATATTCCATCTCCATTGTTTTGGGCTTTGAAATCCCTACCCCCTCCCGGGAATATAACGATTCTGCCGTTGTTTTCCAGAATTTCAACCGCTTTCCTTAGGGCACGGGCTCTTTCTCCAGTTCCGTCAGATCCCCTATTAACGAAGATATTCCATCCTTCTAAGACCCACCTGAAATGGCGGAAGTTATGTTCATCTGCCGCGCTGACTGGAATATGCTTGAAATCTTCGGTAAAAGTACGCCGTACTGGTTCCCTTTTTAGGATTTTCAATGGTGCAACTAGAACTTCGCCTATTCTCTGGAGAAGCTCCCTGAACCACCATGGAAAATAAAGCAATGGAACCAGAACTATATCCAACCAACCAGGATGGTTTGATGCCAGAATTAGTTTGCCTTCCCAGAGAGGCAATCGAGAATATCCATAGAACCTTATTCTCCTGGTTGCTTCAAGTAGACAAATCAGCAATCCGCCGACTGTCCCTAGGATATAGATAGAAGAAAAGATATTAAAGGCAACCTTAGCCCTCTTAGCCATAACTCTCGCTTCTTCAGCTTGTAATTGTAATCATGCCCTATCTTTAGTGATACCAAACATTAGAATCCTGCTGTACTTTAGCATACTCTAAAGCAGCCCCGCCATTCAAGGCTGGTCAACACAACTCCCGAGTCCCAGATGTGTCACAATTGTCCAGATTGTGTGATTTCAAAGTCGCCTGTTAGTTAGTGACGGGCCTTGCGAGTCCGGTGAAACCAGATCAGCGCAGTTAAGAAGACTCCACCTATAAGATAGCCTCCTATAACGTCACTGGGCCAGTGGACTCCCAGGTAAACCCGGGAAGTGCCGATTAAGAGAATTAAAGCAATCAAACCTGCTAGAACCACCACTCGTATGGTACGATTCTTCAGATTGATGAAGGCAAAATAAGCTAGAAGTCCCAAGATCACAATAGCAAAGAAAGCATGCCCACTGGGGAATCCATTACCTTGCTCACGGGATAAGATGTGAACCAGATCCGCCGAGGGCCGTGGACGGCTGACGGCCAGCTTCAAGGGTGTATTTACAAGCGTGAGTAATCCCCCGACCGGAATCATGATGGCCTCCAGCCTACCTATACGCCACCAAACAAGGATACCGATGATAACAACCACCAGCACTGAAGACCAGCCCCCAAATATAAACGAAACGCAGTTCATGAATGAGAGCAAAAAATGATTATCAAAAGATTGCAAACGGAGCGTCAGGTACAGGTCGCCTGGAAACCGGGGTGTGAACCGGGCGTAAATCGAGACGATCAAAGCCAGAATTGCCAGAAACCCAATAATCAGCTTAAATTTGGTATTTTCCCCCATGTTTCTCCAACAAGAATGAAAATGATACCGCTATTTCATATTTTAAAGTCGCGGGTGTCAGGCAAGAAACGAAGCCAAACTAGAAAGGTTTCTTGTAGCTGGCTCCTATCAATAATAGGAATTATAGCACGTGGTAGAGCTGGACAACCCTAACCCTGAACAAATGCTTGGATTGTCACCTCATTACACAAACTGACGTGGTGTTCAACGGCAGAGAGCGGGTGCAGAGCGCCGTGACTATAGTATGTACTCTCATCGCACTCGCCGGTTACCATCAGGCATGGCTCCTGGCAGTTTTGAGAAAGGCATTTTCCGGGGCGAGTTGTAAAATAATCCAACATTACATTGACAGGAAATAGCACAGTCCGATATAATACATTATAATATCCTGTATCATGATAACGAATCATGTAGCGGGTAATATGACGGCTCAAATAGGTTCCAGAATAAAGGAATTGAGGTCTCAGAGAGGTATCAGCCAGCAGAGGCTAGCTGAGCTTCTGGGTGTTTCTCGTCCTACCATTTCTCAAATAGAAAGTGGGGGGCGGAAAATCTCTGCTGAGGAACTGGATGCCTTAGCAAAAATATTTAATATCTTTGTGGACAGCTTGCTGAATAAGGAGGAGGAACCTATGGTGATCTTGCAGAAAGGCACTAAGGACAGGAAATTACAATCACGCATCAGAATAAACGTTCCCCAGAAAAACATGGAGAAATTCAAAGAAGTATTGCTCTACATCTTGAATAAAGTTGGCTCCAAGCCTAATGTCGGTGAAACCGTAATATACAAGCTGCTTTATTTCATTGATTTTGATTTCTACGAAAAATATGAGGAGCAGTTAGTGGGCGCAACCTATGTCAAGAATAACTACGGGCCTACCCCTTTGGAGTTTCAAAAGATAGTGGAGCAAATGGCGGATAGGGAGCTAGTTAGAGTTAAGAGCACTTACTTCAATTTTCCGCAAACCAAATATTTGCCCTTGAGAAAGCCAGACCTGACAAAATTGAGGGCTAACGAAATCGAAGTTATCGACAATGTTTTAAACAAGCTCTCTGATATGAATGTCAGTCAGATAAGTGATTACTCACACGATGACGTCCCATGGTTAACCACGAAGGATAACGGAATCATTGAATACGAGTCTGCCTTTTATCGAATTGCCCCATATTCGGTGAGGGAATATGAGGGATATGAATAATGAGCAAATTCAGCCAAGTTTCCCGCCTTCCGGAGTTTGATAAGGATTTAAAGAAGCTTTGTAAGAGATTTAAAACTATTGAAGAGGACCTGGAGATATTCATTGAAAACGAGCTCTTTCTTTATCATAAACTTGATAAAGATACCAAGGGAGTTTTCCAAATCCCGGGCTTGCCTGTAAAAAAGGGCATCAAAATATATAAAGCCAAGAAATTCGCCTGTAGGTCTTTGAAGGGCAAGGGAGTGCAATCGGGCATAAGGGTGATCTACACTTACTCTGAGGATACAGACACCATAGAGCTAATTGAAATCTACTACAAGGGCGACAAGGAAAACGAAGACACGCAAAGAATATCGAGGCATTACTCGAAATAAGACGGGGTGATGAGGCAAAGGTCCAGTCTTATTAAACAGAAATGCTGTTTTGTTTAACAAGAGAGAAATCTGTTAAACCAGCGTTTAATAAAATAATAGAATCTTCAATTCCAGGGACACCACAAACTACTCACTGATAATATCTAAGATAGCGGCTGTTTTTTCTATGAACTTCACGTCAGACTTAATGCAGCGCGCAAATTGTCATTTATGGCTTCCATATCAGCTTTGGACATAATCCCAAGTCTGCGGCTGATCATACCTTGTTTTATTGTTCTTGTGATGCCGGTCGCCACCGAAGGAAAGAGCAAGCTGGCCTCTCCCCAGTCCTTGATGAGATGGTCGCCTGCCAATATCCGGTCAGTTCTACTCGTGATTGCCGCAATTATGGCCTCCTGACGGCTTTTATGATAAGCCTCTGAGCTCACTATGACCGCCGGCCGCCGTCTCTCCCCGCTTTCATCGGAGAATACAAATCTGACAAGGACTACGTCACCTCGACTATATTCGGTCATAAGCTGTGTCCTTTTCATTGTCCCAGATTTCGGCAAGCACCGGGTCAGCCTTCGCGGTCAGTTTGAGGAGTCTATCGAAATTCGCAACTTCTTCGCCCGGACGCAGTGCCTTGTCCAGGTCCTCTTTGCGGAAACGGCGGTGACGTTCCTTACCAATGCGAAAAGCTGGCAGCCTCCCTTCCTTGGTCAGTTTGTAGATAGTTCTTCTAGATACGCACAGGTATTCAGCGGCTTCCTCAACTGTAAACCATTCCTTAGTGATTACCATGAGCACCTCCGCGCGACCTCTTGTTCGCGAACCCTAATACCATTCTAGCACATGTACGCAGATAAGAGCAATATCGCACAAAACTGACTTTTGTGCAATCGTATAGGCAGGTGCGATTTAATCCTTTCGCGTTGACAATTACACAATGGGCAGTTAGACTGAAGTTAGCGCATACTAAGTAACATTCGACGAGATAGACTGAAGCATAAAAGGGAAGGAAACTACAGGCGAGAAGTGAAAGGAGGCGGCAATGATAAAAGGTGTCATAGGATACAAGGTGGTGAGTTATAAGGACGTAGAGCCCATATTGATGAAGCTCAGGTCGCATGCCATGCAATATCCAGGCTTCGTGAGCGCTGAGAATCTCGTCAGCGAGGAGGATTACTCTGTCGTCGTAATGATAAGCACATGGGAGACGATTGAAAATTGGAGGACATGGGTGGAGTCAAGGATAACGAAAGACTTTCTTCGACAAGCCAAAGCAGTTGTGGTGGGAGTGGCCAGAATAACAGCATACAGGACAATGCCCACAGTAGAGTGGCGCTAATAAGGCGTCAGTCTTTGTCGATAACGGCTCCTTTCAAATTCCGGGGACACCATACCAATTAGGCCTACTACAAATTAGGTATTATTTCTCGAATTCCAGGGACACCACAAACTACTCACTGATAATATCTAAAATAGCGGCTGCTTTTTCTATGAACTTCTCTGCTGAAGCAATAACCGCTTTAGCTCCAGATTGAGAAAATTCAGCCTCATAATCGGCAGCTTCCCGAAGGTTCATGGCATTTAGGAAGTCTCGAACTAACTGAGCGTCCATTTTATTTTCGTCCACAAATAGTGCCCTCAAAGCTACAGCCAGGCAGTAGTGGCTCTTTTCACGGTAGCCCTGGGAGTAGACAATCGCTCTGGCAGCATGAAACATCGCATAATAGCCTTGAATAGTTGACCACTTGTAACGCTCATTTTCCATAACCTGCTTTTGCATCTGACAAGTCACTTCTGGCGACTGAGAGCTCCTTCTTAACCAGTTTTTTGCCTCTGGCGAAGGTAACAATCTTCTTGCTTTCGAGACACTGTTTAAACTCTTGATTCACTACCAGCCCTTTCCCATAGTACTATGCCACGTTCAACTTCTTCCATGAAAGTCTGCTCTGACTCCCCTCCCTCCAATAATTCGACAGGCGTTCTAATCACTGACTGAATATGAATATTCTCAAATCCCCTGGGGAAATTGAAAGTGATGATAACATTTGCCACGTCTTCTTTGCTGTTAGATACGACGAATAAATCTAAATCGCTCTCCGAATTATCTGTCCCAAGAGCACAACTGCCGTATAATATTATGCGGCTTGACATCTTCTTCAGTTCTTTTACTAGCGGTTCAACCAGCATGAGATTTACCATTTTCTTGAACTCCGTGAGGGCAGCCGTCGAGGAATCAATAGAATAGAAATACATTTTCCCCTCTCTTCTGCGTGTGATAGCCCCGGTCGAATATAGCTCGTTCAATGCCCGGTTTGCTGAGCCGTACGAAATTCCAAGTGTACGAGCTACTTCTCGTTCATAGAATTCCTGGTCTGAGGATTTTGCCAGCAGGCTTAGCACTTTTTGGTTGACTGTAGCGATTAAATGCGACTGTAGCATGTGTTATTTGCTCCAAATATTGAGTATATACTCATTATAATGAGCGATAGCAGGAAAGTCAAGAATCTTTGTCAGGTCATGACCATGGTCCGCTGCTTGGTTCAGCTGCTTTCCAAGCAACCTCTCCCATCGAGGGAGGAATCTCACCTCATCCTTGCCTCACCCTAACCCTCTCCATCAAGTGGAGAGGGAACTCCCGTCAAGGGAGAGGGATATCATCCTTCCGTTAGCCAGTTTAGGACTTTCCTCGTTACCTCAGTGCGGTTATCTCTGGTTATCAGGAGCGTTTCGACTTCAGTATGGCGTTTGATTTCGTCGGCAAAGGGATGGGGGTTAAGCATAATAGTGCCCAGAACTTTCTTGCCACTGTTTATTGCTTGCGTCACGGCTTCCTTGAACTGGGACGAAAGAAGCTCCATCTTGCCAATCTCATCAATGACTATCAAATCGGTTTCCTTCAGCGCCCGGCGCAGAGCGGAAACTCCAACTCTGTTCAGGCTATCTGTGTCCACCCTGTATTTGCTTACCTGGTAGGGGCTGGAGATGCCGACATGGGCTAATGTTGCCTCTTGACCATCAAGGGTAACAATCCTGAACCCTTGCCTTATTCCCCCGGTCCGTATCTCCTCAGTATAGAAGCCGCCCCTCTTGACTTTTGTCCTGGCCAGGGCTTCTTTGATGAGAGCGGTTTTACCTGTGCCCGGCTTGCCAGTTAACAGGAGGGCTCTTTTCATCATTCCTTCGCTGGAGCCTGGGCCTTTTTCTTTTCCTTGAGCTTCTTTCGGCGCTGGCGATGCTTCAAGGCAGCCACTTTCTTCTTCTTGTACATCTCTCCCGCGCTAAATCTAAGTTGTTGGAATTATTCTACCATATTGGGGGTGTTTAAGAATGTAGTTGCCCAATTTATGCGGAGTTTACTCCTCCGACTTCGCTCAGGGCAGGCCTGAGGGGGAGATTCTTCGCCTGTGGCTCAGAATGACAAAAAAGGAAGAGCTCGCAATGGTCGTGAAGAAACGGATTCCTTCACGCCTCTGGAGCGTTCACTTACTAAGGTACTGAACGAGGATAGATATTTGAATGAGGAATATCTAAGTGTTAGAATTCTGTCGAGGTTTATGGAGATGTGGCAATTTTATTGTGGGCTGGGGGTAGTAGAGGGTTAGATGCGAAGAATATATCTTGACCATGCTGCCACCACGCCAACTCGTCCTGAGGTGGTGAAAGCCATGTTGCCTTATTTTACCGATGCCTTTGGCAATGCTTCGAGCATCTATTCTCACGGACGGGAAGCTAGGGGGGCCGTAGAAGAGGCCAGAACTAAGGTGGCGGAACTTATTGGCGCCCGGAGCGAGGAGATTATTTTTACCAGCGGAGGAACGGAGGCGGATAACTACGCCCTGAAGGGCGTTGCCTATGCTAGTGAGCGTAAAGGGAATCACATCATCACCACCTCCATTGAGCACCATGCGGTGCTGGAGGTGTGCAAGTTTCTGGGGAGAAGGGGATTCAGGATAACCTACCTGCCGGTGGATAAATATGGCCTGGTTGCCCCTGACGATGTCAAAAGAGCTATTACCGATAAAACCATCCTTATCTCAGTCATGCATGCCAACAACCAGGTAGGCACGATAGAGCCTGTGGAAGAAATAGGTAAGATTGCCAGAGAGGCCGGGGTCTATTTTCACACCGATGCCGTGCAAACGCTGGGGCATATCCCGGTGAATGTGGATGAGCTTAAGGTGGACTTGCTCGCCATTTCAGCGCATAAGTTATACGGGCCTAAAGGAGTAGGAGCGCTGTATGTCAGGAAAGGCACCAGGTTAGTTCCCCTTATGCATGGGGGAGAGCAAGAAAAGAGGCGCAGGGCCGGCACCGAGAATGTTCCTGGTATCGTGGGGCTTGGCAGGGCGGTGGAGCTTGCCGGGCAGGAGATGGGCAAAGAAGCAGAACGGCTGGCTTATCTTCGGGATAAGCTAATTAAAGGTCTCCTGGAGAAGATTGACCACATCCGCTTAAATGGTCATCCCACGAGAAGGCTGCCCAACAATGTCAATGTAAGCGTTGATTTTGTTGAGGGGGAATCCATGCTTTTAAATCTTGATTTAGAGGGCATCTGTGCTTCTACCGGCTCAGCCTGTAGCTCGGCAAGCCTTGAACCGTCTCATGTTCTTCTGGCGCTGGGGCTTCCCGCCGAGCAAGCTCATGGCTCGCTCAGGTTCACCCTGGGGCGAGAAAACACGGAGGCAGACGTGGAGCGGGTGCTGGAGGTCTTGCCTGGAATTGTCGCCAGGTTGAGAGCCATGTCCCCGCTTTTGAAGACTCAAAAATAGGAGTGGAACAAATGCCTGATCCTTGGTCACTGTACAGCGAGAAGGTAATGGAGCACTTCAAGAACCCCCGGAACGTTGGGGAGATAGAGAACCCCGATGGTGTGGGGCATGTCGGGAATCCTGTCTGCGGCGATATCATGGAGCTTTACATTAAGGTAAACGATGGCATCATCGTTGACGCTAAGTTCAAGACCTTTGGCTGTGGAGCGGCCATTGCCACCAGCTCCATGGTCACCGAGATGGTGAAGGGGAAGAGAATCGAGGAAGCTCTGAAAATCTCCAACAAAGCAGTAGCTGAAGCTTTAAATGGGCTGCCGCCGGTCAAGATGCACTGCTCGGTCCTGGCCGAGGATGCGCTTAAAGTGGCAATTGAGGATTACTTAGGACACCAGAAACTGAAGAAGCAGACCTAGCACCGGAATTTCACGATAGCCCTCAAGTATGTATCTCCCTTCGTTCACCTGTCATTTTATGTATTCTGATAGACATGTCGCACTATCCCATTTGAGACTTTTGACTGCAGTTTATATATGAGCTATAATTCATATAAACGGAGGTTCATATGACAATAGAAGAAGACCAGGCAAGATTTTTGAGGTGCATTGGGGAGCCGACAAGGCTCGGGATACTTAAGCTGCTGGCTGAAGGCGAGAGGTGTGTTGGTGAACTCGCCAGCGTTTTGAATAAGGAGCAATCCCTCGTTTCGCACCACCTTAGAGCCCTTAAGGAATGTAACATTGTGAAAGACGAGCAGGAAGCTCAGAAAGTTTACTACAAGCTTACGGATGTTAGATTAGCCAGGTTAATCATTGATAGCGAAGCTCTAATGAAGGAGCTGTCGCTGTGCGAATGTCAGGAGGTGAACTATGGAAGAGAAGAAAATCAAAGAAGTGGTGAAGAGCAGATATGCTCAGATAGCTAAGCAAGACCAAGAGAGCTGCTGCTCAAGTTGTGGAGGTGGAGTCAGTCCGTTGGTCCGAGCTGAAGCCGCGGGATATTTGGGGAAGGATTTGGCAGATATCCCGGAAGAGACGATTATGGGTTTAGGGTGTGGCAATCCCACTGCTATAGCAGAGCTCAAAACGGGTGAGGTGGTTCTGGATTTAGGGTCAGGCGCCGGAGTAGATGTATTTTTGGCAGCTAACAAGGTTGGTCCGACCGGTAAGGCTATCGGGGTTGATATGACGAAGGAGATGGTAGATAAGGCAAAAGGAATCGCGAGAAGTCATGGCTACCATAATGTGGAATTTCGCCTGGGAGAAATGGAGAAGCTTCCCGTTGAGGATGAATCTGTGGATGTCATTCTCAGTAACTGTGTCATCAATCTTTCCCCGGATAAATCTAAGGTCTTCCAGGAGGCTTATCGAGTCTTGAAGCCAAAGGGCAGGCTAATTGTCTCCGATATAGTTTCCGAGGGAGCACTCCCCGATGAAATAAAGTATGACCCTGATGCCTGGGCGGGATGTATCGCTGGGGCTTTGGAGCAACAGGAATACCTGGAAAAGATAAAGAAAACTGGCTTTGAGGATGTAGAGATAGTATCGAGCCGGGGATTTTATATAGAGAACAAGGCAAATCAGACAAAAGAGAAGCTTCTGAGCATTACGGTGAAGGCATATAAGTGAGGAACCAGACCGCAGTATAGCCAGCCACGGCTCCAAAATGCCGGAGGTAAATAGTTGGTGGGTCCGATTACCAGTTTGGGCACTATCCTGGCCCTGAGAAAGGAATTCGGTGGCAAGATTCTAGCTATTTATCTGACGGTCGTCTGTGTGATGTCTTTGGCTTTGGGATATTGCTTTTCGCTGATATAGCGTGTGAGGTATGGCGAAGGGAATACCACCTGCCAATTGTGTATAATAAAGATATGTGATTGCGGGTGGGGCTAATGCGGATTCTAGATTTTATGGAACAGGCTATGCCTAGATTAACGAAGAACGATTTGACCAGATACGAACGCCAGATTTTGTATACAGACCTTGGCGAAGAGGGGCAGAAAAAACTCAAGCAGTCCCACGTAGTGGTAGCTGGACTTGGTGGATTGGGATGCTCCGCCTCTCTATATCTAACCTGTGCCGGCGTAGGCCATCTCACCTTAATAGACTGTGACCGTGTAGAACTCTCTAATTTAAACCGGCAGATTCTTCATTACGAGGAAGATATTGGAGAGGGAAAGCCCATTTCCGCAGCACGGAAGCTGGCTAAATTAAATTCTTCAATAGAGGTTACTCCTGTTTTCAAGAAGATTACTGAACGTAATGCCCGAGAGATTATCAAAGGAGCAAATTTGGTAATAGACGGGATGGATAATTTCAAGACCAGATTTATTATTAACAAGGCGTGTGTTGCCGAAGGAATACCCTTCATCCATGGGGGTGTCCATGGTCTCTTTGGCGAGGTTACTACTATAATCCCGGGGAGGACGCCCTGCCTTGCCTGTATTTTTCCCGAAGTTCCACATAGAAAGGTATCATTGCCTGTTTTTGGTGTAACGCCGGCCTTGATTGCTATCTTACAAGTGACAGAAGCGATTAAACTCCTTGCCGGGTTCGGGTCTTTGCTAACAGGGAAGATGTTATATTTCAATGGCGATACGATGGATTTCACATTCCGTAACCTGGTAAAAAAACAAAATTGCAAGGTCTGCGGGACAAAAGATGTCTAAAAATGAGCATCAAGGTAAGGCTTCATCCGATTCTGCAAAAACTTGCTGGAGGGCAAGAAGTGGTTGAAGTGACCGGTCATACCACTGGTGAATGCCTCGAGAACCTGGAAAGTCGGTTCCCTGTTATTAAACAACTGATTCGTGATAAGCGAGGGCAGCTACGTCGTTATTGTGAAATTCTTGTTAACTCCGAGTCCACTTATCCTAAGGGGCTAACTACCCCGGTGAAAGATGGAGACCAGATTGACATTGTAGTTTTTTTTGCTGGAGGATAGCCACGGATGGAAAATAGGGATGCTGAAATAGTAGAGAAAATCTCGGCACTTAAGAAAAGAAGGAATGCTGTTATCCTTGCCCATAACTATCAACTGGGTGAGGTTCAGGATATAGCCGACTTTGTCGGCGATTCCCTGGACCTGAGTCAGAGGGCTGCCGAAACCGGTGCTGGTGTAATCGTGTTTTGCGGAGTTCAGTTCATGGCGGAAACAGCCTCCATCCTCTGTCCAGAAAAAGTGGTCTTGCTTCCTGATATAAACTCTGGCTGCCTCCTGGCAGACATGATTACCGCTGAACGATTACGGGCGAAGAAAAAGGAACATCCTCAAGCAGTGGTGGTCTGCTACGTTAACTCCCCAGCCGAAGTCAAGGCGGAATCAGATATCTGCTGTACCTCCGCCAATGCGGTCAAGGTTGTGGAAAGCCTAGATGCTCGAGAGATATTATTTGTTCCTGACCAGTATCTCGGGCATTACGTCTCGGCCAGGACGGGCAAAAAGATGATTCTCTGGCCCGGCTTCTGCCCCACCCATGTCAGGATAAAGCCTGAAAGGATAAAGGAGTTGAAGCGGGAATATCCTCAAGCTAAGGTGGTAGTTCATCCAGAGTGCAGGCCAGAAGTAATCGCCCTTGCCGACGAGGTGCTCGGCACCGGCGGGATGTGTAGATATGCTCAGCGAGATGAGGTCAGAGAGATGATTGTAGGTACGGAGCTGGGTATAATGCACCGACTTAGAAAAGAGAATCCCGGCAAGAGATTTATTCCTGTTTCCGAGCAAGCAATCTGTCCCGACATGAAGTTGATTACCCTGGAGAAGGTTTTGCGGTCTTTGGAGGAGATGAGTCCCGAGGTGAAGGTTCCCGAGGGAATTTGGCTCAGGGCAAAAGCTGCCGTGGATAAGATGCTCAAGATAGGCCAAGGATCGTGAAGAAAACAGACAGAATAATTGTCCTTATCACTGCTGGCAGTGAGGATTACCTCAAGTGGCTAGACATTGCCTGCCGATAGGGATATACTAGCTCGCACGTCTTCAAAGCTGCCGCTCCATTAGCCGAAGTGAGGCTGACTAAGGATGGATGAAGTTATTATCTCCCGTGCCATTGTTGAAAGCTACATGAAAGACTTCATGGGGGCGATGGAGGTGGATGTTGCTGTAGCTGGGGCGGGGCCGGCTGGGCTTGTCACTGCCTACTCCCTGGCGAAAGAGGGCATAAAGGCGGTAGTGTTTGAGAGGCAGCTTCGCGTTGGCGGCGGCATGTCCGGGGGAGGGATGATGTTTAACCGCATCGTAGTTCAGGAGGAAGGCAAGAGGATATTAGATGAGTTTGAAGTTCCAGCCAAGGAATACGAAAAGGGGTACTATGTCGCTGATTCGGTGGAGGCTATTTCAACTATCTGCTCAAGGGCTATAAAAGCCGGGGCGAAGATTTTCAATTTGATTAACGTTGAAGATGTCATGGTTCGGGAAGATGACAGGATAACCGGACTTGTTTTGAATTGGAGCGCTGTTTCCTGGTCGAAGCTGCATGTGGACCCTCTAACTGCAAGGTGCAAGGTGGCTGTAGATGCCACCGGGCATGACGCTGAAGTCTGCCGTATCGTGGTAGAGAAGATAGGTCCGAAGTTAAGGACGAAAACGGGGGAAGTTATGGGGGAGAAGTCCATGTGGGCTGAGAGAGGGGAAAAAGAAATACTGGAAAACACCAGGGAAGTCTATCCCGGATTAGTGGTCGCTGGTATGACAGCGAACGCCGTTTTTGGTTCCCCGAGGATGGGAGCCATTTTTGGTGGCATGCTTTTATCCGGTAAAAAGGCTGCCCGGGTAGCTATGGAGTTGCTTAAATAAGGTTAAGTTTGCTATGGCAAAGACAATAGCTGAAATCAACGAGAAAATCAGAAAAGGTAAGGCTGTCGTGGTGACTGCCGAGGAAGTGATTAACATCGCTAAGGAAAAAGGCGTAAGCAGGGCGGCCGAGGAAATTGATGTAGTTACCACCGGTACCTTCAGCCCCATGTGTGGGTCTGGTGCTTTTTTCAATGTCGGACATTCCAGGCCAAGGATAAAACTTGGCGGCGGCAAGGTTTACCTTAATGATGTTCCGGTCTATACCGGGATAGCTGCTGTTGATATTTTCCTCGGGGCAACTGCCCTTCCCGATGATGACCCCAAGAACAAGTTCTACCCCGGGGAGTTCAATTATGGTGGTGGACATGTAATCGAGGAGCTTGTAGCAGGGAAAGACGTAATGCTTACCGCCACCGCTTATGGGACGGACTGTTACCCCCGGAAAAAGCTGGAGACCCTGATTAACATTAAAGACATAAATGAGGCAATTCTATTTAATCTCAGAAATGCCTACCAGAACTATAATGTGGCGGTGAACCTCTCCGATAAGGTTATCTATACCTATATGGGGGTGCTTAAGCCGAATTTGGGAAACGCTGACTACTCTACAGCGGGGCAACTCTCACCGCTGTTGAACGACCCCTACTATAAGACCATAGGTGTTGGGACGAAGCTCTTCCTGGGCGGTGGAATAGGTTATGTGGCCTGGCATGGTACGCAGCATAATCCCACTGCTCTCAGGGGAGACAATGGCGTGCCGCGGCGGGGGGCAGGGACACTGGCTGTGATTGGGGACTTGAAGCAGATGAAGCCGGAGTGGTTAGTAGGGACAAGCATGCTCGGTTACGGCTGCACATTGACTGTGGGCATAGGTGTCGCGATACCTATACTTTCCGAGGAAATTCTCCGTTACACAATGGTAAGCGATGCTGGCATCCTGGCACCCATCGTGGACTATTCTGAGGCTTATCCCCAGATGAAGCCAGATATCCTGGGGGAGGTTAGCTACGCTGAGCTCAAAAGCGGTCGTATAAAGGTTCAAGGCAAGGATGTCCCGACTGCTTCTTTATCTAGCTATCCTAAAGCGATGGAAATTGCCAGTATCTTGAAGAAATGGATAGAAAAGGGTGAGTTTTTGCTTACCGAGCCCGTGGCTCCGTTGCCTGGAGTTGAGTCAGGCATAACCTTTAAGCCACTTAAGGAAAGACCAATAGGGGAGTAATTAAGAAAAATGGATGTCTCTAGAAGAATAGTGCTTCACTTCCCGCCCAACATAACAGAGCAGCCAGTTGTTTACCGCCTGGTTAAGGATTTTGGTCTCACCTTTAATATCCTCAAAGCTTCAGTATCGCCGGGAGAGGAAGGATTGCTGGTCATGGAGCTAAGCGGTGAGGAGAAAAACTATGATAAGGGCATCAAATACCTCACCGAGGCCGGGGTAGAAATCCAGTCCTTAAGCCAGGATGTTGTCCGCGATGAATCCCGGTGCACTCATTGTGGAGCTTGTATCACCATTTGCCCCACCGAGGCTTTTTCTCTGGAGCCGCGAACGAGGGAAGTGCTCTTTGACCACAATAAGTGTGTTGTCTGCGGATTATGTGTTAAGGCTTGCCCTCCCCGGGCTATGATATTGCATTTCTGACCCTGAACCCTTCGCGTTTTGTCATTCTGAGCTGAAGCCCTGAGCGTAGCGAAGGGGCGGCGAAGAATCTTATTGCCCTCAGGGCGGGCTCTGTGGAGGGGAAGAATCCATGCATGAGCCACGTTTCTACCGCCACTGGATTAAGGACAGCGGGTTAATTTCCTTTAATGTAGTGGTAGCGCAGACAGACCTATACATCCGCTCTCGGCGTAATCTGAAGGATAAAGCCCTTAATTCCGTGCTGAAGCACCGTGGCTCTCTAGAGGCATATATTGGGCGTCATCCTCTTTTCCTGACTACATTGGACAGTTATGAGGCTGAAGCTAAAGCTCCGGCCATCGTCAAAGAAATGGCCAGGGTATCTCAACTAACAGGTGTTGGTCCTATGGCAGCGGTAGCTGGCGCAATTGCTGAAGCGGTAGGCAGGGATTTACTCGCTTTCTCGCCAGAGGTAATTGTGGAAAATGGTGGCGATATTTTTCTGAAAATATCTAAGAAGAGGCTGGTAGGTATCTACGCCGGGCAATCCGCTTTTACAAAAAAAATTGCCCTGGAAATTATGCCCGGAGAAACACCACTGGGCATAGGTACGTCTTCAGGAACCGTAGGACATTCTTTAAGCCTGGGCAGCGCTGACGCCGTTATTGCCCTTTCATCCTCGGCAGCTTTAGCTGATGCCGCAGCCACAGCGCTAGGCAATATAGTCAAGGCCGCAGATGATATTCCTGAGGCAATTGAAAAAGCCCAGAGTATCGAGGGGCTACGTGGTGTGGTTATTATTGTGGGCGACGAAATGGGTGTCTGGGGCAGGGTGAGAATTGTGCCCCTGGGTTAGTCCTTTCTTTTTTGCCCCGAGCAGTGATAAAGTTTTAAGCAATGAAAAAGTTACCCAACCTCCGTGTGCAATTAGCCCCCCGGCATCCTAAGGGACTAATCCTGTCCAATCCTGTGATGATAGCCGGTGGCATAGCTGGCTATGGCATAGAGTATGCTGAAATTGCCGATATACAAAAGTTGGGCGCCATTGTCTGTAAAGGGACAACCCTTATGCCCAAAGAAGGTAATGCCCAACCACGACTGGTGGAAACCACCGGTGGTCTGCTTAATTCGGTGGGCTTGGAAAATATCGGTGTCGACGCCCTGATTGGAGAAAAAGCGCCTGTATGGGCAGGATGGCGGGTTCCGGTTATCGTTAATGTTGCCGGGGAAACAATAGACGAATATGTGGCTGTGACAGGCAAGTTAGAAGGCGTGCCCGGCATCAGCGGCATTGAGCTAAATATTAGCTGCCCCAATGTTTCCGCAGGAGGGATGGGATTTGGTGTCGACCCCAAGCTTGCCGCTCGGGTAACTTCAGCAGTTAAAGTTGCCACCACCTTACCGGTTATCGTTAAGTTGAGCCCCAATGTAACCGATATTAAGGAAATCGCTTCAGCCGTGGAAGAAGCTGGAGCTGATGCCATATCCCTGATTAACACACTGAGGGGCATGGCAATTGATATAGACCAAAGAAAGCCACGCTTAGGGAATATTGTAGGCGGACTTTCTGGTCCCGCTATCAAGCCTGTGGCTCTTTATATGGTATTCGAGGCAGCCAGGGTGGTCCGTATTCCAGTGATAGGATGTGGCGGTATTGCTTGTGCTGAGGATGCCCTGGAGTTTATTATGGCTGGAGCTACTGCTGTGCAGATTGGCACAGCCAGCCTGACTAACCCTCAACTTGGTCTCAATGTATTAGAGGGAATAGAAAGTTTCCTGAGGCAGAATGGGGTTCAAAATCTAACCGAGCTCATTGGTAGCGCTCTTGCTTAGTTTTATACTGGCCATAGCTGCCCCCCTGAGTTAAGAAAATTTGCCCAGTGGAGTCTCGTCAGGTCCAAGTATCACCTTGGGCAGAAGGAAGTTCAACGTTCCCATCGCGACATAAGCTATCGCCAAAACTCCGGGCCCCAGATTTGCTATGTGCCATTGACACGGATTATTATGCCATACTATTTACTTTTCTCTGACCCAATAATCTTGCCCAAAAAGGGAGCCAGTAGATCCATGGGCAAAGGAAACAGAATGACGTTGCTTCTCTCTGTGGCAATGCTTGCCAATGTCTGCAAATAGCGAAGCTGTAGAGCTGAAGGCTGACTGGAAATAATTTTGGCAGCCTCGGCCAATTTCTCTGCCGCCTGGGCTTCACCCTCGGCATGAACCACCTTGGCTCTCCTATCTCGCTCAGCCTCAGCTTGGGCTGCCATAGCCCTCTGCATTGTTTGCGGCAGTTGCACATCCTTAACTTCCACCATGCTCACTTTTATCCCCCAGGGATTAGTGCCTTCATCAACCACCGACTGTATCTTTTCGTTGAGCCTGTCCCGCTGGCCTAATAACTCATCCAGCGTAGATTGTCCGACAACATTTCTTAATGTGGTAGCGGCAAGCAGCGAGGTTGCCTTGATATAGTCGAGCACCTTGAGAATAGCATCATCTGCACCGACTACCCGAAAGTAAATTACGGCGTCAACCCTGACAGTAACATTGTCCAAGGTGATGCACTCTTGCTGGGGAACGTCCATGGTGATTACCCGAAGGTCAATTTTCCGCATATTCTCAATGAAAGGTATAATCAAGACCAGGCCCGGTCCTCTAAGGCCCACGAATCTACCCAGTCGGAAAACGCCTCCTCTTTCATACTCTCGAACGATTTTGATAGCTGCCGACAGAAGTATTATTACTACTACTGCGATAATAAAATAAATAAACCAGTTCATTTTTCCTCCTTTTCTTTAGATTTTTTGGCCACCCAGAGTTTCAATCCTTCTACTTTGGTTATTATCACCTCCTCTCCGGGTTCTATTTTACTACCTTCGGCTATGGCTGTCCATAACTCTCCCTCAGCCAGAACCGTGCCCTTGGGGTTGAGGGTCGTTTGCACCACAGCTTCCTTCCCTATCATCTCCTCTACACCAGCCGAGAGTTTTAGCCTCTGGCCTTTTACGATAGCGTAAATGACAAAAATAATAAAGGCGACGGCAAAAACTATGGCTATGATAATTGGGCCAGTCATTTCGATACCCATAAATGCTACCCTCCTATTTTTTTAATTTCTTTGCCACCCATAATTTCAACTCTTCCACTTTGATTATTATCACCTCTTCACCCGGTGCTACTCTGCCGCCTTCCGATGCCGCCGTCCATAATTCTCCGTGGGTTAAAACCGTGCCCGTAGGGTCGAGGGGTGTTTTTGCTATGGCTATTTTTCCAATCATTCCCTCAGCCCCGGTAGCCTTGCGTCGCCTTTGCCCGCGGACAATGGCACCGACGACAAAGACAGCGAAAGCGGTGAAGCCTACTGCAACCCCGATAATTAACCCTATATCTACCTGTATCCCGGGGCTGTGGCTGAACAGAATCAGTGAACCTGCAACCAGCGAAATTATACCTCCGGCAGTCAATAGTCCAAAACTAGCAGTGAAGTACTCGGCGATAAAAAGTCCCACGGCAAGTAAAAGGAGTGCCAGGCCTCCCCAGTAAGCATCAAGCACACCCAGGGAGTAAAACGCCAGGAATAAGCTGATGCCACCAGCGACCCCGGGGAAAACCATCCCTGGGTTGGAAATCTCAGTAATTAACCCTATGGTAGCCAGGGTAAAGAGGATGTAGGCAATGTTGGGGTCGCTAATGGTCTGCAGGAATTTTTCAATGGCATTCATTTCGTTTCTAGTTGAAATATAGTCCGTGGTATCAATGATGACTTCCTCGCCACTGGCTAAAGTAACCTTCCAGCCATCGATTTGGGAAATAAGGCCTTCCAAAGTGTCAGCTCGCAGGTCGATAAGGTTATATTCCAGGGCATCAACATCGGTGAACGATTTGCTTTCCGTAACTGCTAGCTCGGCTTCTTCCATATTGCGGCCACGCTCCTCAGCTATAGTCTTCATCCACTTAGCCGAGAACTCGACTATTTTTTTCATTTGGTCTTCTGGTATTTCCTCTCCTCCAGCAGCTACAGGATGGGCAGCGCCGATAGTCGTGCCCGGCGTCATCGCCGCTATATGAGCAGATAGAGTAATGAAGGTTCCCGCTGAGGCAGCCCAGGCAGCTTTGGGTGAGACATAAACAACGATGGGCACGTCGGCATTCATAATCCTTTTGACTATCTTATCGGTTGAGTCCAGAAGCCCACCGGGGGTATCTAGCTCAATTATACAGACAGTAGCGCCATTCTCCTCCGCCTGGCTGATACCCCGATCAATATAGTCCGCTATCACGGGCACAATGGTGCCATCCACGGTGAGGACTTCCACGTTAGTAGGGCTGGCGGCAGCGATCAGGCTGCTTCCTAGACCCGCAGCTACGGGAATCACAAGCAAAGCAAGAAAGAAAATCCTGAGCCAGGTTCTAAGCATCTAGCATTAACCTCAAGTTTATGGGAATTCAGATTCCTCTGCCCCCCTTCAGACATTATAGCCGATTCTGCTGAAACTAAACAAATGTTCCTCATCTTAAACAGCAAACTTGATTACATTATCCACCTACTTACTGGAAACGGGCACAAGTCAGTTAGTGAGCTAGCAAACACTGAGGAATTGGTCAGAGACGAATTGCTAACAAGATTGGGAACGGGATGTGAGTCATGAAGAGGATAACACCAAGTTTGCCCAAACTTCTTCTTTTGTCCGAGCGGAAAGAAGAATTGTTATTAGGTATTAAAAAAGTAGGGAAAACTTCGGGTAATTCAGGCCATGGCTATGGCCAACTAAAGTCAGTACAACAAATAACCTGCCACAGCCATACCAATCACTACAGCTCCTATAGTTATTCTAATAATTGTAGAATATTTAATGGCAATATTAAACCTTTGATAAGGGGAAAAAAGGAAATCATCAGCATAATAGCTACGCACACAAAAATGATCCTAAAAGTCCTGTAAGACACTCAAAGCACCTCCGCACACGAGTTTTGTGTACATGTCTGTTAATATTATGTACCAGATGCTAGCGTCTCCTATGGAAATAGTATTTAGCTATGCCGATGTACATACCGATAGCTAACACCGCAACTATGATGGCTATTATTTTGGAAGCACCACTAAGCTCCAATATGCTATAAACAATGGCAACTCCTGCAGCCCACCCTATAGGGAAACCGATTGCGCGTACAGGACTTTGGTTTTTCTCACCCAGCCAGCGCCATATACCTGTGTACCGCTCTTTCTTGTAGCGGTGCAGATAGAATGGATAAAGCGACAGAAATATCAGAATAAGCCAGACTGTTCCTGCTGCTGCAATAAGGCCAGAACCATAAGACAAATTACACACTTCCCCTCGCCCAAGGCAGAGTTGTGGATTTTCTGCTCTGAATAATGGACCCAGTTTATCGAAATGGTACCAGGGCATGCAACACCAATATTGACATACCCTGGTACCATCATTCTACAATATCATTTTTATTTAGCGTCAGAGAGTGAAGTCTTAATCGTAACGTAGTCTCATCTATTTCTTGTTCCATGGCACATCTTTGTTGAATTCTCTTTTCTGTCCCTTTAATCTCTGCTTTTCGAACTAGTTGATATACTTTTTTGGGAATGGGCGTTTCGAAACTATTTATCCATGATTAAAACATATACGCAAAATTGTATAAAGTCAATACCGTCTCGGATTGAACATTCTGACAATTTGTTATGCTTGTGATGAAAGCCAAATCCCTTCTCAAAAGTTGCTCAATCGTCCGATAAAACCTCAAGCTATCCTCAAGCTTCACTGAGCTAGCAAGTGGTATAATAGGATTAGACGGAAGATGGGCGAAGAGTACGAGACCAGCTACCCTAAAATAGAAGAAGTTGAAGCCAAAATCTCTGAATGGCATAAGGGAGTATTTTTGAAAGAACGCCTTTTGTTTGCTGGAATGATTGAACTGATATTAGAGTCTTTCAAGCCTCTTAGTGGGCGCCGCAAGGAAACCGACGAAGGCGAGTTGGCAATGTCGACACTGGCCACCAGAATGTTCAATGACGCCGAAGGAGCGAAGCAGCTGCTTCTATGGGGGCTACCAGACCAAGCACAGCCCCTGATACGGGATATCATCGAGTGCACGATGCTGTTCCGTTTGTTCCTACGGAAACCCAAGATGGCTAAGAAATGGTTGATAAATCTAGCAGAGTATCAGCCTAAAGACGTTAATGCCAAGCTGTTGGAATTGGGAGTACACGCTAAAGAATATGCCTGGTACGGTCTTCTGAGCCATCAGGGGCATTCCAATCTCCTTGCTTCTTTGTCACATACCCAAGAAACGGATGTTGGAGAACAGGGAATGTTATGCCAATTCCATTTTGGGAGTGCAAGGACTCCAGAAACGGAGTATTGTATTCAGGTGGGGTTCCTAATGTTGTTCTCTCTATTACACATAGCCTTGAATGAGCCGCTGGCTGAATTGTACTATGGGCGTTCAGAATCGGATGTTTCTAGTAGATGGTGTGCAAAAGTAAATGACCTCAAACCAAAGCTGCTCGAGCCTTTTTCCGAAGTTACCGAAAAGCCTGCCTCTGGCACATCTAAAGCTGGCCATGCCCTTTGGGAACGCACCAAAAAGAAGTTACGCTTGAACGAGTTCGAGAGGATACTCACTGAATACGGCGACCTGCCCCTTAAAGACTAGTCCAGTTATGTTGCTACTCCATCGAAAACTTCTCGTACGTCTTTTCAAATCTTTCCAAACCTTCCCCTAAGATTTGCTTGACCTTGCCAAACCTTGATTATAGACTCGCAAACTATGGCTAACATTTGTGATATTTGTAATATGGAGATTGCTGCTCCGGCTGCTCTTGGAAGTCATAAACGAAAGCGTAGGGAGGCAAAGACCAAACCAAGCAATTAAAAGCGACAAAATTTCTCAAGTCCATCATTGAAGCTGGACACAGCTTAGTGTAGAATAGGCTAAGGATGAAGAACCAAAAATGTAAGGGGATGCAGGACTTGCTCCCCGAGGACATGTTACGCTTTCGCCGTGTTGAAGATGTCTTCCGGTCATGTTGTCGCAACTGGGGCTACCAGGAGGTGAGAACACCAACTTTAGAATATCTCCACTTGTTTACAGCTACGGGAACACTTACTCCGAGCATGTTAAGCAAGGTATATTCCTTTCTCGATTGGGATGGCTGGAGTGGTGAGCGGGTCGTCTTGAGGCCAGATGGCACTATTCCTGTAGCCAGACTATACACCGACAATCTAAGTGGACAAGAATTAGCCAGGCTTTTCTATGTGACTAATATCTTCGCTTTCGAGGGAACAGGGAAAGAGAACAGGGAGCGATGGCAATGTGGTGCTGAGTTTTTCGGTGGTGCCAAATTGGCCCCGGATGTGGAGATAATTCTGCTGGCTGAAGAGGTTATCCGCGGACTTGGTCTCAGCAATGTCGGGCTGCAACTGTCTCATGCTGGCTTGGTGAAGGCGTTGCTCAAAGAGTTTAAACTCAGCCCCGGTGAAGAAGCTAAGATGACGAACCGCATTTTAGAAGGAAATTGGCAGGCATTGACCAAGGCGAAATCCACTAACCCCGAAATCGATAGGCTTATAGCTGCGCTATTGGGTCTCAAGGGAAAATCGAGCAGCTTTCTACACAATGTAAGAGCTTCATTCCCCAAAGCTTCGCAGGACTTTAAGTCCAGCCTGGAGGACCTCATAAACATTACCACATTACTGGACAACCTGGGTTGCAGCTATGAAATTGATATCGCAACGATACACGGGTTTGAGTACTATACTGGAATCTGTTTTCAGTTTCTGGCTGCTGGGGAAAACATAGGTGGCGGAGGAAGATATGATAGCCTTGTGCCCCTTATGAATGGAGAGGACATCCCCGCCTGCGGATTTGCCTTGTATGTTGACCCTGTAATGAAATTGCTTCCGCTGGAGAAAGAGGAAAGGGGCGGATGTGGAATTTTAATTAAAGGTAAGGAATTGACTCCGGAAATAGCAAAGACGTGCTTTGCTGTGGCGGAATCGCTTCGTGACGCCGGACATCCAGCAGAGCTTGACTTCACAGGTCGAGAAGAATCTAATTACAGGTGGGTCGTCTTAGTTTCGGGAAAGGCGCCCTCTCCATTTGTGCTCACGGATTGTATACAAAGGCGACGACGAAATGCCGCTTCTATGGCAGAGATTCTTAAAGTGGTAAGTGAGGGATGAAGGACTACCAAGCTGGCTACGTAAAATTCGCCCTCCCTAAAGGCAGGTTTCTATCGCCTACAGCCAGCTTGCTTGCCGAGATAGGCCTGGGATTTCAGGATTATAGCGATAAAACAAAGCAATATCGTCTTCGCTCGGCAAGGTTTCCCAGTCTTTCCGCTAAAATACTTCAGGAAAAAGATATTTCCATACAGGTGGCTGTAGGGAATTATGACCTGGGTATTTGTGGGTTGGATTGGATTGAAGAGTTCCTGGTGAAATATCCAGCAGGAGCTCTGGTAAAAATATCGAGTCTAAATTATGGTGAAGGCAGTATACACGTGGTTGCCAGTGCTGAAGTGGGGATAGCTAATCTCAATGATTTATCAGATGGGAGAAATGATTATCGTATAGTAACTGAGTATCCTAATCTGGCTGAGGCTTTTGCCTTAAATCTCAGAATGAGAAGGTTCAGGATTTTCCCGGTGTGGGGAGCTGCTGAAGCTTATCCCCCGGAAAATGCCGACCTGGCGGTGCTCTGGGGAAAGAGTGGAGCGCATATAGCAACTCAAGGCTTAATTCCCCTCAAAAGATTACTACCTGTTACTGCCTTTCTAATAGCCAATCAAGAAAGCTTGGAGAACAAGGATTTGAGCCAGATATTGATGTGTTTTAGCTCCAAGCTTACCGCTGAGCCGCAGACATCAATAGAAAATGAGCTTGACATCTCCGGGGAACTAAAGGGGCCTCGTCCCTTGTGGCCGGCAAAGGAAATCAACCTGGCTTTGCCTGATGGACACCAGCAAGCACCTACTTCGCAGTTTTTGAAGCGAACTGGGCTGGCACTTCAGGGGTATTCTGAGGAGGTGGTGAACCGCCGACCCTCCGCTGATTTAGACTGGCTTGGCATTAAAGTAATCAGGCCCCAGGATATGCCTCTGCAGGTGGCTAATAGCAATTTCGACTTAGCCATAACCGGCGAGGATTGGCTGCTGGAACACCTTTATCGCTTCCCCTCGAGCCCGGTGAAGAAATTGTTTGCTCTCGGCTTTGGCACCGTCAAAATTGTCGCTGCCGTGAGCCAGGAAATACCTGTGGCCGACATTGATGAATTGAGGGCACTTGTTCAGAGCAGCAAGTTCGCTCCTCTAAAAGTAGCCTCGGAGTACATAAATATTGCCGACAAGTATCTTCGGGACAATCACATTAACCCATACAAGCTAATTCCAACCTGGGGGGCGAGCGAGGCTTTTTTACCCGAGGATGCCGATATGCTTATTGATAATGTCCAGACAGGGAAGACCCTCAAGCAGCACAAGTTAGAGATTATTGATGTGCTCTTCCGGTCTTCGGCTTGTCTAATTGCCAACAAAGATAGTCTTGCATCTTTTGATAAAAAAGAGAAAATGGAGTTCCTTACACAGAAATTGCGAGTGGGGCTAAAGTAGATAAAAAATTAAAATGCAAAAATCGAAAATACAGAGCAAAAAATAAAAAAAGTTACATTTTAATTTGTCATTTTGATTTTTAATTTTTGACCTTTGGTTTTAGTTGATATGAAAAGAGTCAAAGGATTCAATAAGGCAAGACAATTACTGACCAGGGAAAATTTCTGGGAGTCTTTCACCGCGCCACCAGAGCTGGCAGCACAAATAAAGCAAGTCTTTGGCGAAGAGCTTTCAGTTCAAGAAGTGGTCGACCGTATCATCGGCGAAGTTCGGGGCAAAGGTGATAAAACCCTCTTTGATTACACCGAAAAATTGGATGGAGTCCGACTGGATTCCCTGGAAGTAGACAGACAGGAAGTTGTTGCCGCTTATGACACGATAGACAAGAAACTTGTCTCGGCCCTTGAATTTGCAGCCAGAAGAATACGGGACTTTCATCTTGCCTGTGGACACAAAGCCGGCCTAATACCCATCGACAAGCACTTAAAGCAACAGGTTCTGCCCTTACAAAAAGTGGGACTGTATGTGCCTGGTGGCACTGCTGCCTACCCATCCACAGTGCTGATGATGGCCATACCAGCTAAAGTGGCTGGTGTCGGGGAAATCATTATGGTTTCACCGCCTGCTAAGGATGGCAGGATTCCGGCACCCACGTTGGTAGCCGCCGACATTGCCAAAGTCAACCGTATTTTTAAAATTGGCGGCGCTCAGGCTATTGCGGCATTGGCTTTTGGTACCCAGTCGATACCCAAAGTGGATAAGATTTGCGGGCCGGGGAACATATTCGTGACCCTGGCTAAGAAAATGGTTTATGGCACAGTGGACCTCGATGGGCTCGAAGGTCCCAGCGAAGTAGTAATTATAGCCGATGAGAAAGCCGACCCTGCCCTTTGTGCCGCCGATCTTCTGGCTCAGGCTGAACATGACCCACTGGCTTCAGTAATTTTAATCACCACTTCAGTTGACCTTGCTGACCGGGTAGACAAGGAAATTGAGATACAACTGGGAAAATTAAAGCGGCGCTCCACTGCTGGGACGGCTATTGATGCCGGAATGCTTGTGCTTGTCGATGACATGGCCCAAGCAGTGGAGTTGGTCAATATCTTCGCTCCGGAGCACCTCTCCATTATGGCATCCGACGCTTCGTCTTTAATCCCCAAAATTCACAATGCCGGCTGTATTTTCATAGGCGAGAACTCGCCTGTCGTTCTAGGCGATTATGTTGCCGGTCCCAGCCATGTACTGCCCACCGGGGGTAGCGCTCGTTTTGGTTCTCCTCTGGGTGTTATGGACTTCCTCAAGGTTAACAATATCATCGCCTTGGATGAGCCTGCCATGCAAGAACTGAGCCAGGCCGCTATGGTAATAGCTAAAGCTGAAGGGCTCGATGCCCACGCCCAGGCGGTAGAAAGAAGACTGAGAGCTAAATAAAAGATTAAAATGCAAAAGGCAAAAATACAGAGCAAAAATAAAAAGTTTTGCATTTTGACTTGTCACTTTGGTTTCTTATTTTTGACCTTTGATTCTAGTTGAAATGGACATCGAAAAACTTATCAGGCCTGAACTCGTGACCATGAAGGGTTACATCCCTATCGAACCTACAGAAGTTTTGAGCCAACGAGCTGAAGTGCCTTCGAGTAGAGTAATAAAGCTTGATGGTAACGAGAATCCTTATGGATGTTCCCCGAAGGTCTATCAAGCTCTAGCCACTTATCCCTATTATCATAATTACCCCGACCCGGAGCAAAGAGAGCTACGGAAGGCTTTAGAGAAATATACTGGCCTGGGACGCCAGCACATTGTTTGCGGCATGGGCAGCGATGAACTTATTGACCTTATCCTCAGGCTTTTCCTCAAGCCTGGAGACGAAGTTATCAATTGTCCACCGACATTTGGTATGTACCCCTTCAGCACCGATGTTTGTGGAGGCATGGTGGTTGATGTGCCTAGAACTGCAGATTTTGCCCTTGATATGGTCGCTATGAAGAAGGCATTGACCAGGAGAACAAAGGCCATCTTTGTTGCCTCGCCTAATAATCCCACCGGCGACACCGCCACCGAGAAGGAAATTATGGAGCTTGTTGGGACTGGAAAAATTGTTGTCGTGGACGAAGCCTATTTTGAATTCAGTAATGTGACTGTGGCTAACCTGGTGCCTGGTTATCCTAACTTGATAGTTTTACGCACCTTCAGCAAATGGGCCGGGCTGGCCGGCTTAAGGATAGGCTACGGCTTTTTCCCCTTAGAAATTGCTGGTTATCTGATGAAGATTAAGCAGCCCTATAACGCTAATGCCGCAGCCCAGGCTGCGGTGCTAGCTTCTTTGGCAGATATAGAGTATCTTCGGAGTAACGTTGCCAAGATAGTTATGGAACGGGAGCGGTTATTTGGCAAACTGAAGGAACTGGATTGGCTAAGGCCTTACCCTTCCAGTGGAAACTTTATCCTCTGTTCTCTGCCCGAAGGAAAGGCCAAAGAAATCTGGCAGCAACTGCGGAAGAAAGGCATCTTTGTTCGCTATTTTGATACTCCTAGGTTGAAAGACTGCCTGCGAATTAGCGTGGGCAGACCTGAGGATACCGATGCCTTAATTGAGGCACTTAGAACCCTACCTGTCATTGTGAGTGAAGCGAAGCAATCTCAACCATAATCCTCTCCCTTGAAGGGAGAGGATTATGGTGAGGGTGAAATAAAATATTGGGGGTTAAATATGACTGAAAGAAAAGCAACAGTTGCCCGTGAGACTGCCGAAACGAATGTCAGGGTGGAACTCAACATTGACGGCAGCGGACAATTTCAAATCACCACCGGCATAAGGATGTTCGACCACCTCCTTAGCCATTTAGCTCAGCACGGAGTATTTGACATAAAAATCTCAGCCTCGGGTCCCGACCAGCACCACGTAGTGGAGGATGTGGCTATTTCGCTGGGCAAGACTTTTAACCAGGCACTGGGGAAAAAGCAGGGCATTGTTCGTATGGCCCATGCTGTCGTGCCTATGGATGAGGCTCTGGCAGTGGTAGCCGTGGATATCGGAGGCAGAGTCTACAGTGTAATCGAGGCAGACTTTAACGAGGCTAACATAGGCGACCTGGACGCTGATTTAGTCCGCCATTTTCTGGTCTCCCTTGCCTCCGAAGCTAAAATTAACCTCCACGCCAAAGTGCTCAGCGGCATCAACGACCACCACAAAGCCGAAGCCCTATTCAAAGCCCTGGCCCGAGCCCTGGACTCAGCCACCCGAATTGATGAGCGAATCGCTGGCAGGATTCCCAGCACCAAAGAGGTTATCGAGGGATAGAAGGCCTAACATGGATTAGTTCGAATCCCGCTCGGGGAGGAAGTCTGCTTTTTTCGAACCGGAGCAGATACCAAATGACCCGCACTTTTGAGATATAATACATCAAAATTACAGTCTAATTACTAGTTAGCCCAGAACTAGGAATCGAAGAGATGTCAGCTCAGATTGAGATTTGGTACAATCCAGCCAATGATAGTCATCGCTGGCTTGGTTACTTCGATCTCTTGGGAACTCGTGCCCTTATAAAATCTCGTGCTCACTTCTATGTGTTCACGGTTTATGCCACTGCTATTGAGGAGGCCAGAAAAACCCTGGCATGCCAACCGATGGTGAGTTCCGTTTGGTTTTCCGATACTTTCCTGATCTATACCTCAGATGATTCTGCGCAGAACTTCGCTTTCATTGATCAAGTTTCTCGCTGGTTTGTATACTTCCTTCTCACCATTGCTAGTATCCCTGTTCGCGGGGCAATTTCATGCGGCGATTTCTACGCTGACAGAAGTAGCAATCTCTATTTTGGCCCAGCCTTGGTCGAGGCTTACGAATACGGGGAGGCTCAAGACTGGATTGGCTTTTTGCTTAGCCCTTCTGCCGTGACCCGACTTGACAGCCTTGGTATTCCCGCAGGAGAACGTCTGAACTACGCTTATTGGAACGTACCCTTCAAGACTGGAAAGGGGAAACTCATCAGTAAACTTCCAGCTTGCATCTTGGGACAATGGATCGAAATCAATGGCAAGAATCCTTGCTTGGAAAAATTGGACGAGCTAAAACGCTGTGTCAAGTTGCAGGACATTGGAAAATATGAGAAGGCAATTCAATTCATCGAAAAGTGCCAAAGAAAAATGGTTATCCCTCCCCGTTAGACCACACCAAATGTAAGAGGTAAGCCAAAATATTCAGAAGTGAAGCCAGCGCAAACTCCTTAAGGCATTTGTAGATACGATTACACGAGATAAAACTGATGCCTAGCTTGTGTTCTGCTATTGGTCAAAGCTATAATGAGCTAGAAATCTACGGCGGTTCGGATTTATTCCTGAACTTGAGCAGATGCAAAATTACCCGAACTGAAGTTTACTGAAGGGATAGTGGGGTGACACATGGAACACAAAAGTATCGAGGAAATAAGGCGTGAGATTGACGCGCAAATACTGCGTATAAAGGAGCCGTTATTTACATCAAAAGCCTCTCCAGATACTGACTGGTATTTGAACGCATGCCTCCATATAAGTGACGGGGATTGGGATACTTATGCTATGGGATATAAAAGGGCTGGGGATATTCTTGTTGAATATGTTGTTGATAACGATTGGGATCAGGACTTCCTAGTATATCCAATAGCATTTCTGTATCGACAGTATCTGGAGCTACGTTTAAAGGAGTTGATATTTGTCAGTTCTAGATTGCTCGACCAAGATGCTAGAATCCCCAAAACCCACAATCTAGTCTCACTCTGGAGGCAAGCTCGCCCAAATATCGAGGCAGTTTGGCCTGATTCCGAGACCAAAGGTCACCTAAATGCAGTGGAGGATAGGCTCGGAGAGCTGTGTGACGTAGATTCCGGTTCGTATGCCTTCCGCTACTCTGAGGATAAAAAAGGTAGAGCTACCCAGACCGGAATGGTGCATATCAACCTGAAACAGCTAAGGGATGTGATTCAGGGCATCTCTCATGTTCTTGATGGAAGTAGCACTGGGATGGGAGAATACCTGAATGCCAAGCACGAGATGATGGCTGAGTACAGAACTGAGATGCGCCGTGAATACGGCGAATACTAATATGCTGATGTGAAACCAACGTGAAGGAATGCGAGTTCTCGTTCTATCTTCGAAAATAGGAACCAAACATCCACAAAAGTTCGGATTTTCCTCCGCTCAAGGAGCATACAACAAACTTCCCAATCCGACCCAGACGCAAAATCGCCCGAAGTTAGGCACTGTTGAAACGAGGCAAACTAAATTTGGGGTTTCTGTTATAATAGGATGAGTTTCAAGCGGAGGCAAATGTGCTGGTAAAGATAGAAACTTACTTTGACGGCGAGTTTTGGTGTGCCCGAGGGATCAGGGAGGATATATTCACCCAGGACGAGACTTTGGATGATTTATACCAAAATATTAAGGAAGCAGTATCCGTTCATTATGGTGAAACAGACGAGCCTATTACCATCTTGACTCTTTCTGAAGTAAAACTAGCAAATGCCAAAACTCCCGCAAGTTAGTGGCAATGAGATAGTCAAGCTTCTTCAGCATCTAGGCTACGAAGTCGTTAGGCAACGAGGAAGCCATATCCGACTCAGGGAAATCACACCTCTAGGTGAACATAACATCACTGTCTCGGCGCATAGGGTTTTGGCTAAAGGAACCCTCTTACCAGAGTGAGCCTCTGGAATAATATTCCTAAGAAAGAGCTCATTGATAGGTTAAGATAGGAGTTTTACCTACGCAGCACAAGTTGTTGATAAGGTTTCCTGCATCGAGTAATTTATCGAGGGGTAGAAAGTTATCTGAATTTAGTCTCAAGGCTCTCAGGGAGTGCAGCTATACAGCGGGCTCCATTATGTTTAAAATAAGGCGATGTTCCCTTGTAGATACGTAGACAGAAGTGGTATAATAAAAACGTGAGACATAAAAACATCCTCACGCTTATGGTAAGCATCTGGCAATGCCTACCATAATATTTAGTAAGTTTAAGCGCAAACTTCCTTACTTGAATTATACCACAGTAGGGAGGGTTTGTCATGTCTATTGAACAATCTCAGTTATCTAGACCTGTAATCGAATCACAGGGTTTCTATTCAACGTCACAGGTATCTCGACTGGCTCGTATTCCAACCTCTACTATCTATGAATGGCGAAGAAGAGGAATAATCCGCCCTTCTTTAGAACTTGTTGAGGGTGGTTTGTTAGCAGATGAGGGGTATTCTTATTCCGACTTGACATTAGTTCGCATTATCAAGGCGTTGCGAGACAGGCATCTGGACTTCGATTCTGCGGCAAAAGCCTTGCGGCATCTGTATGAGAGGCTCGGCCCCCCTGATAGGGGATGGGCAAATGAGAAAGTTTATGTAATTGGAAATCGTATTTATGTAGATAGACCAGATGAATGGCAAGTCACGGATGCTACGGAACTAGGGCAAAAGGTAATGGAGATGCTTTTTGGTGACCTGTTTGAGGAACTTCGTGAAGGCGATGAAGAGGCTTCTATTATCGTCCCACCTCAATTCCGTAAATATGTTCAGGTTAAGCCGGAGGTCATGGGTGGAGAGCCCGTAGTTAGGGATACAAGGATTCCGACTGCAACTTTGGTAGCATTACTAGCCAACCATGATATTAATGAGTTGAAGAAACTCTATAGACGCATCCCGCCAGAAAAAATCGAGAAAGCAATTGAGTACGAACGGTATCTTGACCGTGAAGCCGCACCCACAGCCGCCTAATTTAGAGCATTTTCTAGTAGACTCAGACGTTGACCCTGAGTTGGTATTACTTTTGCGCAAAGTAGGATTTAAAGCTACCCATGTTACACGGCATCCCAGTATTCCCAATGACGACACTCAAGTATTAATATGGGGAAGGGAACACAATTATATCCTAGTTTGTCACGATAAACATCGTGATGCGAAAACCAGATATGCATTCTACTCTGAGATGTATTATCATGGAGGGCAGGTTATCAGAGTCGGAAAGCCCGGACAATCAACTCTTAGACTTCTTGGTTGCATATTGGCGCAACGTCACAGATGGCAAGAGTTTTTTAGTAAAGATAGTGGAGAAGCAACAGTTCATCCAAGTGGCTGTAATCCTAACACGGCTTCTGAATTATTGGCACGAAGTAAGTATAAATTGAGGTTACCTTTTGAAGACCCAGCTATCCCGTTAAGAGACCGCAAGCCTTTAAAAAAGACTAAAAAAACAAGACACAAGCCACCTTCGATAAATCAATCTGATTTTTTGCATAATTTGTAGGGAACCCAATTGACATGAAACCATTGATGGCTTATATTAAAAGTGAGGCTAAACCATGACAACTAAGGAATCAGACATACCGATAAAAGTTAAGAAGCATCCACCTATAAAAAAGCACAAATTAGAGGATTGCGAACCTGGTGCTACTAGGGAAGAAGTATTGCAGTTCATTGAAAGGGTGGCTACTTCACCAAAGCCTTCTCGGAAGCGTACCGAATCACCTGCTCCATCATCGAAATAAACATCGGTTTTTCATCTTTTATATGGTTATATCGGAAGCTGTATTCGTCTGCATATTCTTGTAAGTGTTTCGGCGTCACATGATGGTAAGTACCATCAATGCTTCTTTTTAACTGACTCCAAAATCCCTCAACGCTGTTCGTATGAATATCGCCAGCAGTAACGTAAATCTTCTGTGAATGAGTAACTACTTTATGCTCAAATCCCATTCTATCAAGGTTGTTGTAGCTAGGTAAATCATCGGTATAGACCGTAGCATCCTTTATAACATTAGCTTCAATATGAGGAAGTAGGGTTTTGGCTTTCACATCTGGTACTACAATTGCTCTAGCTCTGCCCTTGCGCTCGACAATTCCCATGACCACAGTTTTATTTTCCGAGCCTCTACCACGCTTGCCTTGTTTTTTGCCACCAACGTAGGTCTCATCAATCTCAACCTTACCCACGAACTTTATAGTGTTCCCGTCTGCTAGTACGCTTCTAATTTGCTTCCACATTCTGTAGCCAGTCTTTACAGTAACGCCCAAGTCACGGCTTAGTTGTCTAGAAGATACTCCACAACGAGTAACCGCCATATATGAGAGTGCCTTAAACCACAATCTTAGATGGTCAAATTTAGTATCTTCGAAGATTGTGCCAGCCATTGGGTGAATATGATTACCACAAAATTCGCATGAATAGCAGGGTTGCCCTTTAATGCGATAGTGTTTTGTAACCTTACCACACTTTTCGCACATAACTCCATTTGGATACCGTTTCTGGAACAACCAATCTAGGCAAGCATCATCATTCGGAAAGTCTCTATCAAAGTCTTTTGTGCTATACTTTTTCATGGGAGTTACCTCTTTATCATCTTTATAATTTAAGCATAGCACAAATTATTACGTATGTCAAGGGGAACATCGCCTAAAATAATATAGAGTTAATCTATGCAGAAACCGTGAGCAACGGAGGTAGCAAATGCCGGAATTGAGTTGGGCCACCGTAGTTAGCTGGTTGATAGACCATGGCATCCGCATCCTTATTATAGTAGCAGTAGGAGCTGTGCTATGGTTCGCCTTAAATAAGTTTCTCCCGCCTATTGTGGGCCGTCTCATGGTGACGACCAAGGGTGAAAGCAAGGAAGGCATCAAGAAAAGGAGAGACACGCTTGTAGGTGTCCTGACTGGGGTGGGGCGGGTATTCATTGTCATAGTTGTCATAATGATGGTCCTGGATGAGGTGGGAGTAAACATTACGCCAGTTTTGGCTGGCTTCGGCATCGCCGGCCTAGCCATCGGCTTCGGCGCGCAGTACTTGATAAGAGACCTCATCGCTGGCATGTTCATTATCATGGAAAACCAGTACAGGGTGGGTGATGTAGCCAGGGTAGCCGATGTCGCTGGGCTGGTGGAGGAAGTAACTTTGAGAAAGACTGTGCTCCGTGACCTGGATGGCATAGTCCACCATGTACCCAATGGTGAGATAAGAGTAGCCAGCAATTTCACCAGACACTTTGGTAGGGTCAATCTCAATGTCTCGGTAGCATATGACACTGACCTCGACCATGCCATAAGCGTGATAAATCGCGTAGGCAAAGCACTCGCTGAGGATGAAAAATGGCGTAAAGTAATCAAAAGTCCTCCCCAGGTGCTGAGGGTTGATAATCTGGGCGACTCCGGAATAGATATCAAGATTTTGGGCGATGTTAAACCTATAGAGCAGTGGGCAGTGATGGGGGAGTTGAGGCTTCGCCTCAAGAAAGCTTTCGATGCCGAAGGTATAGAAATACCCTGGCCCCATACCAAAGTGTATTTTGGCAACCCTTTACCGGATTTTCCTAAGAAGAAGGATTAGTCTCAGGATGTATTCCCAGCCTGCTGCCTTTTGCAAAGGTCTCTTCGTCCCCGAAGTCTCCTTATCCAGAATGTCTTTGTTATCCACCCGAGCTAAAGAGAAGGCTTTTTCTATTTCCCAAACTACTCCTCCAATAATCCATTATCCTGGTAGCAGTGTTTCTCAGTGCAAAAATTCCCGACACGCTTGACAATAACTATGGGCTAGTATTATAATGCAAAATACCTAGTAAAACGATGTAGTTTTTAAAAAGCCGAGGATTACTCGGAGCCGATGAACTCTTGAGGGACAGGGGAGGTGACAGGAGCTCCTGAAGGTAATTCGAGGACAACGCTGAATGAGGGAGCCGTACACACTACGTCGCTTAGGAGACCTGGCTCGAGCCATCGCTTATCGCCAATCGTTAATCAAACATGAGTGCTGGCCCCGCGCCAAGCTTGAGGAATTACAGCAGCGCCGGCTAGCCAGGCTTCTTGATTGGGCAACTCAACGGTCTCCCTTTTACCGCGAGTTATGTAGCACACACCGGATGAGTCAACCCTATAGTCTCCAAGACTTCCCTGTCATGGACAAAAAAACCTACATGAAACACTTCGACGAAATTGTCACTGACCCTCGGTTGCGCCTCTCCCAACTACAGAAACATATGGCCCACGTTTCCGGGGACGAGTATTATCTGGGCGAGTATCGTGTGCTTACTACGGCAGGTAGCTCCGGGCATAAAACGGTGGTAGTATTCAATCGAAAAGAGTGGAGTATCCAGGAGGCGGCAAGCATGCGGATTGCAGCCATGATGGGAGTGGTTCCCTTCTCAATGAGACGCCCCACGATTGTTACCATCGGCTCTCCCAGCCCTCTGCACGACAGTTATCGCCTCCCCCTAAGCATGGATATCGGCCTTTACCGTTTTCACGTGCTACCGGCTACTGCTCCTATCGAAGAGCTGGTCCAGCGGTTAAATTCCCTTCAGCCCCACGTCCTTCGAGGTTTTCCATCCATGCTTGGGCTGCTCGTGACAGAACAGCTTCAAGGGCGCTTGCATATCAATCCCTCTATTATTGGTGGTGGCGGCGAACCGCTGCCCAGCGAATTGAGGAAGCAACTCCAGGCTGCGTGGCAAAGTTCTATCTTTGACATCTATGGCACTCAGGAGGGACTCCGCGCTATGGAGTGCAACCCTGGCCAAGGGATGCACATCTTCGAAGATTTGGGCGTTGTTGAGGTGGTAGATGAGGACAACCGCCATGTGCCGACGGGACTCTAGGACACAAGATTCTGTTCACCAGTCTCTTCGGCTTCACTCAGCCCGTCATCCGCTACGAAATATCCGATATGATGGTACTGGCTCCGGAACCGTGCCCGTGTGGCCAGCCATTCCGACGTATTCTTGCCATCAACGGGAGGAATGACGATGTTCTCTACCTTCAAGGTCGAGCGGGGAGACAGGTTGCCGTTCATCCTGTCCATTTTTGGAACGTTCTTGAAAGCTTCGCGGATATACGGCAATACCAGGTGGTCCATGAATCGGACGGCATTTGCTTGCGGCTGATGTTCGAGGAAGGGAACGGAAACACAGCTCGTAGCGTCAGGGAACAACTGGCACGGAAGTTACATACCCTGGGTGTTGATTGCCCGTCTATTCGTGTTGAACTGGTGACCACGCTGGAAGACCGCTCCCGTCATATGGGGAAGTGGAAGAACATCATCTCCAACGTAAACCAGTCAGTGCAATAGCCGCGGATTATTAGTGGCCGGATTGCCAGGCGTTCCAGCGAGCTCTGCCTGCAGATGCTGCGTGATTAGGTGGTGGAAATGAGTTTCCAAGGTGATACATGGCATCTCTTTTATTAGGAGTGATTATACGGGCCATATTGCCCATCATAAACAAAGTTCACGCAATAGCCCTCGGTATCAAGCCTCTCGAAGGAAACAGCATCATCAGCATTGAGGTAAGACGTCACAGGGGCTGTTTTATCAAGCTGGAGGACGGTTGTGAGGTTAGACCTGGCGACCCTGTCATCAAACTACATTTGAATAATGCTTGGATTGCCGAGGGATGGAGGTCAAGCTCAGGGTCAGGGATGAGGGGCTTCCCGCGGGGACTCTTCTACTACTTCAAGGACGGCTTGCAACTCCTTGCCACAGAAGTAGCCGATGGGAAATATGGTGGCATCGTTGCAGTGTATGGCTGGACTGCCTTTCATTTGCATGCTAACCGGTTGGGATTCCAGGTCATCGATTTGCCGAACACCCTGAGGATAAAGCTGGCTCAACTCCACATCACCGCGCTAATGCAGGTCCATCATATCCCCTGGCTTAGGAGGCATACCGCCTCTCGCGAATCCGTGAAGGTTAAGGCGGTTTGGCTCTCCCGAGCCGAACTCTTAAGAATACACGGCTCAGTCTCGTGATGCTTCTGTCTTAATGACACGAAGGCTAAGGCCGAACCTGACCGCTGCCCAAGATAATCCACTTGTAGCTGGTTAGCTCTTTCAAAGCCATGGGACCCCGGGCGTGAAATTTTTGCGTGCTTATGCCTATCTCAGCGCCTAAGCCAAACTGTCCCCCATCGGTGAAACGGGTGCTGGCATTGGCATAAACACAGGCAGCATCCACTTCGTTGAGAAAGCGCGTTGCTGCCGAATGGTCTTCGGTAACGATAGCTTCGGAGTGTCCTGAGCCATATTTCTCAATGTGCTCTAAAGCTTCATCCAGCGAGTTAACCACCTTGATAGCAGCTTTCAGCGACAAGTATTCCTTTCCCCAGTCCTCATCGACAGCCGGGACTAGCTTCAGGGACGGAATGGGCTTAAGTATGGCCATAGCTCGCTCGTCGCAGTGCATTTCCACCCCGGCCTTGGCCCACTCTTTGGCAATGGCAGGCAGGTAAGCTTGAGCAATCTGATTATGAACTAAGATGCAATCGAGGGCATTGCACACGGTGGGACGCTGAACCTTGGCATTATAGGCGATGGCTACCGCTTTATCCAGGTCAGCACTCTTATCCACGTAGGTATGGCAAACACCTATCCCGCCGGTAACTACGGGCATAGCGGCGTTCTCCGAGACAAGCTTTATCAAGCCAGCACCGCCCCGAGGAATCATCAGGTCAATTATTCCTTTCATCTTGAGCATGTGGTTGACCAAAGCTCGCTCTGTGGACTCAATAAGTTGAATGGCCCCTTGGGGCACCCCGGCCTGGTCGCAGGCCTCTTGGGCTACCTTGGCTAAGGCTCTGTTAGAATTTATGGCTTCCTTGCCACCCCGAAGGATGACGGCATTGCCTGATTTAAGACACAGGCTTGATATGTCTATGGTGACGTTGGGGCGGCTCTCATATATCGCACCGATAACTCCCAAAGGGACTCGCTTCTTGCTTATCTGTAAACCATTGGGCAAAGTTCGCATCTCAAACACCTCGCCCACGGGGTCGGGCAGCGCCGCCACGGTTTTTGTGTCCTGAGCTATGCCCTCCAGGCGGGATGGCGATAGCATAAGCCTGTCCAGCATGGCTTCGCTCATCCCCGAAGCCTTCGCCTCATCATAATCAATCTTGTTCGCCGCCAGGATTTCGTCCTTTTTGTCAATAAGAGCTTCAGCAATATTGGTCAGAGCCTTGTTCTTAACTTCGGTGGAAAGAAAAGCCAGCTTCCTCGAAGCTGCCTTAGCTGCCCTCCCTTTTTCCTCCAGTTCTTTTATAGCCGATTCCATATTCTTAACTCCTTTTAATTCTCCCTCCCCTGGCGGGAGGGAGATAGAGGGAGGAGAATTTCACCCTCACCTTAATCCTCTCCCATCGAGGGCGAGGAATTTTATACGAGGTTATGCGGTTAACTATATATGGTAACCCTATCCCTTTTGTCCCCCTCTCCTTGGTCAGGGGAAGGAGAACTATTTTGGAGAGTGGCAAGCCCCTCTTTAACTTTCCTTTCTACCACGCACGTTTCATCCTTCCCTTACTGTTTATAGCATCACCATATTATTCCTGTGAACCACCTCGTCACCATGGTTATAGCCGAGGAGGCTGAAGATTCTATCGGAGTGCTTCCCTCCGATGATAGCTAAATCAGGAGAGCTATAATTAGAAATACCACAGCCAATGCGTTTGTCCTTCTCATCCAGGATATCCACAATATCGCCGCGGTGAAACTCTCCCTCGGCCTTCATAATCCCCGCAGGGAGCAGGCTCTTGTTGTGCTCTTTGAGGGCTAAGACAGCGCCTTTGTCCGCCGTGACCTTGCCTTTGGAAGCCAGCCCGCTGAGCATCCACCTCTTTTTGCTCTCCAGCTTATTCACATGGGCAGGAAGGAAGGTGCCTATGTCTTCTCCCTGGCTAATCCTCACCAGTATGTCAGGTTCCCGCCCATCGGCAATGACTACGTTTACCCCTGAAGAAGTAGCTAGCCTGGCTGCCTCAATCTTGGTTGCCATGCCGCCAATTCCCTGGCGACCGGCGGTATCACTAGCCATGCGTTCAACCTCGGCGTCAATCTTGTCCACCCGGCGAATAAGTTGAGCTTGGGGATTGTAACGTGGGTCGGCAGTGTACAAGCCGCCGGTGTCGGTGAGCAGCGCTAGAAGGTCAGCATCAACCAGGTTAGCCACCATGGCGGAAAGATTATCGTTATCTCCGAATTTGAGCCCTTCAATCTCGTCAATGGCGACAATGTCATTCTCGTTGACAATGCAGATTATGCCAAGCTCGATAAGAGCCAGTAAGGTATTGCGAGCATTAAGATAGCCACTGCGGTCAGAGAGGTCTTCCTTCGTGAGCAATGCCTGGGCTACGGTTATATCATACTGGCTGAAAAGTTGTTCATAGGTATACATGAGGTGGCTTTGGCCCACCGAGGCCAGGACCTGTTTGAAAGGGGTGTTCTTGCGTTCTGGAACGTTTTTAAGCTTCTGTCTTCCCGAGGCAATAGCTCCGGAAGAGATTATTATTATCTCCTTCCCCTGGCGGTGGAGTCGGGCTATCTGCTCCACCAAACTTGACATAACTTGCAAGTCGAGATGGTCAGTGCCCGAGGTAATGAGGCCTGTGCCGAATTTAGCAACTATGCGATGGTAAGACATTAGCATAAATCTAGCAGGTTTCACTCCCACTGACAACTCAGGCAAGGCGAGGCAAGACATTCAGGCAATCGAATCCGCCGGTAATTGGTGGCCTGGAGCGGTGTGGTATAATCTGTGTTGCTCCTTGCCACAGAATAAGAAGGAAAGGGTATGTGTGACGGGCTCTGACCATTGCCCGTGGGATTAAGTCGAAAGTATGAAAACCTTAGTTCAATGTGATTTCGACGGTACAGTTACCGAAGAAGATACTAGCTTCTTTCTTTTAGATGCCTTCGCTCAGGGAGATTGGCGACAATTGTTGCGAGAGTATAAGGGACACAGGATATCTGTCGGGGAGTTCAATACTCAGGCTTTTGCCATGGTTAAAGCCGATAAACCTACGCTACTTGAGGCGCTAAAAGGCAAGATTAAGGCGCGAGCTGGATTTCACGAACTGGTGAATTACTGCCGGAGAAGAGGTTTCAGATTAGTCATTGTGAGTAATGGCCTGGATTTCTATATCGAGGCCACACTGAAAGACCTTGGCTTGAAGAGCATCGAGATGCATGCTGCGCAAGCTTCCTTCCACCCTGAAGGGATGAAAGTTCAATATGTGGGTCCGGATGGCAAAAGATTAGGGGATGGCTTTAAAGAGGCATATACCAAATCGTTTCTAAAGCTGGAGTACAGGGTAATATATATGGGGAATGGCGATTCCGATGTTGCCCCGGCAAAATACGCTCACCATGTTTTTGCCACGGGCGAGCTGCTGGCGTACTGCAGTGAGAACAACCTTAATTATAAGCCCTTTGAAAACTTCATTGACGTCGTTAGGGACATAGACCTTCTGTAGCCGTATTCATTGAATTTCTACGATTCCACACAGACTTAAATTCCCCGCTTTCAATCATCGGCAGCATCACATCCACTACACTGACATCGTACTTTGTTCCCCTGCCGTCTTTGAGCTCTTTTAGAATATCCGTCGTGGTCCTTGCTGGCCGATAAGGACGATGGGAACTCATAGCTTCCACCACATCGCAGACAGCGAGAATGCTGACTTCCAGACTTAGCTTATCCCCTGTTATACCGTTAGGATAACCCGAGCCATCTAGCCGTTCGTGGTGTTGCAGTGCTACGTCGGCTACTGGCCAGGGAAGATTTGCATCCTTCAATATGTTATAACCTTGTTTCGTATGGGCACGGATAAGAGCCCATTCTTCCTCAGCTAGTTCACCCGGCTTGGTAAGAATACTGGTTGGGATGGAAATCTTGCCGATGTCGTGGAGCAATCCGTTGAGGTAGAGCCTCTCAACCATATCCTCAGCCAAACCAATATTCTCACCTACAAGACGAGCCAGTTCAGCTACTCTTTGCTGATGCCCCGCCGTATAGGGGTCACAAGATTCAATCACACGAGAAACGGTTTTTACCACATTGATAAGAGAACTCTTCAGTTGTTCTTCCGTTTTATTGCGCTCGGCGATGTCTCTGTAAGACCCTTGAAATCCTACGATTTTGCCTTTTCTCTTGATGAAATTTAAATACCGCTCTGTCAGTATCCTTTTGCCATCGTTCCTGAAAATTTCATGCACTATGCTGGATATAGGTTCATCTGCGCTCAGTATCTTCTCTACTTGTTTGGAAAGATATTCCCTACTTTCTGGAGGGAGAATGTTTGTTGGTTTCATCTCGGTTAATTCTTCCAGACAGTAGCCACACAGTTTCTCAAGCGCCTTATTATCCCCTGCAATATTGTCTTCGCTGTCCGCAGAAAAAACTACTTCCAAGGAATTCGCAAAGAAATTGCAATAGTGTTCTGCGCTTTCCGTGAGTGCCTGCTCCATTTGTTTGCGCTCGGTGATATCCCTTCCGATGGCAAGTCCCACAAATTTGCCGTTTTGCTGCTCAATAGATAAAGACAATTCAACGGGGAATTTAGAGCCATCTTTCCTCAATGCTTCAAATTCGATGATCCCTGTTCCTCCGCAATTTCCGCTCAAGAAAGCCCTCAGTTCTTTTGTGTGACCCTCTCTATGTTTCTCCGGCATCAACTTGGTTACTGGCTGGCCCAGTATCTCGTCGGTTGAGTAGCCAAAAGTTTGCTCTGCACCTTTATTCCAGAATATTATTGTCCCTTTGCGATTCACCCCCAGTATGGCATCCCAGGAGGATGCTACGAGGGCCCTGTATATCTCTCCAGTTTTAGGTAGCGCTTCTAACTCTTTGTGCGGTGGTTCTGTTTCTTTCATGAGCGATTTTTCTTCTTACTACCATACCTACTTCCTTCCCTACCAGGCTAAAAAATTCAGGCTCTATTCATAATCAAATATGGTCAACTATACCAAATACATCAATCCGTTTGCAATAGGAATTTGGTCGTGAAGATGATGGAAGGTTAGGCTCAGCTTAAAAGTCTATGCTATCCAAGTAATTGGGCATATGCCCAATCCGAAATACCAACACAGAAATCCTGCTTCTAGGCAGAGGATATTCAAAAATGCAGTGCGAGGCTTTAGCCTCGTACTGCGCGACCCTAAAAGGTCGCACTACAAAATTTGCCAAAATTCAAAGATGTCACAATCCTAGCTCTGAGGCGATTCCTTTCATGGCCTCGATTCCCAGGCCCATGAACTCTTCCAACTCCAGTCCGATTTCCTGGCACTGAGCCACTTGCTCCCGATTGACTCCAGCAGCAAAGCTTTTTTCGCGAAAGCGTTTCATTACCGATTTAGTGGTCAATCCGCTTAGCTTATCGGGGCGAACCAAGGCAGCCGCGGTGATAAGCCCGCTCAGGGGGTCAGCACAAAAAAGGGCCTTATCCAATTTCGTTTCTCGGGGCACACCATGAGCTTCGTTATGGCACAAAATAGCATGGGCCATAGCCTCACTGGCTCCAAGCTCCTGGGCAATGTCAGCGCCCAATTTGCTATGGCTACTCATATCACCATCAACCAGTTCCACATCAATATCGTGGATGAGCCCGGTAATGCCCCACTCTTCTTCGTCCTCCCCCAACTTTTTAGCTAGAGCCTGCATAATAGCCTCGGTGGCTAACATATGCCTAATCATATTCTTATCCTGGACATTGCCATGGATGGAATCAAGAATTTCCTCCCTGTTGGGCCTTGATGTCATGTCAATACCTTTTCCCGTTGCGTTAATAATATACCACGTAGATATTGCCCAGTGGAAGAGGCATCGTTTTGGGTCAATTCCTCAGGCGTGCCGGCATCCACAAGGTAGCCACCCTCATCACCAGCTCCAGGACCAAGGTCAATGACCCAATCGGCGTTTTTGACCACATCCAGGTGGTGCTCAATGACAATTACCGTGTTTCCGTAATCCACAAGGCGCTGTAGCACCTTTAGGAGATAAGCAATATCTGAGAAGGAAAGGCCGGTAGTCGGCTCATCCAGTATATAAAGCGTTTTGCCTGTGGAGCGGCGGGATAGCTCGGTAGCTAGTTTTACTCGCTGGGCCTCGCCTCCAGAAAGGGTCGGTGCTGGCTGCCCCAGGCAAATATACCCCAAACCTACGTCTCGGAGGGTTTCCAGCTTGTTTTTGATTTTAGGGAAGTGGTCGAAGAAGAGTAAAGCTTCGTCTACTGTCATATCCAGAATTTCGGCGATGTTTTTTCCTTTAAAGTGGATTTCCAGCGCTTCACGGTTGTATCTTTTCCCCTTGCATACCTCGCAGGGGACAGTGACATTGGGCAAAAATTGCATCTCAATCTGAACATAGCCTGCCCCCTGACAGGCTTCGCATCTCCCCCCCTTTACGTTGAAGGAAAAGCGTCCTTGGGGATAACCCCGCATTCTAGCTTCAGGAACAGTGGCGAAAAGTTCTCGAATAGGGGTGAATGTTCCGGTATAAGTGGCAGGGTTGCTTCTCGGGGTGCGGCCAATCGGTGATTGATCAATGTTAACCACCTTATCAATGTACTCAGTGCCCAGGATACTATCACACTTGCCTGGTCTCTCCTTAGCTCGGTAGAAGAGGCGGGCCAGCCTTTTATACAAGACTTCGTTAATGAGAGAGCTTTTACCGCTTCCGGAAACGCCAGTGACGCAAACAAATTTGCCCAGGGGGATATGGACATCGATGTTTTTCAAGTTGTTCTCCCTGGCACCTTGGATCACCAGCTTTTTTCCCGAGCCAGAGCGACGCTCAGGTGGCAAGGGAATTTGCCTCGTCCTGCTGAGATACTGCCCTGTTATTGATTGAGGGCAATCCATTATATCCTGAAGTGTTCCTGTGGCAACAATTTCTCCCCCCTGTTTACCGGCCCCAGGCCCCATATCAATAATGTGGTCAGCAGCTCTCATCATAGCTTCGTCGTGCTCTACGATGATTATGGTATTATCCAGGTCTCTGAGGCGCTTCAGCGTGGTTATAAGCCGGGAACCATCGGCAGGATGCAAACCGACTGTGGGCTCGTCACAAATATAAAGGACACCGCTAAGCCCGCTGCCAATCTGGGTAGCCAAACGAATTCTCTGGGCCTCACCGCCGCTCAATGTCGCTGAGGGACGGTCCAGGGTTAAATAGCTCAGGCCTATATCTCTGAGAAAGCCCAACCGGGCCTGAATTTCTTTGATAATTTGCTTGGCTATGGTAAGTTCCCGAGGACTGATTTTGTCACCTAGCTGCTCCACCCAATTTAAAGCCTGTGTGACAGGCAGGGCGGTAATATCCATGATATTTTTGTCCACAATAGTGACAGCTAAAGACTCTGGTTTCAGCCTCTTCCCACGGCAGGCCGGGCAGGGGTTGGATGCCATATAGCGCTCAATATCCGCTCTGATACTATCAGAACCCGTCTCTCGATAGCGGCGCTCCAGGTATGGTATGACACCTTCGAAATTTGTGTAGTACTGACGCATTCTGCCATAACGGTCTTCATATGTGGCGGGAACTAGTTCACCCCCCTCACCGTGAAGAATCAAATGCACTAGTTCCTCACTCAGCTCCTTGACTGGCGTGGAGAGGGAAAAACCGTGGCGGCGACCCAGAGACTGTAGTATGCTGCTGTACCAGGTGCTGACCTGCCCATTTCTTGTCCAGGGTTGGATAGCTCCTTCGACCAGGCTCAGTCTCTTGTCAGGGATGACTAAATTAGGGTCAATTTCCAATTTACAGCCCAGTCCCGTGCAGGCAGGGCAGGCTCCATAAGGGCTGTTAAAGCTAAACGTTCTGGGAGCAATTTCCCCCAGGCTTATGCCACAATAGACGCAGGCAAAATGCTCCGAGAAAAGCAATTCCTCCCCGTCCAGGACTTTAACCAGCACCACGCCCGCCCCCAGTTTTAATGCTGTCTCGATGGAGTCAGCAAGGCGAGTGGCATTTTCGCTTTGCTCTATCTGTAGTCTATCAACTACTACCTCTATGGTATGCTTCTTATTCTTATCTAACTGAAATTCCTCGGAGAGGTCATAAAGTTGCCCATCAACTCGAACCCTGACGAACCCGGCCTTTTGCAAATCCTTAAATATCGTTTGATGCTCACCTTTGCGGTCCCTGACCAACGGTGCCAGAATCATGATGCGGCTGCCCTGAGGTATTGCCTGAACGGCATCCACAATTTGCTGCACTGTCTGACGCGAGATTTCCCTTCCGCATTCAGGGCAATGGGGATGCCCAATGCGCGCAAAAAGAAGGCGCAAATAATCATAGATTTCAGTCACCGTGCCCACAATAGACCGCGGATTATGAGGCGGCCCTTTCTGGTCAATGGATATGGCCGGGCTAAGTCCTTCAATGTAATCAACGTCCGGCTTATCCATCTGCCCCAGGAACTGGCGGGCATAGGCAGAAAGAGACTCTACATAGCGGCGCTGTCCCTCGGCATATATGGTATCGAAAGCCAGAGAGCTTTTTCCTGAGCCAGAAACACCGGTGATAACCACCAGTTTGTTTCTGGGGATAACGACGTCTATATCCTTAAGGTTGTGCTCTCTAGCACCCTTGATAAATATGGCATCCGGCATGATGCTTTATTGTAGCATTGGTGCCCGTGCTTCTCAAAAGAAAGCTAACGAGAATAACCCCCGATGATAAATTGCTGCTGTTAAATCAGGCCACCAAAGTGCATTAATACCGGTGCCAGCATCAGTGAAATCACCGACATTAGCTTGAGCATTATGTTCAAGGACGGGCCGGCAGTATCTTTCATGGGGTCGCCGGCTGTATCTCCAACGACACCTGCTTTATGAGCGTCTGAGCCTTTACCGCCAAACTTACCGGACTCAATCCACTTCTTAGCTCGTAATTAAAACCTCTAAAAAGGGATAAAAGCAATTACTAATGTGCGATATAACAATTCAGGAAGTTATAATATGTGCCTAACTTAACAGGTTTTTAACATAATTAGTATAGTATATTACAAGCCAGAAATTGTGGGGAGGCTGAGATATTACGTGGCAAAAGTCTGCATTTTTTGAAGAATTGTTATGTTTATATTAACTATCCTCACATATAGTGTGCTTAGAGCTTTCTTGCAGGAGGGTTCGAGTTAGCCCAGAAAACGGCAAGATGCTGGCCTTTGTAGGAGGAAACAATGCGGCGCAAGATTGTTATCTCGGCGTTGATTGGGGTAGCCTTGCTTGGTGCAAGCTGTGGTCCCAGCGTGCCCATTCCCCCGGCCGCCATAACCGGCGATAATTCGGGCGGTGCCATAGCTGTCTACCAAATGCAGATGTCCGACTCTTACGGTCAATTTTACGTTCAAAAGATAAGTCCTGAGGGAGATTTTCTCTGGGGAGAAAAGGGCATATTGATTGGCAGCGGCTATAGTGACTTTGGCGCATTTTACTCATACGCGGTAAGCGACGGCTCAGGGGGCGCCATTGTTATCTGGTTGGAGTTCCTTCCAAGAGCCGAAGGGGAACCGCCGTCCTTCCAAACTCATGTTGCCAGAATTGATTCTGGAGGGAATGTTAAATGGCGACAGGACATACCGGGAATCGACGAAGCAATACCCGATGGCTCGGGAGGAGTCATCATTGCTTATGATGACCGTCATGACAACCTGTTCGTTCTGAAGATAGATGCTGAAGGGAATCTTCCCTGGGGTGAGGACGGAGTGTCGTTAAACCTGTCCGGATATGGCTCGCAGCGTGACATTGCCAGCGATAACTCGGGCGGTGTCATTGTTGTTGGGCGGGGCTTTCAGGGCGACTCCCATGCTGTTTTTGCTCAGAGGGTAGATTCTGGGGGAAATATATTGTGGCAGCCGGGTGGCGTACAAGCATGTGTCGGCCCTGTCGGAGCCGCTCAGGTAGTAAGTGATGGCTCAGGTGGTGGCATAATCGCCTACGAGCGGAACATACCATGTGAGGATGGGCGAACTGGTTATTGTGATTCGGATATCTACGCTCAAAGGATAGATGCCGGGGGCAATGTATTGTGGGGACCGGATGGTGTGCCCATTTGTACTGGGCCATCAGTCCCGAACAGCCCGAGAATAGTAACTGATGGTGCCGGCGGCGCCGTCATTTATTTCGCCTTCATTGGAAACGAGGTATCAGCCCCTGGTTATTTTGCTTTTCGCGCCCGAAGGATAGATGCCGATGGCCATGAATTGTGGGAGGAGGAGGCTGAGCTTTGGGGAGGCAACATAGTAAGCGATGGTTCGGGTGGCATTATCAGCGTGTGGTATGGAGGAGATGAAGGAAGTAGAAGAGCTCAGAGGTTAGATGCTAGTGGGACGAAGTTGTGGGGACCTGACGGGACCACGCTGACCCTGCGGGACTTGCACCGAAACCTAGTAGCCCCAGATGGTTGCGGAGGTGTCCTCATCTCCTGGTCAGCCGTTGAATTTACAGGTTCCAAAGCTTCTGCAGTTTCGTACTATGTTCAAAGAATAGATGCCGATGGCAACCTTCCCTGGGGAGATGAGGGAATCCTGCTAAACCCCTAAGACTTACAGCCTGCCTTGTTAAATCAGACCGCCGAAATGCATTAACACCGGTGCCAGCATCAGTGAAATCACCGACATTAGCTTGAGCATTATATTCAAGGACGGGCCGGCGGTATCTTTCATGGGATCGCCGGCGGTATCCCCAACAACCGCTGCTTTATGAGCCTCAGAACCCTTGCCACCAAACTTCCCGGCTTCAATCCACTTTTTAGCATTATCCCAGGCGCCGCCGGCGTTGTTCAAGGTAATAGCCAGAATAAAACCAGTCGCCAGGGCGCCGATAAGAAAGCCAGCAAGGGCATATTTGCCCAAAACCACTCCCACAATCACAGGCGCAATTATCGTCATTATGGAAGGAAGCAGCATTTGCCTCAATGCTATTTTGGTGGCAATATCCACGCACTTGCCATATTCGGGCTTGGCTGTCCCCTCCATCAAGCCCTTTATCTCACGCCATTGCCGACGGACCTCCTCTATAATCGCTGATGTAGTCACTCCCACCGATCTCATCGTCATAGCGCAAAAGATAGGAGGCATAAGGGCGCCTATAAATATACCGACAATAACTGGCACGCTCAGCAAGCTTAGTGCCTCAGGGAATGGCTCTAATTGACCTGTGGTGCTTGAAATCGTCACTATCCCGGCAGCCATAGCGAAGGCCAGAATTAAGCCCAGGGAATTCATGGCAGCAGCACCGATGGCGAATCCCTTACCTGTGGCAGCGGTGGTATTGCCCAGAGAATCTAAAGCATCGGTTCTTTCACGCACCTCCTCTGGTAATCCCGCCTGAGTGGTGATGCCTCCAGCATTGTCAGCTATAGGTCCGTAAGCATCGGTAGCTAATGTCACACCCAGGGTGGACAGCATACCAACAGCAGCTAAAGCCACACCGTAGAAGTTGCCGAACCTGTACGCTACGACAATCGCCAGGGCTATCAAGACTATCGGTGCCCAGGTGCTCATCAGACCAGTGGCAAAGCCTCTAATTATAGTGGCACCGGCACCAGTAGTGGAAGCTTCAGAGATTTCTTGGGTTGGCTTGAAGGCATAAGAAGTGAAATAGTTTGTGCTTTCCCCCATTAAGGCACCAGCCACAAGGCCGGCAAGCATCGCCCAGAAGAGACCTAAGCTGGCATGTAAGAAATAAATTACTAGAAAACCAAATACCGCTGTCAATATCGTGGCGCCAAGTGTGCCGCGACGCAAAGCTCCTAGAAGAGCAGACATATCTACCTTTTCCCCAACTCTGACCAGAAAGCAGCCGATTATGGAGGCTACAATACCGCCAGCCATAACCAGAAGAGGCAGCCACCAGGCAGCTTGCAGGGCAGCCTCGTCTGAGAGTCCGGGAAATAGCTGTGTCACCCATGGGGCTATTACGACACCGATGGTGGTGAGCGTCATAGTAGCAATGACAGTCTCTACATAAGACTCAAGGAGGTCGGCACCCATTCCGCAGACATCGCCGACATTGTCTCCCACATTGTCAGCTATGACGGCAGCGTTTCTGGGGTCATCCTCCGGTATCCCTGCCTCCACCTTGCCCACCAGGTCGGAGCCGGCATCAGCCCCTTTGGTGAAGATGCCACCGCCTACTCTGGCAAAAAGAGCTACCAGTGAAGCCCCAGTTCCATAAGCGGGAATGATAAACAGGAAATTTTGGTGCTCATGCCACAAAAGGTAGAGAACGGATAGCCCTATGATGCCAATGCTGACTACAGTCAGCCCCATAACCGCTCCACCCCTGAAAGAGACCCTTAGCCCCTGGTTCAGTCCCTTCTGTGCCGCAGCACAGGTCCGGCCATTTGTCCTGAGTGCCATGTTCATGCCGGCGTAGCCAGCGCCCATAGAACATAGAGCACCAAAGATGAAAGCTACACTCAATCTCCAACCCAAACTGGGGATGACTGCTAGGATAATGGCTATTATCACTACCACAATGCCCAATGTGAGATATTCCCTGTGAATAAACGCCAGCCCCCCTTCTTTAATGGCGGCAGAAATCTCCTTAATCTTCTCTGAGCCCTGGTCTTGTCTTAAAACATAGCGCACGAAGAACGCAACTACACCAGCCGCCACAAGCCCCGCTATTATACAAATCCAGACTAAATCCATGGCTCTCCCTCCTAGATAGGCACAAAATTAGGGCACTCAAGCCAAGTCCAGGTGCCCTCGCTTTTGTTTGCTAAAATATGCATACTAGAGACGTAAGTCTAATACAAGAAGCTCTATCCGTCAATGATTTGACAGCATAATCAAGGCAATAAGGTGGATGTGGAGGCATCATTCCTGAAGAAGACATTCCCAAACTTAAGAAGCTTGGAATCAAAGAAATATTTTTACCGGGCACCTCCCTTGATAATATAATGGGCTGGGTAAAAGATAACGTAAAGCCGCGCTGCTGAAGCTAAGCTCACGGCGGCCCCCGGGCGAAAAAATAACCCGAAATAACCGCTTTGATAGCTCTTCGAAGCGTCGTCTAGCTTCAGAATAATCCTTGATAATGTAAATTTGTCTCCATTTCCAGAATATTTCAAAGGAAGAGAAACAGGATTAAGCTAAAAGGGAGAGTGGAGAGGTTCTCCCTCTGTTTGTGCCTTCAGTGGTGAGTAATAAAGACTGAAAAATCACACATAAGAAAGAAATTGACTACTAATAATACAAGCTGTAGAATTGACTCAAGATTATGTTTAGTCAATAGAGCGATGGAAAAGAAGCTGTTTGTTTCAGATGAACCTATTGAAGAACTAACCGAAGACGCTTTCGGTCACAAAGTCTTTGTGGAAACCCTGTATAGGTGTGTTAAAGATTGTGATTGCAGGATAAACATTGGTCTATTTGGAAAGTGGGGAGTTGGTAAGACATCAATAGTCAGACTTCTTGCCAAAAAGCTTCAAGAGAACGATAAGGACATAGAGGTTTTCTTATTTGATGCCTGGAAATATTCACATAGCTCATTACCCCACGAGCTAATTCTCGGACTTAACAGGGAGTTGGGGAAGTTGAACCAAAAGAAGCTGGAATCTGATATTTACAACATACGAGAGGAGGAAGCCGTACCTAACGGAAAAGGATTTAAGGCTAATCTACAGAGCATATGGCATCAATTCAGTAGATCTATCATCATAACAATAAGCTTATACCTTCTGCTAGTTGTGCTACGTATTACAGGAATGATAGGCGGTATTCAATTCACGAGTTTAGTCGTTCTGATAATCGCACCAGTTGCATATCAGATCCTAAAAGAAATTGCCACATCCAGAGTGCCTATGGGTAAAGTAATAGTATTGCCTAGTAAATTAAATCCTGAACAACTGCAGAGTAAGTTTAGTGAGGTTGTGGGTAATGTAGTCAAGAAAAAAGCTAGTAATCGACTAATTATTGTTGTGGATAACCTTGACCGTTGCTCTGGTGAATCTGCTATTGAAATGTTTGGGGCAATCAAGAACCTAATGGAACACGAGAAATGTGTATATCTTTTCCCATGTGATCAAGATGCATTGATGAATCACCTTATCTCTGTCAGACATTATGACCCTAGAGATGCAAGAGAATTCTTGAGAAAGTTCTTCCAGACTACACTGACTATGCCTTCACTCATAGGTCAAGATCTAGAGAAGTTCGCCAGAGATTTGCTATCGCATCTTGAAATAGAATATGGTAGTCAGGTATTAGATGTGATAATAAATGCCTTTCTAGAAGATCCTAGAAAAATTAAGCAATTTCTTAATAACTTGACGATGCAATATATGGCAGCTCAAGAACGAGAAAAGGTTGGTATATTTGAGTCAGGCGAGATAACCAATAATGAAGGTTTTCTGGCTAAGATGTTAGTTATTAGACAGGAGTTCCAATCCTTTTATGAGGAAATTGATTACAGGGAAGATATACTTGAAGATGTAGAGACTTACATTAGGGTGGGTGGAGCTGTACCTACTTACAAGAATCCCAAGAATAAGCAAGTCTTAGGCAAAGAAATTTTTACTGAAAATTCTGAGCTTGAAGAATTCTTACGGAGCACAAGACTAATAACAGCCGAAAATGTTTCGTCATTTCTTAAGCTTAACAGAGAGACCTTCACGAGCGTCATTCCTAACTCGCAAGAATTTACATTACAGGTCAACCGCGGAAATGTTGAGTATGTTCTGGAAAACCTTACCAAGCTTGAGCAAGAAAATGAGAAGGTAGATTACGTCAAAGAAATTATCAATTTAATTAATCGTGAACTAAGGTTTAGAAACTATGATAGGGTCTTCTACGGTGTTGACGTATTAATACGAATTCACCATCAAGTGCCAGATTCTATTAAACAGGAAGTTGCAAGGGAAATAGGGCATTATTCGACTCTAAAAGAAATAAGTGAACATCTAGATAAGTTTGATTACAATTTGATGTTCCCCATTCTTCGGAATGTGAGGGAAGCACACAGAGAGCATATCCTCGCTGGATACGTAAACATGCTTTCCCCAGATGAAATTGATGTGGGACTTGTTGACCAAATAGTAAATCATTATGACATAGTGCCTGAGACTGCAATAAGAGATCTCAATAGTATTCTAATGACAGCTTATGGTAACGATAGGGAAAACGGAGGAAGTGTAATTAGGAGAATAAATGAAAATCCTAGAGCCAGCAACAAATTAATAACTAACGACCTCATTAAAGAAATAGCAAATTCTATAGATGACTCTGCTACACAAGAAAACCAGCAGGCTGTTGACCTTTATTTTGAGTTGAGAAGTCGCGCCTCGACTTCGACCAGATTGGTATTTATTAAGAAGCTTCTATCCATTACTTCTGGTGAAAAGAATGCCGTTTATGATGCAAAGAGAAAGTTTGGATTCCAAAATCTAATTAGACTAGATTTGGGCGACATTTCAAACGAATGTGGAAACGAATTATATAATACTCTTGACGAGGTCACGGGTTTAATAGATCAACCGAACAAGCTGCAATTTGTCGAGGTGTCATTTAAGTTTTTTAACATCTTCTCCGACTCACAAAAGGAACACTACCTTCAAAACAGAGTGCTACCACTTGTTGTTAAATCTGGTGGCGTTCCGATTCTGAAGAGGACGCTTGAAATAGCTGAGCAGTATGGCGTAAAGATACTTTACTATGAATCCTTGTTAGATGGATATATCAACAGAGTAGAAAGTAATACTCCAGACTTGGAATTGATAAGCCTGATCGTCAAGGCTGTACCTAAAGAGGGTAAGGAAAAAGTCAAGGATATGATCATACACCTAATAAACCACCAACAACCTGCATACCACAACATAGGGTTAGAGAGCTCCAAACAACTCAGTAGTGAATTTAATGCTACTCAAATCAGTGAGATTTCCGATGCTTGTTTGCAAAAGAGTATAAGTTCACCGTATCAAGAGAAGAATAAATATATAGCACCGATTCTTGAATTATTTGAAAAGAATACCGTCCAGTTCAAACGTAAGTTTGCCGATTACACTGCTGAATTCATCTTAGATGATAATACTGATGTACGCAGTATGGGGATTGATTGCTATAACAAGATAAGAGACTCAGTTGAAGAAAACAAAAGAAAAGCGATAATCATACGGGTTATGCATGCAGTTGAGCAAAATGTTACTCACGATATAGTAGACGAGAACAACGAGAAACTAGTTGACTTGGTTGTGGGGGAGCAAGATATATTAGACCGTGGCGACCTAGAAAGCTTAGTAGATGCACTACACGCTTTATTGAGTGAAGCTAAACCCAAAGCTATTCAGCTATTCGGCATAAAACATTTAGCCCAGATAAGCAGGCTTTACCAGCGAGAAGGAATGGTGCTTGGAACACTCCGATCGTATTTAGAAAATCCAGATGAAGAAATCAAAGAGCAAGCACGGCTGGCTTTGGAGTCAATTACTGGTAATGAGATTCCAGATAATCCCAAAGAAAAATGATGGTAGGTGTGACATGCACGTCAGAGTAGGTAGGGACTTTCTATGGCAAAGCGGGAACAACAAGTGTCAGACTCTTTGAGAGCACGAATTCACATATTTGGTTATGTTTTAGCTTTCATCTTTTTATTTATTGAAGGGGGCAAACTATCGAATGTTCTTATTCAAGTAGTGGGTGGATTGTTTCTAGTTCCTGCCCTTCTCATATTGGCGGTGCAATTTCGGGCTTCGAAATTAAAAAGGATAGCTAATTTTGCCGATGATGTTTCAACTTTTCCAATGTATTTAGCTACCATAACATTATTTATTAAAGAAATCTTTAGTTTAGTCAATTTCACGCAACAAGTAGAACTAATATGGGTTATTCCTGTGGTACTTCTGGCAATCATCGTGTACGACATAGTCGAAATAATAAAAGTCACCAAAGCAATGGCTGTTTCAATAGGTGGCAAAGCGGCGGCAAGCAGACAGCTTAAGCTATTAACTTTCGTGATAATTTGTTTTCTTATACTTGTACTAGCATTTAATGTACAAGGAATTGGTAAGCCAGTTTTTTGGTTAATTCCAGCATTTATATCTCTAGTGATTGCCTTATATCTTGATGATACTTTGAAGAGATGACATTGGCGCGGTGCTTCCCTTTCACTTGTCCTTACTTATCCCTCAAGGGTATTGCTTCTACAGTTATTCAAGCCTATAATTGAATTGAGACGAGGTTGAAGTGAAGAGGCTGGTCACTGTAGTCACCCTTACAATCCTTCTAGTAGGGTTAGTCCTACTCGGCTTAAATTATACTGATATTTCCGTTGCTTATACCAGCATTCCTGACAACAAAATAACCACAAGCCAAACTAAAGTAAGCAATTCCTCTACAATGCCATGATTATGATTGCTTGGACAAGCCCATCTGATGAGGGAGGTTCGAATGAATTATAGAAGGCTGTCTTTTGGAGAGAAAGTAAAAGGTTTTCTGGGAGCCCCGTCAAATACGTTTAATGATGTAAAAGCTGAAGCGCTGGGAAATGCTCTGAAATACTTCACAATATGGGCTGTAATATACGCAATTTTGCGAACGATAGTTTTCTATACAGTAGAGAGGCGAGTTTTTCAGATACTATGGGATTTGCTTGAAGTAAGCGATGCCGCGGTATACCGTTTTGACCCGGTTATATTTGCTCTGCTAGCTGTGGTTGGTGCTTTTGCTAGCCTTTTCATAAGCGGGTCATTGACACACCTATTTGTATGGGCTTTCGGTGGTAGAAAAGGGTACGGGAACACTATAAAAGCATTTGCATATGGCAATACTCCGGTCTTACTGTTTGGCTGGATACCGTTTGTAGGAATGCTATTTCCGGTCTGGGCACTGGTATTAAACATAATCGGCATAAGGCAGCTACATGAAATATCTACAGGCAGAGCAATTGGCGCGGTGCTACTTGGCATCGTGGCAATAGTAATCATTGCAGTCTTAATAGGGGTGTTCGTTGGGCTACTCGCTGTTATCCTGGCGGCTGCGTAGTACGATTTATACATAGTGAGCTGGAGATAATCGGTAAAGAAAGGGTATGAACATGAAGGATGAGCGTAAGCGAGCTATGAATTCATTGCGGGCAATTAGAGAGGGTCTGGAAAATAATACGTCTGATGTAGAGAGTTCCATGGTCACCGTGTATCACTCTGCACTTGATAAGCTGGAAAAAGCAGGCATTCATGTGTCGGATTTCCGCATACCCGACTCTTGGATGCAGGGACCTGATATTCCTTCAATTTACTCTCGACAGTTCGGCGGCCCGAGAGTCAGGAGAGAGCTATTCTTGATCAAGCTAGATTCTCTTCTGGAATATTTGGCATAGACTGTAATTTACTGCAAGAAAGTCCCCGTGTTTGAATATCTACTCTCCTGACGATTTTTTCTATGAGCCAACATCTTCGTGGCTAGGCGTAGGTAGCACCAATGTCCCTAGGGGACACCCCCTTGCTTTGTGAACATATGGCTTTGCCTTGTGAACAATCTAGCTTTGAATACCTGCTACCTAGGCATCAGTGTTGGGGCTGACCTGACGGTGCAAAACCCTCTTCTTGTTTACCAACTATAATATTTGAGGTAAAATAGATTCGGTTTCGCGGGAGTAACTCAGTGGTAGAGTTCCTGCCTTCCAAGCAGGGTGTCGCGGGTTCGAGTCCCGTCTCCCGCTCCACACAAATTTGGTTGCCATGAAAAGTGAAACTTTTCATGGCGGAAGAGGGGGCTCGTAGCTCAGGGGCAGAGCGGCCGGCTCATAACCGGTTGGTCGCAGGTTCGAATCCTGCCGAGCCCACTTCCCAGCAGACCAGATGAAAATCCGGTGTAGCTCACGAACTTTGCTTGATAGCCTTTTCTTTCTTATGTCTCCTATCAATTCAGGGTATTCTGTGTGTGACAGGTTGATTTTAAGTTGATTCTGTCGATGCCAAAGTCCATTACCAATCGGTGGTAATAGTAAGAAGGTATTGACAAGAATCAGGGGCAGTGTATAATGTAAAATACATAGTATACCGATGTATCGGGAACTGGGCAGATGCCTGTCAAAACTATAAGCTATAAAGAATTAATACCTGGTTACGAATTCCCTCCTGCCACCTATGAACTGAGTGCCTCCCTCGTCTCCAAATATCTAAAAGCTGTGGATAGCGCAGGTGATGGATTTGTTCCCCCCTTGGCCATTACGGCCTGTGCCATAGCTGCTATGACAGGGTCCCTTTCCTTGCCATCTGGCACTATCGTTATACATGCTTCGCAAGAGTTAGAGTTTTTCAAACTGGTGCCCATTGGTGACACTATAGAATGTCACACCGGAGTGGCACAAAAGATAACTCGGGGCAAAATGAGCATGTTAATCCTGGAGCTCGAGGTTTTTGACAAAGGCAAAGAAAAGGTGCAATCAGGAAGGGCAACCATAGCATTGCCCACCTAAGAAAGAAATGCTTACAGAGATTCAAGAAGGGAAGGCTCTTAATTCGGTGGTAAAACATATCACCCAAGAGAAAATCAATCTTTATGCTGAGGCATCGGGTGATTTTAATCCCATCCACATAGACGAGTCTTTCGCTGCTAAGACTCCTTTGGGTGGCACTATTGCTCATGGTATGCTTAACTTAGCTTATGTGTCAGAGATGATGACTTCGGCTTTTGGCCGAAGCTGGCTGTCTGAGGGTAAGCTTCGAGCAAAGTTTAAAGAGCCGGCACGTCCTGGAGATACTCTGACTATCGATGGTAAAATTAGTTGCGTTGAACAGAAAGATGATGTATCATACGCAAATTGCAATTTTGAGTGCCGTAATCAAAAAGGCGAAATGATAGTCACGGGGGAGACAATAGTTAAGTTATCAAGTGATAAGGAATAAAATGATAATAAATAAAAATATGACTCACAATGGCAGAGTAAGGGTGGCCGTGGACGCCATGGGTGGTGATTATGCCCCTGAGGAAGTAGTCAAAGGGGCAGTGCTTGCAGCTCAGAAAAACGGTGTAGAAATCCTCCTGGTTGGCTCCACAAACATTCTGGAAAAGGAATTAGCCAGGTACAAATTTACCAACGGTTTATCCATCCATATTGTCGAAGCCAGCGAAGTTATTAGGGAAGATGAGCCGCCTATTGACGCAGTTCGCCACAAGCCTAATTGCTCTGTAGCCGTAGCGGCAAAGATGGTAAAATCAGGCGAAGCAGATGCATTGGTTAGTGCTGGATCTAGTGCAGCAGCTGCAGTAAGTGCCATTCAGTTTATGGGCATGTTGGATGGGGTGGGTCGTCCGGCAATTGTTGGCTCCCTGGGTAGCTTTGCACCGAATACTGTGATGGTAGACCTCGGAGCTAATGTAGATTGCAAGCCACATCAATTTCTAACTTTTGCCATCGCTGGCTCGGTCTACGCTAAGAAGTTCCTTAACATCACCGACCCTAAGATAGCTTTGCTAAACACTGGAAGTGAAGAAAATAAGGGGAGTGAAACAGGGCGTGAAGCTTATTCCCTTCTCAAAAATAGCGGATTGAACTTTGTTGGCAATATAGAAGGCAATGAGATCTTAAACGGCAAGGCCAATGTTATCGTCTGTGGCGGCTTTGTGGGCAATGTTGTTTTAAAGTTTTATGAAAGCATCGGTGGTTATGCCAGGGATTGGGCAGAGCAAAAGCTGAAAAAGTACCCACCTCTAGGTGGCTTAGTTAGACTACTGTTTAATAGATTGTTCCCGGCAGCCAAAATATCCAGTGAAAGTGAGAAGCGAGGTGGTGGTATTTTGTGGGGTGTCGATGGGGTTGTCAGGATAGCGCATGGAGCTAGCCGAGCCCCCCATATAGCTAATGCTATAGAAAGCGCCAAGGAAGCGGTAAAAGCCGAGGTTATTGAAAGCCTGAAGTTGGAATTAGCAAAATTTAACCAAGGGGGTAAATGATGACTGTTGAAGAGCAGGTAAGAGAAATCGTAGCCAGGATTACCCATGTTGATAAGAGCGTTATTACCAGGGAAAGCACATTTAAAGAGATTAAGGCAGATTCTCTGGATATAGTACAGGCATTGGTGGCAGTGGAAGAGGCCTTTGGAATTGAAATCCCTGACGAAGAAGCCCAGAAGTTTCAGAACTTCGGCGACTTTGTCTCCTATGTAGAGAGTCGGGTAGCACAAGAGGAGAAGGTTTAGCCGTGTCTCTTGAGGGGAAGGTGGCTTTAGTTACAGGTGGTGGGCGAGGTATTGGTCGGGCGATTGCATTAAAACTTGCTTCTCTGGGTGCTGATATTATTGTCAATTTTTTCCGCCGCCGCAGTACCGCGGAACAAACAGCTAAGGATATCGAGACTCTGGGAGTGAAAGCTGAAGTCATCCGAGCCAATGTGGGAGAACAGGCAAAGATAGATGAAATGTTTGACATGATTGGCAATAAATTTGGCCGCCTGGATATTTTGATTAACAATGCTGCTTCAGGCGTAGGTCGCCCTGCAATGGATGTGGATGTTAAGGCCTGGGAATGGACTATGGACATCAATGCCAGGGCCTGTTTACTCTGCGCTCAGAGAGCAACCAAACTAATGGAGGGGAGGGGTGGTAAGATAGTCAGCATCTCTAGCTTGGGTTCACCCTTTGTCTTGCCCAATTATGCTATTGTTGGAGTCTCCAAAGCTGCCCTGGAAGCTTTAACTCGTTACCTGGCAATAGAGCTAGCACCTCAAGGCATTTGCGTTAATGCTGTAGCTGCTTCTGCTGTAGAGACAGAAGCCTTGAAGTTCTATTTTAAAGAGGGGCTAGTAAAAGACAATCGTCAAGTAACGCCAGCGGGAAGAATTGTGAACCCTGAAGATGTCGCTAATGTAGTGGCTTTTTTGTGCAGTGAAGAGGCCTTTATGATAAGAGGCCAAACCATTATTGTTGATGGGGGCACCTCTGTAGGGCTCTTCACCCTCGTTGGCAAGGAAAGCTAATAAACGTGGCTAGAGTTCCTAAAAACTCGATGAGTTCCTGGGGCACGATAAATATACCGAGGGTTGTAGTTACCGGTCTTGCTACTATTAATCCCTTGGGCTTAAGTGTAAAAGACTTTTGGGAAGGATTAGTCGCAGGAAAGTCGGCCATCGGTCCTATTACCCGCTTTGATGCCAGCAACTTTCGAGTGAAAGTGGATGCTGAGGTGCATGGCTTTGATGCCACAAAGTATATGGATTTGAAGGCAATTGACCGCACCTCAAGGACTATTCAGTTTGCTATTGCCGCTGCCAAAGAAGCAATACAATCAGCCGGTCTAGATATGACTCAGGAAAATCCTGAGCGAGTAGGTGTTAGCATTTCCACTATGACAGAGCAAGGCTATGTTGTTTGGGGATGGGAGCTGTATCAAAAATCGGGTCCTAGAAGAGCCGACCCGCTCTTCATTACCAAGTCAACTGCCAGTGCAGCATCCATGCAGGTGGGAATGATGCTGGGAGCCAAGGGTCCTAACAGCGCTGTGAATAGCCTTTGTGCCAGTGGCGCTGACGCCATAGGCACGGCGACGAACTTCATTCGCTTAGGATATGCTGATGTAATGATAGTCGGGGGTTCTGACGCCAGCCTGGAGCCAGTTGGCATGGCTGGAATAGATATTTTGGGAGCCCTTTCCCATGAAACTGACCCGTCCAGGGCTTGTCGCCCATTCGATCTCAACCGCAATGGTTTTGTCTATGCTGAGGGTGCCGGATTAGTTGTTTTGGAAAGCTATGAACATGCCAGGAGGCGGGGCGCATCCATCCTGGCTGAAATTGCCGGCGCAGGTTGGTCTTTCGATGCTCACGATGCAACCGCTCCTGCCCCTGAGGCGGAGGCTTATGCCATGCGTACTGCCCTGCAAAATGCAGGGGCGAAGATTGAGGAGGTTGATTATATCAATGCTCACGGCACCAGCACCAAGATGAATGATGCCTGTGAAACCAAAGCTATTAAAATGGTGTTTGGAGAGCACGCTTACAACATTCCTATAAGCTCTACTAAGTCCATGATTGGGCATAGCATTACTGCTGCCGGCGCCATTGAAACCGTCGCCTCTATATTAATCATGAACAAAGGGATTATCCACCCAACCATAAATTATGAGACCCCGGACCCGGAGTGTGATCTGGATTATGTCCCCAATGTAGCTCGCCCGGCTCAAGTGAATGTATGTCTGAAGAATAGCTTTGGTTTAGGTGGTGAAAACTGCTGCCTGGTGTTTAAACGCCTCAAGGGGTGAAGGCCAGTAATGGAATTGGAAGGGAAGGTAGCTCTAGTAACTGGTGCCTCTCGCGGCATGGGTAGAGCCATTGCTTTGAAGCTTGCTAGCCTTGGTTCCAAAGTGGTGGTTAATTATGTGGCAATTGAAGCCAGTAATAAGGTTGATGCTGATAATTTGGTGGAGAGCATAATCCGTCTAGGTGGGGAAGCCATGTCGGTTGAAGCTGACGTTCGGGATAGTGAAACAGTGAAAGGCATGGTAGAGCAGGTGACTGATAAATGGAGCAAGATTGATATTCTGGTGAACAATGCCGGAATAAATAGAGATACCCTTTTGTTAAGAATGTCTGATGATGCCTGGGATGATGTAATCAACACCAATTTGCGTGGAGCCTACCTGTGCACCAAGTTTGCCCTAAGGTCTATGATGAGGCAGGAGTGGGGACGCATTATTAATATATCTTCTGTGTCCGGGATAGTAGGGAATATAGGGCAAAGCAACTATGCTGCTTCCAAAGGAGGACTCATTGCTTTCACCAAAAGCGTAGCCCGAGAGATGGGTTCTCGTAATATAACTGTCAATGCCGTGGCCCCAGGCTATATTATTACTGGGATGACAGATAAGCTGCCTTCGGAAACAAAGGAGGCCATACTGGCAATGATTCCATTGCAACGCTTTGGCCAACCTGAGGATGTGGCTGAACTGGTAGCTTTTTTAGCCAGTGACAGAGCTGGCTATATCACGGGACAAGCCATCACTATAGATGGCGGACTATTTCCCTGATCAGTCGCTGTCGCAACACGCCAATCTAATGCTGCCGTGTTTTGTGGGATATCTAACTATGTGCCAATACCAAAAGGGTGTTGACAAAAAAATTTCTTTAGACTCATAACACAGCGCATCACGATATATAATTAGAAGTTCCGTCCAATTCCCGATAGCTAAATCTTTGAGAGCCAAGGGCGATAGTCGTTTTCTGTGGTACCTCGCTGGCAGGTCTTTTTAGCATTTATTTGATATTTACTGTCTCCCCGAAGACCGTGTCAAATCACCACCTTGACAACTTCGGAAGGGTGGTGTTCAATAGGGCCAGTATTTTTTGAATCTAAAAAAAGGAGGTAAAATTCTAATGCCAGCAATTGCGTTTCCAGCTTTAGGTCTATGGATGGGGATAGCAAGCCTTATTTTCGGCGTTATTGTTATGATTTTCCCCAAGATACTAAATTATTTGATTGGTATTTATCTAATCATCATTGGCATAATGGCTATTATAGCGTACCTCAGGTAAAGATGACTCTGGTGGTGCTGAGTTAGCCACCGATAAATAGTGTTTTGCTTGTGCCTTGCATAACACAAAGCGTCATTATCAGGGAGGCTTGTATAATAACCAAACAGGCTCACCTTGCTAGGCAGCTAGGTGACGAGTGCCGATAAATGAAAGGAGGTCAATATGCTCCGTTTGCTCTGGATCATTGCTGTTATCGTCTTGGTCGTTTTTCTGCTGGGTCTAGTTCTCCACTTCATAGCAGGTCCGTTCCTCTGGGTTTTACTCGCTATTGGAATCATCTTGCTGATTGTCTGGCTGGTGCCGCGAGTAAGAATTAGACGTTAGGCCCATATGTGAATATAACGAGGTTCAAGTAAAAGCGTTAGAGTTTAAGCATAATCAATACAATAATATTAACTGAAAGGAGGGGAGGAAACATGCCAGCGAAAGATGGGACTGGACCGGCTGGAAGCGGACCGCGTGATGGACGTGGTCAGGGAGTAGGCGGAAAAGGTCAGAGGAGTACGCGAAAAGGTCAAGGAGCCAAGAGTGGAGGCAAAAAAGGCGGATGCAAGTAGGAGGGGATCTCTACCTGGAAGATCGAGAGGGTAGTCAGAAGATATAAGCTCTATCCCGACCAGAATAAGGCAGAGAAGACTGCCAGAAAGAGAGCCAGAGCTCGTCAGAAACCAAAGAAGAGAATAACTCAGCTAGTGAAGGAAGGGAGACCCTGTTTCCTCTTTCA
>Ga0315533_1000164_pt1 | contig 61009 bp, 55 predicted proteins | sample SalMarSW160130MG_FD_203081 | JGI IMG/M metagenome (GOLD analysis project Ga0315533, IMG submission 203081) | Salt marsh sediment microbial communities from the Plum Island Ecosystem LTER, Massachusetts, United States - Salt Marsh Sediment SW1601-30 ...
TTCAGAAATAGGTAACAAGGATGTGTGCCTGCGCTCCACAAAACTCCACAAGCCTGGTGCTTTTTGGTACCGGGACTCCCAACGCGGAGCAAGGTCGCTGGGGACCGGCGCTTGCAGTTATTTCCAATAATCAACCATACATCGTTGACTTCGGTGCAGGGGTGGTGCACCGTTCAATTGAGGCTGGACTGGATGTCACAAGACTCACCAAGGCTTTCCTCACCCACCTGCACTCCGATCACACCGTAGGCTACCCTGATTTAATCCTCACCCCCTGGGTGCTGGGCAGGTCAGAACCGCTTGAGGTCTTTGGCCCTCCCGGAATCCGCGCGATGACCGAACACGTACTTGCGGCATATAAGGAGGATATCAGGGAGCGTTTACAAGGCCTTCAGCCATCCAATGATACCGGATACAAGGTCAATGCCCACGAGATCGAGGAAGGTCTGATCTATGATGATACCAACGTCCAGGTGGAGGCCTTCCCCGTCGAACACGGCTCGTGGAAGGCGTACGGGTACAAGTTCATCACCAAGGATCGAACCATCGTTATCTCAGCCGATACCGCGCCTTCCGATACACTTATTGAGAAAGCCAAAGGGTGCGATATCCTGGTGCACGAGGTTTACTCGCTTGCCGGATTTAACCGCCGTCCGCACGACTGGCAGCGTTACCATACCTCTGTCCACACCTCCTCGCATCAGTTGGCTGAGATCGCTTCGAAGGCGCAACCCAAACTCCTTATCCTCTACCATCAGCTCTTCTGGGGTACATCAGACCAGGAACTTCTTGCTGAGATTAAACAGCACTACTCGGGCAAGGTCGTTTCAGGCAAGGACCTTGAGATCTACCCGTAACCCCCCCCGTAACACCCCCGTAACACCCCCGTAACACCTTCGGGGCGGGTTGACAGCGGGCGATTGATCTCTAATATCTCCTAGAGGTGTTACTAAGATGATGGGTATCTTCTAAAAAGGAGGAGACAGCATGGCTAAGAAACAGATCGTCAAACAGATATACACCTACGCGATATGTGCGATATGCGTGGGTGCTGGCATAATCTTTCTATGCGTGGGGATATGGGGGGTAGTAAAGATCGCCTCTCCACAGTTTACCTTACCTCAATGGGAATGGAAAGAGGTTGCCACATTCCAGAGCTTCAAGACCGACTGGGAAACGCGCGAGACTGCACCGAAATTAACTGATGAAGAACTCAAGGTACGCTGGCAGGACAAAAGAGAGATTGCTATAATGGGTGAGAGGCGCGGAGGTTGGCAGAACCTGACCCTCATGCTCAGAGGAATGGGATGTTGAAAGAGATTCATTTCCTGTTGACCTATACGTGCAACCTGGAGTGTGACCATTGTTTTGTGTATAGTGGTCCGCAGGCAAAGGGAACCTTCACCTTGAGCCAGATCCGGAAGGTGCTCGATGAGCTCACCAGGATTGGAACAGTCCAGTGGGTGTATTTTGAAGGCGGAGAGCCGTTTATGTTCTACCCACTACTGCTTGAAGGAATCAAACTTGCTGGCAAGATGGGCTTCAAAACCGGGGTTGTGACTAATGCCTATGGAGCGACGTCGGAGGAGGATGCCGAACTCTGGCTTAGACCCCTTTACGAGTTAGGGGTCTCTGATCTTACCATAAGTGATGATGTGCTTCATTACGAAGATGAAAAGGATAGTCCGGCTAAGAAAGCCTTGGCTGTGGCTAAAAGGCTCGGTATACCTTTTGGCTCAATCTGCATCGAGAAACCGAGGGGATATAGAGGAGCTAACAAATCCGGGGAGCCGCTGCTTGATGACGGTGGACCCTTGCTCAAGGGAAGGGCGGTTGAGAAGCTGGTAGAGGGCCTCCCTCGAAGGAGGTATGATGAGTTCATAGAATGCCCGGAGGAGGACCTGAGGAATCCGGAAAGGGTTCATCTCGATCCATACGGATATGTCCACCTCTGCCAGGGATTGGTTATGGGCAATATGTGGGAGACACCACTTTCTGAGCTTGTTAAAAACTACGACGGTGATTCCCACCTAATCTGTGGCCCATTACTCAAAGGCGGGCCGGTTCTTTTAGCCAGAAAATATGAGGTCAAACACGAAGATAGATACGTGAGTGCTTGTCATTTCTGTTACCTGGTTCGTCTGGCGCTTCTGGATAGATTTCCCAAATACCTTGCGCCAAGACAGGTCTATGGACTGGAATAGGAGACGGCAACCCCAGATAACACAGGCTTTGTCGATTTAATGCCTACAGAGAGTTGCAAAGCCCAGCAATGCTATGTATTAGAGATCTGATAAGGAGGATGGTATGTCCGAATGGAAAGAGCTGGCCCATTTCCTTTATGGAAAAGGGTTCTGGTACGCTGACCCGCTTCGTGAAATCCGCGGACTCACTGAAAAGCAGCTCTTCTGGGTTCCCAACGAGAATTCCCTGCCCATCATCTGGCAGGTTGGACACATCGCCCATCGTGAACGCTACCACGTCGGCTGGTTCCTCAAAGGTGAGAAGGGGGAGTTGATTCCTCCCCGCTATGAGGTGTTCGGCACCGAATGGTGTCCTTTGGAGCATCTTCACAAATGGGTTGAGTCGGTTGATGACGTATTTGCATGGGTAAAAGATGTGCGTGCAAAGACCCACGCGTTCATTGACTTACTATCCCCTGAAGATTTCCACAAGGTGCCTGAAACCTCGGAAGGACATCTTTCCATCGCTCACTGGCTGTTTATCACCACTAACCACACCGCGCTTCATATCGGCAGGATTCAATCGTTAAGGGCGATGATCGAGGGAACAAAGGAAAGGGCGTGCTGATGGTGTGTTACGTGCGGGTTGACAAAGGCATGGATCTCTGTAGATTTTTGTTTGCCTGGTGAGGCTGAACCGTAATCTCGTATTAGAAGGAGGAGTAATGGAAAATCGGCTCGAAAACCTTAAATGGAAACCCATGTGGGTTACCCATCTGGGATGCATCAAGGGGTGTCTGGATTATCTGGACATGGACGTATCCGACGCCTGGCTCTTCGGAGCGACCGGGCATTCCTTCTTAATCAACGTGCACGAGCAGGTCTGTCCCTCAGGGCCAACCGCGTGGCACACCGAGATGCTATTTAAGCTCGGCAAAAACCTCGGCTATGAGATCGACGGGGTATTCTCACATAAAGGGAAACCAGACTTCGAAGAGTCACGGAAAAAGGCCTGGGAGCACGTCAAGAAATTCATAGATGACGGTATTCCCTGCTACGGCTGGGAACTCGCTATACCTGAGTTTTACGTAATCAACGGCTACGATGATAAGGGATATTACTTCTCAGGTCCCATGCCTGAACGTGCCAAGATTCCTAAGCCCTGGCAGGAGCTTGCTGCCGGCGACATCGGCGTGATTGAGATGTATTCGGTGAAGCCAACAAAACCAGCGGACGATGCTACAACCGTCAAGCAGGCGTTTGAGTTCGCGCTTGAGCACGCCAGGAGTCCAAAGAAGTGGATATACGAGGGGTACAAGGCAGGTTTAGAAGGTTTTGATCTCTGGATCAAGGCGCTTGAGACTGATACCGCCGACGGGTTCGGCATGACTTACAACGCCGCAGTATGGTGCGAGTGCCGCCACTTCGCGGTCGAATTTCTCAAGGAAGCCAAGGAACGGCTTAATGATTTCAAGCTCGATCCCCTGTTCGACGAGGCAATATTCCACTACGACGTTGTTGCTCGTCAACTGAACCAGGTAAAGGAACTGTTCCCATTTATGACCCGCAAGCCCGAGCACATTCAGGATGAGGCACGAAGAAACAAGGCAATTGAAGCACTCAAAACGGCCCGTGCAGCCGAGGAGAAAGGACTCGAATCTTTACAGAAGATCGTAGATGCTATGTAAAGTTTAGAGTCGGTCAAGGCTCTTGTGGTTTTTCGAGGGGGAAGTTATTAACTAGGGGATAATTATGACTAAACACAATAGGCGTCAGTGGTTGATAGACCTCTTAAAAGAGGTTGAAGGTAAGATCGGCGAAGAAAGGCTGGTTCAGATCCTGGAGGAGCGGGGACGGGCCTGCACCCCGGATTCCATGATCAATAAAGCAAAGAAAGCGGCCAAAGGTGCTGAAGATGATCAGGTATTCCTCGACAACCTCCAAAAGGTCTATCCGATGCTGCAAAGAGAGGGCGACGATGTCTATGTCGTCTATCCCGAGTGCTACTGTCCGGGGATGAAGGAGTTCAAGGGTAAAGTACCGCATTCCTACTGCTACTGCTCGGTTGGCTGGGTCAAGGAGATGTTCGAGCAAGCCTTGGACAGACCCATCGAAGTCAAGCTGGAGTCCTCGGTACTGCGGGGAGATAAGGAGTGCAGGCTTAGGGTTTTCCTTTAATATACCTTGACAATTAGTGCGCTTGCTCTTATCCTTAACGCATGGATAAGAAAGGGGCCATCCGCCAGATAGAAAAACTGCGAGAGAAGATCAACTACCACAACCACCGCTACTACGTGCTGGCTAACCCTGTTATCTCCGATGCTGAGTACGATGCGTTGATGAAGCGTCTTGCGGATCTGGAGGAAGAGTTTCCCGATTTCGTTACACCTGACTCCCCAACCCAACGGGTAGGAGGTGCTCCGCTTGAGGGATTCGTACAGATACGCCACGAGCAGCGCATGATGAGCCTGGATAACACTTACTCGGAGGACGATCTTCGCGAGTTCGACCGCAGGGTGAGGCAGGCGGTAGGGAATCAGGTATACGTCGTTCAGCAGAAGATAGACGGTGTCGGGGTCAGCTTGCGATACGAGGATGGAGTATTTGTCAGGGGCGCAACCCGGGGCGACGGTCAAACCGGTGATGATATTACCGCCAACCTGCGCACCGTTAAGTCAATCCCTTTGAGGCTGTTTGAAGGGCCTTTATCCAAAGGGGTGCTGATAGTTAGGGGAGAGGTCTACATGCCGAAAGAGGAGTTTGCGAGAATCAACAAGGAGCGCGAGGAGGAAGAGCTTGAGGTGTTTGCGAATCCGCGCAACGCGACCGCCGGAAGCTTAAAACTCCTTGATTCACGCGAGGTAACGAAGAGAAGGTTGGCGTTCATGGCGCACTCGCCCCTGAGACCTGAGGGATGGCAATCCGATTCGCTCTACGATCTGCTCGAAGCGTTGAAGCAGGCGGGAATTCCGATCATTCCCAACATGCGCCGCTGCGCCGATCTCGGGAAGGTTTTGGAATACATTCACGACTGGGAGAACGAGCGCTTCGGCGCGCCGTACGCGGTTGACGGCGTGGTCATAAAGGTTGATTCCCTCCCTGCCCAGGCCGAGCTCGGCCACACCGCAAAGTCGCCGCGCTGGTCCGTGGCGTACAAGTATCAGCCCGAGCAGGCGACCACAAGGCTTCTGGACATTCAGCTCAGCGTAAGCCGGACAGGTTCGGTGAACCCGGTTGCGATACTTGACCCGGTTTTCATCTCAGGCACCACCGTTTCACGAGCCGGTCTGTTCAACGAATCGGAGATCCGGCGCAGGAACCTGCGGATCGGCGACTGGGTGCTTGTAGAAAAGGGCGGCGAGATCATCCCGCAGGTGATAAAGTCTATCCCTGAGCGCCGCGACGGTTCGGAGCGCGAGTTCCGCATGCCCACACATTGTCCGGTATGCGGCTCAAAGCTGGTCAAGTACCCTCGTGACGTTGCCTACCGGTGCATCAACGCCGACTGCCCTGCCATACTCAAGTCTTCCCTTTCCCACTACGCCTCACGTGGGGCTGCCGACATAGACGGGATGGGGGAGAAGCTTATAATCCAGCTGGTGGATGAAGGCCTGGTCAAAAGCATCGCCGACATCTACGATCTGACCAGAGAAGAGTTGATTGCGCTCGAGCGGATGGGTGCCAAATCGACCGACTACCTCCTCAAGGGGATAGAAGGGAGCAAGCACCGTCCGTTCGAGCGCATCCTTTTCGGGTTAGGGATAAGGTTCGTGGGCGCCACCGGAGCGCGGGCGCTGGTATCGAGATTCAAGGATATTGACGAGCTGATGGACGCCGATATTGACGAGTTAAGCGAGATCGAAGGCATAGGCCCTGTAACCGCGCAGAGCATCAGGGATTTCTTTGATAATTCCCGCAACCTTGAGCTTATCGAACGCCTGCGCAAGGCCGGGGTGAACTTTTCCACTGAAACGATCGAGGTTACCGATCAGAGCTTTGCCGGACTTTCATTCGTGTTCACCGGCGCGCTTGAGAAAATGAGCCGGGAAAAAGCAGGTCAGGAGGTCTTAAAGCGCGGCGGAAAGGTCTCCTCATCGGTCTCGAAAAAAACCGACTACGTCGTAGCAGGAGCCGACCCAGGCTCTAAGTTCGAGAAGGCCAGGGAATTAGGTGTAAAGATCATATCCGAGCAGGAGTTTTTAAGGCTCCTGGAGGGCAAATAGGTTGAGAAACTACGTGAGGATGTTATGCTATCTATCAAGAAATTCGTGCCTTACAAGTTTCTTGCAGTTGTTTTGGCTGCATTGTGCGCCGCAGGATGTAAGGGGAAGATGAAAAGGGAAGAACGCCCTGATCCGTATCAGGCAGCACGCGAGCGGATGGTTAGGGTTCAGCTTGAGAGCAGGAACATAACCGATGGGCGGGTGCTTGCCGCGTTTCGCAAGGTGCCTCGTCATGCCTTTGTCACTGCCGAATACCAGAATTCTGCTTACGGGGATTTTCCCCTGCCAATAGGCGAGGGACAGACCATCTCCCAGCCCTATATGGTGGCGTTGATGACCCAGCTGCTTAAACTTAAAGGGGATGAGAAGGTTCTGGAGGTAGGCACCGGCTCAGGCTACCAGGCCGCGATCTTGGGAGAGCTCTGCAAGGAGGTATACACCATAGAGCTTATCCCCGGGCTTGCCGAGAGTGCTGCAAAGCGCCTCGATTCTCTGGGATATGCCAATATTCACGTAAAGGCGGGCGACGGGTATCTTGGCTGGCCTGAAGCCGCACCGTTCGAGGGGATCATAATCACCTGCGCGCCTGAAAAACTTCCCAAACCTCTGGTCGAGCAACTTGCGATAGGGGGAAGGCTGGTTGTTCCGGTGGGTCCCCAGCATACGGCACAGACACTCACCATCTACACAAAGCAAGATACAGGTCTTGTGAAACGCTACGAGGGCGGCTGCTACTTCGTGCCCATGCGAGGGATGGTGGAGGAAGACTGAGGGAACCAACTGCGTAGGATTTGTATTAACCTCAAGAAAGAACGGTCTTGACAGCGTCGAAGACCTACCCTCTCAGCGATCTTCTGGAAAATTGATGAAGAAAAGGATTGCCCCACTTCTTTCAACGCACTCTTCAATGCCTCTTGAGGTTGGTCTGGTTTAGGGTTTCCGGAAGACCAGTATTCCTTCTGTCGGAGCCATTTCCTAAGGGAAGGAGTACGTCTTCTCCAACCGAGGATTTCATCCACTTGAGGAGAGTCGCTCCATACCCAAATTTCAAGTTCCGGTTCTATCACAATCACTTCTACTCTGTTTTTCCAACCATTTTTTTCAAGTGTGGCCTTTATATCCTCTTCAATCTCTGTAGGTTTTCCTTCGCGCCCTGAACCCTCGTAATCCATTACAACAAGGGCATATTGAGCGTCAGCGATGAACGGACGCAGGATTTCAACTATCTGTTGATTCTTAGCACAATCGTGATACGGATTCAGAAGGGATTTGTAATTTAACTTTCGGATGCCTAAGTTTTGGAAACGATATTGTAGAAGGGCATCAATCCCTGCCTGCTGGCTTCGATCCGCTACAAGTAATACAAGATCAAATTCCCAGGAATCATCTGCTTCCGGCATTAGGAACTCAAAACCCCTGCTGCAAAGAGCATTCCTAAGTCTGTACCTTTACGCCATTCTTCAAGTCTTGGATGTTGTGCTCCGTTTACGATTGCAATGGCTCCTTCCTTATCTTTGACAAAACAAAGAAGCTGTTTGGGCTCCGCAAGGCTCAGAAAAACAGGCGAATGGCTGGCGCAAAGAACTTGAGATTTATACACCGAAGAAAGAGACTGAAATACAAGCTCTACTGCCGTAGGGTGGATGCCGTTCTCAGGTTCTTCGATGAGATAAATGCGACCTTCCTGATCCAGATAGGGGAGAAGGGTTAGCGCAAGCATACGCAGAGTGCCGTCTGATACAAGCCATGATGGGACCTTGAGACCGGTTTTATATACCAGTCTCAGGTAACGATGCTTATCCTCTTGCCGTTCAACCGTTTCGATTTTGTCAAGATCGGGAAGGGCTACACGAATATGGTCTACCCATTGTTCAAAACGCGGAGTGTTATTATCTTGAAGTTCGTGAATGACCCAGGGAAGATTGGAACCATCAGGCTGGAATTCTTTAGGAGCCCCTGGAGGAGATGGACTTCGCATTCTTTCGCTATTCAGAACTAGCTTTTGAACCCCTTCCATGAGGGCGTGCTTTACCCAAATACCTATAGGGAACATTTTTTCATCCTCAGGAAGGCTAGCAAGAGTTGATTTAAGAGGACCAAGACGGAATGTATTGTTCCATCCGGTTGTTTCCGATTGAAAGTAGTCATTGCCCGAAGTAGGTTTTTTACTTACGATACGTCTCCATCCAGGTAGTGCGTGACTACGCTCAGGTAGCACGATTTTTTCAGGAGGTGAAAGAGATTTAGGGAACAAGCCCTGTTGAGAGGTTGAAATTGTAACAGGTGCAAGCCATAGAGTTTCTCCCAATATGGTTAACTCCTTTTTTCGATTAAACCCAACATCTACTTCGTAACGAGCTTTTTTATAAGTTTTGGACCGCCTAGGAAATCCTTCTGGGACCATTAGCTCAACGGCTACCTCAAACTGCTTCCTCGCTCGCATCCAAACCAAAGGCGCAAAATCTCGCGATCTCTTATGGACTGCTTCAATAACTCCTTCTCGAAGAAAGTCACCTAGGAAACCAATAACATCAAGAAAGGTGGATTTCCCACTTGCGTTGGGGCCTACAAGTATCTGAAATGGATCAAGCTCCTGACGTACGTAGCGCAGGCATCTATAGTTAAGCGCTTCCACGAGAGCAATCATTTAACGACCTCCGTATTCATCTCCCAAGATTACCCTCAAAAAGCCAAATGTCAATAGGGAAGTAAGATACCGGGGCCGATCTTTCTGCCGATTACCGGGGCGGCTGCTACTTCGTGCCCATGCGGAATCTACTTGAAGAAAAGTAGTTAAGGCTCAGGGATAGCGAAGTCTACGCTGATCTGAAACGATCTCAGAGAATCATATAGAACTCGATACGCGACCGAATCGATGATTTTCCAGTTTCTTTGCGACCAGGTCTTAAGCCATTCAAAGAAGAGATAACCCTGTAACTTACAAAGATAAAGATAATAGCAATCGGATGACTTGCCGGCGGCTTCGAGCGAATCATAGGTGTTATACATCCACGAACGCATACTGGTGCTCCACCACCTGTCACCCATGTCCGTGAAGGAATCCTTGACCGTCTCAAAGTAGACCCAGCGAGCGGCCTCAAGCACATCAATCTCTTCACCGGTAAGGGATTCAAGAAGGATCGTGGAGTCGAAGACAAAGGTCTGCAGGGAATCAACTTCAGGTCGTCCGATATCTTGCTTGACCTCTTCAGGGGTAGGCCAGTCGGTTCTGACATACCGGGTCTCTTGCTTTGGAGCACACGCTAAAGCGACCATAGAAAGAAGGATAAGCCGTTTCATGGCATCCTCCTATCTATGTTATTATAGTAAAGTAAACGGGCGTGTCAAGGTGGACTTAAGGCATTTCAAATTTGCTCCGCAAGCATCGCCCTACGGTCAAATTTCAAAATGCGGAGTGCCCCCTCAAGGGTGCAAAGTATGGCAATGCCCTCACCCTAACCCTCTCCCGTCGGGAGAGGGGATTGACATGAAAGGAGGGGGGATTAGAAATCTAGAGGAGTAGAGGCGATTTCTGCATCCACAACAGTCAAGCAATGATTTGCGCCACTTGACAACGGGTTGTTTTTGATTAGAGTTAAGGCATAAGGAGGAAACATGTTACGTAAGGTTAGTATTTTGATACTACTGGTTGTTCTCGGTCTAAGCGCCGAGCTTTGGGTAAACGCCATCCGCGACCCTGGTGCGGAGCTGGGCGCAGGGGACTGGGAAACAGGTCTCTGGGAGTGGCCCAAGGGCAGTGGGGCAGGGGACAGCGCACGTGTGGATGTGCACGACTCAACTCGTGCCTACGAAGGGGACTACTCCTTTCTCACGGACACGAGGAAAAATCCCAGGATAGGACCTACGGATTGTTTTACTACTTGCACCCAAATACTTAGGATTCCCAAGGCTGTAGCTGACATAGACAGCTGTTTCTGGGTGGTTTATCTTGAGTATTTCACCGACCTATATTTGTACGATTTCTCCTTTGCTTTTCGCTCACAAGCTGGTAAAACCATTCGATGGGCAAGTGGCAATCCTCTTATGCTGCATTCCGACACTATCTATACAACGAAGTTTTCCCTCCCTGAGAGTGGTGTATGGACTGAATACGGTGCTGATCTTTACAACAAATGGGTAAGTGCTGCGGGATGGTCAGCGTTGGATACAATAACGGAAGTACAACTTCACTCATGGGGGCTTGAAGCTTGGAATTGGTACGGTCAGAAGGTATACTGGGATAACGTAGAGTTGCGCAGCATAGCCTACTATGACTACGCGGCAAAGAGCATTGACTCGGATGAACAAGTTGATCAGAGCTACACTCCGATTGCCACGTTTGCAAACGAGGGGATAAAAGACGACTCTTCCGGCACGGTCTACGCAGAGATACTCGAAGGCGAAAACGTGGTCTATCGCGACTCCGAGGAGGTTTCCATCTCTGCTGAATCCTCGGAGCAGGTTGAGTTCAGTGAATGGACTGTTCCACACGGCGGTGAGTATTTACTTCGAGTCTACCCCATCCTTGGGCTTGACGAGTACTCCGCTGATGACACGTTGGAGCAGGCCTTAACCGGTGTTGAAGAGGAGGAGAGGTCAGTAGATGTTGAGTTTGTAACAACTCGTTACACCCCATCGGGTATCCTTTTCTCCTTTACTCCCGGTGTTTCAGGAGAGCTTAGTATCTACGATGCAAGCGGTCGTGAGATATATAGTTATACCCTCAGGACAGGAGAGAGTGAATTCCTCTGGTTTACCCAGAATGTTCCTTCTGGTCTTTACTTCTATAAAATTGAGGCCCCCACTTCAAGATTAACTGACAAGCTATTAATCTTGCATTAAGTTATCGGGGTCCCCGCGAAGGGACGTAGTACCTTCGTGGGGTAAAAAGGTCTTTGCTTCTACAGGGTTAGGTTCGCCTGTAGGCAGCATCAGTGATAAGCTGGTGATTTTACAGCAAGCCCTACTGCGATCTTTTTGCGTAAGCAAAAAGGAGCATATTATTCGGGGTCCCCGACCGAAGACAGAGTATTGCCAGTTACCTCCTAGTTTGAGTTTCCTGATTCTACTCACTTGCAATCTATTCTCCTTCCGTCCTTCCTGTATGCTGCGGATCATGGCCGAGCATGGGCCATGGGGAGTCAGCAAGCCCTTCTGAACCTCGTATCGCATAAAGATAGCCATCACTTGATCCTATGTATATGGTGCCGTCCTGACCAATTGTGGGAGAAGAACGCCCTATTTCACCGCCGGTTTCGTAGCGCCACCGCAAGGTACCGTCGGGGTTAATAGCGTAGAGGTATCCATCATTTGATCCCACATAGATGGTTCCGTCCGAGGCTATGGCAGGGGAGGAGTGCACAATACCGTCGGTTTCGTAATGCCATTTGAGGATACCGTTAGGGTTAATAGCATAGAGGCAATTATCCCATACTCCCGCTCCCACATAGATGGTTCCGTCCGAGCCGATGGCAGGGGAAGAGTACACAATACCGCCGGTTTGGTAGCTCCATTTGATAGTACCATCAGAGTTGATTGCGTGGAGCCAGAGACCTGCTCCCACATAGACGGTTCCATCCGAGCCGATTGCAGGGGAATTAATTACAGATGCGTCAAGTTCTTCACTAACCCATTTGATGCTGCTGTCTGGATTGATTGCCCAAAAATTCCTTTCCCCGATATATATGGTGCCGTCTGAAGCAATTGCAGGGGAGTTAGAAAGGTCTTGACTAACACCGACGGGCATTATGCGCCATTTCAAGGTGCCGTCAGGATTGACAGCATAGAGGTAACGATCCGATGATCCGATATAGAGAGTGCCATCTGAGCCGATTGCAGGGCAGGAACGTATCGAGCCTTCCGTCTCGTAACTCCACTTGATGGTACCGCCAGGGTCAACGGCGTAAAGGCTATTGCCCGATCCTACATAGATGATTCCGTCTGAACCTATGACAGGAGGAGTATGACCTTTTTCACAGTGCCATTTGAGTTTGCCATCAGGGTTAAGCGCGTACAGGCCATCGGATGTTCCATAGATGGTGCCATCGGACCCCACCGCAGGTGAACCACTTGTCTCGAAACGCCACTCCCTGGATCCTTCGCCAAACCAGTGGCAACCTACTACCAACATTAAACTCAAAGCAGTTATCAAGCTTGCAAACAGTTTCATTTCTCCCTCCTAAAGTTGATAGTTTGTTTCTTGATTTTCCCTTAATTAAGCAGGTTCTATAGTGTTGTCGGTCACCTCCTAGTCTAAAGGTTCAAAAAGCCAGATTTTGCATAAGGACCAAGTGCCTTCGGAGTCCAAAGTGCCGAAGACAATTTTATCCCCATCTGGCGAGAATCTGGCATCTCCTACCCATCCACTTTTGATAGTAGGGTGGATGTCTATCCATGTTGCTTTCTGTGTCTCGAGGTCGAATAAGAATATATCATCCTGTGGTCCGGTACTTACAACTAGCTCAGTGGGAACGGCAGGATTCCAGTCTATGGATTGGATGTAGTCATCAGGGATATCTATGGGGATTCGTTCCTGACTGTTAAGGTTGTAGATCGTGTCTCCAAAAGCGAGAAGGGTATCACCGGGACCCGGGGCCACAACGGATGCGCCCTCAGTGGTAAGAATCAACTGATCAGTGGAATCAACAAGGTTTACTTTATGTAGATAGGAAGATTTGGAATACACGTGGTAGTGATAGTAAATGACCTCGTTGGTTTCGTAAGAAAACCTGGGTGCAGAGAACTTATTTCGCCAGTCTCCCGTAGCCTCTTCAGGCAAATGTATGGAATCGCGTTGAGTCCAAGTCTCTGTATTAAGCACTAGTATCCACTCGTCTAAATAGGTAACGCAGAGGTCACCGTCGCGGGAAACATCTATTTCCTTGACCTCCTCTTCGGAGACTTTCTTTTGCGTCTTGTCCTCGATGTCAACAGACCAAATCTGACCAGGCGCAACGGGATTCAAGGCGTCCTCCGACGCAACGAAATAGACCTTTGAACCGTCTGATGCCCAGCAGGGTGAGTAGGCGCTTCTTTCCTCCACCAGGAGTGTTAGCTCACCTTCGATGACGTTGCATGAAACCAGCGTTACTGTCGCCCCTATGATTAACCCCACTCTTAGAACACTCCACATCCTTTTCATGATTCCCTCCAGCCGATGTTTAAGCTTGGACGCAAATAATCGCCCTTTAGGCCAGCATAAGCGATTTTGAGAACTTGTCAAGTAGGCAAATTTGATTCCTTTTGGATAAGGGAGTGTCCGCTCGTCTGTCCGTATAGACACAGTCTCTGCGTCGCTCCTACAACTTACGCGAGGCAACGAATCGATCTCGAATGGATTTTAATGAGGCAATACAATTTGACTTTCCCTCAATTCTCTGTATCATTCGAAAAGGAGAGCCGATGATAGAGGTAAAAACAGCCGAGGAGTTCAAGAAAGAGGTGCTGGAGGCCGAGGTTCCGGTCGTGGTTGATTTCTGGGCCGCATGGTGCCAACCCTGTCTCATCCTGGAACCGGTCTTGGCAGAGCTTTCCGCCAATTACGAAGGCCGGGCTAAAGTAGTAAGGATCAATGTGGACGAGGTGCGAGAACTCGCGCAGAATCACCAGATTATGAGCATCCCCACCGTCGTTTTCTTCAAACAAGGCAAGATAAAGGACAGAAGCATCGGAGCGGTTCCCAAACAGATTTTGGCGGGAAAACTGGATGCATTACTCGAAGGCTGAGAAGGGCTAGGATGACCGATTCCAAAATTCCGCAAGGCCTTACGTTCGACGACGTGCTTCTGCAGCCGCGGCGCTCAGAAGTCCTGCCCCGCGAGGTCAACCTTACCACCCGATTCTCAAAGAAGATAACACTCAAGGTTCCGCTTGTAAGTGCCGCAATGGATACGGTTACAGAATCGGCCATGGCCATAGCACTTGCCCAGCAGGGCGGAATCGGGGTTATCCACAAGAACATGAGCATCGAACGCCAGGCTAATGAAGTAAAAGGCGTCAAGCGAGCCGAAAGCTGGATGATCGAGGACCCCATCACCGTCTCATCCGATATGTCGCTTCGGGAGATAAAGGCGCTTATGGAACGCTATCACTGCGGCGGCTTCCCTGTGATAGATGCCGATCGCAAGGTGCTGGGAATTATTACTACCCGCGATGTCATGTTTGAGGATAATCTCTCGCTTCCGGTCGCCAACGTGATGACCAGCAAGAATTTGATCACCGCAAAGAAGGGCACCTCAATCAACAAGGCGCGTGAGATACTCAAGGGCGCAAAGGTCGAGAAACTGCTCATCCTGGATAACAATGGTCGCCTGGCCGGGCTTGTTACCTCGAAGGACATCCAGAAGAAGCTCGAACGCCCTGATGCTACGGTTGACGAGCGCGGCAGACTGCGCTGTGCCGCGGCAGTCGGCGTTTCGCGAGATTCCGGCGATAGGGTAGAGGCGCTTCTGGACGCGGACGCAGATGCAATTGTAATTGATACAGCTCATGCTCACTCGAAGTTGGTTCTGGATTTGGTTCGTAAGTTGCGTAAAAAAATAAGTAATGCGCAACTCGTGGTCGGCAATATCGGCACCAGCGAGGCGGCACACGACCTCTTAAAGCTTGACCCGGATGCCGTAAAGGTTGGAATTGGCCCCGGTTCGATCTGTACCACGCGCGTTGTTGCAGGTATCGGAGTTCCTCAACTTACAGCCATCATGAACTGCTATGCCGAGGCAAAGCAAGCCAGGATACCCATTATTGCGGACGGAGGCATACGTTACTCTGGCGACATTGTCAAGGCACTGGCAGTCGGCGCTGATTCGGTGATGATCGGGAACCTTCTTGCAGGAACCGACGAGAGTCCTGGAGAATCAATACTTCTCGAAGGTCGGAGGTTCAAAATCTATAGAGCGATGGGTTCGATAGATGCAATGAAACAAGGCTCGGCAGATCGTTACTTCCAGGAAGAAGCCAAAAAATTTGTTCCTGAAGGAATCGAGGGGATAGTTCCTTATCGAGGTAGTGTTCGCGAACAGATCTACCAATTGGTAGGAGGCACCAGGTCAGGTCTGGGCTATGTGGGAGCAAAGACCATCGCACAGCTCAGGCAGCGTGCGCGCTTCGTGCGCGTCTCCGGTGCCGGCCTGAAGGAAGGCCACCCGCACGACATCCGCATCACAAAGGAAGCCCCGAACTACGAACTGCACCCGTAACACCCGTAACACCCCGTAACCCGTAACACACCCGCAACACCCCGTAACCCGCAACACACCTCATGAGAAAGCATCGTAATACCCCGTAACCTGCAACCCCGTAACACCCACAGAACCAATCGTCATTGCGAGCGACCGAACGGAGCAAAGCAATCTCATATGGGGTACAAAACGAGGAGTTAAGGCTACCCTGAAGATTTCTCGACAAGGCTGTTGCATTCCAGAGAACCATATACACCTAACAAACATATCCTCAGAGGAGAGTAGGTTTACTGCTCAGATAACTACCCTAAGGTACACTTACGGATATTGCCTTAGTTTACATAATAATCATTATCGGCAAAAGGATGCGGGCAAAGGCTACGCCCCCGCTGCGCAAAAAGATCCTCAAATGATCCCCGGGATGAGCCAAAATCATCTGACCTTTCTAAGCTCTCTGCCCTCTCCATCTTTCATCTTGCCAGTAGCTATGGATATGAGGTCTATTATCCACCAGACAAAGAATCCAACAAAAGCGATAGCCGCAAGAACGTATAGCCCTCTGTATCTAATTGTAAATAAAAATGCAACAAAACCAGACAGGTATAGCAGCAGCATGGCAACTCCGCTACCCACACGTCCCATGTAGTAGCGGTGCACTCCCAGAGAACCAACGAACAAACACAACAATAACGCAATTAACTGATTCTTACGGGTAGGGTCTTTTTGTTTTTTTAATAGTATGCCGCACTTGAGGCAAACCTCTTGTTCAGGTCTGGTTTCGGCCCCGCAGTTCTGACAGAAGTTTTCCGCGTTAAGCGGCCTTACTCCGCAACTTATGCAAAACTCTGCGCCTGGAGGCAGTTCTTTTCCGCAGTTCCTGCAGTACATTTTATCCCTCCTTGGGGTTTGTGAAGAGGTTTGGGGAACCATGCCGGGAAACCACCGCTCGGCCATGGTCCCGATGAGAGGCATCCTGTAGAATTTGCCTGAAGCCGCCTTTACGGTTCCTATTATTGCGAATACGAAAATGGTTATCCCTGTGCCTGTAATGACCACCAGACCGGTTATCGCGGTTACCAGCCCGGCAACAGGACTCAGGTCAATTATCGACCCCAGGATCACTCCTACAACCCAGAATAATACGGCCACAAGTACCGAGGCAAGGAAGAGGAGCATCCCTTGCCTGGCGTGATATCTGCTGAAAGGGTTATCCTTATGGGCAAGCATGGGCACCAGGAAAAGAAGGCCCAGAAGACCGAAAATGATGCCCGGGTAGGAAAGCCATGCAAGGAGCCTCCCCTCCTTTATTTCTTCCCGGCTTGCGTAAGGAAAGCTTAATTTCGGCATCTTTACTCCTTAAACGGGATTCTATCCAAAACTCAAGGCTTGTCAACAAAAAAGCCCCGGCCCGTAACACAAAAGCCGAGGCTTTGAGTTTTACGTTCCGAAACTGAAGCGGATTATACCATGCCTTTGAACCACTTCTCGGCTAAACCGCCAAGGATCGGCATCTTCCAGAACTTACCGGTGACCGACTGGATAATTCCGATGATTGCAAACACGGCGACAACGAGGTAAAGAATCCCCATTACGATACCTAGAAGAAGCAGACAGATCGCACCGCCGCCGTAAGTAGCCACGGCGATAGCTCCAGCAATGGCACCCAGTATCGCCCACAGGATACCCAGGATTACTTCAAGGAAGAAGAGTAGCATGCCCTGACGGGCATGATATTTAGAGAAGGGGTTATCCTTGTGGACAAGCAACGGGATAAGAAAAAGGATCCCGAAATACGAAAGCCATGCAAGGGACTTGCCTTCCTTTATTTGTTCCGCTGTTGCTTCGGGGAAGTTAAGTTCGGCCATGTTTCGCCTCCTAGTGTTACGGTGTTACGGTGTTACGGGTTGGTTAAGAGTTTATTCAACTTGTGTGTATTCTAAGCAAACGGACGCACTTGTCAATAGGGAAGGCACGCAATTGCCATACTTGGATGAGATTATTCCTAAGCCACTGAATCCTTGAGACTTAGAGCGTTAGAAATCCTCTATCGGATGTGGTGAGTTACGGGGGGGGGGTGTTACGGATTACGGGAGGGGGGGGTGTTACGGGTTACGGGTGTTACGGGTGTTACGAGTGTTACGGGTGGGTTGACATCCAGGGGGTTTTCAACCAGAATAGGGCCGTGTCACAAGCAAGCTTTTCAGAGGATCGAATCTTCGTAGCGTCGTGGGGGGTATTCATCGGGATAATGACGCTTATCCTGACCGGTGTAATCGCCGCCCCTCTGTTTGAATTTTGGGGAGCCGGGTGGCTTGCAGACTTTCTCTACAGAGCCTATCACCTCTCCTGCCACCAACTCCCCTCGCGTTCGTGGTTCATCTGCGGGGCAAAGTTAGGGGTATGTGTTCGCTGTTTGGCCACCTACGTCTTCTTTATACCGGTGGGTGCTGCATTATTCATTCGTCCTGCCCGCGAGTGGCTGATTCATAGTTCCTTCCTGAAATTCGTACTCCCCATCTCTCTGGCTTTCCTCTCCCCTCTTGTAATCGACGGCTTACTCCAACTTATCACACCCTGGGAGAGCACGAACCTTTTGAGGTTTGCAACCGGCGCTCTTGCAGGTGTTGGAACAGCACTCCTCTTCGGCTATCTTTTCCTGAAATTCATTGAGAGGGTTGATGCATCCCTGCCTTGATGGATCTTTCGGGATCCCCGCGGTATCACGTAGTGATAGCTTGTGGTGATATAAACAATCTTCTCTCGCCGAAGAAGACGACCGCAAGGCCCGCAAATGCGAGACCTGCGGCGACGATCATGGAAAGCTCGTAGCTTACTGTGGATAAGGCACCTCCAAGAAGCGAACCGGCTATCCCGCAAAGTCCGATTACCGCGTTGAACGCGCCTGAGACCGTGGAGCGCTCCTCTGCACATGATCTGCAAAGGTAGATGAGCGAACCGAGGTATACTGCCGCCCAGGAAAAGGCCAAAATGATCTGCAACGGGATGAAGAACCATGGATTCGGCGCTACCACGTATCCTAAAAAGACCACTATGGAGAGGATATAACCCAAGGGCAGGGTTATCCTGGGCTTGAACCTCCCGATGAAGAGCATAAAGAAGACCTGGCCTAAAGGATTCAGCGCATAGATTAATCCCATCAGATCGAGAAGCGCTATCCCTGGAATAAGAGGCTCGTAAACCCCGCGCTGATTCAGGAAGAGGCTAAAGGTTACCCAGATCGAGAGCGCACCGGTGTGCCGCAGGAAGAAGCCGGTAAATATCGGCCAGTGCTCTTTGATGACCGCAAAGGAGAAGAATTTTGTCTTCGGACGCTGAGGAAGCTCCCGGAAGCTCGGGCTCAGAAAGGCAGGCAAGGCGGCCATTCCGGCAGCGATAAAGAAGGTAAGCGGACGGGAACCAAGTCCTGGGGCAAGGAACGAACCGAGAGTCCACCCAAGTGAACCAAAAGCTGCGAAGATACCGATCGAAGCCTTACGTTCCACGGTCGAGGCAAAGAGCGCACCCGGAAGCATACCCATGCCGATACCGGTCAACGCCCTGCCGATCATGAGCGCAGGGTAACTTTCCATGAACAACCCTATGAGCAGTGAGCCTAATGCGGTCAGCAGGCAGCCTGCAATAATGATCATGCGTCTGCGGATAAAGTCGCCCAGCCGACCGAAGAATACCCCGAAAAGAAAGTAAGGGAGGTGATAGGCGGCGGTTGCAAGACCCACAAGGAAGTTGCTATCCGTCTGCTGCTTCGCCACTACCTGAACCTGAATGAAGAGTATCATCGCGGCGGTGTAGGTGAAGAAGTTTACGATCGGAGGCCGGGGATCCCGGCTCGGATCCCTGCGCCAGCTATCCAGCCACTTCCTGAGCACCGCTCTTTAACTCCTCTAACCTTTGACTTTTATATTCTGTAAATCGCCCATTCCCTATCGCCGAGCGTATCTCGCGCATCAGGGTATAAAAGAAGTGCAGGTTGTGGATGGACAAAAGCCGAGCCCCAAGTATCTCATCTGCTATGAAGAGATGGCGAATAAAGGCTCGGGTATATTCTTGACACGTGGGACAACTGCATCCCTCTTCCACAGGCCTTAAGTCATCCTTATACCGGGCGTTGCGCAGGTTTATCTGTCCTTTTTTCGTGAACGCCGAGCCGGTTCTGCCGTTGCGGGTGGGCAAAACGCAGTCGAAGAGGTCCATGCCGCGCGAAACCATCTCTAAAAGATCTGCGGGGTATCCTGCACCCATAACGTAGCGGACCTTGTCTTTTGGCAATAAAGGCTCGATATTATCAGTGATCCGGTAGGTAAGTGCAGGCGGTTCGCCGAGACAGAGCCCGCCTAATGCAAATCCCGCAAACGGCATGGCGGTGATCTCTCTTGTAGAGCGCTCCCTGAGATCGTCGTAGGTCGCGCCCTGGATGATCCCAAAGAGTTTACCCGTAACACGCCCAACTGATCTCTTAGCCCATAAGGTAGTGCGTTCCAGTGACCGAACCGCGGCTGGATACTCCGCAGGATACCCTATAGGCTGATCTAAGACCATCCAGATGTCGCTGTCAAGCGCTTGCTGTATCTCCACGATCTTCTCAGGTGTAAAGGTGTGTTTTGAGCCGTCTATGTGCGACTGGAAGGTTACCCCTTGGTCAGTAATTTTCCCCAGGCCGGTTAGGGAGTATATCTGGAACCCGCCCGAATCGGTAAGCACCGGCCTGTTCCATCCCATGAACTTTGAAACCCCTCCGGCTTTCTGGATTACCTCAACCCCTGGCCTGAGGTAAAGATGGTAGGCGTTGGCGACGAGTATCTGGCCGCCGAGTGAAGCTACCTCGAAAGGTGTAAAGGTCTTGACCGTTCCCTGGGTGGCCACCGCCATAAATGCTGGAGTCTCGACACTTCCATGCACAAGCTCGAGCGTTCCCTCGCGCGCCCGGCTTTGGCTGTCCGTATGGTTAATCGTGAACCTGATCATAATATCAATGTGGCGTCGCCGTAAGAAAGAAATCGGTAGTCCATCCCAAGCGCTTCTTCGTATGCCTTAAAGAGAAGTTCCTTGCCGGTGAAGGCAGCGGTCAAAAACAATGGCGTTGAGCCTGGCTGGTGGAAATTGGTCAAGAGCGCACCTACCCTCTTAAACTTATGTCCAGGATATATGAAAAGCCCGGTGGAGCCGGAGTGCGGCATGATCGGTTCAGGACCAGGTAAGGACTCAAGTGTTCTTGTAACCGTGGTGCCAACCGCTACAATGCGTCCTGCCCTGTTGATCTTTTCCGCCGCTTCAGGGCTGATCGTATAGTTCTCCGCCTTCATCCGGTGATCCTCCACCCTCTCGGTCATTACTGGCCTGAACGTGCCTTCTCCCACATCCAGCTGAATATACGCGACTTGCGCCCCCTTTGCTTGAATTCGCTTTAAGAGTTCGGGGGTGAAGTGAAGTCCTGCGGTTGGCGCTGCGATCGAGAAGCCTTCGCGTGCAAACACAGTTTGGTATGTCTGGAGGTCGCGCTCTTCCGGTATGCGATGGATGTAGCCGGGCAGGGGAGCAAGACCTAAACGCCGGAAAAGCTCGGATTCATCTATGAGCAGCCTAAGGGTCAGCTTGCCTGCCTTCTTCTCCTCTATCTCGACGATCTCCTCACCATTCTCGCCTGCAAGCCTCTCCCCTATTTTTGGCCGTTTGGATGGCCGCGCAAGAGCAACCCAGACACCCTCTCTAACCTTTTTCGTAAATAAAAGCTCCACCACGCCGCCTGTGGCACGTCTCAATCTGAAGCGAACCGGCTGAACCTTCGAATCGTTGAGGACAAGGCAGTCGCCTTCATCGAGATAATTCACGATCTCGTGGAAGACTCGGTGCTCTATTCTGCCTGATTCACGGTGGATAACGAGCAGGCCGCAGGCATCACGCGGCTGGCTGGGATAAAGTGCGATTCGATTCGGAGGCAAATCGTAGCAAAACTCTTCCTTGCGCATCAGGGGATAATAAGCGGTTAAGTCCCCCAAGTCAACGATCATAAGGAAAGCAGCCCCCCCAGAAAAGTGGGTTTCTAGAATAGCACCTGTATCACACCGCTCGCGACGGAGATCTTAGCCTTTTTCAGAATCCTTAACTCTGATCGAACTACTGTAGGCTGGAAGCTATCCCATCCAGGTTCTTCCTGATCGCGGGATTTGAGGCAAAGAGATCAAACTTCCTTTTTACATCAAAGGCCCTGCGTGAGAAACCACTTTCCACAGTTATGGCAAAGGTACCCACAAGGCGGTATTCCGCTTCAGAGAGAAGAAACTCGGCTATTGAGGGGGGAATATCGGCATAGGAAACAGGAACCATCACCTTGCCGTAAGCCACGCCCTTGACAGGGATCTTTATGGATGCGTCGGAGGAGATATCTTTGAGCAGACGAGCGCGGTTGACCTGGAGTTCGAACTTGAACTTCTCGGTCGTCATCGGATGCTTGTAGGGATTGCGTATCTGGAGCTTGAAGGCGAGCTCGAATCCTGTGGAGTCCTCGGATACCACAGATACGGAGGAGATCTTAAACTCCGGGTGCTCGTAGAGATGAATCTCAACACCAGTGGAGGTTTTTGTTGGCGTAGGGGTGAATACGCCAAGTGATGTTACAATAGCAATCAGATCTTCACGTTTAACAAGACTTCCCGGCTCAGGAACGGTTTTAGCAATAGTCCCTACAGGGTATTCTTCATTTTCTATCTGCCTCGCAGGGTAGAATTCCAAGCCCAGGCTTTCAATCAAAGCCATCGCCTCCATGAATTTCATACCGCGCACATCTGGAAGCTCGATGGTTAAGGGAGCTGCCAATCGCACCTTGGTGGTGTCTGAGATCACCGAATCCGGCAACGGCTCCTGCCAGGCCACAAGCCCTTCAGGAATACTGTCCGTGTAAAAGGAATCGGGCAGCACAATAATGGGGCATGAATCAGGCTCCGTGTAGTCCAGAAGCGAAGCAAGCTGTGCCCGGGTTGAATCCAAGGACAGTCCGGTAAGATCAGGCATGACGAGGTCGCTGGGTAAGGCTCCAAGCGATCCCGACATCACCAGAAGAATCACTAAGCTCATTAATCGTCTCATGAATCTAATTCTAGGAAAAGTCGGGCTGATGTCAAGGAGGGTGGCGATCTCATATCCGGCAGCCGGGAAGATTTCGATGTTGACATACGGAGCAAGGCCTTTAGAATCCAGGATGGGTATTCGTCTTTTGCCTCCGCGAATCGCGGCCAAGATAGCCGCAGGAGAGGTGATCATCCGCCCTTCCTCTGTGGTGAAGGAGCTTTTGGAGAACTCGCTTGACGCAGGGGCAAAAAGGGTTGAGATCTGCATTGAGAGGGGCGGAAAGGCGCTTGTCCGCGTCTCAGACAACGGCGAGGGGATCGCACGAGATGAACTCCAGCTTGCGGTGCAGCGCTTTGCCACGAGCAAACTGGCCGATGCGGGTGATCTTGAACGTATTCAAAGCTATGGTTTCCGGGGTGAGGCTTTGGCCTCTATGGCCGAGGTGAGCGAACTGGCAATCGAGAGCCAACGTCCCGACGCTGAAAGCGGGGTGCTCTTAAAAATCAATGCGGGCAAGATCACCGGGCGCAAGGAGATCGTTCGCACGCCCGGAACAACGGTCAGTGTGCGCAATCTGTTTTTTAACCTTCCGGCGCGGCGCGCCTTCCTGCGAAGCGAGGCGTACGAGCGCCGCCTGGTGATCGAGAAGGTACGCGACTACGCGCTCATTGAACCGTCCGTCCGTTTTGAGGTAAGCAACCCGAGCGGAACCATTCTTGCGTTCCCCCCGACACGGTCCTGGATCGAACGCGTGCAGGAAGTTCTACCGGAGCTGAAAAATGTGGAGTTGATTGAATTTAAGGAAACCCATCGGTTACTTTCCATTGAAGGTTTTATGGCAAGACCTGATCAGGCTGTACAGCTTCGCAGACGACAGAAGATCTTTTTTAACGCAAGACCCGTACTTTACCGCTCCATCTACCGGGCGGTTATGGAAGGTTTCGGTCCTCAGCCCGGCAACCTGGTCCCATTCTTCATCCTTAAACTTACGGCTCCGCCCCAGATGCTGGATGCAAATATCCATCCCACCAAGATTGAGGTTCGCTACCGCGACGAACGCTTCCTGGCAGACTTCCTTGCTCAGGCGGTGCGCAAGGCGGTTCACAGAGAAGCGGTCAAGACCCTTAAATTCCCCGCCTATCCATCGAGCATGCGCACGGATGAAAAGATAGAGCACCAGATTCCCATACCAGCCTCTCCCCCATCAATCCCTCCCTCCTCGATGCCAAAAACTCCAGTATCCACACCATACCTTGAGACGAAGGGGTATTCTGAAACCCACACAGGCTTCTGGCAGCTGCAGAACCTTTACATCCTGGCACAGACCTACTCAGGTCTGATAATTGTTGATCAGCACGCGGCTCACGAACGAATCCTCTACGAAGAGATGCTTGAACGGCTGGGCTCCTCCCCCAGACAACGCCTGCTTTTCCCCCTGATAGTTGATCTTTCAGCCGAGGAGTTCGCCACCTTCGAGGAGATAGCGGGCGACCTCAAGGATTTAGGTTTCGAGACAAAGGCATTCGGTCCCAACCAGGTGATAGTTGAGACCCTGCCTGCGGATGCAAAGATGGGACCCGGGGAGCTGCACCAGCTTTTCCGCGAATTTGCAGAAACGAGCGAGGTAAAGCTGGGTAACAGGGATAAGATGGCCGCGCTCATCGCATGCAAGGCCGCGATCAAAGCAGGCAGCTCTCTTTCACAGGCAGAGATGGAGTCCTTGATCAATCGTCTGTTTCGCTGCAAAACCCCGTTCTTCTGTCCGCATGGCAGGCCGACGGTTATCAAGTTCACCATGGACGATCTGGCCAAGCGCTTCGGCCGCATCTAAATGAATCCAAGACTCACACCGGTAATCCTTGGTCCTACAGGTGTTGGCAAAAGCGGGGTGGCGTTCGAGCTGGCACGTCGCTACGGATGGGAGATAGTCTCGGTAGACTCCAGGCAGTGCTACCAGCTTATGGAGATAGGCACGGCTAAGCCGACTTCCCAGATGCGCGACCAGGTTCCTCATCATCTCCTGGACCTCTGCCCGCCCGATCATCAGCTATCCGCAGGCGAGTTCGCCCGCCATGCCTGGGAGCTGCTTTTGAATCTTGAGAAACCTTTGGCTGTTGGGGGATCAGGATTCTATCTCAGGGCTATATTCGAACCGCTTCACGCCAACCTGCCTCACAATCCGATTATCCGCGAGGAGCTTGAGACGCTTGCCACGCCTACACTTGCGCGAAAGCTTAAGGCCGAAGATCCTTTAACCGCCGAGCGCTTGCATCCAAACGACCGCCAGCGGATAATCCGAGCGCTTGAGGTCTGCCTGGCCGCACGACGACCCTACTCCGAACTGATAGCAGAACCCCCGCCCGACCCGCCGGTCAGACCCTTCTATGCAGGCTTGAAGGTTGACCGCCACGAGCTTATCAACAGGCAGGCAAAACGCCTTGAGCTGATGATGGCCCAAGGATTCGTTGAGGAGGTAAGACGCCTGCGGGATATGGGGTTCCCCAAAGACCTGTACGCCTTCAACGCCTACGGATACAGCGAACTATACGAGTACATAGACGGCTTGATCTCGTTGGCCGAGGCCAGGCAGCTGATTTTAAAGAAGATTCGCGCCTTCGCCAAACGTCAGATGACCTTCTTTAGAACCCTGGGCGAGATCCACTGGGTCGAGGCCGCAGACCATCAGAAAGCCGTTCGAGAGGTCAAGGAAATCCTGAGCCCCAACTTCCCCCACTACTTCCAATAGGGGATTCTTCGAACCCTGCCTGCTTGATTATTATTCCCCGATACTACTTTACCTCGTACTCTACCAGATCGAGATCGAATATGAGCTGGTTGACTCTATATTCGGTAACTATAATCCCCACGTCAGGGGCGAGCCAGAAGGTGCGGTCAGTTTCGTCGCTGCCCAGATTCAAATCAATCCGGGCGGAGTTCTCAAAACCACCCACACTGGTGCCGTACTCTCTTATCTCCGCCACTGTGCCGGTTCCCCCTTCACCGGTATCCCAGCTTTTCCCAACCCATAGAGGCAGATCTAAGAAAAGATACTCTTTTTTTAATCCGGGATCGTATGTCCAGATAGAATCATCAAAGACCGCATAGTACACGAGAGCATCCTCTAACTGGATCTCTCCCCAGGTAAAGAAACGCTCAATGTGCCATTTTACCTTTCCTCCTGCAAGTTCCTCTCGCGAGTGAACCTCGGTACGAAGTGTGGCAATCGTTCCCAAAAGCTGACCTTCGTAATACCACCAGTTTCCTGCCGCCATCGGGAAGTAGTTTTGGACCTCGATCGCAAGGGTGTCGGTGACTTCATACAGGCTGTCGCCGTCGGAGACGGTGCAGATAATTTCAAAGATTCCGCTGTGGTCAGGGGCGATCCAAAGGACCGCTACCGTATCCTGAGATTCTGCAAAGGTTCCTGCGTCAGCCTCGAACTCATATAACAAAGAGTCTGCGTCAGGATCGCTGGCCTCGCAGATTATCCTGACCGTGTCCCCTGCCGTGACCAGTGTATCTGCGGCCGGATCGGTAACAAATCTATCTATGACCGGCGGCTCGTTGCGGGTGCAGCCTGTAAGGTAGACTATGAACACAACGGCGGCTACGGCTAAATTTACGCAAGCTTTCTTCATAACCTCTCCTTGGTTCTGGTTTACCGAAATAAAAATACCCCTCCTCTAGGAAATGTCAAGCCTCGGTTTACTCTTCCTCAATCACCGTTATGTTAACGGATTTCTCTTGCCAATCAGGCTCGCCGCGCGAGACATCACATCTAACCTTGAAAGTTCCACCAGTGTCCGGAGCGATCCAGAGAACTTGCGAAACGCTTCAATGGGTATCTCCAACAATGGTGCCTCCATCAGGAGCATCCCATTCGTACGTAACCTTATTGGCTTCAGGACTACTTACATGCGCGGTCACGGTAGCCGTATCTTTTGGAAAGACAGTATCTTTATCAACCGTGAGGCTATCATAGGTCGGCGTTGGCTCCACCACCATCTATGCAGCCGGAGAAAAATCCCAACCCCACGAACATCGCTGCAAGAGTAACGCCGAAGGTAAGCAGCAGAGATTTCTTCACGTCTTCTCCTTGGTTTGGCTGGTTGCGCTCAATCTACTCTTTTACGTAAATATACACCTCTTTGAGGAAGCTGTCAACCCCTCGATTAAAAAAGACTTTCTATAAGTTGCCCTCTTGACTTGTCGCGCGATTGTGGCTATCCTTCGTTGTGGAACTCCTTACCGGCAAGCGCTTCCTGGCCCTGCGATGCGTAGTGGTGATAGGTGCAGGTATCGCGTTGGGTTTGAGCCTGCCCCAGGAAATTGGGTTAGGGGTGTTACGGATGTTACGGGTGTTAGGGGTGTTACGGGTGTGGTGGGTTGCGTTGATACTGGTAGGAGCAAGCGTGGTGCCGGCTATCCTCTTATCCGAAAGGTTCCTTTACCTTACCATGCTCTTCCTTGCGGTTTCCTATGGACGCGTATCATTACCATCCTCTGTGACCGGTGATCTCTATGATATGCCTCTGAAGATCGAAGGGCAACTGGTCGGCAAAACAGGCTCCTACTCAATCCTGAATATAGAGGAACCTCAGGGCCTCAAGGGCCGCAAGGTGTTGATTTACCTTACTCGAGATGAGGAGCTTGGAACTTCTTTTAATATCCAGGGTCGGCTTCTTGCACTTGCTTTCCCGCGCAATCCAGGGGTGCCAAATCGCAACCAAAGGCTTGAACGTGAGGGCGTGATAGGTCGTATATCCGCCGATCACGTGCAGGTGACATCACCACCTCAAGGCATAAGGGCATGGTTGAATAAGACAAGGAAAAGTTTGATTCGACGCAACAAGGAGCTGTTCGGCGATAAAGCTGCACTCTATACAGCTATCCTTTTGGGCGAGCGCAGCGAGGTTGGAAAAGACCTCTACCTTGACATGAAGCGCACCGGCACCCTGCACCTTCTGGCGGTCTCCGGCCTGCACGTTGGGGTGCTGGTGGGGTTTCTATTTTTGCTGTTGCGATTATTCCGCACCCCGCGATGGCTGATGCTTCCCCTGCTCGCTCTGATGCTTTGCTTCTACATCGCGCTCGTAGGGCCAAGAGCATCCATCATACGTGCGTCTGTTATGAGCCTGGCAGTGGCCGCCGGATTTGTCTTCCAGCGCAAGGTCTTGCCTCTCAATAGCTTAGCTGTCGCCGCGCTGGTGTTGCTTCTGGTTCGACCGGTAGATATCCTATCCATCGGCTTCCAGCTCTCATTTGCCGCGGCGTTCGGGATAATCCTTGCAGCGGCCGGGACCAGACAGATGCTTACACGCAAAAGGATCAAGGGGAAAATTCCCTCATGGCTGGTAAAATGGATAATCCTTCCGCTTGCACTCTCTATCTCAGCCACACTCTTTACCATGCCGTTTCTTGCCGCGAACTTCCACCGGATAACGTTCGGTCCCCTCCTTGCCAACCTGCCGGTAATCCCGCTTGTTTCCTTGATCCTGCCACTTGGATTAGTAGCTCTACTTTTAAGCCTGATCTGGCTTCCCCTGGGACAGATACTTGGATTTGTGGTTTTCGGCCTGGCGTGGTTAGTTGAGAAACTGCTTCAACTTCTTCCTGGAAGCCTGATTCCTTCGGGCACTTGGCCGATCGGATTGGTAATCGGGATCTTTGTTGCCGCCCTTATTCTGCATACGGAACGAACACGGCCAAAGCGGTTCGTCTACGCGCTTGGAATACTTCTAATCGGCGCAAACCTGACGATCTGGCCCTGGGCTGTGGAGTCAACCCGACCTCGTTTAACCCTTTTGGATACATACCACGGCAACGTGGCCGTGCTTCGCTCCGATGGTAGAACCATACTTCTCAACCCCGGTTCGAAGGCCGAACCGAGTGTTACCGATTATCTTGCCTCAAAGGGCATCCGCAGGATTGACTGGGTCATGTGCCTTTCAGATAAGGCAGGCGACCTTTCCGGGCTTGATTCGCTGAAGAGTCGGTTTGAGATCGGTGAGATCGGCTCTGTCCTTAAAGGCGAAGGAACCATGCTTCTTCCCCATACCGGGAGGTTAACCTTGCCCTCTTGTGTGATCACCTACGATCTGGCCATGCGCGAGCTGCCCTATTACTCAATCAAAACGAGTAGAAAACGTGTGGTTTTTACCTCGGAATCGCACAGGATGGATGAGAAAGCGGACGTGAACGTCCTGCTCAATCGATACATAAAGCCTGAGGAGACTGAAGGGCGCTTGATCTCCAAGACCCGCTTGAAGGCGGGTGAAAGCGAGGTTATACGTGAGCATGGCGGGACGATGATCGGGTTATGAACAGCGGATTAGGAAATTTTCTTTAAAATAGGACTTGACTACGCTTCTATCGTCGCTATAATAAACATAGTTCTATGGAAAGTGTGGATCGTGTTATCTGATGCATCCATCCCCTTTGGGGTCCCCGCAAAGCCGCACAGCGGATTTGTGGGGTGCTAGATTCGGGTTCCCTGAAAGGTTGTGTAGCAACCTTTTAGGGTGTCATTGGGGGCGAACGGCTTCGACGGGGTGTAGATGCGGAAGAGGGCATGGCAAGGGTCCCTCGTGACCTTGTAAATCCTGCGAGGGGACAAATAACTGCTGATTACAGTCACGCACTGGCCGCTTAATTAGCGACCGCGTCGGTTCCAGGTTTGACCCGTTCGGTCTGGTTCCGGCGGATATTCAGGACGGGTGAAGCTTTTCAGAATGCCATCGGCTGAAGGTGGATTACCAGATGGCTGGTTCCGGAGTGGCCGGTCACAGGGCAGCGAAGGAACGAGATTTAAATCTGTGACTAACCATGTAGTCCTCGACCGTTGACCATCTCGGACGCGGGTTCGATTCCCGCCGCCTCCATTCCCTAACTAACCTCCTTTTTGAAAAAAGCGCCCGCAAGGGCGCTTTTCCTTTACGGAAAGCTGGCCAAAGTTTGGGGGGAAAAGGTGGTCAAAAGATGGACAAAAGGTGGTCAAAAGGTGGACAATACATTGGGGTCCCCGGGCGTACGCGTAGCGGACGTCTGGGGTAAAAAAAGGTGGACAGATTCCTGCCTCCATTATTTAACAAGAAGCGCCCGCAAGGGCGCTTCTCCTTTTATAACCTCCCCTATCGAAATGCGAAACAATTCTTAGTTATATACGTCTTTCCTTTTTGGAAGACCAAGGAGGAATACATGAAGCAATTAAGGCTCAAAAGGTGGGCACTGGGAGGGATAACCCTCCTTGTGTTAACTACAAGCGTTGCCAAAGCAGCAACTATTACCCCTACTTCACCAACTGTTAATGTTAAGGACATGCTTAAAACGATAAATATGTTATCTAAATTGGTAATACAAAATAGTGGCCTTGTACGCAGTATGCCCATAAGTCCATACGACAGTCTACCTCTATGGTTTCGACTCTCCGACAGCCTTGATCAGCCTGTGGAAGGGTTAGCATGCACCCTAAGCGTAGGGCGAAAGAAACTTGTAAGGTTCTCTGACGATTTTGGTGAGGTGCTTTTCTGGGTTCCACCGCCTAAGCTTTTTTCACGGGTTTTGCTTACGGCGTATCCTGATCGCACCGTTAATTTCAAGACTTCCTTAACCACAGCGTCCATTACAAACCCGGGCGAGGGCTTTGAGACCGGTGAAGGGTTACTTGAGTTGAAGGATGACGGGGTCAAGGTTCTTTACCCTAATGAATATGAGGCACTAGGCCGCGAGATGATAGCCACCCTGAAGCAAGAAAAACAAATCATTTATAACGCCACTGGGATGCAATTGAAACTCTTCAAGGTCATCATAACCACCAATAACTACAGATTCTGCGTTGGAGGATGGGCAGTTTCTCCGACTAGCAGAGCAGGATTCGACATCTTTAAATTCACTACACTTCCACATGAGTGGGTAGAAAGCTCTCTCAGTAACTACTACGGGGTTTATACTGACCCCAGAACACGATGGATTGGAGATGGGTTGGCCAACTATATTGCGTTTGAGATTAGCAAACGGCTTTTCCCCGAGATGACTAGTTTTTCTCGTGTTGAATATAAGGATTCCGGTGAGGTTTACGACCTTCGAACCTGGAGCCAAGGAACATCGAGAAAATTCGCAGGGGGTGGATCGGTGGGTTATAAAGGTTACGACCTCGCGCCTTACTTCTGGGCAAAGGTGATTGATAAATCCGGGGATTCCTTGGTCATCGCTAAGTTCCTTGAGGAATTCCAACAGGCTGAAGACAAAAGCTCCCAGAACGCCATCGCAATACTCGAACGCCTCAGTGGACTGGATGTAAATAAGGAGTTGGTTATTACAGGCAAGGAATATTTAGAGAATGTCAACAAGTATTGGCCAGTTTTGATTCACAAAGAAGAGTAGCGCGAGTCTTCAGCGGTTGTGGGGCGAGGCATGCCTCGCCCCTACAGGGTTTCCTTGACAATCAAACCACCATTCCCTATACTGGTTCGATTCAGCAAGGAGGCTTCATGCCCAGACGCAAGATTTTTCATCTAAAATTCAAAAAGGGCAGGTGGGAGCTAAGGCAACCGAAAGCCAGGCAGGCGACACGGGTATATCCGACCAAGGAGAAAGCCCTGAAACAAGCGCCGAGGATCGTCCGCAAGCAGAAACCTTCTCAGTTAAAGATTCACAAAAAGAACGGGAAGTTCCAAGAAGAGCGCACTTATGGAAAAGACCCTTATCCACCTGAAGGATAACATCCATTCCCCTATATGCTACATAACTAATGGAGTGCAATCACCCGGTCATTGCCGCAACAACGCCCGGGGCACCCGCAGAGCTGCACAGCAGATCTGTGGGGTGAAGCAATACGCTTCTTGCACTCCAAAATCAATCCCTTGACTTTTCTTCCCTGGTGCTTAGCATCACCCAAATAAAACCCCAAGGAGGCATGAATGTTCTTGATCTTGAGCTTGCTTAGTTCCCTTCCCTCGGTCCAGGATACCATATTCCCGCAGGAATACCTGGTATGCGGGCCTTTTTTATCCGGCGTGCGCGAGGGAAGCTGGCGCAACCTGCCGGATGACACCGCCTACGTTCCCAAAGCGGGCGACAGCTTGTTTTCCGTATTAGCCACCGGCGGATGGGTCTTCTGGGAGAAGGTTGAGATAGATTCCACCGGATGGCTAACCACCAACTATCCAAACGTGAAGTGGGATACCCTGCAGGATTTTTACGGAATCTCAGCCCTTTTCAACTCAGGCTATGCCTGTGCGGAGATCGAGATACCGAAGCGTTCACGCGCCCTGGCCATAGCCAAGCGCTGCGGATTTTCAATAAACAAACAAAGCTATGCGGGCGACATCTACGGCCACGGCTACGTAGAGGTGCCGGTAGTGCTGGAAAAAGGCATAAACCGCATCTGGGTTCGCTTAGGCGGCGCAGGCGACGACAGGGTATTCTTCAAGCTCGTTCCGGTGGAGGATGATGTCAGATTGATCGCCAATGACGCAACCGTACCTGATCTGGTATATGCAGATTCCACCGGCCCCTTCCTTGCGGCGATACCTTTATCCAACACCACCGAGGATTGGCCCCGTAACACCCGTAACACCAGTAACACCAGTAACACCAGTAACCCACAACTCATTGTAGGAGGAGGGGCATTCGGAGTTGATACGTTCGACCTCCCCCCTATCGCTCCCTTATCATTCTATAAAGCTCCATTCACCTTCTTCCTTAAGAACCCCCTCTCCGACTCCGTCAGCGGCGATACATTGATGCTTGATGTCTCGATTATCTGGAACTCTGAAAGCACCGAAGCCGCCCTCAAGCTGCGCTGCCGAAGGCCGGAGGAGTCGCGCAAGGAGACCTTCGTATCCGCAATAGATAACTCGGTGCAGTACTACGGCCTGATGCCGCCGGGAAATTACGATCCTTCAAAAGAATACCCATTGATCTTCTCCCTGCACGGCGCAGGGGTCGAAGCCATCGGCCTTGTGCGGGCTTATACGCAGAAGGACTGGGCTTTCGTGGTCTCGCCCACCAACCGCAGGCCGTTCGGATTCGACTGGCAGGATTGGGGACGCCTGGACGCGCTTGAGGTATTGGATAAGGTCAAGGAGCGCTATCCGATTGACGAAGATCGCATCCATCTCACCGGCCACTCGATGGGCGGGCACGGGACCTGGCACGTTGGCTTGACCCATCCCGACCTTTTTGCCTCTGCATCCCTTGGCGCGGGCTGGACAAACCACGAACTTTACGTTCCCTGGACATGGCAGAAATCGGCTATCTTTGCAGAACCCTGGCAGCTTGAGATACGCAATCAGGCGCTGCGTACCGACAACCAGCTTGCCCGGGTGGAGAACGCCTTGAATCTGCCGATCTATATCCTGCAGGGCGGGGCGGACGACAACGTGCCCGCGTTCCAGGCAAGGCTTTACGCAAAGCGGCTCGCTCAACTGGGATTCAGCTATCACTACGAGGAGGTGCCGGAAAAAGGCCACTGGTGGTCTGATTCGGGCATTGCCTGCGTTAATTGGCCTGGTATGATGGAGTTCATGCAGGATAAGGTGCGCAATCCCTATCCGGAACACGTCTACTACCGCACCGCGGACCTCACACATGAGAACGGAGCCTACTGGCTTCGCATCCATACCGTCAAGGATCGTTACCAGGACGCGATTATCGAAGGCTGGCAGGAAGATAGCGGTTTCAAAATCAAAACCACCAATATGAACCGTTTTGCCCTCAAGTTGGAAGACGATATGATCGGGAAGACCTTCAACGTCCAGATTGACGACGCGACCTTATCGGTTACCCCCAATGTTGACTCGATTGCCTTCGAGATCGGGAAAAACGGCTGGCAGCGGGCCAAATCTGACTCCTATCCCCTCCCCCATCCGCCTATCAAGGGTGCGTACTACGGGCCTTTCATCCTGGTTTATGGAACTATTGGGGATTCCGTCACGACTGCCAAACTCTTCTCAATGGCAAGAGGCGAGGCACAGGCATGGTGGGTCAGGGCAAACGGCAGAGTAATGATTGTTCCTGATACCGCGGTGACCGAAGAGATCATAAGTTCCTACAACCTCATCCTGTTCGGCAACGCCATAGAAAACGCGATAACTGCAGGGATCGAAAAGAATCTGCCGATAAGGATTGAGGACGGACGATTCGTGTTCGCGGATGAAATCCTTCCTCCTGAAGCAACCGCGTCCCTGTTTGTCTATCGCAACCCGTTGAACCCTGAAAAAAAGGTGCTGGTGCGTGAAAGTATCGGCTCCGAAGGCTTAAAGCTCTCCGGCTACTTCTCCACCCTGTATTCCGGCGCTGGCCTGCCCGACTACCTTATCTGGTCAAAGGAAGTCTCGGACAAAGGCTGGGGCGGGGTAATCAAAGCCGGGTTCTTTTCAGCGGATTGGAAACCTTAATAGTGTGGCGCAGCCTCTCCAGGCTGCGTATTATCGAACAGGCTGGAGAGCCTGTTCCACATTATCTCTTCAAGCAACTTCTTGGTTTGCTTCGTAAAACTTTTTATTTTCGTGAGTTACTTGCTTTGCCTTTCCGTTAGATATCAACTCGCTTAGAATGATCCTTGCGCGGGTTGCAGTGATGCCGAGGCTCTCTTTAATCTGTTCGACAGTCATGGGGCGACGGGCGATTGCGGCAAGAATGCGTTTAGCCTCGCCGTGAGCGCTGATCTGCTTGCCCTTCTTGCGGTAAGGTGCTATGATCTCGCTATTTACGGATAGTTCCTTAGAGATTGTTCGAAGCTCCTCATACGAAAGCGCGAGCGCGGATTCCTCGGAAGGGGGTCTGACCACCGTGTTTAGCTGTACCTTGTCAAACCGCATACGGGCAAGTATCCGGTTCAGGGCCTGGACGTGCTCGGCAGAGTCGTTCATCCCCTTAACCAGCAGTATCTCGACCCAGAGCTGGCCCTGGTAGTCATGGGAAAAGGAGATAAGCCCTTCTATGACCTTTGCAAACTCAAGGTCAGGATGGGGCCGGTTGACCTTTCTCCACACTTCTTCCGTGGCCGCATCGAGCGAGGGCACCACCAGATCGGCTGGGCGAATGTCATCCCGGACCTCAGGCATCCACAATAAGGAAGAGTTGGTGAGAACGGCAACCGGTCTACCGCTCTTGCTTTTGATCTCCCTGATAAGCCAACCTATATCGGAATTTAAGGTAGGCTCTCCCGAACCGGAAAAGGTGACGTAGGCTGGGTTCGTCTCGCTGGCAACCGTTATGACTTCTGCAAGGATTTCTTCCCTGGGAAAGAATGGCTTTCGTTCAACGGCAAGATTCGAGGTCCGTCCAAGCTGGCAGTAGATGCAGTCCAGTGTGCAGGTTTTGTAAGGTAAGATATCAACGCCCAGGGACAATCCCAGCCTGCGCGACGGCACCGGACCGTAAGTGCAGGCCATTTTATCTTTCCGTTTCCGGACAGTCACCCATTAATCTGTCCGAGAGGCTTGAAAAGTACCTTGCAGTAATGATATCCCCCTCCCCTTAATCCCCTCCCACCAGGGGAGGGGACATTTTCTCCCCACACCTTCGCTTCGCAAATTTGTGTGGACCCAAGGCGACCATAGTAAGCCTGCAGTCTTTTCTGGGAAGCAGAAAAGGGGCATCAATCTCCTCCTTGATGGGGGAGGATCAAGGTAGAGGTGATGAACTGCAAAAGTACCTGTCAACTCAAATCCTTGCATTCTCGAACCAACTTCTAGGAGCGCTCATCCGGGGTTTTCTTCTACCAGCATGGGCATTATCTCGCCGGCCTTGCCTTTGAGGAAATAGTCGGCGATCCGGGTCAGCGCGGAAGGCTCAGGGTTTATCTCGATGATACAGGCTTCGTTGCGGCGGGCAAGAAACGGGAGTTGAGCGGCGGGATAAACCAGCCCGGAGGTGCCGATCACTATGCAGCAGTCGCACTCGGCTGCGAAGAGAAATGACTGCTCAAGCACTTTGGGATCGAGGAACTCCCCGAACCAGACAACGTCGGGCCGCATGATGCCATCACAACCCTCTTTAGGGCAGCGGGGAACCTCGCCTTCAAGCTCGTGCTCGGATTCATCCACCTTGTGGCCGCATTTAAGGCAGTAGGAGCGCATGATGTTGCCGTGCAGCTCAAGCACCTTTTTTGCGCCCGCTCTCTGGTGAAGGTTGTCTATGTTCTGGGTAGCTATGAGAAAATCGGGGCATGATGCCTCCAGGCTGGCCACGGCGTAATGGGCGGGATTGGGTTCAGCCTTGCGGGCAAGATTGCGGCGGAACCGATACCATTCCCAGACCTCCTTGGGCCGGCGCTTGAAGGCTTCCAGGGTAGCGAAGTCCTCGGCCTTGAACTTCTCCCACAGACCCCCTGCCTCCCGGAAGGTGGGCACGCCTGACTCCTTGGAGATGCCTGCTCCGGTGAAGACCAGGAGTTTTTCAGCCCTGGCGATGGCGTCTCGAGCCTTTTGGATCTTATCATGCATCAGCATTTATCTCAGGATAGGGATAACATGATGGATGATCTTTCCCCCAGTGCCAGGAGTTTTCGTGATGGTGGTGTGTTATGGGTGTTATGGGTGTTACGGGTGTTACGGGTAGGGGCGAGGCATGCCGTACCCCTACGAGCACCTCGATGATTAATCTCTCTCGTAGTGCTAAGTGTTCTCATAATGTGGTGTGTTACGGGGACGCCAGTTCCTTACCGAGCTTGAAAGCTTTGATGTTTATATCCACGTACTTTTCCTTGAACCCTCGCTTTATCGCTTCCTCGTAGAGCGAGTCGTCGAATGAGAGATAAGTGGAGAGCGCTCCGAGCATGATCACGTTCTGGGCGCGAGGGTTCTTAATCTTGAGTGCGTTCTCGAAAGCGGGAATAAAGATGCGGTTGGGGGCGAGTCTGGCAAGCCTTTCCTCTATGTCTTTTGGATAGGTGCGCTGCGCGGTATAGACCTCTGGAGGATCGATCTCGCAGGTATCGTAGATGAGCCTGCCTTTCTCACGGTCAAGGAACGCGATGTGGCGCACCGCCTCCAGGTGTTCCATGGATACAAGGAAGTCCGCTGAGCCCTGGGGGATCAATGGGGAGTAAACCTTTTTGCCGAACCGAACGTGGGTGGTAACCGAACCGCCGCGCTGGGCCATGCCGTGGATCTCGGATTTCTTTACGTCGAGTCCTGCACGCATCGCAACCTCGCACAACAGGTTGGAGAACTTCAAAATCCCCTGGCCGCCAACCCCGGCGACGAAGATGTTAGTCATCTTCTGAGGCATGGATCGCTCCTTTCGGACAGATCTGGGCGCATACAGAACAGCCCGTGCAAAGCACAGACATCACTTTGGCTTTCTTCTCTTCGGCATCAAAACTGATCGCAGGACAACCAAGTCCCACGCAGATCTTGCAACCGTTGCACTCATCTGGGTTGACCCAGTAAGGCTTTTTCCACTGACTGCGGTCGTAAAGCGGGCAGGCGCGAGAAGCCACAACCACCGCGGGCTCGTCAAGACTAACCGCCTCGGTCAGCGCCTCTTTGGTCTCCTCGTAGTTGTTGGGATCAACCACCCAGACGTGTTTTACCCCGAAGGCGCGCGCCACCTCCGCCGCCTCGATCTGGGTGGTTTCTTTACCCATCAAGGTCTTGCCGGTGCCTGGATGCTGCTGGTGACCGGTCATGGCGGTTATCCTGTTGTCCATTATAACGATGGTGATCGGCGAGGAGTTGTAAACCGCGTTGACAAGACCGGTCATGCCTGAATGGAAGAAGGTAGAGTCGCCGATCACCGCCACTATCTTCTTATCCTTCTGCTTAGCGTCTTCGATCTTATCCAGGGCCTTGCGGATGCCGTGCGCCACGGTTATGGATGCGCCCATATCAACGCAGGTATCCATTGCATTTAAGGGCGGAAGCGCACCCAGGGTGTAGCAGCCGATGTCGCCGGTTATGACCGTTTTGAGGCGCGAGAGGATATGGAACACCGGACGATGGGTGCAGCCCGGACAAAGAGCCGGAGGGCGCGCAGGGGTGTCGCCGATATCGATCTTGGCCGGTTCCTCATCGAAGAGAGCCTGGCGAACTCTATCCGGATTAAGTTCAAGAACGCGCGGAACCTTCTCCTTGCCGATGCAGGCGATTCCCATGGCCTTGACCGCATTCTCTATCACCGGATCGTTTTCCTCAACCACATAGATTTTCTCGACCTTGGAGGCGAACTCCTTAACCTTCTTCTCAGGCATGGGGTGCATCATCCCCAGCTTCAGGAACCATGCTTCAGGATATACCTCCTTGGCGTAGGTGTAGGCTACGCCGTCGGCGATGATGCCCACGCCCTCCTCCCCTTTTTCTATTCGGTTAATATCGGTGGTTTCTGAAAACTCCTTGAGCGCCAGCATCCGCTCCTCTAAAGATGCGTGCAGTTTGCGTGCGAACATGGGCAGTATCAGGTTCTTGGCGATATTCTTCTCGTAGCCTTTGACCGGTACTTCTACTCGATCCTCGCATTCAACCACGCCGTTGGCGTGTGAGGTCCGGGTTGTCAAACGAACGATGACCGGGACGTTGAACCGTTCGGATATCTCGAACGCGAGCTTTGTGAAGTCCTTGCACTCCTGTGAATCGGAAGGGCACAGCACCGGAACCTTGGCCGCTATACCGTAGTAGCGGTTATCCTGCTCGTTCTGTGAGGAGTGCATGGAGGGGTCGTCCGCGGTAACCACCACCAGGCCGCCCTTAGAGCCTATGTATGCCGAGGAAAAGAAGGGGTCTGCGGCAACGTTGAGGCCCACGTGTTTGGAGGCGTAGAGCGCACGTGCGCCGGCCATCGAAGCACCCAGCGCCACCTCGTAGGCCACCTTCTCGTTTGTAGACCACTCGCAGTAGATCTCCGGGTAGGTAGCGACAGCCTCCAGTATCTCGGTAGCCGGTGTTCCAGGATACGATGCCGCAACGTGGCAGCCTGCCTCCCATGCGCCTTGCGCAACCGCTTCATCTCCGGATAAAAACTTTTTACTCATAGGTCATAGCCTCCTCTTCGCCGGTAAGGACACGCAAAGCGCCCAAGACAAGCGCCTCAAGCTCGTCCTCGCCAGGGAAGACCAGAATGTTCGGGGTTATGAACGAAACCTTGCGCTTGATAGCTTCAATCAACCTGGGTTCGTGCGCCATCCCGCCGGTAATAACGATAGCATCCACTTCGCCTGAAAGCACCGCTGACTGCGCCGCTAGCTCCTTTGCTATCTGCTGAATCATGGCGCGAAGAACAAGAGTCACCTTCTCATCCCCTGCTTCGGCTTTACGGTAAAGAGGGGTGATGTCATCCGAGCCTAAATAGGCCAGGAGACCGCCTTGCTTGGTGATCTTGCGCTTCATCGTCTCCGCGTCGTATTTCCCGGAATAACACAGCTTGGCAAGCTGGGTAACTGGAAGATAACCGGTTCGCTGTGGGGAGAAGGGCCCGCCGTCGTTGGCGTTGTTGACGTCTATCTGTCGTCCTTTGCGGTGCGCGCCTATTGAGATGCCTGTTCCGAGATGGGCGATGACCAGGTTTAGCTCCTTGTAAGGCTTGCCCAGCTGGGCCGCGGCCTTGCGCCCGACCATCTTCATGTTAAGGGCATGGGATAAGGATCGGCGCTCGATTTCGGGCATGCCTGAGATGCGGGACTCGGGAATGAACTCATCCACTGAGACAGGATCCACGATGAACGCAGGGATACCCAGAGGCGATGCGATCTCATGAGCCAGAAGCGCGCCCAGATTTGAAGGGTGATCCGCTGCCACTCTGCCTTCCCGGATATCGGAAAGCATCCGCTCGTTGACCCTGTAGGTTCCTGATATAAGCGGCTTGAACGGCCCTCCGCGTCCCACTACGGCGGAAAGGCTCTTTTTATCTACACCCCAGGAGGCAAGAAGGGAATCTATCGCCGCACTCCTGTAATCCAGCTGATCGAGGGTGGATGCGAATTTAAACAGATCATCTGCAGTATGACGAATCTTGTCTTCGTAGGCAGCCTTTGAGTCCTCGTAAAAAGCTACCTTGGTCGAGCCTCCTCCGGGATTTAAGGCAAGGATCCTATGCCCCATTCCGGCTCCTTTCTTTGCTGAGCTTGCGCTTCATTCGTTCATGCTCGGAAGCGGTCTCGGAAAAGTAGTGCGAACCGTCGCCCTTGGAAACGAAATACAGATACCGCGTCCGCTTAGGACGCGCCACCGCTTCAAGCGAGGTCTTGCCCGGCGAACAGATAGGACCGGGCGGTAGCCCTCGATGCAAATACGTATTGTAGGGTGAATCTACACCTAAATCGGCGTAAGTCAAACGTTCTTTATGCTCCGGCAAGGCATACTCGATAGTGGCGCAGCTTTCGAGAGGCAAGCCCTCTCTCAACCGATTGTAGAAAACCGAAGCGATCACGGGCCGCTCCTCATCAAGATAAGCCTCACGCTCAACGATCGAGGCAAGTATAACAAGGGTATCCAGAGAAACCTCGCGCAGCATGGGTTCTGCAACTTCAAAGAACCGCCCTGCCATGACCCGTAACACATCCTCAGGCAAGATGCCTAAAGGAAAGCTATACGTATCAGGGAAAAGCAACCCCTCGAATGACCCAAAGGGTATGTTGAACTCCAAAAGAAGTTTTTTATCCCTACAGAGCGCAAGGAATGTATCCTGATTTACAACACCGGCTTTAGCAAGACGATCAGCAATCTCTTCAAGCCTCAGCCCTTCAGGTATGGTTACGGTAACGGTGGCCACTGCGCCTCTTGAGAGAACGACGAGCACCGAATCCTCACTCATGTATGTATGCAGGCGATACACCCCTTGCTGCAGCCTGCGGTCAAGTTTCTTGAGTTTCGCCTTCATGACAAAACGGCGTGGATTCGAGGTGACGTTCAAGGAATTCAATCGCTCGGCGATACGCACGGTAGTCTCCCCTGCATACACCTGGAAGATCACCTCTTGAACCGGTACTGCGGGTTCCTTCTTTTTGCAAACCGGAACGACCAGCAAAGCGATAAAGGCTGCCGCTAAAACACTCCTACGTTTCAGAGCGCCTCCTTAAGTAATCGGCAAGGAGCAACGAAGCGGCCACGGCATCCACCTTGGAGCGATCCTTCTTGCGTTCATTCCGGGGTAGGAAGCGCTCGGCGAGCGCGGTGGTCATGCGTTCGTCTAAAAGATTCACCGGAAAGTGGTAGCGTTCCTTGAGCAAGTAGTATATCCTTTCCGCCCAGCGGGTGGTTTCGGTTCGCTCTCCCTTGAGATTTATGGGGTAACCCACGACTATCTCGGCCACATCCCGTTCATCAACGAGTTTCTCTATCTGCTTTATGAGATCGCGGTCGTCGCGCACCACAAAGGCTAATGCATCTATACACATGAATGCCGTCTCGTCTGAGAACGCCACCCCGACCCTTTTGCGGCCCAGGTCGAGCGCCATCACCCGTCCCATCAGGGTGCCTCCAGGTAGGGCTTGATCTCTCGTAGTTTTGTCTCGCCTATACCGGGTACGTTTAAAAGACTATCCGTATGCAGGAAATCTCCATGCTCCTTACGGTAGGAAATGATCCGTGAAGCGAGTTCGGGACCGATACCGGGAAGGCGAGCGAGGTCTTCTGCAGTTGCCTGGTTTAAGGATATCCTCATGGGTGCATGGGAGGTGGCCTCCAGTTTTATCTCCGAACGGGCGCTGTGACGAACCACACCGATCAATATCCCTACCCCAAGGACGCCTGCAAGAATCACAAGTACTACCCCTTCACGCGAAACTCTCTTCATCATCAGAACTTGAACACCACGAAGAAGTCCAGTTTTACGTCGGTGCGGTCGTTTATCGATTTATCCGAATCGGTAAATCTGGTGACCGTAAAGTTGGCGCCGCCGTCAAAGGCGTCTGAGAAGGTGTATTGAGCATTAACGACCCCTGAGGCAGTGGTATTTTTCAAATCCAATATCTCACCGGTCTCTGGATCGGTGCGCAAATTTGACCTGGTAAGCGTTTCGTTGTAGTTAAGGGTTCCGGTCAAGCTCAGGTCGTTCTTGAACTTGATGTGCTTGAGGAACGGCAGTTTGAAGCCCGAAGGTTTGTTAAAGGTATACCCCACCGAAACCTGACCTCCCCTGGTGATCTTTTCAGTACTGACGTTCTGTCCACCGTAGGTATTGTTGTTCTTTGCTATACTGTAGTTGACCGAAACGTCGGTGTTCACCTTTGGTTTCCAGGAGGTAGTCCATGAGATAAGCGGGGAGAAGTTAAGCTGGGTGGACACCTGATTGGTGTCTATCCTCGTGTATGAAGTATCTACGAGGGTATCCCCGGTAGTGTCGTTAATCTCTATATATCGATCCGGGTACCGCTCTCCCTCAAAAGAAAGTACCCTTGAGAAACTGGAACGCAGCTGAGAGGAGTTGGCCCATTTCTTCAAAAGATCACCTATCTTGTTGTAGGAAACCGAAACCGAAGGCAAGGTCCATGAGGATTTGTAAGCGAGTCTTCCTGAATACTGGATATTCTCCGAATAGTCATACCCTACGTTTCCGCTCGCAACCACCCCAAACGAGGACAGGCCGGAGTTTATCTTATAGGACTGGGTCCACCCCCTGTCTGCCTTTGGCTGGCTGTGGCTATACAAGGTATCCGCGGAGTCGCTTACAATAACGTCGCTTAAACCAATGATATAATCCCACTCCTTTGCCCAGTCGAAATCACCGGTATAGAATCCATAACCGGAGGAGCGGCTAAAGGTTACGTCTGCACTCAGAGGCATCAAGATCTTGGTAACCTTGCCTATGGTCTCCAGTCGGGTCAAGCGATCCTCGTACAACCTCTCCTCCGGCGAGAGTTTCAACTCCCTCTCCTTGCCCTCCTCCTTGCCCTCCTCCTTGCCCTCCTTGCCGGAGCCGTCCAGAGAGTCGGAAGGCAAGCTGTCCGAAGGCAGGCTATCCATAGGTAAGCTATCAGGAGATAGTGTGTCCCCAAACAAGGTATCCGCAGATAAGCTGTCGGGCGGAAGGGTATCATTGGGCAGGGAATCCATCTGGATCCCTTCTTCTTCGATTTCTTCCCCGGTCTCTTCGATCTCTTCCAAAGAATCGCGGGCCGATTCTCTTAGCTGCTGTCTTACATCACCTAAACTCCTCTCAACCGTGCTTTTGGCATCGGTAATAAGCCCGTTGGGATCGAAGCCTCCCCACGCCAATCTCATGGTTCCGTTGTTGTTGAGGTTTCGCACGTGCTCGTCCTCGTTGCCTGCGTTCACGTACTGTTCATGAACCCCCTGGGAGCGATTCTCGGTAAACGAACTCGATACCGAAACCGAGGGCATGCCGAAAGACTTGAGGTTTATATTCTTAATCCCGCTTGCAAGTGATGTGGTACGTACGGTGTACTCGGAACCAACAAGATCATCCAACCGAATATCCGGCTTGATTGAATCGCCTTTAAGAGACCTCGCCTCAGAGTAGTTGGCTGTAATGGGAAGATATTTGATCGGCGAATAGGAGCTCCTTGCGCTCCAACTCATGGACGAATTGTTTGACTTGGTTGGATACCATCTCGCCGTATCATCCACGGTGCTACGATACTCAGAAGATGAATTGACCTTATCGAAGTTTGCCGAGAGACTGATTGAGTTGGGGAAGTAATGGATTCTCTCCTTCTCGAAAATGGTGAAGTAAAGGTCAGGGTTAATAGTGTAGGCAGCTTCATAGTTCTGGGTAAAGGACGTATCTTTCCCAAGTCCGGCGTTGGTGTTCGAAGCACTTGCCCTGTAGTTTGCCGAGGCCCTGATTGCATCGAGGGTATACTTCATGAGTTTGGAGCGGGATTGTGGGTGCGAAGCTGAGAAGGAAAGTGTTTTGACGTCGCTGCGCTCCCCCCGAACCTCAAGCTCCTCCCCCTCAAGCAGACAGTCGGTGATCTCCGCGGAGTAGCGCGGCAGGGAGCGCGTCAGGGAATAACCAAAGTTGAGGGGTAACTTGAAACCCAGACGGTCAAGACCGAACTTCTCGACGTTTACGTTCCCGCTTACGCCCGCCCTGTGGGTTTCTCCTCTCATGCGCGGACCCTGCGGACTTGTAAAATCAACAAACTTACCGTCGTCGCGGCTGTAGCTGGCTGAAACACGGCCCACATCCGCCAAAACCAGACCGCTGTTCGCTGAAAGCTTCGTGCCTACCTCATGGTAGGGTTCCTCAAGTCGTATGTCGTTGAACCATACCTCGCCCGTAATCGCCCCGCCTCCTGCGTCGTTGATAAGCCCCAACTCAAAGTACTTTATCTGAGCGAAGGAAGGCAGTCCCCGAACGCGAAGTCGAGGGTCGTCCTCAGAAGTAACCCCTAACTTCAGCGAATCACGATAGCGAAGGCTGTCGTAGAAATCAACCTTCAGTCTTGCAAGGTCCTCAAGCTCAAAGGTAAACTCACGCCACTTGGCATCTTGCGCATTAGGAGGCATCTGGCCCTCGGAGATGCGGCTGCGAACCTCGTAGTAGCTCGTCGAATCAGTACCCATGCGCAGGTAGAAGCCAGGATCGTTTTCATCATTATGCACGTAAAGCTTGATTCTCTGGTAGCCTCGAAAATCCTCTGTGATGTAATCCCAGCGAGATGCCTTCGCACCGTGCGAAGGGGCAATGTTCTCATACCTTACCCGGAGGGAGTTGTCTTCCTCGGTCTCTCCGGTGGATGTCTTGCCAAGCTTAAAAGGTGTGGTGTAGCCGGCATCACGGGAACCGATGACACCTATGAATACCTGCTCAGTTAAAGTATCAACCTCGGTGGAATCAAGAGTGAGCACCTTCGCGTCTTTCCACTTGTTGCCCGCGAAGTCCCAGGAGTACAAGAGTATATCGATATCATCATCCATCCCGTCAAACCAGATCCTGAACATCGAGATCGCAGACTTGTCCGGCGAGCCGGACGTATCATGGAAGAACGTATCACCCAGAGGCACACTTACCTTAATCCAACCCCTCTCCCCCAGGTCGTCAACGTACTCGGAAAAGAACTCGGTATCCCTAAGATCAAGGGTAAATGAGTAGTAGTCGTTGTCGGTGTTGTTCCATCTATCGCGGAGCAGATCCTCTGAATCCAGGCGGCCGTTGCGTTCGGTTCCATTCGGATTCGAACCCGAGCTGTAGTCGTCGTTGCGATCGTCACCGGATACCTCGAGTGAATCCACGCCCGCAACCCCATCCAGACCCGTATCCTCATTATTGCTGTACTCGTTGTTGTCGTCCTTGTCTTCCTTGTTCGGTTCGCCTATCCCTACCAAAACTGTGTCGGCGTTCCATCTCAACTGATCCTCATTCATCTCGGAACCGAATTCAAAGTGTATCCTGCCGCCGGCGTTTCCGGTCTTCAGGATCAACTCGAGGTTCTCGGCCTCTGTTATATCCAAGGCCAACCGCCCGTAGGTTGAACCTATTATGCCTGTCCAGTAAGAGGTATCTTCAGGATTCCAGGTAATCCTAAAGGCTTTGCCCTGCTGAGGCACCTGGCCGATCGGGGTCTCTTCTGCGTATAGCTCTTTCATCACGTCCGGTATATCCTGCAGAATCCATTTGGGACGCCTGCGTGAATAGGTTGCCGTATCCAGCGGCAGGCCCGTCTCATCAAGAGGAAGGCTGGTCGTATACCAATCGGCAGGTGTACTCAAATCCACGGAATGAATCTCTCTTGTGCTCTCGAAGTCGTCAAGCCATACGGATCCCGACTTATGCGTATTAGGGTTGGGCATGGATATCGCCGAGTTGACGTTTAGATTAAACTGTGAAGGTGCCTCAGTGGAAACCAACGGTAAGCGATCAATCCAGCGGGTAAGGAACCCCAGCCTGCGCTCAACGGCAAGGTCAAGCTCTCCTATGGTGCGGGAGAAAGGCTCAAGACCAAGAACAGGTCTGCCTTCAAACGAGTAGCCTACATTACGGAAAAGGAAGCTTCCTCCCAACTTAACCCCTTCTGCAAGTTTACTTTCAGCCCGCAGCCCCAGAAGGGTCTTGCGGTCAAGTGAAAGGATCTCCTTGGCCTCATAGGTTATCCTGAGTTCATCGGTCTTCTGGATCGCCTTAAGAATAGTGACTGTACCTGTGGTGTAGTCAACATTATACAATGTGGAATCGAGCTTCTCGCCGTTAACCCAGACCTCTACGCTGTTCTTTTCTATAAAAGGATCAAGTGCATAGCTCCGGACAAGCGACTCGTATTCATACGCTATCTTGTAGACACCGCCGTGCTCTGGGCCCAGGTTTCTCGTCCAATATATCTCGTGAACGGTATCCGAGCCGAGCGCAGGACTGGTAAATGGGTAAAGTGTATCGAAGATCAACTCCCCCAGTCGCTGCTCGTCAGGGGTAAGCTCGTGTATGTTTGTGCTGTTATCCTCGGTAAGACCAAGCAGATGGGAGTAGCGGTTCCCCTTGCTGTCCCTCGGAACCCATACGCCGTGATCCAGATGGTAAACCTCAACCTTGATCTTACCGACCCCCAGCTTCCCGGGAAGATCGTAGTGATTGCGGAGCATGTTCGTCCAGCACTGGCTGGTGGTGTTAGGCTTCTTCGGCCATACCAGCAAAAGATTCGCTACAACAGAGTCGGTATCCGGAATGGTATCCATTCGACCGTAGGTAGCCCCTGAAGAGTTCTCGCAAGCCACTGCAAGCACGCCGTTGGATGAAGAAACGTCTTTCTTCTTAAGCTCGATAACCCAGCCTTCCTTGTAAGAACGCAGTTCATAATCAACGCCGCCGACAAGCAGATAGAAATTTTCACAGGATTGTCGTTCTTCCTTGACAGTCGTATCGTTGGGATACAGCCATGCCGAACCTTTCCAACTCTCCTTCTTCGTGCCGTCAGGGTTTACAGGTACCCCTCCGGGGCCCTCATCAAGATACACCAGGAAGTTTTTGTTATCTATACCTGTCTGGTTCACGGTGTCGCGCAACCCCTGGTGGAAGACATAGAAGTAGCGGCGCTGGCGGTAGTTGCGGTCCATGATCTCACCCTGCTGGGATTCGGATTGGCCGGTGAACTCCTTGGTGCCCGACCTGGTCTGTTCCTGGGAAGCCACCGCATAAAGATCAACCGGACCCAATTTCGCCTGGGTGTTGATACCGAAAAGCCCCTGATGAGCCGGAAGTGACTGGTGGGAAGGAAGGTTCAAGGCAACATCACCCGCTTCTATCTTCTTTATGATCTCGTCCTCGTCACCGGTGTAGGTGATACGAACCTTGTTCTTACTGGTAAGTTCGCTTTCTCCTGAGGTATGATCCATCACCACCGCGGTCTTTCGCGCGATCACTCCCTTCACGGAAACGTCAAGCTCCTGCTTCAACTCGATCCCGGATAGGAAGTTGGTTTTATTCTCCTCCTCTTCGAAGAGATACTGCTCCTTGTAGAAGGCGGCGGACGACCCCATACTGATCCTGTCCTGCCCGCTTATCTGTATGTCGGTTTGCTCCTTCCCCATCTGGATTTTTATGGACGGTATAATCCCTTCGACCCCTCCGGCTTCGCTTTCGGCGGACCGCTCGCGAAGACGTTCCTTGAATTGTTCAAACGAGAGACCTCGCTCCATAGATACAAGATACCCCTCAAGGGTCTGGACCGCCGCCACCCCCAAATACACCGAGTCCACCCACTCCTCGTAGTAAACCAGACCCGCCTCATAATCCACCACCGGACGAATCTGTAGCCCGTAGCCGGATTCACGAATCTCATCGGTTTGTACGATAATGAGAAAAGCAAAAAGCAGATTCATCATGTCCGCCACACCTTGCGAACCGCGCGAGCCACTCCCTCGGCGTTTACGTCGCATTCTGCAAGCAGCCTGTCCTGTGGACCGTGCTCAATGAAGCGATCCGGCAACCCGATACGTGCCACAGGGATATCTACATTGTGGTCCTGTAACCACTCGAGAACCGCCGAGCCGAAACCGCCTGCAAGGGCGTTTTCCTCAACGGAAACCACAGCACTGTGACTCTTGACGATGTTTCCAAGAAGTTCTTCGTCCAATGGTTTTACGAACCTTGCGTTAAGGAGCGTAGGACGTTTTCTTCCAAGCAGATCAAGAGCCTTCCTAGCCATCTCGACCCCTGTGCCCGTCGCAAGTATGGCTACCCTGGAACCCTGAATGAGTGTTTCCCAGGAACCCACAGTTATCTTACGCGGCTTCGCAGGAACCTTCACACCAACAACGCTCGAGCGGGGATAGCGGATAGCAAATGGTCCTTCCTCGTAGCAAAGGGCGGTATATAGAAGATCACGCAGATCGGCCTCATCCTTTGGGGCGGCAACGACCATGTTGGGAATCATACGCAGGTACGAGAGATCGAAAACCCCATGATGGGTAGGGCCGTCCGCTCCGACCACACCGCCGCGATCTATAGCAAACACAACCGGAAGCTTTTGTAAAGCCACGTCGTGTATAACCTGGTCAAAGGCCCGCTGAAGGAAGGTAGAGTAGATAACATAGACAGGTTTCATACCCCGCAGGGTCAAACCGGCGGCGAACGTTGCGCAGTGTTCCTCTGAGATTCCAAAGTCGAAGAAGCGATCAGGAAACCGCTCGCGGAATGAAGTAAGCCCGGTCCCCAGGGTCATGCCTGCAGTAATTGCAACGATGCGCGGGTTTTCTTTTGCAAACTCGACAAGGGTGGAGCCGAAGAATTCGGAATAGCTCTGAGTCTTGCTTGAGGCAACCCTGCATGATGCAAGATCAAAAGGTCCTGTTCCGTGGAACAACTCCGGATTATCAATAGCTCCCTTGAATCCGTGTCCCTTCTGGGTTGCCACGTGCAGAAGAACCGGTCCTGGAATCTCTTTAAGACGTCTGAAGTAGAATATAAGCTCCTTCAGGTTATGACCATCCACAGGGCCAAAGTAGTGAAAACCGAAGTTCTCGAAGAATGCACCAAGCGTCCAAATACCTTTAATCCCTCTCTCTATCCGCTGCGCCCAACCACGCATGTAATCACCATACTTGTGGAAGAAGCGTCCAAAAAGCTCCCATACCCTGACGCGAAGTCTCTGGTAAAACTTCGTTGCGGTCAGACGGCTGAGGTAGTTAGAGATAGCGCCGGTGCTGTGCGCTATAGACATCGTGTTGTCGTTCAAAACAACCATTATATTGGTACGAGAATCCCCCAGGTGATTAAGCCCTTCAAAGGCCATACCGGAGATTATGGCGCCGTCGCCGACTACGGCAACCACCTTGAAATCCTCGCCCCTCATATCACGAGCCTTTGCCAACCCGAACGCGGCTGAGATCGAGGTTCCCGCGTGACCGGTATTGAATACGTCGTAGACGCTCTCCTCACGTTTGGGAAAACCGCTTATTCCTCGGTACTGTCTAAGGGTATCGAATCGATCGCGCCTGCCGGTTAAAAGCTTGTGGGTGTAGCACTGATGGCCAACGTCCCAGATGATCTTATCACGAGGGGCATCGAACACGTAATGCAGGGCGATGGTCAGTTCTACCGCTCCCAGATTGGGAGCTACGTGCCCCCCATTACGGCTGGTTACCTCAAGTATCCGCGTGCGTACTTCCCGGGCCAATTGATTGAGTTCTTTAAGGCTAAGCCGCTTAAGGTCGGCGGGTGAATCTATTCTACCAAGGATACTCATCTGCGCCTGTCTACAAGATAATCGGTGAGATCTACGAGTCGGGACCACCCTGAACCCAATTCGGCAAAGATGCGTTTTGCGCGGCGTGCATAACCTTCTGCGATGTGCTGTGAGCGTTGGACCCCGTAAAGCGCCGGGTAAGTGAGCTTGCCTTCAGCCTCATCCTTACCAGTGGTCTTACCCAGCTCCTCGCGGGAGCTTATTACGTCAAGCACGTCGTCGCGCACCTGGAAACCCATCCCGGCAAAGACACCTGCCCGGCTGAGAGACCTAAGTAAATCATCATCGGCACCTGCTATTATCGCACCGATGCAGATGGAGAGCGAGATAAAGAGTGCTGTTTTATGTAGATGAACGTGGCGCAGGAATTTGGGGTTTACCTCGCTATCGTAAAGGTCATCCACCTGCCCTCTGGTAACACCACCAGCCCCCAGGATGCGGCTGAACTCGGCTAAAGCACGTCTTACAAGCTCCGCAGGAGCGGTAGATTGCGCCACCAGCCCCAATCCGTCAATCATCAAGGCGTCGCCTGCCAGAATCGCTAATCCTTCGCCAAACACCTTGTGATTCGAAGGCTTGCCCCTGCGGAAATCGTCGTCGTCCATCGAGGGCAAATCGTCGTGGATCAGGGTAAAGGTATGGACGAATTCTAAAGCACATGCAGCGGGGAGAATCTCATCCGCCTCCTTGCCTCCGGCTGCCTCATAAGCCAGGATTGCAAGAATCGGCCTTAAGCGCTTTCCCGGGGCAAACAGGCTGTAGCGCATCGCTTGCGTAAGTACATGCCCATCATCCGGAAGATACCGCTCAAGCGCCGCTTCAATAACCCCACGCTTTCCCTCTATTAAGCCGACTAAATCCATCCTACCCCCTCAGCCCTCACCTTGGATATAAAGATAGAATCATACATCTACAAGCAACGCTCTATAAAAGCCTCCTTTCCGCCGCGGCGGTTACGTTTGCAAGAAGCATCGCCACGGTCATAGGGCCGACCCCGCCTGGGACCGGTGTTATAGCATTAACTATATCCGAAACGCGCTGGAAGTCAACATCCCCTACCATCTTCCAACCCCCAGAGGTCTCGATCCCATTGATACCCGCATCTATGACCACTTGATCTTTTCCGACGTATTCAGGCCCGACAAAGTTGGCTTTCCCGATAGCCGCAACGAGGATGTCAGCATCCTTTGCATAACGAACCAGGTCGCCGGAGCGAGAGTGGCAGACGGTAACGGTGGCGTTGCCCATTTTTTCTTTTCTGAGAAGGATCTGAGCCAGGGGCCAACCCACCGCCTTGCCCCGGCCAAGGATAACCACATGCTTGCCTGTAAGTGAAATCTCGTATGCCTCAAGCAGTGAGACTATACCCGCAGGGGTGGCGGGCAGGAACTCGGCCTTGCCGAACGCCAGTCGGCCCCGGTTTATGGGATTCAGACAGTCCACGTCCTTGGCAGGCTCGATTGCCCCAAGTACACGCTCCTCGTTGATTGCTTCAGGCAGGGGCAAGGTAACGAGTATCCCGTGGATGTTGCTGTCCTCGTTAAGGTTGAACAGCTGATCCAGCAGGAGATCCTCGGAGGTATCCTGGGTAAGATCGATGGTTCGAGTTATAATCCCAACCTTGCTGCATGCGCGCTCCTGGGAGCGGCGGTAGGAAAGCGAAGCCTGGTCCGCGCCGACCGAAAGGAACGCAAGCTGCGGGGTTATCCCCTTAGCCCCAAGTTCTTCTATCCTGGCTTTAAGGAGTCCCCGCTTCTCGGCGGCCACCTTCTTCCCGTCGAGTATCATTGACATTATCTATTGTAGTTGCGAGCCTTGGATTGTCAAGCCGTACCTACTATCAATGACGCTTGCACTTCTGCCTGTACGACAAGGGGCTTAAGCCCCTTGTCCACAAGTGGAGGGCGTCAGGGAACAATGAATACCCTTATCGAGTCCTCGGCTATGCCGCCGAACATGCCGTAGCCTGAAGACAGATTGCTTACGCTTCCGCCAGGTACTTCCGCTCCCATATAGTCTACATATTCAGGACTTACGGCAATCACCCGCAGAACGTAGTATTTATCGTAAATCCATGGGGCAATCATGCGTTCAAGGAAAAACGTATACGAGGTATCCATGGTGAATGACGGCATGGAGAAAATCGGTGAGATGTTTTCAAGCTCCGAGGTATCCACGTCCGGAATGCAATAGATAAGGTAAAGCGCGGTGTTCTTGCACAAATTCCAGGTTACGACGTGCGGATCATAAGGCTCTGCCGAGATGGAAACCGTATCCGAGTCCGCCGGTGTATGGATTCGGATAGGCGTTGGCATGTAAGCTTCCGCAGTCACCGTATCATCCCAGGGCAAGATAACCTCCAAATGGTACAAAGTTGTGTCGTTAAAGTTGCCCCACTCTCCATAATAGCCCTCAGGTTGCTTAAACCATTTAGCCGAATCCGCCATATAGAAGCTATCCTCGAAGGTAAAAGTATCCTCTCCCCCCCAAACCTTCACATAAGCATCTCTCAGTCCCCATATATTGACGGTATCCTGGATATCATAACTTTGATCAACCGTAACCCACTGATATATGCTGGTATCATCAATTCTCATTAAAGCGAAGATGTTCGGCTCCGGCTCAAATACCTGATCTTCAACAGACTCACACCCCGCAAAGAACAACAAAACCAAACTCAAAAGGAGCAATCTCCTCATCAGAACCTCACCTCCACGCCGACCGACGGGAAGAACGGGATCATGCTTACACTCCTCCGGACTGGCGGTTCGTTCGATAAATCGTAGTAATAAAGCATTACGTTCTTGTGGTTGTAGAGGTTGATGATGTCGGCTCTGACAGTCAACGTACCCCATTTGAACTCCCAAGCCTTGCTTGCACCGACATCAAGCCGGTGATAGGCAGGAAACCGCAGGCTGTTGCGGTCAGCCTCGATGATCATCCAATGGTAGTACCAGTCCTGGTAGATAGGGTTCCAGTACCACATCCTGTAGCGGCCCAGGGTTCCTGCATACGGCATGCCCGAGGCGAAGGTAAACTGAGCGTTCACGCGCCAGTTCTTGCCCAAGTCGTAAGTACCCAGGACATTAAGGTTGTGTCGGCGGTCAAAGTTCGTGTAGAACTCAAGGGTATCGGATATGAACCGGCTGAACGCAAGCGAGTAGGAAATCCAACCGGTAAGGTTTCCCGATGCTTTTTCTATGCTGAAGTCGGCGCCGTAGGCGCGGCCTGCACCGGCGGAGAAAATGTTTCTGGTCGCATCTGCAATGTCCAGCATGTCGTTGAACGCCAGAAGATAGGTGTAATGCTTGTAGTAAGGCTCGACGCGTACGCGCGAGCCGTCTGAGAAAAGATGTTCGTACCCCAGTATGAACTGTAAAGCGTGCTGGGGTTCGTATCTGGCGTAAAGCGGAATCCAGAAGTTTGTGGGGATGCGTCCGCCCTCTGGAAGAACCATCGCCAGGTTCTGATAGTAGTTGCCCACCGAGAGGTTGATTGCATCATCCGCCGTAACGAAGTACTTTGCCGAAACACGCACTTCAGGCTCAAACCAGGTTTTCTCAAGGCTGTCGATGCCGATCGTCTCCCCTGTAAGGGAATCCCTGAGGGTATCCGGATAAAAGGCATGGTAGACACTGAACCGAACGCCAGTTTGCAGAAGAAAGAGTGGATCGGGTTTCCACTTCCATGAAAAGAACGCGGCACCGTACTCCGACCTGCCGTCTATGTCGTAGCTGGCGAAAGGCTCGGCATCCACTTTATAGATAAACTTCAGGTAACTTGCCTGTGCTCCGAGCTCAACGGTTGAGACCTCGGCTGTCCTTATAAACATCGTGCGCGCGGAGAAATCGTCTATGCCATTTTCTGCATCCATAAGATCGCTGAAGGAAAAATCCGCCGTATACCTGCTCCACCCGACCCAGGCCTTGGCAATCCATGGATCCCCAAGCTCCTGGATTAATCTCAGGGTTACAAGCTGGTTGCCCCAGCCGACACCTATGGGGATACTCTCCTCTGCAAGGTCCAGCTTATCCTTTGTGTTGAAAAAGGTTGCCTCCAATCTTGTCTTGGATGTAGCGCGCCAGCTGAGAACCCCGTGTATGTCGTAGAAGTAATACGGGAACTCGAAATCCATGAAGATCGGTATGACCTTATCAAAGTATGTGCGGCGTGCTGTAAGCATCCCTCCGAATTTACCCAGACGCCCCCACACCGCCCCTTCGGTGGCAAGAAGGCTCGTGGAAAGATAGCCTCCCAGGGGTTCAGGATCGACGCTTTCAACGTCGAGCACCGCGGAAAGCCTGTTGCCATAACGCACAGGGAAGCCGCCTGTAAGAAACTCCACGTTATCAACCGCATCTATCATGAAGGTGGAAAGGAATCCACCGAAATGGAATGGGTTGTAGAGCACCATGTTGTCTAAAAGCACGAGGTTCTGATCCGGGCTTCCGCCACGAACGTACAGGGCCGAAGTGAAGTCGCTTACGAACGTCACCCCCGGCAAGGTCATGAGCGTTCGGAAAAGATCGCGCTCAACCATCGCAGGGGTGTACTTGAGGGCTTCCTTATCTATCCTGAAGGCTGAGGCGGTCACCTCCTGCTCGAACTCAATCCTGCGCGAGGAGACCTCAACGGCAGGCATCTGTATCGGAACCCGCTCGAGCCTGGCGTTCTCGTAAAGAACCGAGGCCTCGTTCTCAAGCGCCACCCTGCGGTTGATCTCCTTGTAGCCTATCATGGAAAATACAAGGGTGTATGAGCCACGTGGTACCCGATCCAGCCTGTAGTAGCCGTTCGAGGCGGCAGAGGTGCCGAACTCCGTGCCCTCAAGATAGACGCTGCAGCCTGCAATAGCCTCCCGGGTCTCCTTGTCAGCTACGGAGCCCGTTATGGCAGCTCCCCACAGGGTCAATACCAAGGCTAAGATGTTTGCGACGATTGCTCCTTTCCTTAAGTCAACTCGTCCCTTTACAGACGTTTGACATCATCGGACTGAAGTCTATAATTACCTATTATGCTCATAGACGAAACACTAGTCAAGAGGGTTGCGGTCTCGGAAGGGGTGGATAAAAAGGTTGTAAGCCAGGGTCTAACTGAAGGGACGATCGTTATTCCTTACAACCGCAGGCGTCCGCGCCAGATAGAACCCGTGGGGATAGGTAAAGGCCTTCGCACTAAGGTCAACGCGAACATCGGCACCTCGCCCTCGATTGCGGATATTGAAAACGAGAAGGCGAAGCTCTACGCAGCTGTGGAAGCAGGTGCGGATACCGTAATGGACCTCTCCACCGGCGGGGATATAAGCGAGGTAAGAGGGATGATCATTGCGGAATCAACCGTTCCTATCGGTACGGTTCCCATTTATCAGGCGGCGTGCGATTCTCCCAAGCTAAAGAAATCTTTCGTGGAGCTGACCGTGGACGAGATATTTGCATCTATTCGCAAGCACCTCGCCGACGGGGTGGATTTCCTTACAGTGCACACCGGGCTTACGAGAGCAGGGGTTGAGCGTTTAAGGAATCGCAAACGTTTGGCAGGGATAGTAAGCCGTGGCGGCGCGATGATGGTCGAGTGGATGATGTATAACAAGGCGGAGAACCCTCTGGCCGAGTACTTTGATCGGCTGCTTGATTTGACCGGTGAGTTCGGTGCCTGCCTGAGTCTGGGCGACGGCCTAAGGCCGGGAGCATTGGCGGATGCCTCGGACCGTCCGCAGATACAGGAACTTCTGATAATAGGCGAGCAGGTGGATCGGGCGCGTGATCGAGGCGTGCAGACGATGGTTGAGGGGCCGGGTCACGTCCCCTTAGACCAGATCGAGATGAACGTAAAGCTTCAGAAGGAGATTTGTCACGGCGCTCCGTTCTACGTACTGGGACCCCTTGTGACCGACGTTGCCCCTGGCTACGACCACATCGTTTCAGCCATAGGGGGCGCTTTAGCAGGGATGTATGGAACGGATTTCCTGTGCTACGTTACACCTTCGGAGCATCTGGGACTCCCCGATGCCGACGACGTGCGAGTTGGAACGATCGTGAGCCGGATAGCCGCTCATGCCGCGGACATAGCAAAGTATCCTGAGAGAGCACGCAAGTGGGATGAGGAGATGTCAAGACTGCGGGAGAGATTCAAGTGGGACGAGATGATCAATGCCTCGCTTGATCCCAAAGAAGCGCGCAAGCGCTTCGATCGCTATCCAAAACAAACGGGGGGTGTGTGCACCATGTGCGGAGAGTTCTGCGCAATAAAGCATTCCAAGGAGGCTCTTGGTGGTTAATTACCGGTTGTTTACCCCGGGCCCGGTTGAGGTTGCCGAGGAGGTTCTCGCTGAGAACGGAAAACGTTTCCCCTATCACCGCGACCGCACTTTCGCCGAGGTGGTCGAGCAGGTAACCGCCGATTTAAAAGATATCCTGTTTACCGATTCCCGCATCTTCTTTTTTACCTCTTCAGGCACCGGCGGGATGCAGGCCGCGCTCGTAAATCTCTTTTCGGAAGGTGACGAGGTGCTCGTGACCTCGATCGGCAAGTTCGGTCAGCGCTGGAAGGAATTAGCCGAGGTATATCGATTGAAGGTCAACTACATGCCGTTCGAGTACGGCCAGACGGTTGACCCTGAAAGGGTCGAGGAAGCGCTTTCTGCCAACCCCAATATCAAAGCGGTACTTTCTACATTTACCGAGACCTCGACCGGTGCAAAAAACGACGTAAAGGCTATGGGCGAGATCGTAAGAAGATACGATAAGGTCTTTGTTCTTGATTCGATAGCCGGGCTTATTGCCGACGAGCTCAGAATGGATGCATGGAACGTGGATGCGGTGATAGGCGGCTCCCAGAAGGCGATCGGCGCACCCCCAGGGCTTTCCCTGGTAGCGCTCAACGAGAGGGCCTGGGAGTTTGTGCAGGCTTCAACCATGCCCAACTACTACTTCTCGATGAAGATCGCGGAGAAGTTCCGCGAGCAGGGCTTTACTCCATGGACCCCGGCCATCACCGTGATGATGTCCTTAGCCCTGGTATTAAAGAAGATCGAGGAGAAGGGCATCGAACAGGTGTGGGCCGATCATGCACACTGGGCAAGCTTCTTCCGCAAAAAGGCAGCCCAGATGGGCTTTGAGTTCCTCCCCAAGAGGTCTTCCAACGCGCTCTCGGCAATAAAAATGCCTGACGGAGTGGAAAGCACACCGATAATCAGAAAGATTAAAGAGGCCGAAGGCATCCTGTTTGCCAACGGTCAGGCCGAGCTCAAAGGGCGCCTCATCCGCATTGGCCACATGGGGCACGCAAACGAGCAAGATACCCTGAAGTCGCTTGAAGTGCTCGAAAAGCACGCATTACCCAAGATCAAAGGACTCTGATGGTTAACAAGGAGAGGATCTTTTCAGGTATCCAGCCCTCGGGCAGACTGCACATCGGAAACTACCTGGGGGCGATCAGCCAGTTCGTGCCGCTGCAAGAGGAATACGACTGCATCTTCGGTATCGTAGACCTGCACGCCATGACCCAGATATACAAAAAAGAGGAGATGCCGAAGCGAATCACGAACGCCGCGGTGAACTATTTAGCGTGCGGGCTTGATCCTGAAAAAGCCATCCTCATGCTTCAGTCAGGCGTGCCTGAGCATACCGAGCTTGCATGGGTGCTTTCCACGATAACGCCTCTCCCCTGGATTCAGCGGGTGCCCACCTTCAAGGAGAAGGCGCGTAATCAGCCGGACAACGTCAACATGGGGCTTTTCAACTATCCGGTGCTCATGGCCGCAGACATCCTGATCTATAAATCGGTTGCGGTGCCGGTAGGAGAGGACCAGCGCCCGCACCTTGAATTGACCCGCGAGATCGCCAGGGCATTCAACACGCGTTTTGGTGATTTCTTTCCTGAACCCGCCGAGATAATAAGCACAGGTGAAGGGGCGCGTGTGATAGGGCTCGACGGGAAGAACCGGATGTCCAAAAGCCTGGATAACTGCATATACCTTGACGATGAGCCGGATGTGATCACCGAAAAGATCGCGAAGCAAGGGGTTACCGATCCGGCAAGGGTGCGCAAGACCGATCCAGGCAATCCGGATATCTGCAACATCTTCACATGGCAGGAGTTCTTCTCATCCAAAGAGGAGCAGACCTACTGCGCCGAGCAGTGCCGAGTCGCGGGCTTCGGCTGCCTGGACTGCAAGGCGATTCTCATAAAGAACATCCTTGCAGTGCTTGAGCCGATCCAGAAGCGCCAGAAGGAGCTTATGGCTGATCTTAATAAAGTTAAGGAGATAATCCGGGACGGTACCGACCGCGCCCGCAAGATCGCTCAGGCAACGATGAAAGAGATCAGGGATATAACTGGCTTGACTTATCTGAGCTGATAATTTGTCTGAGGGGTATTCGAATCATAAAGGCGGGCCGATCTAAAGGTCGGCCCCTACTGACTCAATGGCAACAAAAACAATACATCATACGTCATAAATTATATCGAGGTGTCATCTAATCGCAGGGTATAATACCTAACTACAAACTGTAAGGAGGAAAAAATGCCACGTACATTAATCTATCTCGTGCTGGGGGTAGTACGAGAGGAAATCGCGGAGTACCCTCCCGAACAACAAGGGCTTCCTGAGCACACCGCAGCAGAAGCAGCAGCCTACTATTTAACATTTCTCAAAAGGCTGCTGGAAATAAGGCCAGGTCTTTTCCTTGGTGAGGCTCATTCGGCTCAATTTGAGCCATTGGTGGATACGGCCATCCAACACTTCAACTCCAATAACATCCAAGATGGAATAGCACAGATTGAGGACCAGATTCTTCCCGCAATCAACCAGTGGATTCTGCCTAAGAATCGAGTCGCATTTCGAGATATTCTAAATAGCGTCGAGTACGGTGTCTTGTTCCCTGGGGAAAACTACTACACGCCCCCCTTGGACAACCTCTTGTCACAGGATATAAAGGAGTGCACAACTATTAAAGGCTGGGCGCACATTACAGAAAAACCCAACAAATGTGCAAAGCGATATGTATCAATGCACATTGAGACCATTGAACCACCGGAAGAAGAATAAGAAACCGGAGAAACCTAGCTATGATTAACAAAAAAGCGAGAAGGAAGGTTGACATGTTAGCCTTATGGATCGTAGTGGCGGGTACTGTAATCTATGGAGTAAGTAGTTTTCTTCCATGGATTTGGGGTGGATTCTTTGCGCCAAGGGATGAATTATTTATGTGGAGGATACTACTGGTAAATATCTTTGGAACCACTTACATATGGAACTATTTACTCTGGCTCACTCCTTTAGGCGCAGTCACCATTTTAATCCTCGCCTTGCTTCAACTATTCCGTCAAGAAATGAAAAAGGGACTTCTACTTTCGATGTTCATTCTATCTCTTGTTGCTTTATTCCCTCTATTTATCCAGACCATAACGCATTGCCTGACTCATCCCAATTACCGTACACTGGAGCCTCTGATTGGTTTCTTTCTCACATGGATCGGTCTTTTCACCATAATCCTTGGAAGTACGCTCGGGCTTTTCGGCAAGAAGCAATCTGGGATCAGAAGTACATCCACAAGTATGAAACAATCCTAAGGGTCAAGGAGATTATCCGCGACGGAACGGAGCGGGCGCGTAAGATCGCAAGAGCAACCATGAGCCAGGTAAGGGAGAGTATGGGGCTGACGTATCTGAGCCGAGATCGGTTTATCGATAATCTGGAGGCCGGCTTGCGCCGGCCTCATTTTTTGCGATCCTTTACCCTGAAGGTCAAAAGGAGCGATCAGGGTCCCTGCGGCGTTACTCCTAACGGCGTAGGGTGTCTTTATATTCCCCAGAACTCTCCGTCTCCGGGTGGAAAGGTGGTTGCTCGGGTTTCGCCGAAGCACTCTCCTCTGAAGTAGAAGGTTCCTTTCCAGGTTCCCGACCAGTCGCCGCCGAACGTTCCTTCTCCTATGACGCCTATGTTGCCTATCTCCTCGACAGCCCTGCCTTCGATCCATCCTCTGCGCTCGCCGTTTGACCATCTGCCTTCGAAGAGTCGTGTCTGGGGATAGTAGTAGATCTCGAACTCCCGCCATGCACCGGTGCCGTGCCCTGACCAGTATATGTACATGAGGGGATCATCAGGCTCCTGTACCGCCTTGGACTCCGCGGGATCACTGGCGGCCGCAATCAGTCCTACCGCCAGAAGAATAAGGGCCACGGATATGATTTTCTTCATTGCTTCTCCTTTTCTTGATTTGTCGCCTACATCCCGTAGAACTCGCCGTCGCCGGGCGGATAGGTTTTCGCCCAGGTCTTTCCGAAGCATTCCCCTCTGAAGTAGAATGTGCCTTCCCAGGCTCCGGCGTAATCGCCGCCGAACCGGCCTTCGCCTATTACTCCAACATCATCGATATCCTTGACCGCTTTGCCTTCGATCCAGCCGCAGTGGGCGTTGTCATACCACCACTTGCCTTCAAAGGTGCGGGTATCACGGTCGTAGTAAATCTCGAATTTTTGCCAGGCACCGGTTCCTGTACCGGACCAGCCTATGTACATGATGTGATCGGCAGGGTTCTGGAGTTCGGTTTTCTCTGCGGGGTTAGAAGACGCGGCGAAAGCGATCACTGCTACTACCAGCAGGGCGAGCATAATGATCCTTTTCATGTCTTTCTCCTTTCTTTGTTGTTTTCTCGACCGGCTGCATACCGACTCTCTCTCAAACAACGCGTGCAACCGGCCGAGGGGTTTTAAGCCAAGGGTTTATGGACAGGCTCGACCTCTAAAGGTGCCGATAACCATCATGTTCCAGACGTTACCCCAGCATCGGCTGTCAAGTATGAACATTCCTTTCCACTCTCCGCGGTCGTCGCCGTCGAAGCGCCCTGATCCTGCAATCCAGTTCTCTGCTGGAGCGGTCGGGTCCGGCTCGCCATAGCCTTCAATCCAGCCGCCTTCGTCTTCTCCGCGATACCAGGTTCCCCACATCTCGCCGGTTTCTTTGTGGTAGAAGATCTCGAAGCGATCCCATATAGCTGAAGCCGTGCCTTCCCAGCAGTAGATGACGAGTGTCTGAACATCACTGGTTGGGCCTAGGGTGGCTTGTGTAGGCATCGTTGATGCCGCAAAGGCTGCTCCCACCATGAGGAGCAACGCGATTGAAAGGATCTTTTTCATGTCTTTCTCCTTTCTTTGTTGTTTTCTCGACCGGTTGCATACAATAGAAATATACGCTATTTTGAATGTTTGTCAAGTCCTTCATAAGGATACTACTATATTTTATATTAAATTATTACTGGAGGTATCGCGACTGAAAAGTGAGATAGTTGCGTGGCTTATTTGCTAAAGTGGTCCCAACCCTTGGGAAGCAAAGGCTTCAGCTCTCCCCCGATCTCAAGAAACGCCCCTTCGCCCCCCTCCCCCTTCTCGATGCAGCCGATGCAGTGGACGGGGAAACTAACCAATACTACTCCCTATTGTCCATCCGGCCCGTACTTAATAGTAGCGTAGTCGGAATTGGTGATTGAAGCATCGCTCTCACCAGTAACGTAAACATTACCGGCGTTATCTACGGCTATGGAACGAGCTCCATCCATATGATTTCCCGGACCGTCGTAACGAGTCACCCATAACTGGTTACCCAAAGAATCATACTTGATTGTCGCGTAGTCAAAGTAGGTGCCTGAACCTGTGCTTAAACCAGTCACGTAAACGTTGCCTGAGTTGTCTACGGCCAAAGAACGAGCTCCGTCCCAATAATTACCCGGACCGTTGTAACGAGCCGCCCATAATTGATTA